>Ga0102591_1003947_pt1 | contig 12357 bp, 14 predicted proteins | sample AraplaCol_mCL_r2_2_FD_76860 | JGI IMG/M metagenome (GOLD analysis project Ga0102591, IMG submission 76860) | Arabidopsis root microbial communities from North Carolina, USA - plate scrape MF_Col_mCL_r2 (SPADES assembly) (version 2) | ecosystem: Host-associated > Plants > Roots > Endosphere... | reverse complement strand
CTCGTAGGTCAATAGCGCGGAAATCAAGAAGAGCGACGTCGCCATCGCCGAGGAGGAACTCGAACCGAGCCTCGCCAAGATCGATCCGGCGACCAAGGACGAGAACGTCCTGTCCTTCCTGATCGACATGAAGATCGTCAGCAAGGCTGCCGAAGACAAGAAGGTCGCCGACAGCGAGGAGTTCAAGAAGCGCCTGGCTTTCGCCCGCAACCGCCTGCTGATGGACAGCCTGCTCGCCCAGGAGGGCAAGGCCGCCACCACCCCCGACGCCATGAAGAAGGTCTATGAGGAGGCCTCCAAGCAGATCACCGGCGAGCAGGAAGTGCGCGCCCGCCACATCCTGGTCGAGACCGAGGACGAGGCCAAGGCGGTGAAGGCCGAGCTCGACAAGGGCGCCGATTTCGCCGAGCTGGCCAAGAAGAAGTCCAAGGATCCGGGCTCGGCCGATGGCGGCGACCTCGGCTTCTTCACCAAGGAGCAGATGGTGCCGGAATTCTCGGCGGTCGCCTTCGCCCTGGAGCCTGGCAAGATCTCCGATCCCGTGAAGTCGCAATTCGGCTGGCACGTCATCAAGGTCGAGGAAAAGCGCAACCGCAAGGCGCCTGATTTCGAGCAGGTCAAGACCCAGATCGAGAGCTATGTCACCCGCAAGGCCCAGGCCGAGTATGTGGCCAAGCTGCGCGCCGAGGCCAAGGTCGAGCGGCTCGACCAGCCGGCAGCGGATGCCAAGTCCGATGCGAAGCCGGCGGACCCGGCCAAGCCTTCTGACGCAAAGCCTTCCGACAGCAAGATGGCGCCCCCTGCGAAGAAGTAAGAATCTACTGTCACTTCGCTGACGCCAAGAGTATCTAAGCCTTCGTGATGCCCGGCCCCCGTGCCGGGCATCTGCATATCCAGATCCCACCAAGGCGCCCCGTGATGTCCTCAACCGTCTCCCCGCTCGCCCCGAAGAACGTTCCCGACATGCCCGTGATCGCGGGCGTCCGTCTCGCGACAGCCGAGGCCGGCATCCGCTACAAGAACCGCACCGACGTGCTGCTGGCCGTGATGGACAAGGGCACCGCGGTGGCCGGCGTCTTCACCAAGTCGAAATGCCCGTCCGCGCCGGTGGAATGGTGCCGCGCCAAGCTGAAGGGCGGCGGATCTTCTAAAAAAGGATTGGCGCGCGCCCTCGTCGTCAATTCCGGCAACGCCAATGCCTTCACCGGCAAGACCGGCCGCGCCTCCACCGCGCTCACCGCGAAGATCGCGGCCAAGGCGGTCGGCTGCAGCGAGAGCGAGATCTTCCTGGCCTCGACCGGCGTGATCGGCGAGCCGCTGGACGCGACCAAGTTCGACGGCGTGCTCGGCCGCCTCGCCGAGACCGCGGAAGCTGGCGATTACCTCGCCGCGGCCAAGGCGATCATGACCACCGACACCTTCCCGAAGGTCGCGACCGCGACCGTCAAGCTCGGAAAGGCCAAGGTCACCATCAACGGCATGGCCAAGGGCGCCGGCATGATCGCCCCCGACATGGCGACGATGCTGTCCTTCATCTTCACCGACGCGCCGATCGCGCCCGCCGCGCTGCAGGCGCTGCTCAAGGCCGGCGTCGAAGACACCTTCAACGCGGTGACGATCGACGGCGACACGTCGACCTCGGACACGCTGCTGGCGTTCGCGACGGGTGCCGCCGCCGCGCATGGCGCGCCCAAAATCAGCCGCGCCAGCGATCCCAGGCTGAAGGCGTTCGTGAAGGCGTTCAACCAGATCCTGGCCAATCTTTCCGAGCAAGTCGCCCGCGACGGTGAAGGGGCGCGAAAACTGGTCGAGATCACGGTCGAGGGCGCCAAGACCAAGGCCTCGGCGCGCAAGATCGCGATGTCCATCGCCAACTCGCCGCTGGTCAAGACCGCGATCGCCGGCGAGGACGCCAATTGGGGCCGCGTGGTGATGGCGGTCGGCAAAGCCGGCGAGCCGGCCGATCGCGACAAGCTCTCGATCTCGTTCAACGGCATCCGCGTCGCCAAGAGCGGCGCGCGCGATCCTGACTATGACGAGGCGCAGGTGTCGGAAGCGATGAAGGCACCGGAGATCGCGATCAAGGTCTCGCTCGGTCTCGGCAAGGGCCGCGACCGCGTCATGACCTGCGACCTTACCAAGGAGTATGTCGCGATCAACGGGGATTACAGGTCCTGAATTTTCTCCCTCGCCCCGCTTGCGGGGAGAGGCGAACAGTCACCCTGAGATCCGGGCGTCCGCGACCGCTTTCTTGAACAGTGCGTTCATCGCGTCCGAGATGCCCTGGGTCGGGCTCACCTCGAAATACAGCCCCGGCGAGGCGCAGCTCTGCATGTTCTGCGCGATCTCGCTGTTCGGCGAGGGGCCGAACGGTCCCTTGTTGAAGGGATCGATGTAGCTCATGTACCAGGAATTGGTCGGCAGCTGCAGATAGGTGGTGTAGAGCACCGCGATCTTGATGCCGCGGTTCTTGATGGTGGTGCAGAGCGAGACGTCGATCGGCGACTGGCAGCGTCCACCGCTCACCAGCGGTTTGGAGCAGCCGGTGTTGTATTCGTCGGCGACGCCGTCGGAGACGAAGAACAGATATTTCATCGGCGCCGCCGAGGTGCCGGCGCCCGGCGCGCTGATCGCGCTGTTGATCGCCGGGAAGACCGTGCTGAACTGGGTGTCCTTGTCGGCGGTGTAGGAATCGTTGTTGCCGTAGACGCCCATCAGGTCGATGCCGCCCGCCGCCGTCTTGGCGCTCGACAGGCTGGCCGACAGCGAGAACAGGGCACGCAGGCCGATGGTCTTCGACGAGGCGCCGAAATCGTAGATCGCCATGCGGAACTGGTTCGAATAGGTCTCGGTCGCACTCGCCGTGTCCATCAGCGACTGGGTCGCGCTGCGCAGCACGTCGATCCGCGTCGTCACGCCGAGCGTCTTGGCGAGATTATAGTAGTTGTTCGAGTCGTTGTAGTCGTGACAGGCGAAGGCGCATTTGTCGGACGTGTTATTGACCATCTTGGTGACGTCCGCCGGCGTCGCAGCGACGCCCATCGACGGCGAATTGTCCAGCAGCAGGTAAAAGTCGATGTAGAGCGGCATGGTCGCCGTCGCGGTCGAGGTCCCGCTCATGTTCAGCGCGGCCTTGCCGATCACGCCGAGGAACATCGTGTTGATGGTGCCGCTGAACGCAACGGTCGAGGTGACCGTCGAGCCGGTCTTGACCACGGTCGGCGTGACACTGTTGAGCGTATAGCCGGTCAGATTGGCGACGTTGGCATTGAAGATGTTCTTGGCGTCGGTGACGCCCACCGGGATCGCACCATCCGAGGTCATCGTACCCGCGGCCGCGAAGGCCGGCGATGCCTTGGCGACCGCGCCGACGCTGGCCGAGTCGGCCGCGGCCTGAAGCTTGGCGCGTATCTGCGTGGCGCGGGCGTAATCGACGGCGCAGCCGACCACCGTGATCAGGGGGACGCAGGCGAGTGCGAAAATCACCGCGATGTTGCCGCGCCGGTCGCTTACGAACCGGCGGATGGTGGTGGAAAGCGCAGTGCGCATGGACGGAGCCCGGAATGATCTAAATATGTTTCCACTCTAGGAACCGTTGATTAAATATGACTTATGGGAACCGTAAGAATCGGGGCCGTCACCGGTTTAACGATCCGTTACCGATGATCTTCAGCGAGCGACACATTCACGCATGGCCGATCTCAAACTGACACTGGTGGTGGCCTGCGCGCTGGTCGATGCCGACAAGCGTGTCCTGATCGCTCAGCGCCCCGAGGGCAAGACGCTGGCCGGCCTCTGGGAATTTCCCGGCGGCAAGTGTGAGCCCGGCGAGCGGCCGGAGCAGAGCCTGATCCGCGAGCTCAACGAGGAGCTCGGCATCACCGTCGCCGAGCCGTGCCTCGCGCCGCTGACTTTCGCCAGCTACGGCTATGAGAGCTTCCACCTCTTGATGCCGCTCTACATCTGCCGGCGCTGGGAAGGACAGGTGACGTCACGCGAAGGCCAGGCCCTGGCCTGGGTCCGCGCCAACAAGCTGCGCGACTATCCGATGCCGCCCGCGGACATTCCGCTGATCCCGCATCTGATTGATTTGCTGATGTGAGGGGCTGTGCCCCGGACGCAGCGCAGCGCTTCTTCAGCGATGCGCTGCAGAGCCGGGGCCAGGGGCCGCGGAGCTGGGTCCCGGCTCTGCGCAGCAGCGTTTCACGCTGCAGCGCGTCCGGGACACGTCACTCCTTCCCCGCCTTCTTCACCGCTTCCGCCAGGCTCGCTTTGGCCGAGCCCGGCTTCAGCGGCTGCTGCTGGCTCGCATGCGGAGCCCAGCCGGAGAGCCAGATGATGTCGAACGTCGCACGGATGCGGCCGTCGGCATCGGCAAAGCGCTCGGCATAGATTTCGGCCATCCGCAACAGCGTCGCGCGCCGCGACGGCGTGCGCCGCCGCTCGATCAACACATTGGCCGCGCCCATGCGGCGGAGATCCTGCATCAAGGCGAACGCATTGCCGTAGCGCACCACGACGCGATCGACATCGGTCACCGGCAGCGCAAAGCCCGCCCGCTGCAACAGCGCGCCGATGTCGCGCAAATCCGCGAACGGCGCTACGCGCGGCGACACGCCGCCCTCGCATTCGGCCTCCGCCGCGGCGAAGGCTTGCCTCAGCTCGGTGAGGCTGTCGCCACCCATCATCGCGGCAAGCAGCAGACCATCCGGTTTCAGCGCACGGCGGACCTGCGCGAACACGCCCGGCAGGTCGTTGACGAATTGCAGCGCCAGCGCGGAGACGACGAGGTCGAGGCTTTCCGGCGCGAGCGGCAGTTTCTCCGCCCCCGCCACATCGAGCGCAATGTGCGCGATGGAGGGAAGGCGCGTGCGCAGGACTACGAGACCCTCGCCTGGCGTCCAGAGATCGGCGGGCGCCTGAAACTCCCGCTTCACCGCCGCCAGCCGATCGGACATGTCCTCTGCGACCCGGTCGAGCAGAAAGGTCGCGGCCCCCTGTGCCTGCGCACGCCGCTGCCGCGCGTGCAGCAAGGCGCGATCGAACAAAGCGGGAGGGGTTTGCGGGATCTGAGCCATGGCGCTGGTTACGCCGATCACGCTGGCCAATGCAATCTCCTCTCTCGTGCCCCGGACGCGCTGCAGCGCATCGTCGAAGAGACGCTGCGCTGCGTCCGGGGCACGAGAGCGTGGCTTGAGCCCGGAAGCGCGGAACGCTAGCCTCCGCGCATGGAAGCCGATGCCGCCCCAACCCGCTCGATCGCCGCACCACTGCGTGGCGCGTGGACGGCTGGCCGTACCGTGTTGAGCCGCGCGGCGCGGCTGGCGCTCGACATTGCGTTGCCGACACTGTGCGTGTCCTGCCGCGAACCGGTCGACGGTGAAGGCGTTTGCGCGTCGTGCTGGGCGCGGCTGTCGTTCATCGAGCGGCCCTATTGTCCACGGCTCGGCATTCCCTTCGTCTACGATCCCGGCCCCGACATGCTGTCGATGGAGGCGATCGCGAGCCCGCCGGCCTACCAGCGGGCCCGCGCGGCAGTGCGCTATGACGACGTCGCGCGCACGCTGGTGCATGCACTGAAATACCAGGACCGCACCGATCTGGCGCCGGCCATGGGCCGCTGGATGGCGCGGGCAGGCGGCGAGCTGCTGGCCGGGGCCGACATGCTGGTGCCGGTGCCGCTGCACTGGCGGCGGGCCTGGCGGCGCCGCTACAACCAGTCCGGGGCGCTGGCGCAGATCATCGAGCGGCAGAGCGGAGTCAAGACGAAAGCCGAGGTGCTGCGCCGGGTGCGGGCCACCGAGCAGCAGATCGGCCTGTCGCGGGCCCAGCGCGCCACCAATGTGCAGGGCGCATTCCAGGTATCTCCCGATCGGCAGGCCGAGGTCCAGGGCCGACGGATTGTCCTGATCGACGATGTCCTGACCTCGGGCGCGACCCTGGATGCCTGTGCGCGGGCCCTGCTGCGCGCCAAGGCCGCCCAGGTCGACGTGCTGGTGTTCGCCCGGGTTGTGGAGGTCAGGTAAAGTCCCATATAATTCAATGAATTCATGACATGAGAGCGCCAGACGAGATGACCGCTGCTGTCGAGATCTACACCAGGCCGGGCTGCGGCTATTGTTCCGCCGCCAAGTCGCTGCTGACCCGCAAGAAGGCGATCTTCACGGAATTCGACGTCGCCAAGAACCCGTCCTGGCGGGCCGAGATGTACGACCGCGCCGGCGAGGGCTCGACCTTCCCGCAGATCTGGATCGGCGGAACGCATGTCGGCGGCTGCGACGACCTCTACGCGCTCGATCGCGAAGGCAAGCTCGACGGCATGCTCGAAAGTGTGAAGGCCACCTCATGAGCGAGAACCACACGTTCACGGCCGCGATGGTGCAGATGCGCACGGGCCTCTTGCCCGGGCCGAGCCTCGAACAGGCCACCAAGCTGATCCGGCAGGCTGCCGCCAACGGCGCCGACTACGTGCAGACGCCCGAAGTCAGCAACATGATGCAACTGAACCGCAAGACGCTGTTCGAGCATCTGCAGAGCGAGGAAGACGATGCTTCGCTGAAGGCCTATCGCGCGCTCGCGGCGGAGCTGAAGATCCATCTCCATGTCGGCTCGCTGGCGTTGCGCTTCTCAGCCGAAAAGGCGGTCAACCGCTCCTTCCTGATCGGGCCCGAGGGCAATGTGCTCGCGAGCTACGACAAGATCCACATGTTCGACATCGAGCTGCCGGACGGCGAGAGCTATCGCGAATCCGCCAATTACCAGCCGGGCGAGACCGCGGTGATCTCCGACCTGCCCTGGGGCCGGGTGGGCCTGACGATCTGCTACGACGTGCGCTTCCCCGCGCTGTACCGTGCTCTTGCCGAGAGCGGCGCCTACTTCATCACCGTGCCGTCGGCCTTCACCCGCAAGACCGGCGAAGCGCATTGGCACGTGTTGCTGCGTGCGCGCGCGATCGAGACCGGCTGCTTCATCTTCGCAGCGGCCCAGGCCGGCACCCACGAGAACAAGCGCGAGACCTACGGCCATTCGCTGATCATCGACCCCTGGGGCGAGATTCTCGCCGAGGGCGACGTCGAGCCCGGCATCATCATAGCCAAGATCGATCCGGCCAAGGTCGAGACCGCGCGCCGCGCGATTCCCTCGCTCCAGCACGGCCGCCGATTCGGCGTGTCCGATCCCAAGGCGGGGCCGGATCATCTGCATCTCGTACGGGGATCGGCATGATCCGCTACGCGCTTCGCTGCGACCGGGACCATGATTTCGAGAGCTGGTTCCAGAGCTCGTCGGCGTACGATTCCCAGGTCAAGCGCAAGCTCGTAACGTGCCCGATCTGCGGCTCCGCCAAGGTCGACAAGGCGATCATGGCGCCGCGCATTGTCGGCAAGAAGGGCCGCGGGCGCGCGACCCCGCCGCCGGAGCCGACGACGACCGCCGCGCCCGAGGCTGCGCCGTCAGGGCCGACATCGTTGCTGATGGCGCAGGAGAAAGAGCTGCGCACCAAGCTGAAGGAACTGCGCGATCACATCGTCAAGAACGCCGACAATGTCGGCGAGCGCTTTGCGAACGAAGCCCGCGCGATGCATTACGGCGACAAGGAACATCGCCCGATCTACGGCGAGGCCTCGCCGGAAGAGGCGAAGTCGCTGATCGACGAAGGCATCGAGGTCTCGCCGCTGCCGACGCTGCCGGAAGACCGGAACTAGACTCCCACCAGCACCGCCACGCCGATCACGATCAGCGCGATGCCAACAATCTCGCGCGGCGCGATCGGCTGCTTGAACGAGTAATAGGCCACGGCCTGCGCGAACAGCACCTCGATCAGAGCGAGCGTGCGGACATTGGCGGCGGCCGTCAGCGCGAAGGCCAGGAACCAGAACTGCGAGGCGAAGGCGCCCATGAAGCCCGCCAGCATCGACGGCTTCCACAAGCCCAGGATCGCCTGCAATATCTTCGGCGCGCGCCAGAGCAGATAGATCGTCAGCACCAGCGTCTGCACGAACAGGCCGAGCACCAGCGTGAACGAGGCCGAGGTCACGAACGAGACGCCGGGCACATTGATGATGGCGCCGCGAAAGCCGACCGCGGAGAGCGCGAAGGCCGCCGCCGCGACGAGGCCGGTGATGGTCGGCCTCAATTCGGCAAAGCTCTTCTCGCCGCCGGGCCGCAGCGCGGTGATGACGACGCCGATTGTCGCGATCACGATCGCCAGCACCTTCAGCCAGGTCAGGTGATCGCCGAGGAAGACGAAGCCGAAGATCGCGGTCTGGATCGCCTCGGTCTTGAGGTACGCCGTCGTCACCACGAAGGAGCGATCGTTCATGGCGAGCAGCATCAGTCCGGTCGCGACGATCTGGCTGAGCGCGCCGAGCAGCAGCCATGGCCAGAACACGGCCGGCGGCATGCCGAGATGATCGCCGGTCGCGATCAGCACGACCCCGAGGAACACCAGTGAAAACGGGAAGCCGAACAGGAAGCGGATATTGGTCGCGCCCCAGGTCCCCAGCGGCTTCGTCAGCGAGCGCTGCATCGCATTGCGCGCGACCTGCCCGAGCGCGGCAACGACGGTGAAGGGAATCCAGAGGCTGGCGATGGTGAGCATGGGGGGCACTAGCGGGAAATGACTGCGGCCAACCTGCAAGCTGAGATCGGCGGGGTCAACCGCGGGGATGTCATGGGAGCGTTGCCCGCCCTACAAACTCCACTGTCGTCCCTGCGAACGCAGGGACCCATAACCCCAGGGAGCAGTTGTGCGAAGGCCGCCAACCCGCGCATCTCACAGCGAACCCCACCGAGAGATCACGCGGTATGGGTCCCTGCGTTCGCAGGGACGACGACATTTGCTGGGCGGCATCACACTGTCAAACCATCAGATCACTCAGATCTCGCCAGTCCGGATTGTCTCGCTCGATCAGCTCGATCTTCCATCACGCTTCCAGCGCTTGAGCTGCTTTTCCCGGGCAATCGCCTCCTCGACGCGTTCATAGGCTTCGGTGTAGACTAGCCGATGCACGCCGTAGCGCTTGACGAACTCGGAGCCCTTGCCGGCGCGGTGCTGCTCCATCCGCTTCTGAAGGGAATTGGTCACGCCGATATAGAGCGTTCCGTGATGGCGGCTGGCGAGGATGTAGACGTAGTACATGCTCGTGCGCACGTCTTGGCTAACTCGATGGGCCTGTGGTTATGGGTCCCTGCGAACGCAGGGACGACACCGCCCGGGGAGTTAGAGATCGCATCTCACTCATACGCCCTCACACCATCGCTTCGGCCACCACCATGTAGTTCACGTCCATGTCCGACGAGAGGCTCCATTTGTCGGCGAAGGGCGAATACACCACACCGGTCTGCTCGGTGATGACGAGGCGGTTGTCGAGCAGGTATTTGGTCAGCTCGTCGGGCGTGACGAACTTGTTCCATTCGTGGGTGCCGCGCGGCAGCCAGCGCAGGACGTATTCGGCGCCGACGATGGCGAGCGCGAAGCTCTTCCAGTTGCGGTTCAGCGTCGAGACCACCATGAGGCCGTTCGGCTTCAGCATCGCCGCGCAGCGCTTCAGGAAGATTCCGACATCGACGACGTGCTCGACCACTTCCATCGCCAGCACGATGTCGAAGCGCTCGCGCGGGTCGATCTCCTCCACCGTGGTGCAGCGGTAGTCGATCGCCAGATGGCCCTTGTCGGCATGCAGCTTCGCCGCGGCGATGTTGCTCTGGGAAGGATCGACGCCGATGACCTGCGCGCCGAGGCGCGACAGCGGCTCGCACAACAGGCCCGCGCCGCAGCCGATGTCGAGCACGCGCAAGCCGCCGAGGCAGTTGAGGCTGCGTACGTTGCGCTCGAACTTGCGGCAGGCGGCATCGCGGATATAGCCGAGCCGCAGCGGGTTGATCCGGTGCAGCGGCGCCATCTTGCCATTGGGGTCCCACCACTCCGCCGAAAGTTTCGAGAACTTTGCGATCTCGGCGGTATCGACGGTCGAGCCCGGCTGCGGGCTGGCGGAGAGGGAAGTATCTTGCTGCATGCTCATGGTCAGGCGCGGTCCTACCGCGTGGTGATCGAACTACGAAAGGCGAGCGGCGAGGCGATGGTCCGGATGGTTTCGCGGCCTTCGCCGACCCCGTTGATGGTCACATCGCCGTAGTTGAGAATACGTCCAAGGATGGTCTGATTGACGTCGACACTCTCGACCTTGTCCAGCGCCATCTCGAAGGTGCGGCGCTTGATGAACCCGGTCTTGTGCACGACCCGGAGGTTGGTGACGTCGGTCTCGGTGGTGAAGCGGTGGAACCAGCCTTTCAAGGTCCAGTACAGCGCAGCCAGCGCGACGAGGCCGGCGGCGACGAGACAGAGAAGGACGAGCCCTTCGACGACCGTTTGCCGGGACGCGACGAAGAGTGCGAGGGCCACGATCCAGGCCAGGATGGCCGGGAAATAGAATATCCAGTGCGCATTGGTCGAATACAGCACCTTCTCGCCGGGCTGCAGAATCTCGTCGATATAACGCGCCATGACCTCGGTTAACCCATTAGCCCGCACCCGGCCCCGCAGGAACCCGCTTGCCCCCGGCGCCGCCGCTATGTATACGCGCGGTCGGTGTCCGCAGGCACCTGTCCGGTGCGGGTCACCATACTGATCCCTTTGAAGGAATGCACGCGTCGTCATGAGCCGCCTCGTGATGAAATTCGGCGGCACATCCGTCGCCAACATCGAACGTATCCGCAACGTCGCACGCCATGTGAAGCGTGAGGTCGACGCCGGCCACGAAGTGGCCGTGGTCGTCTCGGCGATGTCCGGCAAGACCAACGAGCTGGTGGCCTGGTGCACCGAGGCCTCGCCGATGCACGACGCGCGCGAATACGACGCCGTCGTCGCCTCGGGCGAGCAGGTGACCTCCGGCCTGCTGGCCATCACGCTGCAGGGCATGGGCATCCAGGCCCGTTCCTGGCAGGGCTGGCAGATCCCGATCAAGACCAGCGACGCCCATGCCTCGGCCCGGATCGAGGACATCGACGGCAGCGAGATCATCAAGCGTTTCCAGGAACGCAAGGAGGTCGCGGTCATCGCCGGCTTCCAGGGCATCGAGCCCAAGACCAACCGCATCACCACGCTGGGCCGCGGCGGCTCCGACACTTCGGCCGTGGCCGTTGCCGCAGCCGTCAAGGCCGATCGCTGCGACATCTATACCGACGTCGACGGCGTCTACACCACCGACCCGCGAATCGTGCCGAAGGCCAAGAGGCTCGACAAGATCGCGTTCGAAGACATGCTGGAACTGGCCTCGCAGGGCGCCAAGGTGCTCCAGGTCCGTTCGGTGGAACTCGGCATGGTCCACAACATGCCGATCTTCGTCCGCTCGAGCTTCGACAAGCCCGAGGATATCGACCCGCATGCCAACCAGCCGCCCGGCACGCTGATCTGCAGCGAGGAGGAGATCATGGAAAGCCACGTCGTCACCGGCATCGCCTTTTCGAAGGACGAGGCCCAGATTTCGGTGCGCCAGATCGAGGACAAGCCGGGCGTCGCCGCGTCGATCTTCGGCCCGCTGGCGGATGCCAACATCAATGTCGACATGATCGTGCAGGGCGTCTCCGAGGACGGCAAGACCACCGACCTCACCTTCACGGTGCCGGCCGCCGACTACACCCGCGCCAAGGACACGATCACCGCCGCCAAGGCCAAGATCGGTTATGCACGGCTGGATACAGCCACCGACGTCGCCAAGATCTCGGTGATCGGCAGCGGCATGCGCAGCCATGCCGGCGTCGCCGCCCAGGCATTTTCGGCCCTCGCGGGACGAAATATCAACATCCGGGCCATTACAACCTCCGAGATCAAATTCTCGGTTTTGATCGACACCGCCTATACCGAACTCGCGGTCCGCACCCTGCACACGCTCTACGGGCTCGATCAGGCCTAAAGCGCGACCGTCGTCGCGCTTTAGAATGTTGTTAGAGCGTGGTCTTTCGGGAAACCGCTTCGCACTTTCCGGGCCATGCTTGGACTAATTTTCTCTTAGCGGTCGCAGCAAACGCGAAGGTATACACACCTTCGCGTTTGGCAGGCGTTTTGCTTGGCAAAACAAGCCTCAATTCGCTATACGGCGAACAGGGTGGGCTGCCGCAGACTGTGTCCCAGTTCAGGCCGCTGATTCGGTGCAAAGCACGAAATCTCAACAAGATTTGGGTTTGCGCCTGCGCCGGACAGACAATTCGGTTGTTTTTCTGGGATTTTGGGCCAGCCGCCGGCTGATACCGCCGGGCCCGGCAGACGGAGGAGATTGACGGTTCATGCGGAGCGCGTCGGGAGGTCCCCGCGTCTTGTTGAGACGGCTCCGCGAAACCATGGCGGAGCAGGTCTCGGCC
>Ga0102591_1003945_pt1 | contig 12366 bp, 9 predicted proteins | sample AraplaCol_mCL_r2_2_FD_76860 | JGI IMG/M metagenome (GOLD analysis project Ga0102591, IMG submission 76860) | Arabidopsis root microbial communities from North Carolina, USA - plate scrape MF_Col_mCL_r2 (SPADES assembly) (version 2) | ecosystem: Host-associated > Plants > Roots > Endosphere... | reverse complement strand
CAGGGCCAGCAGCGATACGCCGGCGCAGGCGGCGAGTGTTCCAGCAGTTTTCATTGATCAGCTCCCCTCGTTGATGGGGGGAGCTTGCGCCGCGTACCGACGTTCGCTGCGCGGCCGCGCGGGCTCCCCGCCTGTCGGGCGCCGGGGGCGGGACGCTGGTTTCGAAGGCGCCGCCGCGCATGCTCGCGCGCCATGCCTGCCCGCGTCGCGGGCGTCGAGGAACACGTCATGACCACCCGCATCGAGATCGTCGAAGTGTCGCCCCGCGACGGGCTGCAGAACGAGAAGACGATGGTCTCGGCGACCGACAAGGCCGCCCTGGTGCTCAAGGCCGTCGAGGCCGGCGCTCGGCGGGTCGAGGCGGTCAGCTTCGTCAATCCGCGCGCCGTGCCGCAGATGGCCGACGCCGACGAGGTGATGGCCCGGCTGCGCGGCCAGCAGGACCTGCGCTCGCGCGGCGTGTCGCTGATCGGCCTCGTTTTGAACCGCCGGGGCCTGGACCGCGCCATCGCCGCCGACGTCGACGAGGTCAATTTCGTGGTGGTGGCCAGCGAGACCTTCAACGCCCGCAACCAGGGCGTCCCGGTCTTCGAAACCCTGCGGCAGATTTCCGAGGCGCCCGAGGTCGCGCGCCAGGCGGGCCTGAAGCTGGGCGTCACCATCGCCGCGGCCTTCGGCTGTCCGTTCGAGGGCGAGGTGGCCGTCGAGCAGGTGGCGCGCATCGCCGCCGAACTGGCGAGCTTCGGCGTCACCGAGATCACCCTGGCCGACACCATCGGCGTGGGCGACCCGCTGGCGGTCGAAACCCGCTTCGGCGCGGTCCGCGCCGTCGCGCCCGGCGCGGTGCTGCGCGCCCACTTCCACAACACCCGCAACACGGGCCTGGCCAACGCCTTCGCCGCCTGGCGCGCGGGCGTGGCCAGCCTCGACGCTTCGATCGGCGGCATCGGCGGCTGCCCCTTCGCCCCGGCCGCCACCGGCAACGTCCCGACCGAGGACCTGGCCTACATGTTCGCGCGCATGGGCGTGGCGACGGGGCTCGACCTGCCGTCGCTGATCGACACGGCGGGCTGGCTCAAGGACGTGCTGGGCGCGCCGAGCCTGCCGGGCATGGTGTCGAAGGCGGGGGGATTTCCCCAGCCCTGATCCTTCTCCCCTTGCGGGAGAAGGTGGCGTCCGAAGGACGTCGGATGAGGGGTCTCTCAAAAGCAAAACGCCGCGACGGGCCTTTCGGCTGTCGCGGCGTTTCAGGTCTGTGCGACCCCTCATCCGTCGGCTGACGCCGACACCTTCTCCCGCAAGGGGAGAAGGATCAGTACTTCAAGCTCACAGCCACGCTGGCCCCGCCAGCCCCGACATCCACCGCCGAGTCCTCGAACTTCGGCGGGCCGAAGCGGGCCTTGGGGTCGCGCGACAGGCCGACGCCGTCGGCGGGCAGGCCCAGGGCGGTCTTCTTCATCACCCCGTCGCCGTCCTCGTCGTGGAAGGCCAGGAAAGACCACTGGCCGGGCGGCAAGTTGGCGATCTTGGCGGTCACGGCGCCGGAGGCGGCCGGGACCTTCACGTTGTAGGGGCAGGTCTTCAGGAAGGTGGCCTTGTCGCAGGCCGAGACCACGATCTGGCCCTTGGCGTTGCTGACGCCGGAGACGCGAACCTCCACGGAAGCCGCGTGGGCGACTCCCGTGGCGGCCAGCGCGGCGACGAGGGCGAGGATGCTCGTTCTCACACTCTTCACCGGACTACTCCGCGGCCGTGGCGGCGGCGCCGCCGTGGCGCTGCTTCAGGGCTTCCTGGCGCACCCGCTCGCCGTCGACCAGCGGCACGGTCTTCAGCAGGAAGTCCTTGGCTAGCTTGGGGTCGGCGCGGTCGGGCGAGGGGATGACCATCGCCCGCTTGCCCTGGATGTCGCGCTCCATGGCGTCGACGTCCAGCGCCCAGCCCTTCTCGATCAGCTCGCGGCGCTTGTTGCGCCAGGCCACCATGATGCCGTCCGACTTCACGCTGACTTCCTCGTGCAGATAGACGGGCAGCAGCTCGGGGCAGACCTTCTCCATGATCACGCGGTCCTGCTCGAAGATGCGCAGGGTGCGGCGGCGGCTGTCGCCGTCCCAGATCTTCTGGGTCAGGAAGTTGCGGGCCATGATCCAGCGGGTGATCGTGGTGGTCTCGTCGATCGGCGTGTTGACGTCGAAGATCACCGTCGACCAGGTCGGCGTCGGGCGGATCTGGATCCGCACGTGGGCGCCCGAGACGTGGAAGCCGTTGCGCACGGTCACCATGCTGCGCTTGGCCTTGCGGAAGAACTTCCACATGCCCTTGTACTCGGGGGGCACGAACTTCAGCTCGGCATAGGCCGAGTACTCGTCCTGCTCGAGGGTGAACTCGTGGACCTGCGGGGCTTCCTTGTCGCCGAAGCTCGGGTGGACGAAGGCCGCGTGCGAGGGGTCGATGCCGTTCTCGGTGATGCGGGCGTAGTTGGCCTTCCACTCGTAGGTGCCGCGGATGCAGCGCCAGGCCGGATCCTCGAACTCGGGGAAGGGCGGCAGGGGCGGGCGCTCGGCCTCGGGCAGGTCGCCCATGAACACCCAGATCATCCCGTACTTCTCCTGCACGGGGTAGGAGTCGATCTTGGCGCGCGGCGGGATCTTGGCGTCCGGCTCCTGCGACGGGATCTTCACGCACTTGCCGCCGCCGTTGAAGCGCCAGCCGTGATAGGGGCACTCGATGGCGTCATCGACGACCATGCCGCTGCCCAGCGACGCGCCGCGGTGGATGCAGACGTCCGACAGGCAGCTGACCTTGCCCTTGGAGTCGCGGAACACCACGAACTCCAGGCCCAGCATCTTCACCCGCTTGTGGCCGCCCTTGGCGATCTCGTCGCTGTAGTCGGCCACGTACCACTGGTTCTTGATCATGGCGTCTTCTCCGGCTGCGGGGCGGGGGTGAGTCCGCGGAGGATGAGGTTGGGTATCTTGGTGTCGTCCCAGTCGTCGAGGTCCACCCCGTCGCGCAGGATCACCAGTTTCTGCGAAGGCACGATCCAGAGGCGGCGCTTGCCCCAGCCGTCGAGGAAGATGGCGTCTTCCGCGGCGATCGGCTCGGCCGACTTGCTGCTCTTGTCGGGGCGCTCGGGCGTGTAGATGCGGTCGGCCGCGTAGGGGCGGCCGCGCCAGATCTGGAAGCCATAGCCCGGATTGGCCTTGCCGGGCGCGCTCATGGCTTCGACGTAGGAGGCCGGCAGGATCTCGCGGCCCTCGAACGAACCGCCATTGGCCAGCATGACGCCGATGCGCATCCAGTCCTGCACCTGCGAGACCAGGCAGCAGTCGCCGTGGGCCAGGCCGCCTTCCTTGGCCAGCCACAGCTGGCCGTCGTGCATGGCCAGCGGACGGAACAGCTTCTCCGACATGTAGGCGGCGAAGGTCTTGCCGGTGGCCCGCTCGACGATGACGCTCAGCGCCACCGGGTCGGGATTGTGGTGGCCGAACACCGTGCCCGGCGGATGGGTCGCCTTCAGGGCCAGGTTGTCCTTGGCCAGGTCCGGCGACAGGAAGGTGCGGATGGTGCTGGACCACGGCGCGTAGGAATAGTCCGGCGCCGCCAGGCCCGACGACATCTGCAAGAGGTCGCGGATGGTGATCTTCGAACGCTCGTCGCCGCGCCACTCGGTGATGAAGTCGGCGGCCGGCTGGTCGACCGACTTGATCTTGCCGTCGGCGATCGCGGCGCCGATCAGCATGCCGGTCAGGGTCTTGGTGAAGGAGTGGGCCTTCATCCGGCTGGTGGGACCCACGCCGTTCCAGTAGCGCTCGTAGACGATCGCCCCGTCCTTGACGACGATCAGGGCGTCCGACTTGCGGGCCCCGGCGTAGTCGGCGGCGGCGGCCAGGGCGGCGGGATCGATCCCGGCCGCCTGCGGCGTGGTCTTCGGCAGGGCCTTGCCCGGCGCGCCCTTCACCACGGCGACCGGCTTGTACCAGTCGATCGGCGGCTCCAGCGGATTGACGGTCAGGGCGCGGAAGTAGCGGCTCCAGTAGAGCGGCGCGGAGGCATAGGTCGCCGCGCCCGCCAGGACGACGACGCCGAGGCCCGCCAGCAGGATCTTGCGCTTCTTGCCCATCAGGCCGCCTTTGCTTCCACGATCGAGGTGACGCCGAACGGGATGTCGAGCTTCACGCTGGCGACGACCTCGCCGCTGTCCAGCGCGATCTTGGCCAGCTGGCCCGAGAAGAAGTCGCCGGCCCAGAAGTGCGCGCCGTCGTCGGTGGCGCGCAGGAACGACCAGCCGCGGCCTTCCGGCACGGCGTAGGCGCGGACCACCGAGCCGTCCTGGGCGATGCGGCGCACTTCATTGCCGCAGCTGACCAGCACGTCGTCGTTCGGAGCGGTCGCCAGGCCGAACACCATGCCCGGGGGATCGGTGCGGACATAGAGCGGCGACAGCTGGGCGTCGGCCTCGATGTCGTAGCGGAAGACGGTGTGGCCGGTCTCGGAGACGTAGGCCACGGTCTTGCCGTCCGACAGCAGGGCCAGGTGGGTGACGCCCAGGAAGCCCATCACGCCGCCATGATACTCGGGGCGATAGAAGCGCACGACGCGGCCGTCGGCGTCGAAGCGCACCAGGCGGCCTTCGCCGGTGAACGGCGGGGCGAGACCCGACAGGTGCTCGCCGGCCAGGGCGCCGCCGTCGGGCAGGAACACCATCGAGCCCAGGCCTCGACCGGGGAGAAGCGAGGCCTGGCCGGGAACGCGGCGTCCGTCGGCGTCGATGCGGGTGACGTTGCGGGCGAAGGGGTCGAGGGCGTTGAGCTCGCCGGTGCGGGGATTCACCGCCAAGCCCGAAACCATGCCGAAGTCGCCCGTATGAAGCGCCGCCTTCACCTGCAGATCAGGACCCAGCAGCAGGATGCGCGACAGGCCCAGTTTCAGCTGGTGGTCGGTGACCGTGGTCGCGGCCACCCAGAGGTCTCCCGCCTGGGGTTTGACGGGAAGAGAAAGGGGGTCGCCGAACATGAAGGTCTCCGGGTGCCATCAGTCCCGCGGTTGGCGGGATGCTCGGAGATTTTCAAAAAGGGACCGACCGGTCAATTTTCTATTCGGCGATATCCGCCTGACGAGAAATCGCGACCTCGACGCCCGTCTGATAGCGGCCCATCACGTGGTCGAGCATGCCAGCGACCTTATCCCAGGCGTCGTCGTCGTGAAGATCGAAACCGAAGAAGTTCGGCTCGAACTTGGCGCGCATGCCGATATAGGAGACAGCCGACAGCATGGTCATGGCCACGGCCAGCAGTTCCTTGTCCTCGCTGCGCTGGCCGATGAACAGCCGCTCGTACTCTTCCCAGATGCGGATGCGCACGGCGGTTACGGCGTCGCGCAGCTCGGGCGGGCCCGCGAACTCGCCGGCCATGATGGTGGCGACGGCCGGATGGGCGCGCAGGGTCGAGGCGTAGGCCCGCACCAGCATGCGCAGGCGTTCCATCGCCGGGCGCTGGTGGAAGGTCTCCAGCGACTCGTCGATCATGTCGGTCAGGCGGGGCCAGACGCCGGTGCGGCGCACCCAGGCGTCGGCCACGCCGCCCAGTCCGCCGAAATAGTCATAGATTTGTTTCTTGCCTACGCCCGCTTCCTTGATTAGGGCGTTCACACCCGCGTCGTGGACGCTTCCGCGCTCCATAAGACGCCCAAAAGCCTCCACGATCGCTGCTTCGGTGGCGATCCGACGTGATTGTCGAGGTTTGGGCGCGGCGGCGATCTCTGACAGCATGGCTTACTTTCCTGAACTCCTATCCGATGGACGGACAAACGCTTTATCGCAAGACCTGTATTGGTCCGGCTCCATCATCTTGACCGGCGGGGAACAGTCGCGGTGAACGCGGCGGGGTGTGGTCAAGATTTGAAGAGGGGAGTCATGACCAAGTCGGCGATGAATATCTACTGTGCGAGCGCGAGCGCTCTTACGCTTTTGGTCTGCGCGGGGCAAGCCTTCGCGCAAACGACAACTTCAGAAGAGTCCACGGTGATTGGAGAGATCACCGTCACGGCTCGCGGTAAGTCGGAAGCTCTGCAAGAGGTTCCAATCAGCATCAATGCGGTGTCGGCCGAGACGATCGAACGCCGTAATATTTCTGACATTGCTCGGGTGGCGCAATCGACCGCCGGCCTGACCTTTGATCAGGGTCTGACGCCTAGCGATACGCGTCCGGCCATCCGCGGCGTGCAAGCCGTTCGGGGCCGTCCGAACGTGGCCATCCTGGTGGATGGGGTCGACACGTCTTCGGAAGCCTTCGCCACCGCCGGTGGCGGCGCTCTGGCGAGCCTGCGCTTCGTCGACGCCGAGCGGATCGAAGTGGTGAAGGGCCCGCAAAGCGTGCTCTACGGCCGCTCGGCCTTCTCCGGCGCGATCAACTACATCTCCAAGCGCCCGAACCTCGACGAACTCGAGGCCAAGGTCAGCCTGGAAGCCGGCAGCTTCGGCCTCAAGGAAGGCAAGGCCTCGATCAGCGGTCCGCTGGTCCAGGACAAGCTGGCGCTCAGCCTGAACGTCGGCGCCTGGGAGAACGACGGCCAGTACCGCAACAGCGTCAGCGGCGCCAAGGTCGGCGGCGGTGAGTCCAAGGGCGCCGCCCTCGGCCTGCTGATCAAGCCGATCGAGAACCTGACCATCTTCGCCCGCGTGCAAAGCTCGCACGAGGAATACGACCAGATGGCCCGCGCGTTCATCACCTCGGTGAACCCGACGACCGGCACGCCGAACACCGCCAATCTCGGCGTCTCGGCCATCGACCCGAAGACCGGCAAGTCCGGCTACACGGTCGCCGGCAACCTGGCCAACGCTTCGGTCGTGAAGAACAACCTGGTCGCCTATTCGCTCGATACCCGCACCGGCAAGGACTACGCCGGCACGGTCACCGACGCGACCCGCGCTTCGTTCGACATCAGCTACGAAAGCGACTGGGGCACCTTCACCTCGCTGACGGGGATCACCCGCGGCGAGACCACGCAGGTGCAGGACTTCGACAACAGCGACTACAGCCTGAGCAGCGCCGAACTGGCCTCCTATGCGGGCCTGCTGCCGACCTACAGCAGCTACTACGCGTTCATGCGCTTCTTCGGCATGTCGACCACCCCGCCGACCACGGGCCTGCCCGCGACCGGCTTCTCGGTGATGCTGGACGACACCTTCCACACCCGGCAGCAAAGCCAGGTGCTGCGGTGGAGCAAGGACTTCGGCAAGCTGCGCACCTCGCTGGAAGGCCTGTACTTCCACGAGTACGCCGACCAGATCAACAAGGACCAGTTCTGGATGCGTTCGGGCGCCGACGCCCGTCTCGCGGCCCTGGTCTCGATCTTCCAGGGCGGCGGCGCCACCTCGACCGGGGCCTTCCAGGCGCCGACGACGGCGGTGAAGGCCACGGCCGACTATCCGCTGAAGATCTCGCGTGAGACCGACTCGCTGTCGTGGGCCGGTAGCGTCGAATACGACGTCACCGACGCTCTGACCCTGCGTTTCGACGGCCGCTACATCGAGGAACGGATCGCCTATCACGGCAGCCCGTACCAGCCGATGTACTACCGCCTGTTCGGCCTGCGATACCTCTGCGTCGCGGCGCTGGGTTGCACCTCCGCCAACGCGGCGGCGGCTCGGACGGCGCAGCTGGCGGCGACCACCCAGATCGACAAGAAGACGGTCAAGGATCACGCCTTCACGCCGAACTTCGTGGCCAACTACAAGCTCACCTCGCGCAACTCGATCTACGCGTCGTACGGTGAAGGCTTCAAGCCGGGCGGCGTCGACACCACCGGCACCAGCGGCAGCGTCGACACGACCTTCAAGCCGGAGAAGCTGAAGAGCTTCGAAATCGGCTCGAAGAACGTGTTCCTCGGCGGCGACCTCGTCCTGAACGGCGCGATCTTCTACAACATCTACGAGAACCAGCAGATCGGCACGACCAAGGTGCTGAACGGCACCTCGGTTCCGTCGGTCGAGAACGCCGGCGAAAGCAAGAGCAAGGGCGTCGATCTGAGCGCCGACTGGCGGACGACCAGCTGGCTGACGCTGAGCGGCAACTACACCTACACCGACGCCGAGTTCACCGACTACAAGGTCTCGACCCCGGGCTACTTCGACCGGATCGAGTCGAACAACGGCAACTACACCGGCAAGGCTGTGCCGCTGACGCCCAAGCACAACCTGAACCTCTCGGCCCTGCTGACCGGCGACCTGCCGGTGGGTGCGGGCTGGACCTGGACGACCGAACTCACCGGTCGCTACCAGTCCAAGCGCTACATCACCCAGAGCAACCTGACCTGGCTGCCGAGCTACTTCGTCTCGGATCTGCGGGCCGGGATTACCGACGGGTCGTGGAGCGTCGATCTGTCGGTCACCAACCTGTTCAACGATGACACCCCGAAGAACGCCATCGCGGCGACCGACTTCGGCTTCTTCGACCTGAACAACAACACCCCGGTGCGCGCCTACGTCGTCAGCCTGCCTGACAAGCGCGCCGGCTCGATCCGCATCAGCAAGACCTTCTGATCCTGCTGATCGTGTGAACTGCCAAGGCCCGGCGCGCCTGCGCGCCGGGCCTTTTCCTTGCCCCCAAGCTTTCCTGGAGTTCCCCCAAATGGCGAAGGCCAAAGATCCCGAGCGCTTCGGCATAGTGGCGATCGAGCCGGGCGTACGCGCCGGCCACATGTGGACCGCGCTCTACGCCTCCTTCGTCAATATCGGGCTGGCCACGACCGTGGCGATCATGACGCCCTACGTGCTCAGCGCCAATCTGGGCGTGCCGCTCGACCGTCAGGGCTCGGCCCTGGGGATCCTCAACCTCGTCAACGAGGTGGCGCTGCTGTTCGTGTTCGGCCTGGCCGGGGCCTTTGCCGACCGCGTGGGGCGCCGGGCGGTCTACGCCGTCGGCTTTCTGGCGACGGCCGCCGGCTATCTGCTCTATCCGCTGGCCACCAGCCTGTGGGACCTGTCGCTCTACAAGGTGATCTACGCCATCGGCATCGGCGCGACGACGGGCATGCTGTCGACCGTCCTGGCCGACTATGTGAAGGCCCGCGACCGGGGCAAGATCGTCGCCCTGTCGGGCGTGCTCAACGGCCTTGGCGTGGTGGTGCTGGCGCTGGCCATCGGCAAGCTGCCCTCCATCTTCGTGGCCGACGGCATGGGCGAGAAGGCCGCCGGCCAGGCCGCCCTGGCGGTCGCGGCGGTGATGTGCGTGATCTCTTCGGCGGTGATGTGGTTCGGCCTCAAGCCGGGCGTGGCGACGCGCACGGTCGAGCGGCCCAAGCTCTCGACCCAGCTCGGCGTCGGCGTGGCTGCGGCCAAGGCCAATCCGCGCATCGTCCTGGCCTACGCCTCGGCCTTCGTGGCCCGGGGCGACCTGGCCATCGTCGGCGCCTACGCCATCGCCTGGGGCAAGAAGGCCGCGCTGGAGAACGGCGCCACCCTGGCCGACGCCCTCGACCAGGGCCGCATCCCGTTCATCGTCGCCCAGTCGGCGGCCCTGCTGTGGCCGGTGGTCGTGGCCCTGATGATCGACAAGGCCCACCGCCTGACGGCCCTGGCCGCCTGCATGCTGCTGGGCGGCGTCGGCTACCTGGCGACGATCTTCATCGACGACCCGCTGAGCAAGGCGGCCATGCCGCTGTTCGTGCTGCTGGGCGTGGGCCAGATCAGCGCCTTCATCGGCTCCCAGGCCCTGATCGGCAAGGAAGCGCCGGAGGAGGGCCGCGGCGCCGTCATCGGCTTCTTCAACCTGTGCGGCGCGTTCGGCATCCTGGTGCTGGGCACGGTCGGCGGCGTGCTGTTCGACGTCGTCGGCCCGGCCTCGCCGTTCGTGCTGGTGGGCATCCTCAACGCGATCGTCGGCTTCGGCTGCATCTACCTGCGTCTGAGGGAAGCCAAGTCGCCGGTGGCCGAGGCGGCCTAGGGGCTGGACTCAGAAGTTTGTCATCCCGGCCGGAGGAGCGCTTCAGCGGTCCGTAGAGCCGGGATCTCCCACGCCTGCAGGTTCGGCACGGTGGGAGATCCCGGCGCTCCGCTTCGCTACGGCCGGGATGACAATGCTATAAGATATTGAAGAGGCTGAGCTCGTGAGGCTCGGCCACTTGAGGGCGGACCCTAGGAGGCCTTCTTCGCCTTGGCCGCGGTCTTCGCCGCCGGCTTCCTGGCGGGCGCCTTCGCCGGCGCCCTGCCGCCCAGGCTCTTGCGCAGCGCCTCCATCAGGTCGACCACGTTGGTGTCTTCCGGCGGAGCGGCCGAGACCTTGGCCTTGCCGCCCTTTTCCTTGCGCTTGATCAGGGCGCGCAGGGCGTCCTCGTAGCGGTCCTTGAAGGCCTGCGGCTCGAACGGACCGTCCTGCTGCTCGATGATCTTGCGGGCGATGGCGATCATCGAGGCGTCGGCCTTCTTGGCCGGGATGTCGTCGAACAGGTCGGCCGGATCGCGCACCTCGTCGTAGGATCGCAGAGACCAGGCGATCAGCCCCTTGCCGCGCGGCTCGATGGCCAGCAGCCGCTCGCGGGTGTGCATCACCACGCGGCCCAGGGCGATGCGCTTGGCGCTCGCCATGGCGTCGCGGATCACCGAATAGGCCTCGACCGCCAGCTTGCCGTCGGGGACCAGGAAATAGGGATTGTCCCAGTAGAGGCGGTCGATGTCGGCCACGTCGACGAAGCGCTCGATGTCGATCGTGCGGGTGCTCTCCAGCCGCACGCTCTCGATCTCCTCGGGCGTGACGACGATATAGCGGTCCTTCTCGACCTCGTAGCCCTTGACCAGGTCGGACCGCTCGACGGGCCCGAGGTCCGGGTCCGTCGCCACCATCTTGATGCGGTTGTGGGTCTTGGGGTGCAGCAGGTTGAACCGCACCTCGCCGCCGGGATTGGTGGCGGTGTAGAGCGCCACCGGGCAGGTCACGAGCGAGAGCCGCAGGTGGCCCTGCCAGGTGGGGCGGGCGGCCATGCTACTTCTTGGCCCCGACCAGGGCGGCCTTCTTGACCGTCACCACCGACGGCTCCTCCTCGGGGACTTCGGTATTGGCCGCCTCGGCCACCGGTGGACGCCCCTTCAGGGCCGCCACGAAGTCGTCGCGCCAGGCGGTGACGTCCTGGCGGGTGACGTTGTCCATCAGGGCCTCCCAGCGCCGCTTGCGTTCGGTCTCGTCCATGGCGAGCGCCCGGCTCAGCGCGTCGGAAATCTCCTCGGGGCTGTTGGGGTTGATGATCAGCGCCTCCTTCATCTGCCGCGCGGCGCCGGCGAAGCGCGACAGGATCAGCACGCCCGGATCCTCGGGGTTCTGCGAGGCCACATACTCCTTGGCCACCAGGTTCATGCCGTCGCGCAGGGGCGTGACCAGCGCCGCCCTGGCCGCGCGATAGACCCCCGCCAGTTCGTCGCGCCGATAGGAGCGGTTGAGATAGCGGATCGGCGTGAAGTCCATCTCGGCATAGGCGCCGTTGATGCGGCCGATCAGGCCGTCCAGCCGGTGGCGGATGTCCTGGTAGGCCTCGACCTCGTCGCGCGAGATCGGCGCGATCTGCAGCAGCATGACCTCGTTTCGCGCCTCCTCGTTGTCGTGCAGGAAGCGCTCGAAGCCGATCAGGCGTTCTTCCAGCCCCTTGGAGTAGTCGAGACGATCGACGCCCACGACCATCTTGCGGAACACGCTGTGCGCGGCCATCCGGTCATAGACCCGCATGGCTCGCGAGCTCTTGGTGATGCGGGCGAAGTCCTCGGCGTCGATGCCGATCGGGAAGGCCCCGGCCTCGGTCACCTGGCCGAAGGCGCGCAGGCGGCCGTCCTCGGTCTTCTCGCCGCCGACCTCGTTGAGCACATAGCCCTCGAAGGCCTGCAGGCTCTCCTCGGTCTGGAAGCCGATCAGGTCGTAGTGGAACATCGCCTCCACCAGCGGCCGGTGGCGGGGCAGGGTGACCACCAGCTGGTGAGCCGGCCAGGGGATGTGCAGGAAGAAGCCGATGCGGTTGGTCAGGCCGAGGCGCCGCAGTTCCCGCGCCATCGGGATCAGGTGATAGTCGTGCACCCAGATGATGTCGTCCGGCTCGATCAGCGGGCGCAGGGTCTCGGCGAAGCGCTTGTTGACCCGGTCGTAGCCCTCGCCGAACGAGCGGTCGTAGGCCGTCAGGTCCACGCGGTAGTGGAACAGCGGCCACAGCGTCTTGTTGGCGTAGCCGTTGTAGTACTCCTGGTAGTCGCCTTCCTCGAGGTCGACCGTGGCCACGGTCACGCCCTCGATGCGCTGCATCGACAGCTGGCCGGTGAACTCCGGCGTGGTCTTGCCGCTCCAGCCAAACCAGATGCCGGAATATTCCCGCAGGGCCGCGGCCAGGGCCATG
>Ga0102591_1003940_pt1 | contig 12384 bp, 16 predicted proteins | sample AraplaCol_mCL_r2_2_FD_76860 | JGI IMG/M metagenome (GOLD analysis project Ga0102591, IMG submission 76860) | Arabidopsis root microbial communities from North Carolina, USA - plate scrape MF_Col_mCL_r2 (SPADES assembly) (version 2) | ecosystem: Host-associated > Plants > Roots > Endosphere... | reverse complement strand
GTATCAGCGAAATATGGGCAATCCGCGTTCGACTGGAAATCTTCGGACGATTGCGGGACCTGGCTTTGTTCAATCTAGCCATCGACAGCAAACTACGGGGCTGCGACCTTGTTCGACTGCGCGTGCTCGATGTTTGCCACGGCTTGCAGGTTGCTCATCGTGCCAGTGTCATTCAACAGAAGACCAAGCAACCAGTTCAGTTTGAGCTGACAGAAGGCACACGGCAAAGCATAGGCACATGGATGGCGTCAGCGGGTCTGAGAAACACAGATTTCCTATTCCCGAGCCGGATTGAAGCCTCGCCCCATATCTCAACTAGGCAATATGCTCGCATTGTCCATCAATGGTTCGATGAGATCGGCCTGGACCCGACCGCATATGGTACGCATACAATGCGCCGCACGAAGCCAACATTGATCTACCGTCGCACCAAGAACCTGCGGGCGATTCAGCTATTGCTCGGACATACCCGCCTTGAAAGCACCGTGCGCTATCTGGGCATTGAAGTCGACGACGCCCTTGAGATGGCCGAACAGACTGACGCTTAGCCATTTCACAGGTCGCTAGCGACATCGCGCGCCCTGCCCGGTATGCGCGGCGAATGGATCCAAACTGGTGTCCGAACTCTTGCCTACTTTCCAAGGGATTCAATTTCAGCAGACACCCGGTTCGCTTGCCACTACTGCAGGCGAATTGCGGTGTCAAAGACCCACGCACGACGAGTTTCAATCACCTTGTACTTGCGGGCCAATGCTGGCGGAAAGGCGCCATATGGTGCATCTCTGGTCACGCCTTTTCGGATGGCCTCGTCAATCGCGGTGACACCGTTGGACACCACGAAAGTCACTTTCTCCACCGATCCGTCGGCGCGGACTGCAACTGTGACCATAGGCGACACGTGGCGCTGCTTCAAATTAACCCAGGTAACGCCGAAACACCTGCCGCGGCAAGCCTACCTCTGCAAAGGAATAGAACCGCAAGTTCACGCGCTAACGCATCGCACACCATTGTCACGCGATCATCAATCGCAGCCATCGGCTTATCGAAGACGGCCGCCATACCGACCTCATCGTCGCCAGTGCCATCGCCAGTGCCATCAATGGCGGCACCATACCTTTATCTCGCCAGCGAAGTTCGTGCGCAAATCACAATGACTATCGTGACGCCGAATCGATCCATATATATGCTTAGGGGCCGGGTTGTGTTCGTGCTATGGTCAGTGGCTGCCCCGACTTTGTCTGTTCCAGTCCGCAGCAATGCACTTACTGAGACGGAGGCTATATGAAAGATTTCACTCGACCGGACGGAGCCATGGCCTTGGCCGTCGATGCGGCAATCGAAATGGAGGCATCTTCCGGATGTGTACTCGCTTGGCAGTACCTGCAAGCGCATGCCGTACCACAATATGTGGCAATCAGGGTACTCTCCCAAAATGGCCCGCGGCGTGCGTTGAATTCGAATGACCAGAATATTTTACTGGATCGACGCTCAGCCAAGCACGAGCCAATTCCCGAGTTTGCGACAGCATTGGATGTTGCAGGGTTCGGAGCCATCCTGCAGTTCCCTGTATCCAGGACAAACCATAAGCTCTCCGAAACGATCGATCGGGCTATTGAGATGATGGGGGTCCACAGTCGGTTTTACGCTGAAGCGCTTCTGCGAATACATGCCGTCAAAACACCTGTCATCATGCGGGTCCTCTTTGACGTGGCACGCCGGCGAAGCATTGCATTGCCTAGCACTTCTCTAGCTCCGGTACGTCGCATTCGAGCATTGCACTCAATCTGAGGCGGACTCCCAGCAACCGGCGGTGGTAAGTAATAAAGAAGCGACTCCTCATTCTTAGTTTTCTTGCGCGTTTCTTGGCCTGGACTGGCTCTTTAACGATGGAAACTTGTCTCGGGGTCCCCTCGGGCGATCGAGGAACTAGCGCAATTGGCTCCCGTGCCAGACGGCCACATTTCGGGGCGCATCACCCCCCAAAATCACTCAGCTAGCAGACCGTGCAGTCGCGCTTTACGTGCTCTATCCATACCGCTGCGCAAATAAAAAAAAGCCCGCGTCGCGCGGGCTTCGTTTCAATGTAATGCCAATACTTAAATCATACCTCCAGCCCGTGCTATCTGCGCGGTGCGGAGTTGGGGTGCCCACGCTATCTGCGCAGTGCCCACCAGATCGATCCTAGAATGTGGTGCTACAAGGGCGAAGTCATCGATAACTTCACCATGGAACGCAGTATAGCACGACATTTTGTGCGGCGCACAAAATGTCTGCAAAGGCCGGGTAGCTTTCCTTTTCGGCAACTCGTACCCGGCTCTTGGCCGCAACATGCGGCTTGGGGTGCAACATTGCGCCCGGTGTAGTGAGGCGTAGCCTCACTCGCAGGCATACGCAACGACCGCCTGTTTAAGTTCGCCACCGAGTGGCGAGACAACATCGTCCTTGAGCAAAGGGAGCAAGAGACTATCGAAAAACCTGAACTGTAAATGCTATTAGATTAAGCATGACAACGAGGCCAACGATAAGCGGTACGGCCGCTATCCGGCCCGACCTGTTCGTACAGGCTACTGGACTGCGATCATTCATATCCTCTTCCTATTATTGGCATACCGGTGAACTCAATCGGCATCCGATCGTGACGGCGGTACGCCGGCTATCACGCGTAACCATCGCTTCCGGACGAGCTTGCGGCCCCGAGAGGTCCTATAACTTGAAGCAACCACGTGAAGTTCCAATAATGATGCAACCCTGTCCATCTCGGTCCGCTACATAATCACTTTCGTGCCCAGAGACGAATTCGGCAGAAGAGCGAGGGCGAACGGCTGCGACGTAAATTGATGGTTCGTCAAATCCGGACGCGGCGTCCTCAACGAGAAACTCATCGTCATCGCCGTAGCTCGATAAAATCGCTAGCAGTTCTTTCTTTTTCATAAGTATCCAGGGATCCGGACGTTCCGTTATCACTACGCGTATGACCAACGCGGTGGGATTTGCACGCGACAGCGGCCTCAATATTTTAACGTAGACGAATAAACGATCAAGACTAGGTTACGACAACAGGTGTTGAGCGATCGGACAGCCACTTAACGGCAGGATAGTCCCACATCGTTGTCATGAAAGGGGACCTGTCAGAAATTTTGTGTGCCGGGGTCGCGGTTTAGTTAATTGATCGCGTTGGCAAAGCGTTCCCCAAACAGGATGGAAAACTGATTGGCGGCCATCTTCCAGGTCCGCTGCGGCATCTTCCAATCCTTTTCGATATTGCGCAAGGCCAGGTACAGCAATTTCGTTGCTGCCTCGTCGCTCGGGAAGTGTCCGCGATTCTTGACGAACTTCCGCAAGCGCATATGCAGGCTTTCAATGACGTTCGTAACCGGCATGATAATAACCGGGACTATCGTATCCTCACCCCAGCCGTACCGGGTGTATGGTGAGCCCATCCGGGACAGGGGCGCCTGGGAGCACGTCGAGTGGGCAGGTCGTTCTTATACGATGAGCCGAGAGCTCGTGTAGTAGTTGGCCACCCCTGCGACCCGCCCGGTTGAGCCGCGAGCGCGAATCCGTAGTTGTCGTGCTGTCCCACTCGCTCCCGTGGCTTCAACCGTTATGGGAGATCGCCATGCGAGTCATAGGTTTGGATGTATCACGATCGTTCGCCGAGGTGGCGTACCTGGAGGACGGCCTGGTTCGGGCCGGCGGGCGCGTCCCGCTTCTGCACACCGAGTTGGAGCGCTTCGCACTGTCCCTTGGGAAGGACGACCATGTCGTGCATGAGGCGACCGGCAACACCGCCGCGATCGTTTCGGCACTCAAATCACGGGCGGGACGAGTCGTCGTCGCCAACCCGCTCAAGGTCCGCCTGATCGCCGAGGCGCGCATCAAGACGGACAAGATCGATGCCGCCATCCTGGCACAGCTTTATGCCTCAGGTTTCTTATCCGAGGTCTGGATGCCTGACGATGCTACATTGGCGTTGCGCCGGCAGGTTGCACGCCGCACGCAAATCGTTCGGCAGCGCACGAGGCTGAAGAACGAGATTCACGCAGTGCTGGCGGCGCACCTGATAGCGCCATGCCCGGCATCGGATCTGTTCGGCAAGAAGGGGCGAGCGTGGCTGGCCGATCAGCCGTTACCTCTCGATGAGCGCATTGGCGTGGAACAGCGTTTGCGGACGCTGGACCAGTTGGCGCACGATGCCAAGCAAATCGAGGAGATACTGGCCCGGTCGACGCTGGCGCAACCGCAAATCGCACGGTTGATGACGATCACCGACGTCAATGCGATGATCGCTATCAGACTGCTCGCGGCGATCGGCAGAATCGGCCGCTTCGCTTCGCCAGAGAAGCTGGTAAGCTATTTTGGATTGAATCCGTCGGTCTACCAGTCGGGATTGCAACCTGCAACCGCGATCGCTGGAGCGGTCGGCTAAACAACCGAACTGCTATGGGCGACGACGAGCTGCCAAGTACCGTCTGGCGACGACCGCCAAACCCGCGTGTACCGCAGATCCGACCTAAACTCCAGACCACCATACGTGCCTGACCCCTTCATGCGGACCGACACAACGATGCATTGGTCATCTCCTCTTAGGTCCGGATCAGATGGTTCAAGCGCGTGAAATGCTAGAACACCAGATCGGTGCAACCCGAGCTCGTCCTCCTTGCTGAACATTTGTCCAAATTGATTAGTGAAGATAAAGTTGGGCGAAATCAATTCATCAAGGACCTCGGTGTCGGATGCCAACATCGCCTGTCGCAGCCGTTCCTCCTTCGCCCGGATTTGCTGCCGCGGGTCGGTGATCAAAAAAATCTGCTGACTCATGCTCGCGTTAAAGGAACAGTTGCTGGGCGTGGGGCTGCGCTACTGCAGTGCCAGCGATCGAACGCTACTGCCTACATCGAACCGTTCGCGTTCTGGTGCGCACACCTCACCGGTTATCAATCACTAACGGCATCTCCTGCAAAGGACCATGCATTGCCGTCATCCTAGTCCGACAATGAACCACAAGTCAGGTTGGCAATGGCGCCGGTCATGGCGCCCCCTCCATCTGATACGGCAAACGCAGCAAATGCGCTGAGCTGGGCCAGCGTTGGCAGGCGGCCGAGCAAGGTGGCACCATCCGCTCGCGCTTGCAGGAATGCTTCCACGCTGATGCCCATCTTGCGCGCCATGCCTTCGAACGCTGCCGTGGCATGCGACGCGGGCACGGCCTCCGGAATCGCATCGGAACGAATGCATATCACCCGGATGCCATCGCGCCCCAGTTCACCGGCGAGGATACGTGACATGGCTTCAACCGCCGCGCTACTCGTGCCGTTGCCAAGAAAGCCGGCACCTGAGAGGCGCGCACCGGGCGTCGACAAGGTCACGATGACGCCCGATTGTTGTGGCGCCATATAGCGCGCCGCCGCCTGTGCGGTGAGGAAGATAGTACGCGTGTAGGCGCGCACGGGGAGCTGGAAGTCCTCATATGACAAGTCCGCAAACGGCACTCCCTGCACATGCGGGATACCTACCGCGTTGAACATGACGTCAATGCCGCCCGCCTGTTCCGCGACGGCTCGTGCGTGATGTCGGACCGATTCTAAATCGAGTGCATCGACGCGGGCGGCGTGTGCGCTTCCGCCTTCGGCGCGTAATTCCTGCGCCAGCGCATCAAGCTTCTCCAGCGTACGGCCTGCCAGGAACAATTGAGCACCCTCGCGCGCGAAGGTGCGCGCGACAGCACTGCCAATGGCGCCTGCGGCGCCGTGGATAATGCAGCGTTTCCCTTGTAAAATCATGATCGACTCCTGAGTAAAAGGCGAACTTGTCAGTCACATACGGGATTCAATCCTCACTGTAGGCCATTTTGATCGCGAGCTTGAAAGCGTACTTTGAATAGGGGTCACCAGATGGTGTTCTTCCCTGCCCGCCTGTCACGATGGCCATGAACTGATTAGCCGCAGCAGATCGCGTCGGCGACTCCTGGATGCAGCGTTCGGCGATTTGCATCAACTCCGGGGTTTCCTGAATATACCTGGCAACCCGCGCATCGACGGCAAGTGACATAGCTTATCAACCTCGTGAAGATGAGACTTGACTATAAGTCAACTTCCACCACTTGCACAAGCACCGCTGCACCACATGAGTCCACCGCGAACGGATTGCCCAGCTCAGACTGCCTTGCCTACTGCCAGCGGAACCGCTCACCTGATGGGCGCCTGCCAAGCGACAGGCGCATGCAAACGTGCTTGAAAGTCATTTGCGGGCATCGCGTGCGACAGCATCTCACGGCACGACTTGTATGGCCAGATGACCAGGCGCACTGACTACGTTACTGCTGAAATAATGTCGCGTGGACTTCTAACGCGGGAGAAGTACGGCCAGGAGGCGGCGTTTCGTGCGACGGCGGACGAAGGCGTGGAAGCCGCGCTGGCCGCAACGGTGCTCATGCGGGCCGACGCACGGATCGCGTTGGGTACCCCTGGACGACGTTCAGACCGTCGCCTTACGCAACGGCCTCAGCCGTAACCGCAAATGGCGATTGACTCCCCGCGCTCATGTGTTCAGCTTGGGAACCTGAACACGTCCCCACGTCACCACCAACTGCATCTGACGGAACACTTGCGGCATGTGGCCCCCTTGCGCGAATACCCCACGAGCGCCAACGTCTAGGCGTCGAAGCAGCCCATCATCGAAATTGACTCCCTGCGAGAACTCGATGTTCCCAACAAGCCACGCAGATCATTCCACCGTGAATCGCGCAACACTGGACTGCAGCCCCCCTGCCGATTGTTCGAGCAGTCGTACGGCTTCGCTCGTGGACTTCAGCGCGGCCGCCGACTGTTGCGACGCTTCACTCAGTTGCCGCATGGTATTTGCAATCTGGTCCGCGCCGGTGGACTGCGACTGCATCCCCTGCAGCACGACATCGAACTGTGGCGCCAGCTGCTGTGTCTGCTGCATGACATCAGCGAGTTGCTGGGTCACCCGCCGCACGTCCCCCACGCTCGCGCGCATATCTCGTGAAAACTTCTCCATCTCCATGACACTGGCGGAGACCGACGATTGCATTTCTTTCAGCATCTGGTCGATATCCCAGGTCGATAAGGCCGTCTGATCCGACAGCCGCCGTATCTCCGTCGCCACGACTTGAAATCCACGCCCAGCCTCTCCGGCCTTCTCCGCTTCGATCCCCGCATTGAGCGAGAGAAGGTTGGTCTGATCCGCCACCTTGGTAATCGTCACCACCAGGCTATTAATGTTGGTGGCACGCTCAGAGAGTGAGGCCAACTTGGCGCTGATGGCATCGGTCGCCTCCACCATCTGTTGCATCATGCTGTCAATTCGCGTCAAGTCTTGCTGCGCCGATTGTGTCGCCTTCCCCGTAAAGTCCGCCACACTGCTCGCATCCTCCATCGTCTTGAGCAACTGCGACGTGTTGGTCGAGATTTCCTTGGTCGTGGACATTACTTCGACGCTGGTTTGCGCCTGCTCAACCCCGGTGGCCTCCTGCTGCCTGGCCGACGCGGCAATTTCGGTGGCCGAGCTGCGTACCAAAATTCCGGCCGATTGCACGCCGACGACCAGCTCACGCAGGTTGCCGAGCATATGCCGTATTCCCTCGGCCAATTGACCAATCGCGTCACTGCCGGTGATATTGACGGTTCCAGTCAGGTTGCCCCTGGCAGCGAGTGAGACTGGATCAAGCAAAACATCGACCTGGGATTGAAGATGGCTTCTCGCCGCCTGCTCGTTCGCTATTGCATCTTCGATAGATTGGGCCATGCGATTGAACTCCGTTGACACTCGCCCCAGCTCGTCGCCAGACATGACCACCGCACGCGCGCCGCGCCGCGCCTGGCCGAACTCGCCGACTGCCCGCGTAAGTTCGCCGAGCGGCCGCAAGATGGCCCGTGCAAGCAGCCCAGCAACCACGAGCCCCAGCACAATAGTGACAATGCCACCGAACACCAGCACCAGTTGTGTCGTCTCCTGCATTCCGGATGCGGCCTTGGCACGATGTTCCAGCAAATGTCGCTCTTCAGCTGCCGCCTCGCCAATAAGCTTAAAGATCCTCTTGCTGGCAGTTTGGGGACTAACGAGAGGAGCCGTCCTGCCCATCGTATCGGCTGCCCCTGGCGCGGTGCCCAATGACTCGCGCAGCTTCAATTGCGATTCGATGACTTCACTGGACCAATGTTCAATGGCGCTGCCCAGCTCCTGAAAACGAGCGACTTGGGCCGCATTGTCGCCAGTTAACTCTCGCAGCCGAGCAATGGAGAGCGGCAAATCATGCATTTCCTTGCGGCTTCTCGCCAGCCGCTCAGCGTTCCCGGTCAAATAATATCCGCGGGATTCGACCTGGAGTTCCAGAATGTCGTTTTGCAGTTGACTAATGGCCTGGATCACCTCAAGCGTGTGACGATCCGCGGCATTAGCACTGGCAAGGCGTGTGAAACTGCCGTAAACCACCGCCAGGAGCGCCGCAATGATGAACACGATAACGGCAAAGCTGCCAAACAGTTTCTTACGGATACTGAGAGATGTAAGCATCAGGGTCCCAATGGTTGGTCTGGCTGAGGATTCGCGACAATTGAGCTTGGCACAAACGCGCCTTGTGGCGGCAGACATCCTGCACGAAATACGAATACGCCGGGTTGCGCCAAAGCGCCGCTCACTATTGCGGCCCGGCACACAGTGTAGTCTAGATTTATCGAAGAGGCAGAGAAAGCATGGTTTGCACTTTTCGATGGAAAAGCACTCGAAGAAATCAACCGTCCGACCTTCGTGCGGGAGCGCAAAGCCTGCTCCGCTTCTTCCTATCGGTATCCAATTGCATTGCGGTCATGTGGTCCAACATCCAACAACATTCGTTATGCAAGGCCGACGCTAACATCGGCCATCGCTATCACCTCTTCGAGAAGACCAATCGTCATCGCCTCCATGCCCCCGAACCTGTCCCGTCGCACAATCGACATTCCGCTTTAGCCTAGGCCCGCGCCGAGTCTTCAATTCATGGACGCATTCGCCGCACGCTTTACCGCAGCGGCGCCTTGGCGCCGGCCACTCCAGTGACGGGCGCCATTGGATTGAAGCCCTTTGATCCGGCCAGACGAAAATGCCTCGACGAGAACGGCCAGATATAACTAGCGCAGTCAGGTCCGGAAATCGGAAGTGTCCGCGCCCCACACCTGATCCGGTGCATCTCCAAAGAACATGCAATTGAGCTGGTTGGGCGCGATAATCGATGGACTTCCGGCGATGTGACTTGGCGCCTCCCCTGAAAGCACCTTGATTCTGTCGAGCTTCATGATGCGCGCGATATGATGAGCACCACTCATCTCACCTACCTCGCGCACGTTACCGAAGACCCGCGCAGCAGCATCTGGTACCACTATGTCAAGCGGACGGTCGCTCGCATCGGGCGTACAGTGCACATATTGCTCTCGCTGGTCCAGTTTAGCGACCGCGCCGGAACGCACCGCGCGGTGCCGCTCGCTTTGGAGCATCAATGTGACGGAAAGTGATGCGTCCCTTGCTCAGGTCATATGCCGACAACTCCAGCGTCACCCTGTCACCCGCAAGTATGCGAATAAAGTTCTTCTTCATGCGGCCAGCCGCATACGCGATCAAGCGATGCCCATTTTCCAGCTCTACACGGAAGCGATTGTCAGGAAGGATTTCATGTACCACCCCAGGCATCTCGATGAGGTCTTCTTTGGCCATCGCTCACAACCTCCGCACGATGTGGATATTTGTGGCGCGGCAGCCCCACGCTGACTCGGTAAGTTCGAAAGAAACAAGCTTTTCTTCGAGTTCCCCTAAAGGCTGTACTCCGACGAAGTCCCCGATATCAGCCGGGATATCATATCCCCCGGCGTCCGGCCTGATCTGGCCAATTCCCTTTAGCCTGCTGAACCAATGAATGGTTCCTGTATATGTGCTCATGTGCTGCTCCTTCCGCGAAATGTACGAACCCAGTTCTCAAGTAGAGCCAATGGTCGAGGATCGGACAGGAATGGCCAGCAGGCCGAGACAGGTAAGAAACAGGACGGTGACGAAGTACCGAAGTGGGGCCATCAGTGTATAGGAAGACGGCCGATTTACCTAAACAATTCGTCGCATGCTGGATCGCAATTACCCAGGCGTCCAAGCGATGACCGCGGTGCTTGGGTTCGGACCTCACTGGCAATCTGCGGAAAAGTCAGCCCTGATCGCGAGCCCAGTTACTGGTTCGCACTGAGGCCGGCGCAATGCATGCCCCGCACCTTGCGCGCACCACCCTCCGCAGGGCCCTCGAGCAAACAAGCACGGAACAGCGTACACTGACTGCATCCCGTCTTTCGTCATTGCCTGAAGCGAGCGTCACCACGACAACGACGAAGAAACAAGGGTGCTTTCATGACAATCTATCATTACTATCGCCGTGCAACAGGCACGTTCGGTTCTGGACCAGGCTCGATACGATTCAATGGGCGCGAGTACCTGTACCGCGGGTATGCATATGAGAACTTTATCGATGCATACAATTACGCGCAGCTCATGCTGCTTCATCCTTCACGCGCACCGCCTTCGGGGTTAACCGGGCCCACAAAACGGCTCCACGCACCTTCAGTCGACGAATTGCGGCTGATGCGGCAACTCGGTATCGTATTTGTTGCCGGACATTACTTCTACGGCACCTATCGCTACGATTGCCTGGGCGATGCTTACGCCTTCGCCAGCCAGGCACCTGGACAAGGCATTTTCCAGCTTAACGTGCAGAACGCGCGAGCCGCCCATCACTTGAATCTACTTCAGGAGCGCAAAATGATTGACGGAAAAGGAAGCGCCTTGAAAGTTCGACCCGGCGGGCGAATTGGCCACTACGACATCTTTCCCGAGAATGCCCCTCCCTCCACCCTATTCAAGCGTACCTTGCTACGCAGGTGAGCATTCACCGGACCGAATGTATCCAAGTGTGCGGCCAACAGCCCCGCACTGTGCACTATTCCGGTTCGGCATACCACCCTATCATCGTGGTTCGTCTCAAACGTGCGGAGCTCATTGCACAATTCGTGTAGGGTGGATTCGAACCCACCACGCCATTTCCTCTCTCTAGCCCGTCGCGACAGAGTCGCGATGACGCAAAGAGAGTGCCATGAATCAGGTCAATTCCCGTGTACTGCTGGTCGACGATAACAAGGACGCCGTCGACATGGTCTCCCAATTTCTGAGTATCCATCACATCGATAACAAGGTAGCCTACGACGGCGCTTCAGCCGTTGCCATGTTGGCTGACTGGCCTGCGGATATCGTGTTCCTCGACATTCAAATGCCTGGTATGGATGGCTATGAAACCGCGATTGCCATGCACGCACTTCCCCGGTGTGCTGCACTTCCCATTGTTGCCTGGACCGGCTGGGACGGTCCGGGCAGCCAAGAGGCAGCGGCACACGCACACATGGTATTGCGCTTAACGAAACCGGTCGTGATGGAAGAATTGCTGGCGCTGGTGTCCCGCTTTGGCCGGCATGCATCGACTTGAGGGGCATCGCATGCCGGCGCCTCCGGTGCGCGTCAGTGGCTAGCTGGCGCAGATCATCTCCTCCACTTGTTGTATTCTGGAGCGCGGTTGGAACGTCGCACGTACGATCTCCAGCATTTCCGTCTGCCTGCGCTCCCGCTTTCTCCGGACTTTTCGCCGCTTTTCGCACCAGCCGCAGCCTAGCAAGGCTTGCTTTGCCGCGGCTACGCATTGCTCGTGATGGCGTGTGTGCTTCGCGCATTGTGTGACCGGCGATTCAGTCCTCAGCGCAGTCAATGACGCGCTGCCCGCTCCCGCTTTGCCGCATGGGGCGATGCGTGTCGCGCCGCCGAGTGGCGCTCATCACGATTGATCATCCTATCCATAGCTCGCCAATTGTCGGGCAAATCGCTGCAAGGGGCGCAGGCCAGAACGCTCCGCATCCACGCACCATGCTTGCAGGACGATCAGAAGGTCTTCCTGCGTTGCAGGCGAACGTTCCCACAATTTCTCCAGCGTTTGCCGCGCAACATGGATGGTGTTAAGCCGTGCACTGTGAATGATCACCTGTCCCAGTTCCATCCTTTGCATTCCTGTGAGCCGGCAGGGCGCGCGCCGCAGCAATCGCTTCGTCTGATCCAGCGCCGCGCCGGGGATCAGTTCGGTCAGTCCCCTGCGCTCAGACCGAAACACGTCCAAGGTCAGGATGGTCAACTCGCGCATCAGTACCGGACGATTGCCCAGCACAAGCTTCAATGTCACCGGAGTCGGCACGAACTGTCCCGCGCATCGCATCAAGCGCTCTGGTGGTCGCCGGAGCGAAGCAAGGCCCAACCATCGTAACATGCTGATATACGCCCAGCCGATATCCAGCTCGAACCAGCGCACGGAAA
>Ga0102591_1003935_pt1 | contig 12390 bp, 10 predicted proteins | sample AraplaCol_mCL_r2_2_FD_76860 | JGI IMG/M metagenome (GOLD analysis project Ga0102591, IMG submission 76860) | Arabidopsis root microbial communities from North Carolina, USA - plate scrape MF_Col_mCL_r2 (SPADES assembly) (version 2) | ecosystem: Host-associated > Plants > Roots > Endosphere... | reverse complement strand
TGAGTCTTCGTTGGGGGGGTAGCTCAGCTGGGAGAGCGTCGCGTTCGCAATGCGAAGGTCGGGAGTTCGATCCTCCTCCTCTCCACCAACAAATCCGAAAGGGGTCGCACCGCAAGGCGCGACCCCTTTCTCTTTGGCGAGGCGGATTCAGCGTCCGCCACCGTTAGCTTGCAGCTGACACCCGTTGAGCTGCGACATTACGCGGGCAAGCACTCCCAATATCCAGACCCTCCGCTCAGCCAAGTCGAGTGAGCGCACCAGGCGGCCCATCAATGTTCAATGCCGCGCTTTGAGGTGGGTCCACACGCAATGCCGCCGAGGCCATTACCCAAGCCTCTAGCCGCGTATAACCGCCTTCCACCGGCCTGCGATAGCCAACATCGCGTACCAAGTCGATGACCCCGCGCCGCTCAAGAAGGCGTGGGCCGCACCGGCCGCAGGCAAGACCCTGAAGTTCTCCGACAAGACACCCGCTTCCTACCAGAACAAGACGGGCGTGAGGGTCGAGGACACCCGGCTCGAGAACTGCCTGCCTCGATGCTCGCGGGCGCGGCGGACTGGAACGCGCGGGGTAAGCATGGCCGCTAGCTAAGAGAAAGTCCTCGGGATCACGGTCCTGAGGGCTCTTCCGTTTTCGAAGACGACATCTGTGGCTCCCCTGCCGCCAAGTCTGTAAGCATTATGGGAACGATTGCTTCAATTTGACCCAAGTCTGGCGCCCAGTCAATCTTACTGCCATCGAAAGAAAAATTATGCTGAGGAGGCTCACGCGTTATATACAGCGGAGGCAAGGTACGCCCCGCGACACCGATGTTCATCCATTCCAACCCGAGCGTGTAAGACCAATCAACGCCGTTAGCGTGGCGCTGGTTCATCAGAGCTGATTCGTTCTTCATCTCCGCCTCCGAGACAACCGCAGGGCCTATTAGATGAAATTCTTGTTGGGCTGGACCTATCTGCGCCTTCACAACCTCCGTGAAATTTTCGCCGCTGCGAACATAAATCACTGATAGGTTGACACCAATATATTCCAACCCACCATTCTCGCCATACTCAATATCCACGAGATAATGGAGAGAATTACTCGACAAATATCTAAATGCGCCGTCCTGAAAAATAATTGCCTCGAAAGCAAAACCGTAAGCATCCCTGCATTTTCCCGATGGCCTAAGCTCTTCGGACATTAATGCCATCGCAGCATTGCACACGCAGACGCGCATCAAGTGCTCATCTACGTCGTCGACCTCGTTCGGAGGCACAGTAGGACCGTCGCGAAGAAGAGCTTCTGCATCTGAACCTCCCGACCCTTCGTACATGGGGTCACCATAAAAGACCTCCGAAGGGTAATCGCTTCTCCAACGAAAACAGTTCTGGGTACCGTCTAGATCGACCACCCAACCTACGAGGATACACACGAACGGCTGGCCATCCCCGTGAAGTGCCATCCCTTCCGATGTGAGAAATTCATGGAGTGTGGCTTTGGATACACTCGTTACCTTCACCCACTCCAAAAGGGCCCTCATGACCGATTTAATCGAAATGAGCTGTCCGGCGTGACCTAAGGCCAACCGTTCGTGGAGGATGACAATCTTTTTGATCGTTCCATCGTCAACTCCATTTCTGGTAACGAGAAAATCTCCAATTAGGGCAGGCATGCCAAGTGAGCTAAATGCTGCAATCATCGTCATAGCGATCCCCAATCAATTCTTCGGGCGGTGCGTTTTGACACCTGGGCCATGGCCGGGCGCGGTAAAAGGATAACGCGGCCTGCGTACTCAAGGAGACAAGGATTAGGACAAGTCAATGTCCCAATCGGCCTTCGCCGCTATCGCAATGCTGCGCAGCATGTTCTCAATTTTCTGCAACTTGTCATCCACGAGCAACTGGGCGTCCTCGTCCTTGGTCGCCTCGGACTCCCGCTCCAACTCTGCCTGATGGCGCGTCATGGCCTCCCAGAGGACGCGGTACTCACCGATGAAAAACTTGACTGCCATTCAAACCCCCACTGTGATTCGTTCGACGCGGCTGCAGTCCATCCCCGGCTCTTCAAGCGCGCCCAGTTACTTCTTGAGCGGCATTGTCCGCTTCGGTGCGATGAAGTAATGCCCTTCGCGCCCCGGAGTCTTGTCCTCGCCGATGAACAGGTCGTTCCCCAAAGAAGACCCTTTCCTGATCCGCCAAATCTTCTTGCCAAGCTTCTTCATGATCGGCGTCAGATGGTCGTAGGCAGAGAGGCCATTCCCGCTGGAGATGACCTCCTCGACCCCGTTCTGAATCTCAATCCGGACGCCAATGCGAACTCGTTGATCCGTAAACGAGGGCCACGTCCTTGGTCAAGTCGGCGATGTTGAGGATGTAGATGTCGTCCAGCGCAATCATCCTTGCGAGCTCCCTGGAAGTGGATGAAGTCGCCATACCTCTAGAAAGGCCCGTAGATAGAACACGCTGACCAACGTAACTCCATATAGTCCATGGACACATCTAGATGCAGTTGGCGTGGGTTGAGCAGGGAGCGGCCCCGGGAGGTCGGTTCGCTATAGAGACAGTCCGCGTGCGCTTGATGTTCCTGCGCGCTTCCAAATGCCGGGCCCTACGTGCTACTTTGAGCCGTTGTATGAGGGGATGAAGACAAACATCAGGAGGATCTTTGATGAGCGAGCAGCTTTCACCCGCCGGCGTGATTGCGCTTAAAGAAGCGCTGTGTTCCGTCTATTGGTACAAGTCCGACCTAAGAGGCTTCTTGGGCCTCTGCCTGTCTAACCCAGCACTGCTGAATTCTTTTAACTGGGAAAACTATAAGCGGCAGATTGCATCTGACGTAGTTGACTTCCTCGTAGCCCACCCTAACAACCATCTCGGCGATCTCACGAAGATCTGCTATGAGTTGTGCAAGTTGAACGACTTCTCCCACCTAAAGCTCCTCGATGACGGACCGGCCAAGGTGGAAAAGGCACGTGGCGCCGTCAATCAATTGAAGCAGCTTGTGGAGCCACACCAAGAGATCAAGCGCGAACACGACGAGATAAGAAGACGACAAGAAGCCGCTGCTCATAAGCTCCGCGAGAACGCAGCAGTCCGGCAAAAGCTAGGGTCAATCCGAGACAAGTATATGACGTTGGTTAGTTCAAGTGACCCTCAGGGGCGCGGGTTTGAACTGGAACGTCTGATGTACGAGCTTTTCGAGCTATTTGACTTGGACCCAAAGGCCTCCTTCAAGAATCTCGGCGAACAGCTAGACGGCGCATTTTCGCTCGACGGCACAGAATATCTATTTGAAGCAAAGTGGCATAAGGAACTGACCAACAAGGCCTCATTGGCCGCATTCAGCGACAAGGTTCGAACCAAGCTGGAGAATACGCTGGGCATATTCCTTTCAATCAATGGCTTCTCACAGGATGGTGTTTCAGCCCATCAGGCCGGCGGCGCCTCTATTCTTTTAATGGACGGCGGCGATTTAATGGCAGTTTTTGAAGAGCGGATCGACTTCGTTAGTCTGCTATTGCGAAAGAAGCGGCACGCGGCGCAGACGGGGAACATCTATTTCTCTTATTATCAGATGGTATCCGGCGCCTGACCGAGCGACGACAATAACTATAAATTGTCCGCTCCAATATTCTTCATACTGACGAACTCGTCCGAGTTCCCAAAAACTCCTGCGGCCTGCTGTCGCGCTGCTGCCTGATCCAGCCCCTGCACTTGCCTGCTAGAAATGGGACTTCAGGTCTCTCCGCGTGGCCGGCCAAAATGCTAATGTCACCGGCTCAAATGGTTCAGGGATAGTCTCGGCGACTTCGATCCTCCTCCTCTCCACCAACAAATCCGAAAGGGGTCGCACCGCAAGGCGCGACCCCTTTCTCTTTCTGCGGCTCAGCCCTCCACGCCGATCACCTCACCACGCCAGCCCGCTCCAGCATCGCGTGCAGCAGCACGTTGCAGCCGGCCGTGATGTGCTCCGGCTTGGCGTCCTCGATCTCGTTGTGGCTGATGCCGTCCTTGCAGGGGATGAAGATCATCCCGGCCGGCGCCAGCCTCGCCATGTAGACCGCGTCATGCCCCGCGCCCGACACCGCCGGCATGTGCGAGTAACCCAGCTTCTCCGCCGCGCGCCCCACCGCCTCGACGCAGTCCGGATGGAAGCCGATCGCCGAGTAGCTCGACACCAGCTCGATCCCCACCTCCACCCCGTGCTCGCGCGCCACCCGCGCGGCGAAGGCCTTCACCTCGTCGGCCATCTGATCGACCAGCGCGTCCGTCGCGTTGCGCAGGTCGATGCTGAACTTCACCCGGCCCGGGATCACGTTGCGGCTGTTCGGGAACACCTGCACCATGCCCACCGTCCCGCGCCCGTGCGGCGGATGCCGATGCGCGGCTTCCACCACGTCCTGCATGATCCGCGTCGCGGCCAGCAGCGCATCCTTGCGCAGCGCCATCGGCGTTGGCCCCGCGTGCGCCTCCATGCCGGTGACCGTGCAATCGAACCAGCGGATGCCCAGCACGCCCTGCACCACGCCAATCACCTTGTCGTTGTCCTCCAGCACCGGCCCCTGCTCGATGTGGGTCTCGAAGTAGGCCCCCATCGGATGATCGCCGGGCTCTTGCTCGCCGATGTAGCCGATGCGCGCAAGCTCGTCGCGCACCGTCTTGCCCTCGACATCGGTCGCCGCATACGCGTGTTCCAGCGTGAAGGCCTTGGCGAAGACCCCCGAGCCCATCATCACCGGCACGAAGCGCGAACCCTCCTCGTTGGTCCAGAACGCGACCTCGATCGGCGCTTCCGTCTCGATGCCGTGATCGTTGAGCGTGCGCACCACTTCCAGCCCCGCGAGCACACCATAGTTCCCATCGAACTTCCCGCCGGTGGGCTGGGTGTCGATGTGACTGCCCGTCATGATCGGCGGTAACGCGTTGTTGCGACCCGGCCGCCGCATGAAGCCGTTGCCGATCTTGTCGATGGTGACCGTCATGCCGGCCTCTCGCGCCCAGCGCGTGACCAGGTCCCGACCCTCGCGGTCCAGGTCGGTCAGCGTCAGCCGGCACACGCCGCCCTTGGGCGTGGCGCCGATCCTCGCCAGCGCCATCAGCGACTCCCAGAGCCGATCCCCATTGATGCGCAACCCGTCCAGTGAGGTCGAGGCCGATGCCGTGCCCGAGGCCGTGGTCTTCATGTCCATCACCGACTCCTTGCTTCAGCGCGCGACGGCCGTCGGCGCCAGATCCAGCGAGCGCGCCTGCGCCGCCTTGAAGTGAGGCCCGAAGGGCGGACGCTTGAGATAACGGCCCTTGCCCGCCTCGGCGCGCAGATCCCCGTCCGCGTAGACCACTCGGCCTTGGCTGATCGTGTGGCTCGGGAGGCCGCGCACGGTGCGGCCTTCGAAGATGTTGAAGTCGTTGCGGCTGTGGTGGGTCCTGGCCGACAAGGTCTTCGTCGCCTGCGGATCCCACAGCACCAGGTCGGCATCGGCGCCCGGCGCGATCACGCCCTTGCGCGGATAGAGGTTGAAGAGCTGCGCGCAGTTGGTCGACGTGATCGCGACGAACTCGCTGGGCGTGAGCCGGCCCGTGTTGACGCCCGCATCCCAGACCACCGCCATGCGTTCCTCGATGCCGCCGCAGCCGTTGGGGATCCTCGCGAAGTTCTCGCGGCCCGCGGCCTTCTGGTCGGCGCAGAAGGTGCAATGGTCCGTCGCCGTCGTGTGCAGCTGACCGCTCTGCAGCCCGCGCCACAGGAACTCCTGATGGATCTTGGGCCGGAACGGCGGGCTCATCACATAGGCCGCGGCGGTGGCGAAGTCAGGATGCCGATACACGCTGTCGTCGATCAGCAGGTGACCCGCGAGCACCTCGCCATACACGCGCTGCCCCCGCGCGCGGGCGCGGGCAATCGCCTCGGCGGCCTCGATGCACGAGACATGCACGATGTAGATCGGCACGCCCAGCACGTCGGCGATCGCGATCGCGCGGTTGGCGGCTTCGCCCTCCACCATCGGCGGACGCGACAGCGGATGGCCCTCGGGCCCGGTGATGCCCATCTTGGCCACCTCCTGCTGCAGCAGGTAGACCAGCTCGCCGTTCTCCGCGTGCACGGTGGGCATCGCACCGAGCTCCAGCGCGCGGCGGAAGCTGTTCACCAGCGTCTCGTCGTCGCACATGATGGCGTTCTTGTAGGCCATGAAGTGCTTGAAGCTGTTGATGCCCTCCTCGGCCACCAGCCGCCCCATGTCGGCATGCACGCTGTCGCTCCACCAGGTCACGGCGACGTGGAAGCCGTAGTCGGCGGCGGACTTCTCCGCCCAGCCGCGCCATTGCCGGTAGGCCTCCATCAGCGGCTGCTGCGGATTGGGGATGACGAAGTCGATGATGCTCGTCGTGCCGCCGGCCAGTCCCGCGGCGGTGCCGCTGAAGAAGTCGTCCTGCGTCACCGTGCCCATGAAGGGCAGCTGCATGTGGGTGTGCGGATCGATGCCGCCAGGCAGCAGGTAGCGGCCGGTGCCGTCGAGCAGCTCGCAGCCGGCCGGCGCCTCGCGCGCGGCGGCCTCGCCCACGGCGGCGATGCGGCCGTCCACACACAGCACATCGGCCGGCGTCTCGCGGTCGGCGTTGACCACCGTCGCGCCGCGGATCAGGAGGGGCTTGTTCATCGGATGTCTCCTCACGCAGTGGCCGGAACCGGCCGGGTCCGCGCGCCCATGGCCACGCGATAGACGACCGCCGCGATCGCCATGCCGACGAACCAGGCGTAGGTGTAGATCAGCTTGAAGGGCTCGGCCACGTCGCCGAAGCGCGCCGGCATCGCCGCGTTCAGGAAGCCCGGCAGGTTGGGCAGCACGCCCAGCACGAAGGCCAGCAGCGCCGCCCAGTTCCAGCCCGAGCCGTAGCTGTAGCGCCCGCCCTCGCGGTAGAGCTCGTCGACGTGCAGCTCGGTGCGGCGGATCAGGTAGTAGTCGACGATCAGGATGCCGGCCACCGGGCCGAGCAGCGCCGAGTACCCGATCAGCCACGTGAAGATGTAGCCCTGCGTGGACTCGAGGATCTTCCACGGCATCATCGCCAGCGCCAGTCCCGCGGTGATGAAGCCGCCGGTGCGATACGAGATCCGGCGCGGCGCCAGCGCCGAGAAATCGAAGGCCGGGCCGACGAGGTTGGCCGCGAGGTTCACGCTGACGGTGTCGATCAACAGCACGATCAGCGCGATGAGCACCGCCGCGCCGGTCATCCGGCTGGCGAGATCCACCGGATCCCAGATCGCCTTGCCGTAGATGACGACGGTCGCGGAGGTCACGATCACCGCGAGCGCGGCCAGCAGCCCCATCGGCGCGGGCAGGCCGACGGCCTGTCCGACGAGCTGGTCCCGCTGCGAGCGGGCGAAGCGCGTGAAGTCGGGGATGTTCAGCGCGAGCGTGGCCCAGAAGCCGACCATCGCCGTCAGCGACGGCCAGAACACCGCCCAGAACTGACCGGCCTTCCGGCCGCCCTCGACGAACTGCGAGGGCTGATCGAGGATGGGACCGAAGCCGCCCGCGCGCTGCCACGCCCAGCCCAGCAGCACGAAGCAGATGACGATCTTGATCGGCGCGGTGTAGGTCTCAAGCTTGCGGATCGACTCGATGCCGTGGACGACGAAATACAGCTGCAGCGCCCAGAACACGAGGAAACACGCGAGCTGTCCGGCGGTGATGCCCAGACCGGGCAGCGGATCGGCATCGAGCGGGCGGCCCAGCAGCGTGCCGATGAGCGTGTAGATCATCATTCCGCCGAACCAGGTCTGGATCCCGTACCAGCCGCAGGCCACGAGCGCGCGCAGCAGCGCCGGCAGCCGGGCGCCGCGCGTGCCGAAGGACGCGCGGGCCAGCACCGCGTAGGGAATGCCGTGCTTCGCGCCCGCGTGACCGATCAGCAGCATCGGGATCAGCACGATGAAATTGCCGAGGAACACCGTCGCGACGGCCTGGCTCCAGGACATGCCGGACTCGATCAGTCCCGCGGCCAGCGTATAGGCGGGAATGCACATCACCATGCCCACCCACAGCGCGGCGAAGTGATACCAGCGCCAGGTGCGCTGCTCGGGCCGCGTGGGGGCGAGGTCGGCGTTGAAGAGCTGCTCGCTGCCGGACGCGACGTTCGATGCGCTCGGTGCGCTCGATGCGGTTGAAGCGTTCATGCGACCCCCTGCAGCGTTTCGGTCGCGGCTGCGCCGCTCGCTGCACTCGCACAGACGGCGCCCGGGTTGTTCGGATGCGTCGTCCAGTTGGCGTACTCGCCGCTCACCGGCAGCCCGGTCCGTTTGTCGATCTCACCGGGGCGGAGCGCGCGCATCGTGATCGTGTCAGGCACCGGGCAGATGGAGACGCACAGGTTGCAACCCACGCACTCCTCGTCCTTGACCTCGAAGTGACGTCGCCCGTCCTTGGTCGCGCTGATCGCCTGGTGCGAAGTGTCCTCGCAGACCACGTGGCAGCGGCCGCACTGGATGCAGCTGTCCTGGTTGATGACGGCCTTCTCGACGTGGTTGAGGTTCAGCGCCTTCCAGTCCTTGACCGTCGGCGTGGCGCGGCCGCGCAGCTCCTCCACCGACCGCATCCCGTGCGCGTCGAGGTAGTTGGACAAGCCGTCGCAGAGGTCCTGCACGATCTTGAAGCCGTAGACCATCGCGGCGGTGCAGACCTGCACATTGCCCGCGCCCAGCGCGATGAACTCGGCCGCGTCGCGCCAGGTGGTGACGCCGCCGATGCCCGAGATGGGCAGTCCCGCGGTCAGCGGATCGCGCGCGATCTCGGCCACCATGTTCAGCGCGATGGGCTTCACCGCCGGGCCGCAGTACCCGCCGTGCGAGCCCCAGCCATCGGTGCTGGGCAGCATCGTGAGGCGATCGAGGTCCACGCCCATGATGGAGTTGATCGTGTTGATCAGGCTGACCGCGTCCGCGCCGCCGGCCTTGGCCGCGCGCGCCGGGTGGCGCACGTCGGTGATGTTGGGCGTCAGCTTCACGATCGTGGGCAGTCGCGAGTAGTGCTTGCACCATTGGGCGATGCGCTGGATGTACTCGGGCACCTGGCCCACGGCCGCGCCCATGCCGCGCTCGCTCATGCCGTGCGGGCAGCCGAAGTTGAGCTCGATCCCGTCGGCGCCGGTGTCCTCGACCATCGGCAGGATGCGCTTCCAGGCCATCTCGTCGACGGGCACCATCAGCGACACCACCATCGCGCGATCCGGCCACGCGCGCTTGACCCGCGCGATCTCCTCGAGGTTGGTGCGCAGCGGCCGATCGGTGATCAGCTCGATGTTGTTCAGGCCGATGACGCGGCGGTCCTGCGACATCAGCGTGGCGTAACGCGGACCGCTCACGTTGACCACGGCCGGATCCTCGCCCAGCGTCTTCCAGACGACGCCGCCCCAGCCGGCCTCGAACGCGCGGGTGACGTTGATCTCCTTGTCGGTCGGCGGCGCGGAGGCCAGCCAGAACGGGTTCGGGCTCTTGATGCCCACGAAGGTGCTGGTGAGATCAGCCACGATGGACCTCCTGAAGGCTGGCGGGGGTGCTGGCAGGAATGGTGACCGGAGCGGTGGTCTGGAGCGTGCCGTCGCGCAGCGCGGCATCGATGGACACCGCCGCGCGCTTGCCGTGCTCGACGGCTTCCACCGTCAGGTCGCGGCCGCCATGGCGGCAATCGCCGCCGGCCCACACGCGCGGATGGCTGGTGCGGCCGTCGTCATCGGTGCCGATACGCCCGCCGACCCGTGCGATCGACGCGCCCACGGGCGCGTCGAGGGGCTCTTCGATGGGATCGCCGACGAAACTCTGACCGATGGCCTGGAGCACCATGTCGGCGGCGAGCGTGAAGGTCTCGCCGGTCTCCACGAGCCGGCCGCCCTGCTCCGCCGTCGCCGCGAAGCGCATCCCGGTGACACGCCCCTGTTCACCGAGCACCGCGGCCGGCTTGGCCCAGTGGCGCACGGTGACACCATTCGTCTGCGCCCAGCGCACCTCGACCTCCGACGCGGACAGCGAGGCCGGTCCGCGCCGATAGACCATCGTGACTTCCTCGGCGCCCAGCAGCCGGGCCTGCACCGCGGCGTCCACCGCGGTCATTCCGCCGCCGATGACCACGACGCGCCGTCCGATCGGCACCCGCGACGGATCGCTCTGCCGAAGCTCGGCGATGAAGTCCACCGCGGCGCGCAGGCCCTCCAAGGGCGGTGTCTCGATGCCCAGCGCGTTCACGCCCGCCAGGCCGAGACCGAGGAACACCGCGTCGAAGTCCGCGAGCAGCGCATCGAGCGTGAAGTCCCGGCCGAGCTGCTGATCGCAGCGCGGCTCGATGCCGCCGATCGACAGCAGCCAGTCGATCTCGCGCTGCGCGAAGTCGCCCGCCGTCTTGTAGGTGGCGAGTCCGTACTCGTTGAGCCCGCCGAGCTTGGGCTTCGCGTCGAGCAGCACCACGTCATGCCCGCGCCGCGCCAGGCCGTGCGCGCAGGCCAGGCCGGCGGGACCCGCGCCGACAACGGCGATGCGCCGCCCCGTCGAAGGGGCTCGCGTGAACAGCGGCGCGCCGGACCCGGCGGCCTGTTCCGAGAGATGCGCATCGGTCGCGTGCCGCTGCAGGAGACCGATCTCCACGGGCTTGTCCTCGTGCCGGTTGCGCACGCAGGCCTGCTCGCACAGGACCTCGGTCGGACAGACCCGCGCGCACATGCCGCCCAGCGGGTTGGCCTCGAGGATGGCGCGCGCCGCGCCACGAAGGTTGTCCTGCGCGATGCGCTGGATGAAGGTCGGGATGTCGATGCCCGTGGGACAGGCCGTGATGCACGGTGCATCGAAGCAGTAGTAGCAGCGCTCCGACTCGATCCGCGCCTGCGCGGGCGTGAGCGGGGGATGGGCATCGCAGAAGTTGCGGGCGTAGCCGGCGGCGTCCAGCCGTCCGGCACGCGGGCCACTGCGAGGGGATTCGTCCGACGTGTGTTGCGATTGCGTGTTCGTCATCTCGTCCTCGTTCCCACCCTGACCGGGCAGTACGCCGACGATATTTACTCATGCGTAAAACTTTGACCATCGCGTAAAAACCCGATGGAGACGAGATGGGGCGTCACCGCCCACAATCGGTGCATGGACGAGTTGTTGACCCCACCGCAGCGCAAACCCCGCGCGACACGCCTGCGCAAGCAGGAGCAGATCCTGGCCGAGGCCGAACGGCAGTTCGCGCGTTTCGGATTCGAAGGGGTCTCGCTGGACAGCATCGCCGCGGCGCTCGAGATCAGCCGGCAGAACATGCTGTACTACTACGCGAGCAAGGAGGAGCTGTACGTCGCCGTGCTCGACAGCGTGCTGGCGTCCTGGCTCGAGAGCATGGACACGCTGGCCCGCGAGGACGATCCCGAAGCGGCGATCAGCGCCTACATCCGCGCCAAGCTCCGCTTCTCGCGCGAGCGTCCGAGCGGCTCGGCCGTCTTCACGCGCGAGGTGATGACCGGCGCGCCGCGCTACGCCGAGCAGCTCGCCAAGAGCGTGGTGCCGCATCTGCGCGCCAACGTGCGCACCTTCGAGCGCTGGGCCCGGCAGGGACTGGTGGCGCGCGTCGACTTCACGCACCTGATGTTCCTGATCTGGTCCTCGACCCAGGCCTACGCCGACCTGGGCCCGCAGTTCGCGGTGGTGATGGGCAAGACGCAGCTCTCCGACAAGGATTTCGACGCCGCGCATGCGCTGATCACCAGCGTGGTGATGAAGAGCCTGCGCGACTGATCCCGCGCGGTTACACACATTCGGTCGGTTTTCGAACAGAATCGCCAGCCATCGCCCCCGCCACCAGGCCCTGACCTCTCCCGGGACCTGATCGGCGCCTCGATAGCGGATCGCCTGTCCAGCGCTCCGCGCCTCCGTGCTCCGGTCCACCCCTCATCGACGATGCGGCGGATTCGCCGTGGAGAGGCCGATCAGTGACAGCCCGCGACGGCGACCGCCGCCCTGCCAGCTCAGACCGTCCCATCCGCCCGGAACTCCCCCGGCTGCCCGGCCTGGGCCCTGGCGCGCTCGCGCAGGCGCTCGCCGCCCTGCTCTGGATCCCCCAGGCCGCGCTCGTCGCGCTCGCGGTGCAGCGCCTGGCCGATGGCGGCGGGGTGCGGGACGTCACCGGTGCCGCGCTCGGGATACTCGCGCTGGGCCTGCTGCGCGCCGCGCTGGAGGCCTGGGGCGCTCGGCAGGTCCATCGCCGCGCTCGACAGGCGCTGTCGGCGTTGCGCGCGCAAGCCGTCGCCGCCCTCGCCCGCCGCTCCCCGCTGGACCGCGACCGCGCGCCTTCGGGTGAGACGGCATCGCTGCTCGCCGAGCAGGCCGAGGCGCTCGTGCCATGGTTGAGCCGACATCGCGGGGCGCGGTACCGCGCGATGCTCGTGCCG
>Ga0102591_1003930_pt1 | contig 12396 bp, 8 predicted proteins | sample AraplaCol_mCL_r2_2_FD_76860 | JGI IMG/M metagenome (GOLD analysis project Ga0102591, IMG submission 76860) | Arabidopsis root microbial communities from North Carolina, USA - plate scrape MF_Col_mCL_r2 (SPADES assembly) (version 2) | ecosystem: Host-associated > Plants > Roots > Endosphere... | reverse complement strand
TGGCGGTCGCCGCGCTCGGCGCCGGTGCCGCCCAGGGTCACGCCGTGCAGCATCGAGACATCGTCGCCGACCACCGCCGTCTCGCCGATGACGATGCCGGTGCCGTGGTCGATGAACACGCCCTTGCCGATGCGGGCGGCGGGATTGATGTCGACCTGGAAGACCTCGCTGGCCCGGCTCTGCAGGTAGAAGGCCAGGGTCTCGCGGCCCTGGCTCCACAGCCAGTGCGACACGCGGTGGGTCTGCAGGGCCAGGAAGCCCTTGAAGAACAGGAACGGCTGGACGTAGCCCTTGGTGGCCGGATCGCGCTCGAACACCGCCACCAGGTCGGCCTCGGCGGCGGCCACCAACGACGGATCGCTCTCGAAGGCGTCGGCGGCGAACTCGCGGGCGGTCATGGCCCGCATCTCCTGGTCGCCCAGCTTGCGCGCCAGCTGGAAGGTCAGGGCGTCGGCCAGGTTGTCGTGGCTAAGGATCACGGCGTTCAGCAGCGAGGCCAGGGCCGGCTCGGCCTTGGCGGCGTGTTCGGCCTGGTTGCGCAGCGCGGCCCACACGGGCGGCGTCGTTTCCTGCGTCACGACCTCGAGATGCTTGGCCACCGGGTTCTCCCTCGCCCACGCCGCCATAGAGCATCTTTTTGAGAAATGCTCCAGACGTCCTTTGGATTCAACGGTCAAGCCGTCGAACCGTTCGCCATTTAGGAACGCGCCTAGGCCAGCACAAGTCGCGCCAGGCCCTCCGGAAGCTCGCCCTTCACCGCCATATGGTGCACGCGAAGCAGTAAAGCCACCGTCAAGGAGTCCGGCATGTGGCCGGACACCGCCGCGTCCAGCGCCTCGCCGAACGGCACGCGGACGATCGCCAGGTCCTCGGTCTCGTCCGGCGCGGTCGCCGTGGGCGTCAGGTCCAGGGCCAGATAGCCGTGGCAGAACTCGTCGGTGATCGAATTGGACAGCTCCATGGTCAGGATCAGGCGCCAGTCGGCGGCCTCCAGCCCCACTTCCTCGGCCAGTTCACGCTTGGCGCCGTCCAGCGGATCCTCGTCCAGCGGCGAGCCGCCCTCGGGGATTTCCCAGCTGTAGTTGGCCCGGGGAAAGCGGTTCTGCCCCACCAGGGTCACCGTGCCGTCGGCATGCAGCGGCACGACGCCGATCGCCCGGTTCTTGAACCCGACCTTGCCGTAGAGGGCGGGCCGCCCGGTCGGCGCGATCGTCTGGTACTCGGTCAGGGTGATCCAAGGATTGTCGTAGACGATCGTTTCGCGTGTCACGGTCCACGGCGCCCCGTGCGCCTTCAGCCAGGCTGGTTTATCGGTCATGCGAACGGCTCGCGACTTGTGGCGGCCGAGGCCCGGCCATAGGTGTGCTGCCTTAGCCTGCTTTCTGGAGGTCGTCTTGACCGGTTCTGTCCCCCCTGCCCCGCAATTCGGCCAAGAGCTGCCGATCGAGCCGTCGCAGGCGGTGCTGGACTTCCTGGCCAAGCGGCGCTCGGCCTCGGCCATGAGCCTGACCGCGCCGGGCCCGGACGACGCCCAGCTGACCGACCTGCTGCGCCTGGCCGCCCGCGTGCCCGACCACGGCAAGCTGTCGCCCTGGCGGTTCGTGATCCTGCGCGGCGCGGCCAAGGACGCCTTCGCCGCGAAGATCACCGCCCTGGCCGACAGCCAGGCCAATCCGGTCAAGGCCAACGCCGCCCTGCGCAAGCTGACCCGCCCGCCGGTCGCCGTGGCGGTGATCTCGCGCCACATCCCCGGCGAGATTCCCGAATGGGAGCAGCGCCAGAGCGCTTCGGCCGTCTGCCAGCAGATGCTGCTGGCCGCCGCCGCCATGGGCTGGGGCGCCAACTGGATCACCGACTGGTATTCCTACGACCCGCGCGCCAAGGCCGTCCTGGGCCTGGCCGAAGACGAACTGGTGGCCGGCTTCCTCTATCTGGGGACGTCGACCGAATCCCCGCAGGAGCGCGTGCGGCCCGACGTGGCGGCGATCACCACCGAATGGTCCGCCGACTGAGGTCCCTTCCGGCCCAACTTCCAGCCTTGGCCCTGTTGCGTTTCGGCATCGGTCGGGCGCCTTCATGAAGGCCGCTCATGCGCAAAATGACCACTAAAAGCGCAGAACGGCCGCCCGACTAGTCTCTAGTCCCATGCCGTGGGACTTGCGAACCGCAAGGTTCGCCGTGCATCAGCTGCGACATTTTATGTAACAGTCTTGCATCAATTCGACCTTAAGCATCGGTAACTTGTCAGTTGGCCTTGAGTTGCATAAGGCCCAGCTCGACGACGTCTGCGTACTTACACGCCGACCAAAACTTTTCGGCCGACGGGGTTTATGACGCTCTCTCTTCTAATTCTCGGCATGTCCGCCGCTCTCGAAGGCGCGCCTGAGGCCGCGCCCGCGCAGCAGGAGCCGGTCGCGCAGGTCCAGCAGACGCCGCAGCAGGCGGCCCAGGCCGATCCGTACGCGTCCGAAGTCGACGCCGTCGAGGTGGTCGCCGGCAAGCCGCGCGGCTCGGTCGAGGGCGACATCAAGCCCGAGCTGACGCTGAACCCCGCCCAGATCCGCGCCTACGGCGCCGGCAGCATCTCCGAGCTGATGGCGTTCCTGGAACCGCAGCTGCGCAGCACGCGCGGCGACGGCCAGCCGGTCATGCTGATCAACGGTCGCCGCATCTCGGGCATGCAGGAGATCCGCGACATCCCGCCCGAAGCCATCGAGCGCTTCGAGATCCTGCCCGAGGAAGTGTCGCTGACCTACGGCTACCGCGCCGACCAGCGGGTGGTGAACATCGTCCTGCGTCGCCGCTTCCGCGCCCTGACCAACGAGGCCGGCGTGAAGGCCGCCACGGCCGGCGACCGCACCTCCGCCGACCTGCAGAGCACCCTGTTCCGCGTCCAGGGCGACCAGCGCTGGCTGTTCAACGGCAAGATCAGCCACGACAGCCCGCTGTTCGAGACCGACCGCGACGTCGTGCGCACGCCGTCGGGCTCGCCCTACGACCTGACCGGCAACGTCACCGGCTTCAACGGCCAGCCGATCGACCCGGCCCTGTCCGCCCTGGTCGGCAGCGACGTCACCGTGGCCCCGGTGCCCGCCTCGGCGGCGGTCACCACACCCAGCCTGGCCGACTTCGCCACGAACGCCGGCGTCCCGGCCATCGACGACCTGAAGTCCTGGCGCAGCCTGGCCCCGAAGAACACCGCCGCCTCGCTGACCGGCGCGGTGACCCGTCCGCTGGGCAAGACCGCGATGGCCACGATCAGCGGCTCGTTCGAGGACAACACCACCCTGACCTATCTGGGCCTGCCGGGCGTCCGCCTGGTCGTGCCGGACGGCAACCCCTATTCGCCGTTCACCCAGGACGTCCAGCTCTACCGGTTCGTCGACGACTACATGGCCATGACCCGCAAGGTCGACAGCCAGAAGGCCACGGTGCAGGCGGCCGCCAACGGGCGGATCAAGGAATGGCGCTGGAGCGTCACCGGCGGCTATGTGCACTCGACCAGCGACACCACCACCGGACGCGGCCTGGACGCCTCGGCCTTCCAGGCCGGCCTGAACGCCGACGACCCCACGCTGAGCCCCTGGGGCAACATCCCCTCACAGCTGCTGGCCCGGGTTTCGCCCGACACCGCCCACTCGACCTCCGACACGGCCAACGCCGAGGTCGTGTTCGTCGGCCGTCCGGTCAGCACCCCGGCCGGCGACGTGTCGACCACGTTCAAGGCCGGCGCCGACACCCAGACCCAGGACTCGCAAAGCACCCGCTTCGACGCCCTGACCCAGACCAACCGGGTGATCGACCGCGACATCTCGCGCACGAGCGGCAACCTGCAGACCAATGTCAGCGTGCCGATCGCCAACCGGGCCAAGGACGTGCTGCCGCTGCTGGGCGACCTGTCGCTCAACTTCAACGGCGAGTACGAGCAGCTGTCGGACTTCGGCGGCCTGACCACCCTGGGCGGCGGCTTCAACTGGACGCCGGTCGATCCGCTGACCGTCATCGTCGGCTACACCGACGAGCAGGGCGCCCCCAGCGCCTCGCAGCTGAACGACCCGATCCTGTCGACGCCCAACGTCTCGATCTTCGACTTCAAGAACAACCGCACCGTCCTGGCCACGCGCATCGAGGGCGGCAACCCGAACCTGCTGTCCGACAGCCGTCAGGTCATGAAGCTAGGCGTCACCCTGCGGCCCCTGCCCAGGGACGCCAAGACCAACCTGCAGATCAACGCGAACTACACCGTCACCCGGATCGACGACTCGACGAACAACTTCCCGGCCATCACCGCCGACATCGAGCAGGCCTTCCCCGACCGCATCGTGCGCGACGCCGAGGGCAACCTGATCTCGGTCGACGCGCGGCCGGTGAACTACGCCAAGACCGAGCAGGAGCAGATCCGCTGGGGCTTCAACCTGTCGCGGCCGTTCGGCAAGCCGCGCGCGGGGGGCCCGGGCTTCCAGTTCGGCGGCGGCGGCCCGCCTCCGGGCGGCGGCGGTGGCGGTGGCGGCCCTGACGGCCCCGGCGGCGGCCAAGGCCCCGGCGCGGGCGGCGGCGGCGGTGGCGGCGGTGGCGGCGGTGGCTTCCGCGGCCGCAACGGCCCGCGCCCCGGCCAGGGCCAGTTCCAGGTCTCGCTCTATCACACCTGGAAACTGAAGGACGAGATCACCATCCGCGACGGCCTGCCGATCATCGACCGCCTGAACGGCGGCTCGGGCGCGGGGCCCGAGCACGAGGTCCAGCTGCAGGTCGGGGTCTTCAAGAGCGGCATGGGCATGTTCCTGAACGGCAGCTGGCGCAGCGGCTATCGCCTGAACGGCGACACGTCCGAGAAGGACCTGTTCTTCAGCGACCAGTCGACCTTCAGCCTGAACGTCTTCGCCGATCCGACCTCGCGGCCCGACCTGATCCGGGCCCATCCCTGGCTGCGCGGGACGCGGGTGCAGATGCAGGTCCAGAACCTGTTCGACACCCGCCAGGACGTCCACGACCGCCTGGGCCTCACGCCCCAGGCCTACCAGCCGGACTATCGCGACCCGATCGGCCGGACGGTGCGGATCAGCTTCCGCAAGCTGATCGGCCCGGCCCCGCCCGTGCGGACGCCGGGCGGGGCCCCGGGCGTACGCCCGGGCGTCGCGCCGCGGGGCCCGGCTCCGGCCGGCGCCCAGCCCACGCCGCCGGCCCAGCCGGCGACGCCCCGCTGAAACAAGAAGGGCGCGTCCGGCCGGACGCGCCCTTCTCTTTATTTATCTGACGGTCGGTATCAGCCCCGGCCGCGATAGGGCGCCACGCCCTGGTCGGGCACCCACAGCCCTTCCGGCGCGGGGCCGGTCTGCCAGAACACGTCGATGGGGATGCCGCCGCGCGGATACCAGTAGCCGCCGATGCGCAGCCAGCGCGGCTGGGCGATCTCGACGATCTTGCGGCCGATCTTGACCGTGCAGTCCTCGTGGAACGAGCCGTGATTGCGGAAGCTGGTCAGATACAGTTTCAGCGACTTGCTCTCGATCAGCCAGTCGCCCGGCGCGTAGTCGATCACCAGGTGCGCGAAGTCGGGCTGGCCGGTCACCGGGCACAGCGAGGTGAATTCGGGGGCCACGAAGCGGGCCAGATAGGTCACGTCGCTCTGCGGATTGGGCACGCGCTCGAGGACGGCCTGGTCGGGGCTGGCGGCGGGCTCCACCACCTGGCCCAGCTGGGTCACATGAAGTTCGGTCATGGCCGGTCATCTAGGCCCCGCGCCCTCGCGAGACAAGCGCGCGCGGTGTCGCTATCACTGGTCCAAACAAACGTTGGGACAGGAAAGCGACCATGAGCGGACGGGATTTCGACGGTTTCACGGTGGTGGTCACCGGCGCCTCCACGGGCCTGGGCCGGGCCATGGCGGTGGAGACCGCCCGGCGCGGCGCCGGCCTGGTGGTCGTCAACTTCGCCAGCAGCGCCGCCGAGGCCGAGGAGACCGCCCGCCTGATCGAGGCCGAGGGCGCCAAGGCCGTCCTGGTCCAGGGCGACGTGGCCCAGGACGCCGACTGCCGCCGAATCGCTGAGGCCGCCGCGGGCACGGGCCGCATCGACGCGCTGTTCAACAACGCCGGAATCACCAAGTTCGCGCCCAACCACGCCGATCTCGACGCGGTCGACGCCGACGACTTCCTGCGCCTCTACGCGGTCAACGTGGTGGGCGCCTTCCAGATGGTCCGCGCCGCCCGCAGCCTGCTGGAGGCCGCGCCCCAGCCCGGGGCCGTGGTCAACACCGCCTCGATCGCCGGGGTGGTCGGCAACGGCTCGTCGGTGCCCTACGCCGCCTCAAAGGGGGCCCTGACCACCATGACCCTGTCGCTGGCCCGGGCCCTGGCGCCGCGCATCCGCGTCAACGCCGTCTGCCCCGGCTTCATCGACACGCCCTGGTTCGGCAAGGCCATGGACGCCGAGCGGGTCGACCGGCTGCGCGCCGGCGCGGCGGCCGCCACGCCGCTGAAGGTCGCCTCCACCGCCGAGGACATCGCGGGGTCCGCCGTGTTCCTGGCCTCGCCCGCATCAAAACACGTCACGGGCGAAACCCTGCTGGTGGACGCGGGCCTGCACCTGGGCGGCGCCAGCCTGGCGATGCGCTGAGGCCGCAGGTAAAGCTCAAACAACCGCGTCCCTGACACTGTGGCGCCCCACGCCACTTCTGCAGCAAAATCGTCACACTTCGCTTATTCCTTGTGCTCGGGGCGCCGTTTCTGCTGGCGATTTAACCATCGCGATTGCAACTAGGGTGTAGTCCACGACTATTCCAGTTGTGCCACAACACGCTTGCAGGCGTCGCTGGACGGCGAAGGCTCCAAACCCTTCGGTCGGCAAAACGAAATAAGGGGATAGAACACATGAAGTTCATGAAACTGGCGCTGGTCGCCGCCGCCGCTTCGGTCGCCATGGGCGGCGCCGCGATGGCTGAAGAGCTGAAGCTCTCGTACAACGCCGGCATCGCCAGCAACTACATCTTCCGCGGCATCAGCAACACCAACACCAACGGCCAAGTCTTCGGCGGCGTCGACGCCACCTACGGCATCGGCTACGCGGGCGTCTGGGCCTCGAACGTCGACTTCGGCACCCCGAACCCCGACACCGAAATCGACCTGTACGCCGGCGTGCGTCCGACGGTCGGCCCGGCTTCGCTGGACTTCGGCGTCATCTACTACGGCTACGACAAGGACAAGAACGGCGCCCCGGGCTCGTTCAGCTACTTCGAAGTCAAGGCCGCAGGTTCGATCCCGGCCGGTCCGGCCACCGTCGGCGCCGCTCTGTACTACTCGCCGGAATTCCCGGGCAAGGGCGGCGAAGCCCTGTACTACGAGCTGAACGGCTCGATCCCGCTGGAAGAAAAGCTGACCCTGAGCGGCGCCGTTGGCCGTCAGGACGTCGACGCCGAGAACTACTTCGGCGGCCAGACGACCAGCTACGTGACCTGGAACGCCGGCGTCACCGCCGCGATCAACGATCACATCAGCGCCGACTTCCGCTACTCGGACACCAACAAGAGCGACTACGGCAAGATCTATCACGCGACGGTCACCGCCTCGCTGAAGGTCGCCTTCTAAGCCACGCGCTCCAGAAGTCAGGAACGGGCCGCCTCGACATCGTCGAGGCGGCCTTTTCTTTGTCCGGAGACGCCCCTAGGCCTTGGGCGCGGACGGCGGGCGCATGAACAGCGCCGCCACGAACACCACCGCCGTCAGGGCCGCGAACAGCTCGAAGGCCGGGGTGAACGAGCCGACGCGGTCGCGGATCGCGCCGCCGATGAACGGCCCGGCCGCCGACACCGCCCCGATCAGGCAGGTCAGGGAGAACAGCTCGACATTGTTGCGGCGGCCGAAATAGTTCAGCAGCAGCAGGCTGACGGCCAGCACGGTCAGGCCGAACCCGACGCCCACGCCTACCGCGTACAGCGTCAGCAGCAGCGGCGTCGTAGCCTGCGACAGGGCCAGCAGGCCGACCACCAGCAGTCCCTGGGCGAAGACCAGCAGCCAGCGCGGGTCCACCCGGTCGCCGATCGCGCCGCCGCCCAGGCGGGCGACCACCTGCATGCCGCCCTCCAGGCTGAGCATGCCCGCCGCCACCGCGCCGGCCACGCCCAGCTGGGTCAGGTGGGCCTGGGTCAGGCTGGCGGCGCTGATGCCGGCCAGCAGGTGGCTGAAATAGGCGGCCAGCAGCACGTAGAACTGCGGCGTGCGCACCGCGTCGCGGACGCTCCATTCGTGGTCGGTGTGATAGACGCCTGTCGGCGTGACGCCGGCTTTGGCCTCGGCGTCCAGCTCGCGGTCCAGCGCGGCGCCCGCCTGCTCCAGCCAGCGCGGCCCGCCCACCGCCACGGCGCACAGCAGGCCGACCAGGCCGACCGCCAGGGCCTGCAGGGCCCAGTAGAGCCGCCAGTCGTTGTGGGTCGCGGTGAGCGCGCTGACCACCATCCACGGCCCGGCCACCCCGCCCAGGGCGCCGAAGGTGAAGTAGATCCCGAACGGCAGGGCGCGTTCCTTGAAGATCGCCGACAGCACGTGGGTGCCGGGAATCAGGGCCGCCATCTGGAAGCCGATCCCGCACAGGGCCGTCCCGAAGAAGTAGATCGGCAGGGCGTGGACCCGCGACAGGCAGAAGAGCCCGCCCGCCATCACCGCCACCCCGACCAGGATCGCGCCGCGCACGCCCATCCCGCGGATCAGCATGGCCGGCAGCCAGGACGACAGGCCGGTGAAGACCCCCAGGATGGTGAAGCCCAGGAAGGCGTGCTCCCAGCTCCAGCCCAGCTCCGGCACCATGGCCGGGATCACCACGCCCAGCGAGGAATAGGTCGCGGCGGTGATCAGGAACAGCAGCAGGCTGAAGACGGCGACCAGCAGCCAGGGGCGGAAGGCGCTCGCGGTCCGGGGAATCGACAGGTCGGTCATCAGAACGTCCGCTTCAGGGTCACGCGCCATTCCCGCCCCTTGCCGGGCAAGGCCCCGAGATTGGCATAGGTGTCGGCGTCGGGGGTGAAATAGAGCTTGTCGAACAGATTATCGACGTTGAGCTCGGCGGTGTACGGCCCGCGCGTCACATAGGCCGAGGCGTTGACCACGGCGTAGGCGGGATAGGTCACCGCGTCCTGCACCAGGCCCGAGGTCTTGGTCACGTGGGTGACGCCCAGGGTCGCCCCGGCCTGCCCCCAGTCGTGCCTGTCGCTGGTGTAGGCGCCGTACAGGCTGACCACCGACTTGGGGATCAGGGTGTAGTCGTAGTCGCCCGCCCGGCCCGCCAGGCTGCTGAACGTCCAGACCACATAGGAGCCGCCGTAGCCCTGGGCGCCGGGCACGCCCGCCGTATAGGCCGGGATGTACTGGAACGAGTTGTCCGGCCCCTTCACCGTGGTGTGCTGGGCGTTGGCCGTGGCCGTGAAGCTGAGGTGCTCGGACGCCAGCCAGCGGACCTCCAGCTCAACGCCCTTGGCCCGCGTGCCCTGCACCACCGGCGTCAGGCCCGACAGCTGGGTGCGGTTCTGGCGATAGGCGGCCAGCGAGCCGACCAGGGTCCCCTTCAGCAGCTGGAACTTCACGCCGGCCTCGGCCAGGTCGCTGTCCGACAGCCACGAACCGTCGGCGACCAGGTTCGGGGCCACCTCGCCCGCCTGGCTGACCTCGAGCGCCGAGGCCTTGGCGTAGCTGATGTAGGGCATCAGGCCGACCGGGGTCTGGTAGGTCAGGCTGGCGCTGTAGGTCCCCTTCCCCCGGCTGTCGGCCTGGCGGCCCGTGGGGGCGAAGGTCAGGAAGCCGGTGTCCTGGGCGGCGACGTCGTACCAGTCGTAGCGCCCGCCCAGGGTCAGGGTCAGGCGCTGGCCGAACTTGACGTCGCTGGTGAAGAACAGGCCCGTCTGGCTCCACGTGCCCCGGTTGTCGTTCTCCCATTCCAGCCCCTGGACGCCGGCCGGCTCGGCGCTGAACGGGCTGTCGATGATATCGTTGGGCTGGGCGCCGACCGAGAGGTCGCGGCGGTCGATGGCGATCAGGCCGCTGTTGAAGCTCTCGCGCCGACGGCCCGAGAAATCCCGATAGCCGGCCCCGACGATGGTCGCGGTGCTGACCGACCCGAACTCGCGCTTGAAGGCGTAGCTGGCCCGCGCCTCCCAGACATGGCTGTCGAACCAGGCCGGATAGCCGTAGCTGACGAAGCGCTTGTTCTCCTGGTCGTCGTAGAACAGCTGCAGCTTCAGCACGCTGTCGTCGTCGAACCGCTTGGCCAGGTCGAAATAGAGGGTGTTGGTGCGGGTCCTGGAGAAGTCGGCGACGCTGACATAGACCGTGCGCGGGTCGAGCTTGGTGGTCCCCACGCCGGTGTCCAGGGTGTGGTTCGCGTCGGTAGCGGGGAAGCCGTAGTACGGGATGTAGAGCGCGCTGCCGAACGGATAGGGGCCCACCTCGTTCGGGGTGATGCGGCCGTTGCCGTCGGCGTCGACCAGGCTGGTGTCGCGGCCGGTGATGTAGGTCTGGTGGTCGATCAGGTCCTGGGTGAGGCGGTTCCAGCCGGGCGTCTGGATGTCGCCGGTCGAGTGATAGACCATGCCGCCGAAGGCCGTGCTCCAGCCGTTGTTCAGGTCGAAGTCGGCCGAGACCTCGGCCAGTTGCCGCTTGGGGTGGAGCCCTCGGTAAAAGCTCTTGGAATCATCCAGCTCGCCATAGGCGTAGATCCCGCCGTCGGCCGCGCCCAGCTTGACCGGCAGGGCGACCTGGCCGGTCAGGTTCTTCTTGTCGTAAGCGCCGAGCGTGGCGGTGATCTCGCCCTTGGGGTCGGTTAGGAACCGGCCCTCGTCGCGCGCCGACTTGGGGATGAAGTTCAGCATGCCGCCGACCTTGCCCGAGCCGTAGATCGGGGCCGGCGGGCCGCGCACGATCTCGATCTGGGCCGCGCCGCCGACGGGGGTGGAATAGGTGCCGCGGTTCTCGACCCGCTTGAAGCCGCGGAAGTAGTTCTCGGCCAGGGTGCCGCGGATATTGAGCGCGCCCGGCACGCCGTAGAAGCTGGCGGTGTAGGTCCCCGGCGAGACCGAGGTCAGGCCGTCGATGGTCTCGATGCCGTAGCGGGTCAGGGTGGTGTCGCTGACGAAGCTGGCCGAGCGCGGGGTCTCCAGCAGCGGCTTCTCCAGGCCGAACACGGTGGTGCTGGGCTGCTTCTCCAGAAGGCCGGCCTTGTCGCGCGCCTGGACGATCACCGCGTCGACGGCGTCGCCCCCCGCGATGTTCTGCGGCGCGTCCTCGCCCCCTTCGCGCGCGAAGGCCTGGCCCGACGCGAACACGCCGACAGCCATGGCGGAAGCGAGCAGACAGGCGCGGATCGGCATCTCGAAAGCTCCAGGCCCGCCGGGGGAGCGGCGGCGAAGCTAGCAAATGGGACCTTACGCAACGTTCGTCAAAACGTTATGTGAAATTTCAGAGGAAATTATATTGAGGGTGATGACAGGAAAGCTTGGCATGGCGCCGTTTGGATCCCTCTCTCTTTGAGAGAGGGAGGGGCCCGCCGCCGCAGGCGGTGGGAGGGTGAGAGGTTTCACCCTGTCCAACAAACCCGGAGCTTTGGAGCCTTCAGATTTGGCCAGGCATCCACCTTAGGGACGGCCGTCGACGCAGGCCGTCTTCGTCAGAGCCTCGTCCTGAGAGAGTGTAACCTCTCACCCTCCCACCGCTTCGCGGCGGGCCCCGCCCTCTCTCTATGAGAGAGGGATTCCATCTACCCTTCGACCATCGGCCGAGTGGCTTCGGGCATGATGTTGAGCACGCGCATCATCGCCAGCTTGGCGCCTTCGACGTCACCGCTGGCGATCACGTCGGCCACGGCCCGGTGCTGCTCGACGTCGGCGATCAGCTCGGCTTCGGTGGCCGCGCCGAATGAGAACACCCAGTAGCGGGCGGCCTTGTGCTGCAGGGGGATCAGGATGCGGGCCAGGGCCATGTTGCCGCCGGCGCGGGCCACGGCGGCGTGGAAGCGCTGGTCCATGGCCACCAGGGACGGCAGGTCGCGGTCGCGGGCCGCCCGTTCGCCGTCGTCGAAGGCCGCGCGGATCGCCTCGGCCTCGGCCTTGCTGGCGTTGCGGGCCGCCAGGCCGGCGCAGTGCGGCTCGATCAGGGCCCGGGCCTCGTAGCCCTGGCGCAGCTCGACCAGGTCCAGCGGCGCCACCGTGGTGCCGGAGCGCGCGCGGCGGATCACCAGGCCTTCCAGGGCCAGACGGCCCAGGGCGTCGCGCACGCCGGCCAGGCCCGCGTCGTAGCGCGCCGCCAGCGACTGCTCGTCCAGCCGCGCGCCGGGCGCCAGGCGGCCCAGGATCAGGTCCAGCAGGATGCGCTCGTAGACCTTGGCCTTCTGCAGGTCGGGCGACCAGTCCTCCAGGCC
>Ga0102591_1003929_pt1 | contig 12398 bp, 12 predicted proteins | sample AraplaCol_mCL_r2_2_FD_76860 | JGI IMG/M metagenome (GOLD analysis project Ga0102591, IMG submission 76860) | Arabidopsis root microbial communities from North Carolina, USA - plate scrape MF_Col_mCL_r2 (SPADES assembly) (version 2) | ecosystem: Host-associated > Plants > Roots > Endosphere... | reverse complement strand
AGCGACAGGGAATTAGTGAAGCTGGCCGATCGAGCGTTGCAAGACGCCGACCGGCTCCGCTTCGTCGCCCGCCCAGGCAACGAACTGATCGGGCCGCACCAGGATCAGGCGTGATGCATACTTCTCTCGTCCGCCTGAGGCGATATCCGATATCACCTTTAGCGGCACCCCGAGGTCCGCGGCAGCCGCCGCAAAGGCCGATCCAGCGCTGCTCGCTCCTAGATCGATGAGCGTGAAGTCTCGTCCGAGCTCCTCGAAAAGGCTCTTGCCTCCGGTCAGTAGCTGGGGGGCAAGGTGATGGCCGGCTCGCGCAGCATGAATGTGCGAGCCGATAGCGCTACTCTTGGCACAGGGAGGGCCCCAAACGATCGGTGAACCCTCGTAATGTGGCTCGAACGCGTTTACCTCGGCGCGCGCGCCGGACTGACGTTCGCGCCAAGCGGCCTCGAATGCGGCGCGGTCACGTAGGGGGTTGTGGGCGCGAAGGAAGTTCCGGTCCTCGAATATGGATTTCTCGATAAAGTCCCGCGCCGTGGAGGCGAACACCGGACGGCGCTCTACGTCGTAGCTATCGAGCAGATCTTCGCCGCCCCAACCCTGAAGTACGGCCGCAAGTTTCCAGGAGAGATTGACCGCGTCCTCGAGGCCACTATTGACCCCGTATCCACCATAGGGTGGATGGCTATGCGCAGCATCGCCGGCGATGAGGATGCGTCCTGCGCGATAAGTATCAGCAAGCGCAAATCGCAGATCCCAGAAACCGATATGCTGGAATTCAACATCGAATTCAGCACCCGCAGCTTCGAAAAGGTAATTGCGGAAGTCAAAATTGTCGCGCGTTGTGCCTGCCGGGACCGGCGCATGGAAAAACCAAGTGCTGCCGAGATCAACTCGGCCGAAGAATTTCCAATATCCCTCCAGCTCGGGGTGCAGCACGTTGTAGAACGATTTGCCTGGATAACGTTCGAGCAACTGATGCAGCCCGGTCGAGCGGAATACCAGCAACACCATGAGACGGTCATGATCAGATCGGGTCTGCGAAATGCCTGCCTGCTCTCGAACAGTCGAACGGCTGCCATCGCACCCCACGACATACTCGGCACGCAGCGTCCGCTTATTTCCCGCGCGATCGACGATACCAATACTCACTCCATCGACATCCTGACACACCGTTTCGCTGGTCCAGCCATACAAGGTTTCAATCGTCGAGATCTGGGCAGCCCTTCGCCGAAGCACAGCTTCGGTGGCGTATTGAGGTAGTCGTTCGTTGTCGGTGAAATAGAATGGCCGCACCAGTTCACGCTGCAGCCAGTCGTAGCTGTACCCGCTCAGCAGGGTGCCATAGCTGGTCATTCCGCCGATTCCGTACTCGCGGGAAACGGTCCGCGCCGCCCGCAACTCCTCTTCTGCACCCCAGAAATGGAAGTGCTCCATGGTACGCTGGGTGAGGTTCTGACCCTTAGGGATGGGTTGCGGATCGACGTAGCGCTCGACCACTGTCGTGCGGATGCCTCGCAGCCCAAGGTCTATTGCAAGCCCGATACCGACCGGCCCACCGCCGACGATCACCACCGGTGCGCCTTGATCAGCTGGATTCTGCATCCAAGTCTCCTCCATGGGATGCTCAACGGTCGCAGGCGGCGTCCGCGGCAAAATAATTCGCATCCGTACAAGGAGGAAAAAGAAAAATCAACAATAATCTCATAATATGAGATTTATTAAGGTTTGGAGCTGGAGATCGAGCGGGCCGTCTCCCGAACTTCGTCACGGAGTCGGTCGATGAGCTCGCCACTGGCGGACTGGCCCGAGATCGTAACGCAAAGGCTTGCCACAGGGTCGTTGCCATCCAAAATGGGCGCGGCAATCCCGATGGCCCCCGGAGTTACCTCGCCAAAAGCGACCGCCACGCCGGATCGTTTGATGCGCTTGAGCGTCACCATGACCTCTTCCTGCGTGGTGCCCACGCCTACACTGCGAAGCTCGTCGGCATACCGGGCGATAAGAGGGATCAGGCGTTGCTTTGGCAAGAACGCCATGATTGAGCGGCCAATGGCGCCGCGTCCCATCGGCATGGGCCGCCCGCGTGGATAGCTGCTAACCGGATTGGGCGCTGACGACTGCGAGCAAACGCAAAGAATTTTGTCGCCGTACCAGCGCACGATCAGAGCTGTGCACGGGTGCTCAGCGGTGAGGCGGGCAAGATGCACGGCCGCAGCGCTCACCAATGGGTCGGCGCGCCGGTTCAGATAGTCCATTTCAACGACTCGCGGGCCGAGGGTGAACCGCCCTCCACGCGCGGACATCAAGAACCCGCTTTCCTTGAGACTCTTCAGATAACGGTAGAGTGTCGGCCGGCTATAGCCGAGCTCGCGCATAAGTTCATCAGGAGCCCATAGCGGCCGGTCCTCGCTGAAGAGGTCCAGCACCGCCAACGCGCGATCCTGGCTGTTTATTTTTCCCGACTTGTCCATTTGCCGGCTTCGCTCCTCCATCGTGTTCCCCAGTTCCGCACTCCGCGAAGATTGGTCGTATCAGAAAGGTTGATTGTTTGACAAAATCTCATTATGAGAGATTTTTATAAGAAATATATTTCGCGCCGTGGCGCAAGGAGGAAACGAGTGATCCACCCGGCAGCGCAAATGCCTTCATCGGCCAATGTCGATGTGTCCGCCTACATTGATCGGCAGCCCGTAGGGGCGTTCCAGATTCGACTGCTGCTGATCTGCGCAACCGTCCTGTTCGTCGATGGCTTCGACACCCAGGCGATCGGTTATGTCGCTCCCGCCGTCGCGCAGGAATGGAAGCTGCCGCGTGGCGCGCTTGGTCCGGTCTTTAGCGCCGGTTTGTTTGGCCTCATGATCGGCGCGCTGATTTTCGGGACGATCGCCGATCGGGTCGGCCGCAAGAGAATCATCGTACTGAGCACTTTCGCCTTTGGAATTGGAACGTTGCTCACGGTGACGGTCCATGACGCCACGTGGATGATGGCGTTGCGCTTTCTCACAGGTCTTGGACTGGGCGGCGCGATGCCGAACGCGGTCGCACTAACCTCCGAGTTCAGTCCTCACCGCCGTCGCGCAACGATGGTCATGACCATGTTTGCCGGGTTCTCTATCGGCGCCGCGCTGGGCGGTCTTTTCGCGGCAGCTTTGATCCCAACTTTTGGCTGGCGTTCGGTCTTCGTGGTCGGCGGGGTCGGCCCGCTGCTACTCGTTCCAATCCTGTATCGAACTCTTCCGGAATCCGTCCGCTTCCTCGCATTGGTTGGGGGCCGCGACCGCGAAGTCGCTGACCTGTTAGGGCGTATTGCGCCGTCAATCCAGATCTCCGAGAAAACCCAATTTATCGTCTTGGAGCCAAGACTAAGCGGTTTGCCAATCGCGCATCTGTTCACCGAGAACCGCGGCGTAACGACTCTTCTGTTGTGGACCGTGTTCTTCACGAGCTTGCTTGATCTGTACCTGCTTTCAAATTGGCTTCCGAGCGTGCTGATCGACCTTGGCGTGTCGTTTTCGGTTGCTGCGGCGATTGGGGCCATGCTCCAGGTCGGTGGCGTCATTGGCACATTCACGCTGGGGCAGTTCATCGATCGCTTCTCGTTTCGCGCACTCGCTTTGGTCTATTTTTGCGCCGCCCTGGCAGTGGCGATGATAGGCCTCACAGGCCGTTCCACGAGCCTTGTCACGATCGCAATTTTTGCGGCCGGCTTTTGCATTGTTGGCGGACAGATCGGGGCAAACGCACTAACGGCGACATTCTATCCGACTGCAATAAGATCAACGGGCGTTGGTTGGGCGCTGGGAGTAGGCCGGGTTGGTTCGATCCTGGGGCCTCTCGTTGGCGGGTTCATGCTGGCTAACCATGTGACTGCGCAGTCTCTCTTCGCGGTCGCCGCCATTCCTCCATTGGTAGCGGCTGCCGCCGCTCTTCTGCTGGCTCGGGTCGCGCCCCACGTCTCGCATAAGTGATTGCCGCCGCAAGGAGGCGTTGAGCGCCTGAAGACTGGCATTCGCGACAACAATGTGCCCACGTTGCGAAATCAACGTGTTGGCTAGTGACTTCATGTCTTAGGCCAACGGTTGAGCGGGTCCGTCGTCGAAGGAACCGCTGCGACGCACGTGGTTCTCAGGCCTTTGGGTTGCTGTGCGGAACTAGATTGTCCTTGAGACAAATCCCATCATCCCATTCGGTCAGGTGCCGGCATCGGCTAGCGCGCCTGATCCCAGATCGACATAAGCCAACACTCGATCTGGGATCATTGCGTTCGCTGCGCCTTGTGTACGTCGAGCACAGATGTCCGTTCGAGACTTTCGGCCGGAAGAACTGTCCCCGATTTCGTCGGCTGACGTTGAGAGGCGCCAGAAGGTGGTCTTCGTATAAGCCTGTCCGTATTCCCCCTAAAATTGGCGGAGTGGCCACTCCTTTTTCGACCGGTTGCGAATATCACGTGCTCATCATCGATTGAAATGGCGAGAGGAACGTAGCCAATGCCAATGCTAGACGCATTCATTCCGAAGGGCGCACTGAAGCCTGACGCAGAAGCAAGGCTTTTCAAGGAGCTCACTGATTTGCTTCTGATCCATGAGGGGCTCGATCCGGCAAACGAGCGCGCGCAAGCCGTCAGCCTAGTCTGGATTCATCGGCCGGAAGTATTCGTCGCAGGCGCTCCTTCGTCAGCCTCCCGCTATCGTTTCATCCCCTCAGTGCCTGAAGGTCAGTACAATGACGAGCGGCGGAGTGCAATCGTCAAGGGTATCACCGAGGCCGTCGCGAAGGCCGAAGGCAGCTCTTTTGAGGAGGTGGGGCCCCGTGTCTGGGTCTTTCCAAACGAAATCCCCGACGGACGATGGGGTGGACGTGGCGTGATCCGGCGCCTGCCAGAAATTCTGTCATTCATCGTTGGCGAAGACGAGCGCAAGCCCGCCGAACAGCGACTAGCGCAGCGGCGACGCGAGACCGCGCTCGCGCTCCTCGCTGCTGCGCGCGACGCTTTCTGACTGGTCAGGCGATCGAGAGCGCTGATCGACAGAACCGCACCATCCCTTGCCGCGGCGCGTTCCGTCGCGGTGGGGCCGACCTAGTTTCCAGTGCGAATGGCAATATGGATCAAATTCTAACAACAGACGACGGCACGAAATATCGTCAGCCAGCCTTTTCCAAGCCCGAGACGATTTGCGAGCGCCGCTGCGATGGAACGATTGTGCTTCGCTCCGGCCGGCCGTTACCCTCTTTACAGCACAAAGGCTTCGCCGAGTGGGCTCTGCACTGGTCAATAGTGAGGCCCGCTCAGCTTGCGTTTAGCCAACGCGATAACCGCGGCGAATGGCGTTCGGTCAGTTGGGCTCAACTTTGGAGCCAAGTTGAAAAGATCGCCGCGGGACTGCTGGATCTGAGCCTGGAGCCAACGACGCCTGTCATGGTCCTCTCCGGCAACTCGATCGAGCAAGCCATCCTGGTGCTGGCCGCCGAATATGTCGGCATACCAGTCGCGCTGATTTCGCCCGCTTATTCGACGCAGAGCAACGACCTCGGAAAGCTGCGGGCGATCGAGGCGCTGGTGCAGCCGGGTGTCATATTCGTTCAGCAGGTGGAGCCTTTTAAGCGTGCAATCGATGCGTTGCGATCTTCCAAGGTACCGATCATCGCGGTGGAGGGCGCGTCGGCCAGAGAGGTTGCCTGGGAGTGTATGATCACCGCGCGCGATCGCAAGAATGCTGTCCAGCGTGCCCATGCGGCCATCGTGCCTGACCAGATAGCGCGCATCCTGTTCACATCCGGTTCGACTGGAGCGCCCAAGGGTGTTTCGATCTCATTTGCAAACCTCGGGGCTGTGCTCGCCTACCAGGCGGATGCTCTCGGAGCCCTGCAAGAGCGAAAGCCGGTCCTGTTGGATTGGCTGCCCTGGCATCACGCCTATGGCGGTATCCTCACGTTCGGACTGTCGATGTACTTGGGAGCCGCTTTCTACATAGATGAGGGCCGCCCGGCGCCGGGCCAGTTTCAAAAGACGATTCGAAATCTGCGTGAGATCGCTCCGACGATTGTAAGCAATGTGCCACTGGCATGGACGTTTCTTGCCAATGAGCTCGAGAAGGACAATAAACTCGCGCAAAATCTGTTTGCCAATGTGATTCACTTCTCCTATGGCGGCGCAGCTCTTCCAAAGGAAGTGTGGCGGCGAATCCAGGATGTCGCGGAAGCCACGGTTGGAGAACGGATTGCATTCTGCACTGGGCTCGCATCCACAGAGACAGCCGGTGGCGGAACTTATTGCAGTTGGCCTGGCGAGGACGTTGACAATATTGGCGTTCCCAAGACCGGGTCTGAAATCAAGCTTGTGCCCCTTGGAGCAGGCGACGAACGCTATGAGATCCGAGTCCGCAGCCCAACGAATTTCACCGGATACCTCAAGCGTCCGGACCTCACTGCAGCGGCCTTCGACGAAGAAGGTTACTTTCGTCTCGGCGACGCGGTCATGTTCGTCAATGAATCTGAACCGGACCGCGGATTACGCTTCGCTGGACGCATCGTCGAGGATTTCAAACTCTCAAGCGGGACATGGGTGAGGACGGGCGCCGTTCGGCTCGAACTTCTCAACAATTGTGCGCCGCTTGTTACCGACGCGGTTATCTGCGGACATGATCGGGAGTTCGTCACAGCACTTGCATGGCTCGATGCCAGCGCCTGCCGCGCTCTGGACCCCGACCTGAAGAGTCTCGACACGCAGGCGTTGATCAAGCATCCAGCCGTTCGCAAAGCTCTGCAGGAAAGGCTCAAGACGCAGGCGACTGCTGCGACCACAAAGGTTCAAAGGATCATGCTGCTGAGTGAAGCGCCATCCGCGGACGCCAATGAGATCGCTGACAAGGGATATGTCAATCAGGCGGCCGTGCGCGATCGAAGGGCGCATTTGGTTGAGGAACTTTATAACCAATCGGTGCCGCCTGGCGTGATCGAGGCTGGGTGAGCGTCAGATGCCAGAATCAAGTGAAGGGACCGGCAGCGTCAAGAATCTGTGGGCGCTGGACGACAGGGGCGCGCTCGTTACCGGAGCGGGACAAGGCATCGGCCGGCAAATCGCGCTACATCTCGCCGTTCACGGCGGAGCGATCGTTATTGTCAACGACTATTCGCTGGAACGAGCACAAACCGTTGCAGATGAAATAGAGGCGGCAGGAGGACGAGCGCTTGCTATCAGGGCCGACGTAACCGACCTCGTGGCAGTCAAATCGATGGTGGAGACTGTTGCTGATGGGCATGGGCCTGTCAATATTCTGGTCAATAACGCTGGAAACGCGGGCGCTGACCCTGACCCAGACGCAAGGAAGCCGTTCTGGGAAACCGGGCCAGCTGCATGGGGCAGCTATCTCAAGGTCAATCTATACGGCGTCATAAATTGCACCAGCGCCTGCGTTCCTCAGATGATCGCGCGCCGCTCGGGGCGGATCATTACTATCATTTCCGATGCGGGAAGAATTGGCGAAACCGGTCCAGAGATCTATTCCGGCGCAAAGGTAGGAGCCGCGGGCTTTACACGTGCCGTCGCCAGATCACTCGGACGCCATAACATCACGGCCAACTGTATTGCAATCGCGGCCACAGCAACGCCGGCGATCGAATATAGGCTGACGGATCCAGATCACCGCAAGAAGATGCTGGCGAAATACATTATTCGACGAACTGGTGAACCGGTCGACGTGGCAAACATGGCGTTGTTCCTCGCATCCGGCGCGAGCTCTTGGATAACGGGACAGACATATCCGGTAGACGGTGGCTTTTCGCTTGCCTTGTGAGTTGACCTCGATGAACAGCATGACCGATCGAATTCTGACGACGCGCCTTGGACCAATTCTGGTCGTGACGGTGAACCGCCCGGAGGCGCGGAACGCCTTCGACAGGCCCGCTGGTGAGGCCATGCAATCTGCGATGGATTTGCTCGATGACGACGACGAATTGTCATTAGGTATTATTACCGGAGCGGGCGGGTATTTCTCGGCTGGCGCGGATCTCAACATGATCGCGCGTGGCGAGAGCTCGCGTACTTCGCGTGGGGGGTTTGGTATCTTCGAACGGCCTGCCAGAAAGCCGTTGATCGCGGCAGTTGAGGGGTACGCGCTTGGTGGCGGTTTTGAACTGTGCCTCGCGTGCGATCTGATCGTAGCAGCCAGGGATGCAAGGCTGGGGTTGACGGAGGTCACCCACGGTGTTGTCGCTATCGGGGGCGGGTTGCTGCGGCTGCCTCATCGGATGCCGTACCACGTTGCGATGGAATTGGCGCTCACCGGAAAGGTCCATACGGCAGACTATTTTGTCCCATTCGGTTTGATCAACAGGCTTGTAGAGTCCGGGCGCGCGTTGGACGAGGCGATCGCGCTGGCCCAACAAATTCTGGCGAACGGACCGTTGGCGCTCGCGGCGACAAAGGAGATCATCTTTCAGGCGGCGAACTGGAGCGAGAAGGAGGGGTGGTTGAATCAGAAGCCGCTTGCTGCGATGGCTTTCGACTCCGAAGACCGCGCCGAAGCCATGCGCGCGTTTGCCGAGAAGCGGCGACCGGTCTGGAAGGGCCGCTAATTTTCAGGGGAAGAACGAATGCCGCCGAGATTGAGTAAGCCTGATCTTTTTGGCTTCGACGAGAAGGCAAGTCTGGTTCTTCTCGGCAACCGTTGTCTCTGCGGGTACGTGTTCTTTCCGCCCCAGGCGTATGGATGCCAGAGGTGTGGCGGAACGGATTTGATGTCCGCTCCGCTTCGCGGAACAGGAACCCTTCTTGCCTCCGCATTGGTCCACGTCCATGCGCGGCCGGGCCGCATAGCTCCGTTCACGATCGGTACCATCCGTCTCGACGATGGCCCAATTCTGCGAGCGCTGCTTTACCCCCAACAAGATGAACGGCGGCCGGGCATTCCCATGGCGGCGACCCTCGTGCCGCTGCATCCCGCTGAGAAGGGTGGAGCGATGCTCGATCTGTGCTTCGAGGCAGTGTCAGGGAAGGCGCATAACCGATGAACCTCAACCAGCTGCGGCCGGTCTACGTCGTCGGTGTCGGTTGGCACCGATACCAGCCTCAAAGCGAAACATCCTTCGTCGACCTCGGACTGGTGCCGACAAGAGCAGCTTTGGCAGATGCAGGCATGGACTGGTCTGCGGTCGACACCTCCTATGTTGGCCATGCGAAGTTACCAATGGCCGCAGGACGAACTATCCTGCGTCACCTCGGCGCTCACGGAAACCCTCTGGTTCATATCGAGAACGCATCAGCGTCAGGCTCGGCGGCTTTTAGGCATGCTTGTATTGAAGTTGCCTGCGGCATGGCCGAGGTGGCGCTCGCGCTTGGGGTCGACAAGCCTTATCCAACGTTGCTCGCGGAAGGGGAGACCGGAATCAAAACGTTGGCTGAGGACGCCATCGTACCATTCACGCATTTTGCCTTGCTCGCAAACCAGTATATGAGCCGCAACAATGCGAGTGAGGACGACATTGCCAGGGTGGCAGTCAAGAACCATCGCAATGCGTCCAAGAATCGCAACGCTCACAGGCAAGCCGAACGAAGCCTGGCTGAAGTATTGGGGGGAAGGCGCATAGCCGGCGCCTTTACCGCGCTGCAGTGCTGCCCGGTCGGTGAAGGAGGCGCCGCGGCGATTCTTGCGTCTGAACGAGCTATTCAAACTTATGGGCTGGATGCCAGCCGGGCTGTGCGTGTGACAGCCTCTTGCGCTCGAAGCCAGCGATTGTATGAGGACGATTCTCGCTACGACACATTCCTCACCGCAGAAACAAGCGCGATGGCGCTCATGGAGGCCGGCGTAAAGCCTCACCAAGTCGACGTCGTAGAGCTGCACGACGCTTTTACAGTCGAAGAGCTCGAATATGTCGAGGCGATGGGTCTTTGCGGAGAAGGCGAAGCAGTCCAGCTGCTCCGGGATGGTGCCTTTGATATAGGCGGTCGCCACGCCATCAACCCGTCCGGCGGACTAATCGCCATGGGCCATCCGATCGGGCCGACGGGAGTTGGGCAGATCGCCGAAATTGTCCTGCAGCTTCGAGGTGAGGCTGGATCCCGTCAGCACGCCAATAGCAGGATTGGGCTCGCTCACATGGTTGGACTGGGCGCGGTTTGTTATGTCCACATCCTCCAACGCTAAGCGCGCTGGGCTCAAGGTGGGCCTGCATTGTCGATATGGCCGAACGTGCGTGTCCGAAATGCCTCGCTTTGTGGCAATGCTGCCACTATTGTCGCGCAGTTGCTCCGATATTATTCCCGCAGCTATCTTCACAAAGGGCCCTTGATTGCCATGCCTTTGATTGACGCTTGCATCCCCGCCGGAGCATTGAGTTCAGGTGCCGAGGCAACCTTGATCGAAGAGCTGACTTCGATCCTAATCGGGCACGAGGGATTGGGCCCCGCAAATGAACGGACGCGGAGTTCGACCTGGGTGTTCCTCCATCGACCCGTCACCTATCGCGCCGGCATCCCAACGACGACGCCGCTATACCGGATTCTTCCCACGGTACCTGAAGGCCAATATACCGATGCAGCCCGAGAGGGCCTCGTTCGAGATGGGACAGCGGCGATTGCGCGCGCCGAAGGTAAGGCTGACTTCGACGAAGTCGCATCCCGGGTCTGGTCTTCCCGACTGAAGTGTTCAACGGTGGTTGGGGCGGCCGCGGTGTTATCAGGCGTCTGCCCGAAATCATGGAATATTTCGGCGGCAACCAGAGACCGGAATTCGGGCGCCTGGCGGAGCAGCGCCCGAGGCCAAGCGCAAGAGGGACTTTGTCGGATCGCTGGAGGGCCTCGCTTCTGGCGATCAAGGCCGAGCCTGTGAGCAGATCGTGAGGAAGTGGGCTGGCCACACAGTTCTGTCGCCCAGAGAGGAGGGAGGCAATCTATGCGTGACATTCGGATCTGGGTCTTCGATCAAATCATGGCGTCAAGCGTTTCCGGCATCCTGGATGTGCTCACAACCGCCAATCTCATCCTGGCGCGCCAGAGCGAAGCGATGCAAGAAGGCCGCCGCTTCAAATGGCGGGTCGAGTCGCTAAACGGAAAGCCAGTTACGACGGCATCAGGGCAGATCATCAGCGTCGATGGAACGATCAATATGCGTTCATCGCCCGACGCGATTATTGTTGCGGCCCCCTTCATCGGCCAGGATGCAGAACTCACGGCCCAAATGAAGGGATTGGGTAATTTGCTCACCGGTCTGCGCCGGCAGCATGAGCGAGGCGCCATTGTTGCGTCCTACTGTACCGGCAGCTTTCTCTTGGCGGAGGCCGGACTTCTGGACAGGCGGGTTGCAACTACCCATTGGGCAAAGGCGGAGATATTCCGGGAGCGGTATCCTAAAGTCGATCTTCGCGCGAGCGAGATCGTGACCGAACAAGATCGGATCATCTGCAGTGCCGCAGTCACGACCTCGTTGAACCTCGCACTCCGCCTTGTCGAAAGATTCTCCGGAGCAAGCGCCGCCGCTGCAGTAGCGAGGCTCCTACTGATAGATGTCAACCGCATGCCACAAGATTCTTATGCAAGTTCTAACGATATCACTCACGCTGACGAAATGATCGCGAAAGCGCAGCGCTGGATGGAAAAGAACCTGCAAGAAGGATTTAGGCTGGCGGTACTTGCCGACCACCTCGGCGTCAGCGAACGCACATTGAACAGGCGCTTCAAGGCGGCTCTCGGATCGGCGCCACTGCATTACCTTCAAACGCTTCGTATCAGGGTCGCCAAGAACCTGCTCGAGACAAAGCGCATGTGTATCGACGACGTCAGCCACCGCGTTGGTTATGGCGACGTCAGCGCATTCCGGCAACTGTTCAAGAGAGAAACAGGGATTTCCCCCAGAGAATACGAGCGCCGCTTCTCGATGCCGAGTCACTGAGATCGGTCAGCTGTCGAGCTCAAGGACGTCGGCATGCACGATGTTGCCCGCAAGAGGTGATCGATTTTGTTCTGGAGCGAAGGGGAAGGCATCACGCGAACGAGTTCGATCCAGTCAAGACGGCCTTGATCGTCATCGATTTGCAGAATGCCTTCATGGAGCCACAGATAGCGCCAGCTTAAATGCCGGCCGCGACGGAAAATCGTACCCCATGTGAATCTGTTGGCGGACGCGATCCGCAAGTCCGGAGGACTGGTCGTCTGGATCCAGTTTGCCATCGACGATGAAGCCGAACGTTCTAGTCTTCCTGGCGGGAGATGATGGCACCTGGACCGCGCAACGCGCTGATTGAGGGGTTGCGGCCAGATCTCGCGGCTTTGAACTTCATGCCAGCCTGAATATCCATACGCAAGACGAAATTATCTCGAAATCTCGCTTCAGTGCCTTCTTGCCAGGCGCTTCGAAGCTTCCGGGTCGTCTGCGCGAATTGGATATCGACACCGTCGTGGT
>Ga0102591_1003927_pt1 | contig 12400 bp, 11 predicted proteins | sample AraplaCol_mCL_r2_2_FD_76860 | JGI IMG/M metagenome (GOLD analysis project Ga0102591, IMG submission 76860) | Arabidopsis root microbial communities from North Carolina, USA - plate scrape MF_Col_mCL_r2 (SPADES assembly) (version 2) | ecosystem: Host-associated > Plants > Roots > Endosphere... | reverse complement strand
ACGGCGGTCAGGCCCAGGGCGTTGGGCTGGCGGACCGCGATCTCGGGCGTGTCCTCGACCAGCACGATCCGCTCACCGCGCGGCACGGCCTTGAGAAGGCTGTTGAGGAAGGTGGTCTTGCCCGATGAGGTGCCGCCCGAGATCAGGACGGTCTTCCGGGCGGCCACGGCGTGCTTGAGGAAGCCGATCGGATCACGCCGCGCCTCGGCCTCGTCGTCCGCTGGTCCGTCGCGGGGACTTGGCGGCGACAGCGGACCTCTGTCGTAGGTGTCGAGATCGAGGTCGGTCGCCAGGTGCCGACGGATGGCCATGGCCCAGTGCCGACGGGTCGCGGGCGGACCGACCATCTGCACGCGCTCGCCCGAGGGCAGGACGGCCGCCAGCAGTGGGCTCTGCCGGTTCACCGCCTGGTGTCCGCTCCGGGCGATCTGGGCGGCCAGGCGCCCCATCAGCTCGTCGGTGACCTCGGGAGCATCGAACCGCTGCATGGCGGGTTGGCCGGCCGCCTCGACCCAGACTTCGCCGGGTCGGTTGACCAGCACCTCGCTGACGTCGGGCTGTTCCAGCCAGCGCGCGAAGGGACGCAGGTAGCTGCGCAGATAGACGCCGTCGAACGGGATAGGCTCGGCCATCTAGCGCTCCCCGAACACCAGGTCGCGGGCGGCGAACACCTGGATCGGCGCGCCCAGCGGCACGCGGATGGTCGGCGCGATCCGGGTGTCGCCCTGCAGCGCCTGGCTCGCCGCGCCGGTGGCGTCGGAGCCGGAATTGATCACCAGCGCCGTCGAGCTTCCACCGACCAGCGCGCTGGGCAGGGCGCTGACCACCGACAGCAGCATCGCGCCGCCGAACCGCTGCAGGAAGTGACGGTCGACCTTGCCGCCCAGGCCCGTCTGGCCGCTCTCGTCCATGGCCGGAGAGCCCAGGGCGATCGAGACGCCGTCGGGCCGGATCAGCCGCGTCCACACCACGAAGGCTCGGCTCTGGCCCGAGGACAGGCCGCTCTTGTACTGGCCGATCAGGCGGCTGCCGCGCGGGATGACCACGCCGCTGCCGTCGAAGCCGCGCACGTCGCGGCTGACGATGGCGCGCGCATAGCCGGGCAGGTCGGAGTTCAGCGCCGTCTCCAGCACCGCCGGGATCATCGTGCCTTGAACCACGGTGTGGGCCGGGTCGCCCAGGCTTTCGCTCCGAGCCGGGCCGTTGTCGCCGCCGACGCGCAGCGAGAACTGTTCGTCGGCCGACAGGACCGCGCCGTTGGACTTCGACTCGCCGGCGGCGGCGGGCTTGGCGGGGCCAAGGGCGAGCAGGCCGTCGGTGTTGTCGATGATCATTGGGTTGGCGCGGGACTGGTTCGGATCGATCACGTTGGCCGGCGTTCCCGAGGCCAGCGGGACGGGCGGTGGCGGCGCGGCCGGCGCGCGAGCGATCGGCGCGGTGGCTTGAACCGCCGGCTGGACGACCGCCGCTTCGAGGTTAGCGCGCGGCTCGGCCTTGGTGGCCTGACGGCCGGATAGGGTCACCAAGGTCAGGGCTCCGAGCGCGATGGCCCCCGCGCCGCCGGCCAGCATGCCCAGATCCACGCCGCCTTGAGCCTTGCCCACCTGAGGCGCGGCGCGGACCGAGGCGCCGGCCAGGTCGTCGGGGGAGAGCTCCAGGCGCGGGTCGCGACCCTGGCGATCGAGGCTCAGTGTGGTCATCGGGCGGTCCTCCGGCGACCGAACAGGTCGCGGCTGGCGGTCTCGGAGACCGCTTCGGGGCGTGGCTGTGGCGAGCCGGCGTCGAGGCTGGGGGTCTGGTAGGCGTCGTTGTAGAGCACGGCCACGGCGTTGCCCCGGCGCAGCACGAAGGCCGGCGCCACCTGGGTCACGACCAGATAGTCGCCCTCGCTGGTGAAGCTGACCGGCGTTTCGGACTTGTCGGCGGCGACGGCGAAGACCGCCGGCGTGGTCGAGCCCTCGGTCCAGTGGAAATAGGTCGCCCGGCCATTGTCGAAGATACGCTGGGGCACGTTCTCGCGCGCGCCAGAGAAGGTGTAGGCGGCGTTGCGCTGCTCGGGGGGCGGCGGGACGGTGGGTTCGGGGGGCTTGGCCTCCGTCGCGACGAGCGGCGGGGCGGCGGGCTCCTCGGGATAGGTGAACCGCACGCTGTAGACCACGGCGCCCCGGCGGCAGGCCGGAGTGTCGCGCGCCACCAGCTCGAAGGCGTAGCGACGGCGATCGGTGGACACCGTCATGTTCGAGTGGGTGGTCCGGTAGGCCGGCTTCACGAACAGCATGTTGGCGCGCTTGTTGGGTGAGACCAGCCATTGGGCGGCTTCGCCCAGGCCGACGTTCTCGATCCGCTCATCGGGACCGAACTCGACCAGGGTCTGGAAGCCGAAACAGCCCTCCAGGCGCACGATCGTATCCGGGTCGTAGGCCAGTTTGCGGAGGCGGGCGTCGGCCTGGGCCTGGCCAGCGGCCAGGGCCAGCAGCGCGGCGCCGAGGAGGAGAGCTGGTCTCATGATCCGATGATCCCCGAGAGTGAGCGGCCGGGCGCGGCCGGGCGGAAGGTTTGGCCAAGACCGGCCATGCGGCGCTCGGCGGCGGCGCGCGTCGCCGGCGCGGAGGACGGCAGCGCGTCGACGGCGACCTCGACGCGACGGTCGGCGGCGCGCGACTCCTCGCGGATCAGGGACGCCGCGACGCCGCCGACGCGGTCGTCGTTGGCGGGGCGGTGATCCGTGAGGCCGGCGGCCGCGTGACGGGCCTCACGGTCGAGGAAGGACGTCTGGGCGACCTCGGTCGTGCTGGACCCCGGCGCGCCGCTCGGCAGTCGCCAGCCTCGGGTCAGAGCGATGGCGGTTGCGGCCAGCGCCAGCAGCAGGCCGGCATAGATCACCGAGACGCCGAACAGCGTCGCGAGGGGCCGCATGCGCTCGACGGCGCCCAGCGGGTCGTCGGCGATCGCCCTGACGGCCGGCCCCAGCACGGACAGCAGGCCCGAGCCGCCGACCACGATCAGCAGCGGCGCCAGCGCGAAGCCGACCGACAGCCGCAGCCAGCCTTCGAACAGCCCGCGCGTGCCGCCGAACAGGCCCAGGGCGATGAAGATCGGGCCAAGGGCCAACAACGCCGCCAGGATGATCCGCGCGATGACCAGCAGGCCCAAGGTCGTGACCAGGATCAGGCCGGCGCTGGCCCAGATCAGGTTCGTGGCCATGTCCAGCTTGGGCGAGCGAGGACCGACCGACAGGCTCTGGCCAATCTGGAACACCGCGTCGAACAGCTGGTCCAGTCGCGCGGCGAAGGCCCGGGTGGCGCCGGATTGCGCGCCGAGCAGGGCCGAGGCGACCTGGTCGGGCCCGCCAGTCAGCAAGCCATAGACCACCGCGTGATACGCCGGCCAGGCGGTCGCGAAGGCCAGGATGAAACCCAGGCTCAGCATGCGAGGACCCAAGGCGCGCAGGGTCAGGCGCGTACGTCCGGTGATCAGGCCCAAGGCGATGATCGCCACGTAGAGGGTCAGGGCCGTGGTCAGGGCCGCGCCCAGCACGCCATGCGCGCCGAGGACATGGCCATAGCCGGAAGCGACCGCGCCGTTGACCTGGCAGTCCAGGGCTTCCAGCGCGCCGGCCAGGCTGGCGCCGTCGTCGATCCGCAGCGCGGGACAGCCGCTCATGACACGCTCCTCAGGCGGGGGACGGGAACGGTCAGCGACTCGCCGGGATAAGGAGCGCCGATCAGGGCTTCCCACCACCGCGCGGGATGGTCGCCCAGTCGCCGGCGCAGGTCGTCCAGCGCTCGGACCTTGGCCTCGCGGCCGGACAGGGCCGTCACCAGGTCGGGCATGCCGGAGAGATCCAGGCGGGCCACGACGCTGTGGTTGCCGTGCTTGACCAGGAAGCAATGGGCGTGGGCGGGCAGGCCCTGGATCAGGGAGAGCTCGTGCTCGGTCAGGCCGAACCCGTCGCAATAGTCGGCGGCCTGAGCCCGGGGATTGGGCATGAAGATCTGGGTCGCGGTCTGTTCGATGATGGCGCTGGCGACCCGGCTTTCCAGGGCGTCGCGGGCGCTCTGGGTGCCGAAGCCGACGACGGCGTTGCGCTTGCGCAAAGTCTTCATCCAGTCGCGGATCCGCGCGGCGAAGACTTCGTCGTCCAGCGCCTTCCAGCCTTCGTCGATCAGGATCAGGGTCGGCGTCCCGTCCAGCCGCTCCTCGATCCGATGGAACAGGTACATCAGGGCCGGGGTGCGCAGGACCGGGTCGTCGAGGATCTCGGTCATGTCGAAGCCGAGCGTCGCCCGCGACAGGTCGAGGCGGTCGGTCGCGTTGTCGAACAGCCAGGCATGCTCGCCGTCGCCGCACCACGGCGCGAGGCGCGCGGCCAGGTCGCCCGGTTCGGGACGCCGCAGTCCGCCCAGCAGTTCGCGGAAACAGCGTGGACGGCGGTAGGCAGACTCCTGGTCGTAGTTGGCGTCGACGGCGTCGGCGACGATCTTCTCGTCCTCGGCCGACAGGGTTTCGCCCGGCTTGCAGGCCAGGCGAGCGACCCAGCTCCGCAGGAAGCTCCGGTTGGCGGGGGTGTCGGGCAGTTGCAGCGGATTGAAGCCGGTCGGCTGGCCTGGACGCAGCGCGGCGTAGTGGCCGCCGATCCCGCGCAGGAAGATCTCGGCGCCGCGGTCCTTGTCGAAACAGATCGTCCGCGGGGCGATCTTCTGAGCCTGGGCGGCCAGGAAGTTCAGGACCACGGTCTTGCCCGAACCGGACGGCCCGATGATCGTGAAGTTGCCCAGATCGCCTTCGTGGAAATTGAAGAAGTACGGCGTGCCCGAGGTGGTCTCCAGCACGGTGATCGCCTGGCCCCAGTGGTTACCTTCGGCCCGGCCGATCGGGAAGCCGTGCAGCGAGGCCAGGCTGGCGAAGGCGCCGGTCGAGAGCAGAGCCTTGCGGGCGGCGTAGGCCTCGTTGCCGGGAAGCTGAGCCCAGAAGGCCGGCTCCAGGGCCAGATCCTCGCGCACCGCGATCGCGCCGACGTCGGCCAGGGCGGCGGCGCAATCGGCGACCGCGCGGTCCAGCGCCTCCAGGCTTTCGGCGCGGACCAGGACGCTGAACTGGTGCTCGCCCAGCGCCGACTTGCCTGAGGCCAGGTCGTCCTTGGCCTCGACGAGACCGTGCTTGAGGCTGGCGGAGTCTTCGTCGGCGGCGCGGAAGCGGCGCAGGGCCAGCGAGACTTGTTCCAGGCCGGTCTGGCGGTCGAGGAAGGCGAAACCCTCGGCCAAGGTCATCTCGAATGGCAGGCGCAGCAGGGCGTCGAGCAGTCCCGGGGTGGCGAAGGGTGGATACTCTTTCAGCGACAGGATCGCGCAGAAGTCCTTGGCCGCGGTCGCGCCCTTCCGCTCGATCGTTTCATGGCCAAAGCTGATCCGGCGGTAGGGCAGGTGGTGGCCGACGTCGCCGGTCGGCGCTAGGACCGGTCGCATCTCGCCGTTGTAGAGGGCCGACAGGAATTCCAGCAGCTCGGAGCAGCGGCCGTTGACCGTCTCGTAGTCGCCCAGCAGGCGCGGGCCGTAAGGCGCCAGCGCCGACATCAAGGCTTCACGCGCGCCGTCCAGTTCGCGCATTTCACGCATCAGGGTGGCAGCCTGCGCCTCCGCCGAACGCCCGGCGAGCAGGCCGCCGAGGCGCTCGCCTAGGCCGGCCTTGCCCTTGGCGGGGCGGCGCAGGATGCTGACGAACAGGTCGTTGACGAATAGCCGCCGCGACCTGAGCCGGTCCTGCCAGCGGCGGTCGATCTCGGCGCAGACCGGATCGTCGAAGCGGCTCTCCAGTCCCGCCTCGACCCGCCTGCGGATGATGTGGTGGCGGATGACGTAGCGGGAATCGCCCACCGCCCGCAGGGCCGCGTCGCGGGCGGCCTGCTTGTGATTCAGGTCGGCGGTGTCGGCCGTCTCGAAGGCGAAGCCGGCCAGGTGCAGGACCTGCAGCAGCGCGCCGTCGCGCAGCACGATCGTGTCGCCGCCGATCAGGCTGTCATAGGGCAGCCGGTCGCCGGCGCGGGAGTCTTGGCGTTGGAAGAGGCGCATCGCTTCCTCGAATGAGGGCTCAGGGGGCGTAGCTGTTGCAGCGCCAGCGGCGCCAATCGGGCGTTCGCGGGCAGCGGCTGACGCGGGTCAGCCACAGGTCGAAGATCCGGGGCTCGCGCAGGCAGGCCAGGTAGCCGATGGCGTGGACCGCCACCGCCGCGCCGAGGGCCCAGAAGCTGCGCGTGACCAGGAAGGCCTCGGTCGTCACCACGCCATTGATGATGAAGAACGAATAGGTCACGCCGCCGAACATCTGCGGCTGGGTCAGGGCTCGGAAGATGGGCGATCGCGAGAGGCCGGCCATATCTCAGCCCGCCGCCGCCTGGATGCCGCCGACGATCGTGGTGGCGCCGAACAGGATGAAGCAGCCCAGGACCACCGTGGCGCCCATGCGCCAGTTGATCCGGCCGGTCAGCATCATGAAGCCGACCATGGCCACGGCGATGACCGCGACGGCGGTGGCGACATTGCCCAGCAGCGTCCCTTGCACCCAGCCCAGGGCGGCGATGATCGGGCCCGAGCCCGCGGGATTGTTCATTGCGCTTTGTCTCCGGTGTTGGCCTCGGTCAGGTCGGCGAGGCGATCCAAGTTGCGGCCGACATAGGTCCGGGTCTCGGCGAAGGGCGGGACGCCGCCGTATCGCGTCACCGGGCCGGCGCCGGCGTTGTAGGCGGCTAGGGCCAGGTCGATCCGGCCGTCGAACCGGTCGAGCAGGACGCGCAGGTGGCGCGCTCCGCCCATGATGTTCTGCTGGGGATTCCAGGGATCGACGCCGAGGCCGCGCGCCGTGGCGGGCATCAGCTGCATCAGGCCGATCGCGCCCGCCGGCGACACCGCGCGCGGGTCGAGGGCCGACTCGGTGCGGGCGACGGCCGCGAGGAAGTCGGGGTCGAGGTCGTTCGCGCTGGCGGCGGCCTCGAATGCGGCGCGGTAGGGGGAGGCGGATTTGGCGGGGCGCGCGCTGGGCGCGGCCGACCAGCCGCCGCCGATCTTCCGGACCGCGCCGTCGTCGCCGATCTCGAGGACCTGAGCCTTGGCCATCGAGGCGATCGCCAAGACGGTGAGCGTCGCGGTCCAGGTTCTGGCGAGTGTCCTCACGTCTTGGTCTCCGTATCGCCCGCTCTGGGGGCGGCGAAACGGAGTAGACGGTCTGATTGTGAGAGCAGTCGGGCGTGTTCGTATTGGCTTTGTATCGGCCGCGATCAGCGACGATACGAAGCCAATACAGTCGAGCCCCACTTAGACCTCAGCGGCTGGCCATTGCTCCCGACAGCCGCGTTGCGGTGCGAACCGTTCGCCCGCCGAGCCAAGGGAGAGACACACAGCGATGCAAGAACACGATCATATCGATGACCATGATCGGGGCCTCAACCACGACCTGGAGGTCATGGCCACACGGACCCTCGCGCGGCGCAAGCTGCTGAGCCTCTTCGCCGTCGGCGGGACCGGCGCGCTGATCGCCGCGTGTGGCGGCGGCGGATCGTCGAGCACCGGGACCACCTCGACCGCTTCGACGACCACGACGACGACGACCACCGGGACCACCACGACCGGCACGACGACCACGACCACCGGCACGACCACGACGACCAGCTGCGTCGCCGATCCGACCGAGACCAACGGGCCTTATCCGTCGGACGGCACCAACAGCGTCAACGGGGTCGTTTCCAACAGCCTGACGACCAGCGGCATCGTGCGCAGTGACATCCGCTCCAGTTTCGGCAGCTATAGCGGCACGGCCGAAGGCGTGCCGCTGACCTTGAAGATCAAGGTGGTGAACACCAATTCCAGCTGCGCGAACCTGTCTGGCTATGCCGTGTACATCTGGCACTGCACGCGCGAGGGCAACTATTCGCTCTACACGGTCACGACCCAAAACTATCTGCGCGGCGTTCAGGTCACCGACTCCAACGGCGAGGTCACGTTCACGACGATCTTCCCGGGCTGCTATTCCGGCCGCTGGCCGCACATCCATTTCGAAGTGTTCCCGAGCCTCGCGAGCGCGACGACCCAGCGCAACGCCACGCTCACCTCGCAGTTCGCCATGCCGTCCGACGCCGCGACCACGGTCTACAACGGCGCCACGGGCTATACGGCCAGCATCAACAATCTCAAGTCGATCACAATCGCCAGCGACAACGTCTTCGGCGACAACACCTCGGCCCAGATCACCGCCATGACCCCGACCGTGACCGGCAGCGTCTCGGCCGGCTACGCCGCCACGGTGACCGTCGGCATCGCGGTCTAAGGCGTCTCGCGCGCGCCGTTGACCCTAGCCCCGCCGCAGCGGCGCGCGAATGAGGCGTTTGTTCGACGACATGTACAGGAAACCGTCGGCGCCGAACGCGCAGTTGGAGATGACGTCGTCGGCGCGGATCACGCCCAGGCGACGTCCGTCCGGGGCGAAGATCGAGATCCCGTCCTTGCTGGACGCCCAGACATTGCCCTTGCGATCGACCTTCAAGCCGTCGCCGCCTTGAATTCCGGAGCTCCGGTCGACGAACATCCGCCGGTCGGTCACACGGCCCTTCGCGTCCAGGGCGAAGGCGACCCAGCCGGTATCGCGGTCGGTGACGTAGAGCGTGCGGCCGTCGGGCGACAGGCCAATGCCGTTGGGCTGCAGGGTCTTGTCGACCAAGCTGACCTCGCCGTCGGGCGCCAAGCGGAAGACCCCGAAATAGTCCATCTCGCGGTAGGGCGAGGACCATGCTCCCTTCAGGCCCCAGGGCGGGTCGGTGAAGTAGATCGCCGCGTCGGGAGCCAGGACCAGGTCGTTGGGGCTGTTGAAGCGCCGGCCCTCGAAGTGGGCGCAGAGCACGGTCTTGCGCCGCGTCGCCAGGTCGATGCGAACGAGGCAGCGATTGCCGCTGTCGGCCGCGACGAGACCGCCGCGCGCGACGATCAGGCCGTTGGTCCCCGCCTCGCGCGCGCTGATCGGGTTAGCGTCGCCGCGGCCCGATGGGGTGAGCCAGACCTCGCCGCCGGTCGCCGGCGACCACCGCATGATCCGGTTTCCCGGAACATCGGAGGCGAGCAGATAGCCGGATCGACCGCCGACCCAGACCGGGCCCTCGCTCCAGGTGAAGCCGTCGAGGACCGTCTCGACCGGCGCGTCGGCGTCGATCAGGGCGTCCAGCGCCGGATCCAGCCGTTCGACGCGGCCCACCACGGGACCTGTCGGGGCGCGCGCCGCGTGGGCCAAGGTCGGCAGGGCGGCGAGCGAGGCGGTGAAGGCGCGGCGGGTGAACGCGGTGGTCATGGCGGGCTGGAACTCTCGGGAAGGAACTCGGTGACCCTAGCCCACATCGGCGGGGGAGGTGATGCTGAAGATGCGCCGCCCGGCGCCAAGCGCCGCCGTGCCCGTTCCTGTTGAAGACGGCCCTCGGCGCGGCCGCCGCGACGGCGTCCGCTAGGTGACGCCTTGGATCTCGCCCGAGATCGCCGCGGCCGTGGCCTGAACCTCGAGGATGGTCTCGTCAACCGGCCGCGCGCCGCGCTTGTAGAGGTAGGGCATGGTCAAGGCCGCGATCGCGGTTCCGTCGGCCACGATCGGCGAGGAGAGGTCGATGATGTTGGGCACCAGATCACTCTCGGCCCGCCAGTAGCCTTGTCGGGCGACCTGCTCGGCATTGGCCAGGAACGCGGTCTGTTCCGACGGGGAAATGTCCTTGAAGATCACCTCACGCCAAAGCGCTTGGACCGACGGCGGCTGGAAGGCGTAGAGCACCATGCCCGAGGTCGCCGCCACGATGTCGCGGCGATGGCCGGTGCGCACCGAATAGCCGTAGTAGCCGGGGTTCTCGATCCGGGCGACGACGACGATCTGTTCGCGCGACGCCTGGGCCAGATGGCAGGATTGCTCGACCCGCGCGGCCAAGTCGCGCATCAGCGGCAGCGCCGCCTCCAGCAAGGTCTTGACGGGGGCCCGGGCCATGCCCAGCCGGAACAGCCGGTTCGTCAGTTCATAGCCTTCGGCGCCGGGGACCGTTTCGATGAAGCCCTTGAACTCCAGGACGTGGATCATCCGGAAGATCTCGCCGACCGACTTTCCCAGCGCCACCGAAATCTGGGACAGCGTCATGGCCTGGCCGTAGCCGGCCAGGAGATCGAGAATGTCCAGGCCCTTTTCCAGGGCCGGCGCGGTGTACTTGCGATCGGACATGGCGAGACCTGCGAAAACCGGGGCCTCTGGCTCTAGCTTTCGCGGGCAACGCGGGCAAGGTCCAACGCCAGCTCTAGCGAGGGCTCAGCATGCCGTGCATGCCGATCCAGCGCGAGAAGGCGTCGAACCAGCCCGTGCCATTGTTTCGCTCCCTATCTTGTTGCGCCCTTCAGGGCGTTCGTGGTCGCCGGGGCCTCGGCTATTTCGGTACGGCCGCCGCGGCTCCCACGGAGAACTCGGCGGCGCGGCTGGCGAGCTCGGGGCCGGGTTGCCCGCCGCCGACCGTGACGCGGTAGGACCCGGCGGCCACCTGGCGCTCGCCCTCTGGCGTGACCGAGCTGAGATCGCGCGGCGACAGCGTGAACGTCACCTCGCGCGCCTGGCCCGGCTTGAGGCTCAGGCGCTGGAACCCCCGCAGGGCCACGCGTGGCGCGCCCGGCGTCTGGGGGAAGGTGAGATAGAGCTGGGCGACCTCGTCGCCGGCCCGCGCGCCGCTGTTGCGCACGGTGGTGGTGATGCGCAGGCCCTGGCTCGCGTCCGCGCCGAGACGCTCCAGCTTGACGGGCCCGTACTCGAACCGCGTGTAGCTGAGACCAAAGCCGAACGGATAGACCGGCTCACCGGAGAAGTAGCGGTAGGTTCGTCCGGCCATGGCGTAGTCGCCGAACGGCGGCAGGTCGTCGACCGAGCGATAGAAGGTTAGGGGCAGGCGTCCAGATGGGTTGGTCTTGCCCGACAGGACGTTGGCGACGGCCAGGCCGCCAGACTGGCCCGGATACCAGGCCTCCAGGATCGCGGCGGCATTGGCCTTGGCCCAGGACAGGTTGAGCGGGCTGCCGTTCATGGCCACCACGACCAGCGGCTTGCCCAGCGCCTTGGCCTGCTCAAGCAGCGCCTGCTGGTCGGCAGGCAGGTCCAGCGTGGTCTTGTCGCCGCCCTTGAAGCCGGGAATCTCGACGGGCGCTTCCTCGGCCTCCAGGTCCGAGGTCAGGCCCACGACCGCGACCAGCACGTCGGCTTGGGCGGCGGCGGCCTTCAGGTCGGCGGTGGGATCGGTCGAGACGCGCTTCCAGATCAGGCTGACGCCGGACAGGGCGTGGGACTCCGAAACCACCTCGATCGGATAGCGATGGCCCCTTTCCAGACGGATGGTCTTCAGGGTCGGCAGGCTGCCCCAGCCGGCCTTGCGCAGGTCCGCGAACGGCTTGCCGTCCAGCTTGAGTTCGCCATTGAACCCGGTCAGGCCCAGCCGGTAGGTCCCGCTCTCGGGCGGGACCAGATAGCCGGTCCACACCACCTTGTGGTGATCGGAGACGGCCGCCAGGTCGAGGCTGCGGGCGGCCACGTCGGTCTCGACCCGCGTCACCACGGGCCGGTCGGAAAACCGCATCTTGGCCACGGCTGGGCCGAAGGCGCCCGGCTCGAAACGGGTCGGCGGCGGCTCGACCGTGTTGAAGTAGCGCGTCAGCAGGCCGGGCTTGCCGTCGGGCGTCTGGAGGGCGGTGGTCGGCACTCGGTCGCCGTCGGTGAACGAAGGGCCGAACGGCGCATAGGTGACCTTGGCCGAGGGCATGGCGCGACGCAGGCCGTCCACCACCGAGATCGGCGGCGCCGACAGGGCCGAGGAATAGTTGCCGCGCAGGACGCGGGTGGCGTCGCCCAAGGGGCCGATCACCGCGATCCGCAGGTTCGGTCGCAACGGCAGGAGGCCGTCGTTCTTCAGCAGGACGAGGCTCTTCTCGCTGGCCGCCAGGGCCAGGGCCTCATGCTGGGGCGTCATGACCGCGTCGATCGTGGCGGGGCCGGTCTCCGACGGCCGCACGCCGGGCAGGTCGCCGGTGCGCAGCCGGGCCGAGAATAGCCGCACCAGCGCCTGATCGACGTCGGCGAGGGTGATCAATCCGCGGTCCAACGCGTCCTGGTACGGATGGGTCAGGCCGGCGGTGTCGGTAAGGGTGGCGCCGTTGCATTCGTTGTCGACGCCCGCCCGCATCGCCGCGGCGACGGCGGTGGCCGCGTCGGGCGCGTATTTGTGGTGGTCGGCGATGTCCTTGACGGCGTCGCAGTCGGAAACGACGTAGCCGTTGAACGCCCACGCGCCGCGCAGGTGATCCTTGAGCAGCAGCTCGCTGGCGCAGGCCGGCTGGCCGTCGATGCGGTTGTAGGCGCA
>Ga0102591_1003925_pt1 | contig 12404 bp, 15 predicted proteins | sample AraplaCol_mCL_r2_2_FD_76860 | JGI IMG/M metagenome (GOLD analysis project Ga0102591, IMG submission 76860) | Arabidopsis root microbial communities from North Carolina, USA - plate scrape MF_Col_mCL_r2 (SPADES assembly) (version 2) | ecosystem: Host-associated > Plants > Roots > Endosphere... | reverse complement strand
TCCGGACGGTCCGACTTGACCATCTCTTCGCTGACGACGCGGGTCTTGGCCGCATCGGCGCCCGAGACGGCTTCCACCGAGGCCGAGCCGCCTTCACCCGCCGCCGGGAAGGCGGTCGGTCGGACGGTGATCACCTTCTTGGCGTCGGACGACTGGACGGTCTCCAGCGCGTTGCCGGCGTAGATCGGACGCACGAAGGTGTCGGCCGACACCACCTCGACGATGTCGCTGATCGGGGCGACGTCGAGCTTGGCGGCGATGCGCGGGGCGAAGTTCTTGCCGCCGGCGGTGGCCGGGACGAGGATCGCGTCGTAATTGCCCGCGAGCGCCAGGGCGGCGTCGGCCTGGGCTTCGGCGATGCCGTGGCCGAGGGCGTCGCTCTCGGCGGTCAGCACCTTGCGAACGCCGGCGATCTTGGCGGCCTCGGCGGCGACAGCTGCGACGCCCGAACCCAGCACCAGCACGTCCACGTCGCCCGACAGCTTCAGGGCGGCGGTGACGGTCTTGTGGGTGCCGTCGCGCAGGTGCGCGTTGTCGTTGTCGGCGATGACGAGAACGGCCATTACAGCACCCCCGCGGTCGTGAGCTTGGAGACGAGGTCGGCGGCGGACTCGACCTTGACGCCCGCCGAACGCTTGGCGGGCTCGGTGACCTTGACGACGGTCAGGCGCGGAGCGACGTCGACGCCGTAGTCGGCGACGGTCTTCTGCGCGATTTCCTTCTTCTTGGCCTTCATGATGTTAGGCAGAGACGCGTAGCGCGGCTCATTGAGGCGCAGGTCGGCGGTGACCACGGCCGGCAGGTCGACGTCGAGCGTCTGCAGGCCGCCGTCCACTTCGCGGGTGACCTTGGCGGCAGAACCGTTGATCTCGATCGCCGAGGCGTAGGTCGCCTGCGGCCAGTCGAGCAGGGCCGACAGCATCTGGCCCACGGCGTTGTTGTCGCCGTCGATGGCCTGCTTGCCCATCAGGACGAGGCCGGGCTGCTCTTCGGCCACGACGGCCTTCAGCAGCTTGGCCACGGCCAGCGGCTCGAGGTCGGCGTCGCTGGTGATCAGGATGCCGCGGTCGCCGCCCATGGCCAGCGCCGTGCGGATGGTTTCCTGGGCTTGAGCCGGGCCGATCGAGACGATGACGACTTCGGTCGCCGCGCCCTTTTCCTTGAGGCGCACCGCCTCTTCGACCGCGATCTCGCAGAACGGGTTCATCGACATCTTGACGTTCGCCAGGTCGACGCCCGTCTGGTCGGCTTTCACCCGAGCCTTCACGTTGTAATCGATAACCCGTTTGACCGGGACCAGAACCTTCATCGGTCTACGCCGCCTCCTGGCTGCTCTTTCGAGGTTTCCCCTGCTTGGACAATCGACTTAGCGCGTCCGCACAGGTTTGCAAGTTTCCCCTAACGTAAGCGTAATGCTCTTTTTCAGGGATCATTCAAACAAATGTACGACACCTTCCGCGCGCCGTCAGCGCCGTCCGGCGCTCCGCCTCGCGAAATGGGGCTAGCCACATAGCGCGGCCGGTGCTTAGACGCCGCCATGAACCGCACGATCAACCGCCTGAAGATCATCTTCATCGGCATCTTCCTCGCCAGCATCGTTGGCGTGTTCGGCTATCATTACCTGTGGGTGTGGCCGAAGGCGAAGTGCGAGGCGCGCGGCGGGGCCTGGGCCGGCAAATGGCTCAAGTGCGGTACGATCTATCCGATCGAGCAGTTGACCGGCCGGCCGGCGAACCTGCCGCCGATCAACACCGACACCTCCAGGATGGAAGGCCCGTCGGTCCGGAACCCGGAAAAGAAGTAAGAGCCAATCGGCTCAAGACCGGCGGATCAGGCCGAGGGCTCGCCCTCGCCCTCGCCTTCGCCCGACTCGGCGCGCTTGGCCGCGCGTTCGGCGGCTTTCTCGGCGGCTTTTTCCGCGGCCTTGGCCGCCTTCAGGCGCTCGCGTTCCTGGCGTTCGAAATTGTAGTTCGGCTTGCGGGCCATGGCGGCTCCCTTTGTAAGAAAGTCCGCGCAGTCAGGCGCGGGCCTTACGCGCGGCGTAACGTGCGTCGCGCTTGGCCTTAGCTTCAGCGTTGGTGAGCGCCTTACGTTCCTTACGCGCTCCACGCTTGGCGGCAAGCGCTTCTTCAGTCAAAGCCGCCTGCTGCTCGGCGGCTTCCGCCTTGATGAGCGCCCGCGCGGCGGACCGCTCCTTGCGAACCGCGGTCAGTTCGGCCGCGCGCAGGGCGGCGCGGTCTTCGAATTGGGGATCGGTGACAGCCGCCTTGGGCTTGAACTTGGCCAGCAGGGCCGCCTTGGCCTGCGCCGCGGTCTTGAGGCGATCGGCATGGCCGACGTTTTGGAATGAACTCATGAGATCCCTTCACGAAAACGCCCGCGGGAGGATCCCGCGGGCGAATTGAGACGTCGAGATCAGGCGGCCTGGAGTTGGCCGGCCGACATCTTGCCGCTGCGCTGGTCGCGCTCGAGTTCGAAGGCGACCTTCTGGCCTTCGTTCAGCGAGCCGAGGGTCGAGCGCTCGACGGCCGAGATGTGGACGAACACGTCCGCGCCGCCGTCGTCGGGTTGGATGAAGCCGAAGCCCTTGGTGGAATTGAACCACTTCACGGTGCCGGTAGCCATGGGAAAGTATCCTTAAAACAAGCGTAGCCGCACGGCCGTAATGGTCCGCGCGATCAAATTTTCGGAGAGGTTTTGGGTAGACTCGGGCGCTCGATCCGAAGAACAAGCGTGGAGAGCGGCCGAACCATTTCGATATTCGATCGCCAAATCATGCGCGCCTGTGGATTATTTCACAAGCGATTTCGAATCTTTTTCATTTCCACAAGCGGCGCCAAGGCGCTTTCATTTTTGGAAAATCTCGTCACGGCCTGATCGACCGGCGCCTTATTTCGATCGCCCCGGATCGAACGGCCAAGCTCGGCGTTATCATCGCCATGCGTAAAGTTCCCCCCACTCCCCGTACGGGCGCCGGCGCCCTGACCATCTCCCGCCAGCGGCAGGACATCGACTTCTCGCTGCTGATCACCGGCGGCTCGGCCGCGCGGCGAGCCGGCAAGGGCAGCCTGACGGGCGAGCCCGCCGCGATGCGCGAGGCCTTCCGCGCCGGCGGCGGCCGCCTGACCCTGGACGACGGCGTCGAGCACGACATCGCCATCGTCGCCCACACCGAGGGCGAGGGCACGGTCTACTTCGAACTCCGCTAGGCGCGAAAATCGCTTCGCCTCGGTTGGCCAAGCCGGCCGAGGCGTCCGACTCTGTCGCAACATGAGAACAAAATAGGAACTGTCGAAAACGGGGGCCGGATCCAAGGATCACGCCGCCGCGGTCGACACAGCCGCCCGCCGGGAATTTTCCACCGGCGGGTTCCAAACCAAACCTATTGAACCAAAAGGTATTTCAGACATGCATAGCTTCCAGCCTCTACGCGGCCGGGCGTCCAAACGCGCGATGGCCGTAGCGGCCGCCTTGTGCCTGGCGTCACTGACCCCGGCCGCGGCATTGGCCGCCAACGGCCCCGGCGCCACCGTCGGCGCCATCCGCTGGGACGCCTGGGTGGGCGACACCAGCACCAACGGCGTCATCGCCGGCTCGCACATCGGCCTCGAGGTCGAGGGCGCCCTCGGTCCCAACCAGTTCCACGACCGGATCCCGTTCTACGGGGTCGAGACCTCGACCAGCAGCGTCCAGGTGCGCCAGCTGACGCAAGGCCAGATGGACGCCGACATCGCCTACGCCAAGCGGGCGGGCCTCAACTACTGGGCCTTCTGCTACTACGCCGACGGCAGCGGCATGGACATCGCCCGCAACCTCTACCAGGCCAGCACCCAGCGCGAGGGCCTGAACTTCACCCTGGTGCTCGGCCCGGGCTCGATCCCGACGCCGACCCTGGTGACCGAGATGGCCAAGCCGCACTTCCAGAAGGTGCTGAACGGCCGGCCGCTGCTCTATCTGTTCGGCTTCTCGGCCGACAGCTATGCCGCGAACTACGTGGCCGAGGTGCGCGCCGCGGCGGCCACGGCGGGCCTGCCCAACCCGTACATCGTGGTGATGAACCCGACCTCGTCCACCGCCGCGAGCATCGCCTCGACGGTCGGGGCCGACGCGGTCAGCGCCTATGCCGACAGCCCGATCAACGGCGCGGCCTATTCGCAGGTGATCAGCCAGAACAGCGCCAACTGGAACAACCACAAGGCCACCGGCCACAAGGTGGTGCCCTGGGTCACGGCCGGCTGGGACAACCGTCCCCGCGCGCTCTATCCGCAGAGCTTCGTCAGCCCCACCCCGCCGACCAACGCCTGGGCCCAGCAGGCCACGGCGGCCGAGGTGGCGACCAACCTGCAGAACGCCCTCACCTGGAACCAGAACTTCGCCGCGACCGCCGACGCCAACACGGTGATCATGTACGCCTGGAACGAGTTCGACGAGGGCGGCTGGCTGACCCCGACGCTGTCCAAGGGAACCGACCGCGTCGACGCCCTGTCGAACGCGCTGACCTACGCCAGTTCGTCCAACTGGGACGCCAGCCAGACGGCGCGGGGAGCCTTCGACGGCGACCCCTCCACCAACTGGCAGGCCGCCTCCGGCTTCGCCAATCAATGGGTGGAGATCGACTTCGGCAAGGACTCCACCTTCAGCCAGGCGACGATCAGCGAGTATGGCGCCCGCACCACCGGCTACCGGATCGAGTACCTCAACGGCTCGACCTGGAAGACGGCCTATACCGGGACCGGCATCGGCGCCTCCAGCACCGTGACCTTCCCGGCGGTAACCGGTCGCAAGGCCAGGCTCTACTTCACCTCGGGGATCGACACGCCGATCATCTACGAGGCCAGCCTGAACGCCACGCCGAACGTCTCGGCCAACCTCGCGCTGAACCGCTCCTACACGGCTTCGTCGCAATGGGACGCCACCCAGGGCGCGGCCAAGGCCTTCGACAACGATCCGAACACCAACTGGCAGGGCAGCGGCGCCAACATCGCCGGGACCTGGCTGGAGGTCGACTTCGGCGTCCGCAAGCCGTTCAACACCGCCACCCTGTCGGAGTTCGGCGATCGCACGGGCGGCTACCGGATCGAGTACTGGGCCGGCCCCACGGTCGGCTGGACCACGGCCTATACCGGCACGACCATCGGCGCCTCCAAGACGGTGACCTTCCCGACGGTCAACGCCAGCAAGGCCCGCATCTACTGGACCTCGGGAACCTACACCCCGATCATCTACGAGGCCTCGTTCGGCCTGAACTAAGGTGACACGGCGCCTTCTCCTTCAAGGGAGAGGGCGCCGGCTTGCTGGAACCTCCCCCTGTGGGGGAGGCGGCCGCAGGCCGGTGGGGGGCCGTTTTCAGCTTTCGAAGCGTCGGCCGATCTCGCACGGCCTCCCCCCACCGATCGCTACGCGATCACCTCCCCCACAGGGGGAGGTTTCGTTAAACCGCCATGCCCTGGACCACCGCCTTCAGGCGCTCGATCACCGACAGCTTGTCTTCGATGAAGTCCTGGTCGATCCACCAGATCTCCACCTCGCGCATCACCTCGCCGACCAGCGGCCCCTTGCCGACGCCGGCGCGCATCACTTCCTCGCCGGTCAGCGGGAAGGACGGCTGATCCCAGGTCTCGGCCAGCGCCAGCAGGGCGCGCCACTGCGGGGTGGTGGCCAGGCGGGTCGAGGCGGCCCAGGCCAGCTTCACCCGGTCGGTGAAGGTGCGCAGGCCAAGGGCGTAGACGGCCCGGCGGGCCTCGCGCGGGCTCATCCACGAGACGATCCGCGGCGAGGTCCCGACCGCCTCGGCCAGCCGCTCCTTCAGGGCGTTGGACAGCCGCAGGCGCTCGGCCAGCTCGCGGGCCAGGGCGACGTCGTCGGGGATCAGGGCGGCCAGGCGCAGCTCGACATCGTTCTCGAACAGCTGCTCTGTCTCGATGGCCACCAGGCCGTCCAGGCGCGCCAGCGATTTGACGAACGGCAGGATCGCCGCCAGCACGCCGGTCGCCGCCATCAGCCGCAGGGCCGGACGCGGATCATCGGCCGCCAGCAGCTTGAGGATTTCCTTCTGGGTGCGCTCGGCGGCGCGGCCCGAGACCAGACCTTTCAGCGCCTTGCAGGCGGCCAGGGCCTTCTGGTCGGGCTCGCCCTTGCCGTACCAGGCCTGGAAGCGGAAGAAGCGCAGGATGCGCAGATAGTCCTCGCGGATGCGGGTCATCGGCTCGCCGACGAACACCACCTTGCCGTCCTTGGCGTCCTGCACCCCGTGGCCGGTGGGGTCGTAGAGCCGTCCTTCGCCGTCAACATAGAGGGCGTTGAAGCGGAAGTCGCGGCGCTGGGCGTCCTCCTCCCAGGCGTGGGTGAAGGCCACCACCGCCCGGCGGCCGTCGGTCGAGACGTCGCGGCGCAGGGTGGTGATCTCGAACGGGATCTTCTTGGCCACCGCCGTCACCGTGCCGTGGTCGACGCCGGTGGGGATGGCCTTCAGGCCCGCCTCGCCCAGGGCCTCGATCACCTGATCGGGCGTCAGGGTGGTGGCGATGTCGATGTCATCGACCGGCTTGCCCATCAGGGTGTTGCGCACGCAGCCGCCCACGAAGCGGGCGCAACCCGGCCGGCCCTTGGCCTCGAGCGCGGCGATCACCGCCTTGGTCTCGGGCCATTCCATCCACGGCGCCTTGCCGATGGTCTGGGTCTGCACGCGAAGTCCCCCTTTACGCAACGGCAGGCCGTCTCCCGTTGGCGCGGGTGGGACGTCCTGCTTTCAAACGACTATTTCAGGGAATGGCTCGACCCGCCAAGAGGGGAAACGCCGTCGTCCCCAACTGTCGGGACATCGGGGTGCAACCGTTCGTACAGCGCCCGTAACATCCCGGCCGTGGCGCCCCAGATGAACCGCTCGTTCCACGGCATGGCGTAGAAGTAGCGCGGCCCCGTGGGCGTGTCGCGATGCTGGCGCTGATGGTTGGCCGGATTCATCAGGAAGTCGAACGGCGTCTCGAAGACGTCGGCCACCTCGTCGGGATTGGCGGTCAGCGTGCAGTCGGGATCGACGAAGCCGACCACCGGCGTCACATAGAACCCCGTCACCGTGGCGTAGCCGTTCAGCAGGCCGGCCACCTCGACGAAGCGCGGGTCCAGCCCCACCTCCTCGTTGGCCTCGCGCAGGGCCGTGCCCCAGGGGGTCTCGCCCGGATCGCAGCGCCCGCCGGGAAAGGCGACCTGGCCGGTGTGGCTGCGCAGCGCGTCCGAGCGGCGGGTGAGGATGACGTTCAGCGTGTCGCCGCGCTCGACCAGGCCGATCAGCACCGCCGCAGGCCGCAGGGCGTGCGGATTGTCCATCTTCAGGCCCGGATTGAGGTCGTAGTCCGAGCGCCAGACGTTCTCCACGCTCGGATCATAGGCCTCGATCGGGTCCAGGCGCTCGCGGATCCAGGCCCGCCGCGCCGCCACGTCCGTTCGCGGGATCATGCGGCCGGCCCAATCGGGAACCAGGCGCCGTTGGACGAGACGCCCAGGCGCGGGCCGTCCGGCGTGTCGCCCTCGGCCGCCATCTCGACCAGCTCGTAGAACACCGGGCGGGCGATCAGCGCCTCCAGCCCCCGGCGCACATGCAGATAGGGACGCGGCTCGCCGGTGGCGGCATCCTCCTCGACGCGGATAGCGTTCTCCGGCCCCGCCTCGACCTCGTCGCCGACATTGGTCAGGAAGCGCAGGGCCTCGCCGACCCGGTCGACGCGCACGGCGATGAACGGCGCGTCCTCGACCACGATCTTCATCTTCTCGACCGGGGTCACCAGGTGGAAGCCGTCGGGGTCGCGCCGCAGGATGGTCGAGAACAGGCGCACCAGGGCCTCGCGGCCGATCGGCGAGCCCTCGTGGAACCAGACCCCGTCCTTGCGGATGCGGATGTCGATGTCGCCGCAGTGGGCGGGGTTCCACAGATGCACCGGCGGCAGGCCACGTTCCCCCGCGGCCTTGGCGGCGTCGGCGACGCCTTGAAGTCCGGTGCGGGCTGTGTCGGAGGGCATGGTCCTCAGGTAGGCCATGCGCGCTCCCGGCTCAAGCGATGCTGGGCCTAAGCGACCGCGACGCGGCCTTCGAAGCCTTCGTCGCCGCCGGGAACCAGGGCCTTCAGCAGCACCCGGCGCTGGTCGGCCGGACCCGGCATGACGACCTTGGCGGCCGGCGCGGCCGAAAAGCCGATGCGGGCGAAATAGGGCGCGTCGCCGACCAGCAGCACGGCCTTCCAGCCGGCCTTGGCGGCGGCGGCGCAGGCGGTCTCGACCAGGGCCTGGCCCAGGCCGGCGCTGCGCTGGGTCGCATCAACCGCCAGCGGGCCGAGGAACGCGACCGGCTTGCCGCCGATGGTCACCGGCCACAGGCGAACGCTGCCGATCACCGCATCGCCGCGCAGGGCCACGAACGAGCAGTCGTCCAGCTTGCGATTGCCCTCGCGCAGCCGCTCGGACGACTTGGCGAACCGGCCCGGCCCGAAGGCGCGATCGACCAGCGCCTCGACGGCGGCGGCGTGGCGCGGGGCCTCGACCTCGATGGCGGGGGCGTCTTGGGGAAGAACGGCGGCAGAAGAAGCAGTCATGGGGCGGCGATGATCCGGGTACGTGCAGGGGGCTTTATCCCCGGCGCGTGACGCGGCCGCGACGGCCGCCTTTCCGGGGCGTTCAGGCGCGGACCGAAGTCGGCGCGGCGCAGGTTCGTCGCAGGCGTCGCATGAGCGGCGCTCCCCGTGGCAGAGGCGGGCGGCATAGGGCCGTATGACCCCGACGTCAACGAAATCGACGGCCTTATGAGACAAACGCGATTGCGACGCTTCGCCTCAAGGGGCAGGGTCCGCGCCGAAATGTCAGACCCCTCCCCGCCGGCCGACGCCGAAATCGCCCCCGACACCTCGACCCGCGCCCTGCTGCGCGAGCGGGACTATCTCTGCTTCTGGGGGGCGCGCTTCGTCGGCACGCTGGGGGTGCAGATCCAGGCCGTGGCCCTGGGCTGGCAGGTCTACGCCATCGCCCGCCAGACCATGTCGGTCGGCGAGTCGGCCTTCATGGTCAGCATGATCGGCCTGGCGCAGTTCGTGCCGCTGTTCCTGCTGACCCTGCTGGCCGGCGAGACTGCCGACCGCCGCACCCGCAAGCACATCGCGATGATCACCCTGGGGATCGACATCGTCAGTGTGCTGATCCTGTTCTTCCTGGCGATCCGGGGCATCCACGCCCTGTGGCCGATCTTCGTCGTCGCCGTGTTCTTCGGGGCCAGCCGCGCCTTCATGGCCCCGGCCACCGGCGCCATGGGACCGATGCTGGTGCCCCGGCCGCTCTTGCCCCGGGCGATCGCCTGGAACGCCCTGGCCTGGCAGGCCGGCTCGATCGTCGGCCCGGCCCTGGGCGGCCTCTTGCTGGTGCATTCGGCGGGCCTGGCCTTCGGCGGGGCGGCTGCTCTGTATGTCGTCGGCCTGCTGCTGCTGTCGGCCATCCGCCGGCCGACCAAGCCCGAGGCCCAGCCCGGCTCGCGCCTGGAACTGATCAAGGAAGGGCTGGCCTATGTCTGGAACAACAAGATCGTCTTCGGCTCGATCTCGCTGGACCTGTTCGCGGTGATCCTGGGCGGAGCCACGGCCCTGCTGCCGGTTTTCGCCCGCGACGTGCTGCACATCGGCCCCGGGGGTTTTGGCCTGCTGCGCGCCTCGCCGGCCATCGGCGCCACACTGGTCGGCCTCTATCTCGCCAGCCAGCCGATCCGCCGCCATGCCGGCCGGATCATGTTCGCCGGGGTGTTCGTGTTCGGCGCGGCCACCGTCGTCTTCGGCCTGTCCAAGCTGGTCTGGCTGTCGGTGGCCTCGCTGGCCGTGCTGGGCGGGGCCGACATGCTGTCGGTCTATGTCCGCCAGACCCTGGTGCAGATCGTCACCCCCGACGCCATGCGCGGCCGCGTCTCGGCCGTCTCGGGCGTGTTCATCAGCGCCTCCAACGAACTGGGCGAAGTCGAGAGCGGCGCGGTCGCCTGGCTGCTCGGCCCCGTCGGCGCGGCGGTGTTCGGCGGCCTGGGCGCCATGGTCGTCACCGGAACCTGGGCCTGGCTGTTCCCGGCGCTGCGCAAGGCTGATCGGCTGGAGTAGGCGGTGCGTTCCGCGCGCCCCTACACCCGCTGAATATAGAAGCGCCTCCCTGGGCCTTGTGCCCAGGGTCCATCGTTCAGCCGCTCAGATCGCGAAAGGCGCCCACGACGGCAGCAGCGGCGCCATGGGTCCTCGGCACAAGGCCGAGGAAAGCAGGAAAAGAGGGCTGAGGCTCTTCAGCTCGCCGCCAGCCGCTCCAGTGCCTCGCCCGTCATCCGCCGCACGATCCACTCGTCCATCGCCGCCGCCCCGAGGCTGTCATAGAAGGCGATCGACGGGGCGTTCCAGTCGAGCACGGCCCACTCCAGCCGCCCCAGGTTCTCGGCCACGCAGCGACGCGCCAGGTTGGCCAGCAGCGCCTTGCCCGCGCCTGACCCCCGCGCGGCCGGCCGCACGAACAGGTCCTCCAGATAGATCCCGTGGCGGCCGACGAAGGTCGAGAAGTTGTAGAACCACAAAGCAAAACCCACCGGCTCGCCGTCGATCTCGGCGATGTCGCAGAAGGCCTTGGGATGCTCGCCAAACAGCGCCGCCTCGATGTGGGCTTGCGTGGCCTCCACCGCGTGCAGCAGCTTCTCGTACTCCGCCAGGTCGCGGACGAACGACAAGATCAGGGCGGCGTCTTCTGGCGCGGCGGGACGGATGGTGACGGGCATGGCGGTTTCGGATGACTTCCTGGAGTTCGTGCTGGAGCAGCTGGCCCCGCTGGGAGCGCTGAAGCCCAAGCGGATGTTCGGCGGCGTCGGTCTTTACGCCAACGGCCTGTTCTTCGCGATCCTCGACGACGACACCCTCTACCTCAAGGGCGACGAGACCTTGAAGCCCCAGTTCGAAGCCGCCGGCGGCCACGCCTTCGATCCCTTCGGCGAAGGCAAGCCCATGGCCTACTGGAGCGCCCCCGCCGAGGCCATGGACGATCCGGACCTGCTGGTGGAGTGGGCCCACAAGGCGCTGGAGGTGGCGGCGCGGAAGAAGCGGTGAGGCGTCAGCCGCCGGACACCCGCAGCAGCAAGTCCACCAGCGGCCGGTTGACGTAATAGTTGCTGCGTCCCTGGCTGTGCTTCTCGATCAGCCCTCCGGCCGCCAGCTCGTCCAGATACTTGGCCGCCGTCTGGCGCACGACGCCCAGTTCGTTCTGCACGAACTCGATCCGCGTGTAGGGGTGGCGGAACAGGTTGTTGAGCAGGTCCTGCGAGTAGATCTTGGGATGCCCTGTCCGCAGGCGCGCCTTGTAGTCCGCCATCAACGCAGCGACGCCCTGCACCAGCGCCAGCGTCTGGATCGAGGTCTCGGCGACCGCACGCAGCATGTAGAGCAGCCAGGCCTCCCAGGCGCCGTCGTCGCGGACCTGCTGCAGCAGGCGATAATACTCGGCCTTGTTGGTGATCACGTAGCGGCTGAGATAGAGGATCGGGATCTCCAGCAACCCGACCTTGGTCAGGTACAGCACGTTGAGAATGCGGCCCAGACGACCGTTGCCGTCCGGGAACGGGTGGATGCTTTCGAACTGGTGGTGGATCAGCGCCATCTTGATGAGCGGGTCCAGATCACTGACCGCATCGTCGTTCACGAAACGCTCCAGCGCCGTCATGTGGGCGACGATGGCGTCCCGATCCTGCGGCGGCACGTAGACGATCTGGCCGGTGACATCGTTGTAGAGCGCCGTGCCCGGCGTGGCGCGAAAGTCGCCGCCGGTGCGCTTGAGCACCTGGAACATCTCGACGAGCATGTTGTTGGTCAGCAGCCCGCCGCTCTCGCGCAAGCGGTCGAAACCGCGCTTGAGGGCGTCTCGATAGAGCGCGACCTCCTTGGCCGGACCGCCCTGTCCCGCCTCGAGCAGAAGGGTGGCCTGGAACATCTCGTCCTGGGTGGTGACGATGTTCTCGATTTCCGAACTGGCGCGCGCTTCCTGAAGCGACAAGGTGTCGATCAGGATGCCCTGGTTGGGGATCGTGCCGGCCCGCCCCTTGAGTTCGGCCAGATAGCGGTGCGCTCGCGCCGCCTCGCGCAGCACCGCGGTCGTTTCCAGCTCCGCTGCCGGCGGCAGCGGCGGAATGACATAGGTTGGCTTTAACACGTCGCGCCCATCATGTTAAAGAAATCGCATTTCGATAACACGTCTGGCGCGACATGTAAAAGAAAGCGGCTTTTCTAACCGATCACTACCCCCGGCGGCGGGACGCTGTCCTCGGGCACGAAGAAGTCCGGCATCAGGGTGGCGGTCGGATCGACGCGGTACTGGTCGAAGTCGCGCACGCCCTCGCCATAGAGGAAGGTGTCGTCGATC
>Ga0102591_1003920_pt1 | contig 12439 bp, 9 predicted proteins | sample AraplaCol_mCL_r2_2_FD_76860 | JGI IMG/M metagenome (GOLD analysis project Ga0102591, IMG submission 76860) | Arabidopsis root microbial communities from North Carolina, USA - plate scrape MF_Col_mCL_r2 (SPADES assembly) (version 2) | ecosystem: Host-associated > Plants > Roots > Endosphere... | reverse complement strand
CCAGCGCCAATGCCGTCAAGGTGAGATATACCGGCATCCTTCCCGATCTCTTCCGCGAGGGCCAGGGCGTCGTCACCGAAGGCATGTTTACGCCGGGAACGAATGTCTTCGTCGCCGATACCGTGCTTGCCAAGCATGACGAGACCTATATGCCGAAGGATGTGGCCGACCGGCTGAAGCAGCAGGGGCTGTGGAAGGAAGGGCAAGGCGAGGACGTTCCGGGCAAGCAAGCTCAGGGCCAGGAAGTGAAGGCGACGCCATGATCATCGAGATCGGCCATTACGCGCTGGTGCTGGCGCTGGCCACGGCGCTCATCCTCTCCATCGTGCCGGTGATCGGCGCCCGTCGTCACGACCGGGCGATGATGGATGTGGCGACGATCGGCTCGCTGGCGATGTTCTCGCTGGTGGCCTTCGCCTTCGGCGTGCTGACCTATGCCCATGTCGTCTCGGATTTCTCGGTCGAGAACGTCTGGGAGAATTCGCATTCGCTGGTGCCGCTGATCTATAAATATTCCGGCGTCTGGGGCAATCACGAGGGATCGATGATGCTCTGGCTGCTGATCCTGACGCTGTTCAGCGCGCTGGTCGCCGTCTTCGGGCGCAATCTGCCGGAGACGCTGAAGGCCAACGTATTGGCCGTGCAGGCCTGGATCTCGGTCGCCTTCACGCTGTTCATTCTTCTGACCTCCAATCCCTTCCTGCGGCTCGATCCGGCGCCGGCCGAGGGCCGCGATCTCAATCCGGTCCTGCAGGATATCGGTCTCGCCATCCACCCGCCGCTGCTTTATCTCGGTTATGTCGGCTTCTCCGTCTGTTTCTCCTTTGCCGTCGCTGCCCTTCTGGAAGGCCGCATCGACGCGGCCTGGGCGCGCTGGGTGCGGCCCTGGACGCTGGCCGCCTGGACCTTTCTGACGCTCGGCATCGCCATGGGCTCCTACTGGGCCTATTACGAACTCGGCTGGGGCGGCTGGTGGTTCTGGGACCCGGTGGAAAACGCCTCCTTCATGCCGTGGCTGGCCGGCACCGCCCTGCTGCATTCGGCGCTTGTCATGGAAAAGCGCGAGGCGCTGAAGATCTGGACGGTGCTGCTCGCCATCCTCACCTTCTCGCTGTCGCTGATGGGCACCTTCCTGGTGCGCTCCGGCGTGCTGACCTCGGTGCATGCCTTTGCCAGCGACCCCACCCGCGGCGTCTTCATTCTCTGCATCCTGCTGATCTTCATCGGCGGGGCGCTGTCGCTGTTTGCCTTCCGCGCGCCGCGGCTCGCTGCCGGCGGGCTGTTTGCGCCGATCTCGCGTGAGGGCGCGCTCGTCGTCAACAATCTGATCCTGACGGTCGCCTGCGGCACGGTGCTGACAGGCACGCTCTATCCGCTGCTGCTGGAGACGCTGACCGGCGACAAGATCTCCGTCGGACCGCCCTTCTTCAACCTGACCTTCGGCCTGCTGATGGCGCCGCTGATCGTCATCGTGCCCTTCGGGCCGATGCTTTCCTGGAAGCGCGGCGATCTGCTCGGCGCCCTGCAGCGGCTCTATGTCGTCGCAGCTCTCGCCTTCCTGGCCGCCGTGGCCTTCTTCTATGTCCAACATGGCGGACCGGTGCTGTCAGTGCTCGGGCTGGCGGCCGGCCTGTTCCTCATCCTCGGCGCCATCGCCGATCTCTGGTATCGCGCCGGCATCGGCAAGGTTTCCGCCAGTGTCGCCTGGCGCCGGCTTTCCGGCCTGCCGCGTTCGGCCTTTGGCACCGCTCTTGCCCATGCCGGGCTCGGCGTCACCGTGCTCGGCATCGTCGCCGTCACGACCTTCCAGAGCGAATACGTCATCGAGATGAAGCCCGGCGCGATCACCGAGGCCGGCGGTTACAGCCTGCATTTCGACGGCATGCAGCCGGCGACCGGGCCGAACTATACCGAGGAGCGCGGCCACTTCACCATCCGGCGCGCCGGTGTCGCGGTGGCCGATACCTGGTCGGCCAAGCGTCTTTACACCGCCCGGCAGATGCCGACGACGGAGGCCGGCATTCTGACCTTCGGGCTCAGCCAGCTCTATGTCTCGCTCGGCGACGCCACCAAGGACGGCGGCATCGTCGTGCGCATCTGGTGGAAGCCGTTCATTCTCTGCATCTGGGGCGGAACGGTGATCATGGCCTTCGGCGGCCTCGTCTCGCTCACCGACCGCCGCCTGCGCGTCGGCGCCCCGCGTAGGAAGGCGAAAGCCGCGAAGCCTGCTGCTGCAATGGAGCCGGCGGAATGATGCGGCGTCTCTTGCTGGCTTTCGCTTTGCTGCTGATGGCGGCCCCCGCCTTTGCCGTCAATCCGGACGAGGTGCTGGCCGATCCGGCGCTCGAGGCGCGCGCCCGCGCCCTGTCGGCGGAACTGCGCTGCATGGTCTGCCAGAACCAGTCGATCGACGATTCCAATGCCGATCTGGCCAAGGATCTGCGCCTGCTGGTGCGCGAGCGCATCGCCGATGGCGACAGCGACGAGGCGGTGCTGAACTATATCGTCTCGCGCTATGGCGAGTTCGTGCTGCTGAAGCCGCGTGTCGGCATGAAGACGGTGCTGCTCTGGGGCGCACCAGTGCTGCTGGTGCTGGCCGGCGGGCTGTCACTGCTGGTCTTTGCGCGCAAGAGGGCGGGCAAGCCGACCGGCAGCAAGCTAACGGCGGACGAGCAGGCGCGGCTGAGCGAGCTTCTGAAAAAATAACCGGCCAGCCGGCAACTCCCCAGCGTGACTTGTGCGCTGCGGCGGGTGATGCGCAATCAACTGGAAAATTGCGAGGCTTGGGCGAGCTGATCAGACCGGGACCAGTCCGTGGCGGAGCATGATCTCATTGGCCTTAGCGAGGTCCGGTTTGCCGGGCACGTTCACCACCTCGGCAATTTCCTCGAAATAACGCCGTCCAATTGTACCCGGCGTGATGGTCGCCAAGACCTTGGCTGCGCCATCATGCAGGTTCTCGTGATGGTGCACCGCCCCTCGCGGAATGAATATGGCGTCGCCGGCGCGAATCTCGTGCGTTTGGCCGTCGACGATGACAGTGAGCGCGCCTTCAAGGCCGTAGAGGAATTCGTCAGCATCCCGATGACTGTGCGGAGCGGGGACGCGCGCCCGAGATGGCACTGTGAATTCAAACACCGTCGCGCCGACTTCACAGATGAGAAAACGCAGTTCGAGTTGCCCGATCCGCACAATATCGTTTCGCACCGCTTCCATCCAAGGTCCCCACAATGTAAAGTAACTTTACATCAAAACGTAAAGTGACTTTACATATATGTCAATCCCATTGTCCCCGGATTCAATTCCTGACGCATTGCCCGGTCCGCCGTTCTTCGGCGCGCTGCTGCGCGTTGTCTGGCAGCATGTGCGCGACCGTATGCTGCAAGCCATTCACGAGGCGGGGTTTGTTGACTTCCAGGAGGCGCATTTTGCCGTGTTCTCGTTTCCGCTGCCGGATGGCATGAGACCGTCCGAGCTCGCGCGTCAGAAGCGGATGTCGCGCCAAGCTGTGAACTATCTGCTCAGCCAGCTTGAGGACCTGGGCTATGTCGAGCGTCGTGCAGCCGACGGCAGCGATCGCCGACTGGTCTATCTGACGCCACGGGGACATGAAGTAGTCGCAGCCATTTTCGGATGTCTTCGGCAGTTGCATGAGCAATGGTCCAAAGAGGTTGGAAAGGAGCGCTTCGATGACTTCGTGGATGTGCTGAAGCAGCTGTCGACCAAAGCACAAGAACCGACAAACCGCTGAAAACTCAACTTTGCGACGGTGGTAAGGACTGTCTCAGAATGGTTCGAGAACCGTACCTCTGAAGGTGAGCCGGCCTGAAAGCATAAATATTAGCCGACCGAAGTCCACGGGAATTGAAGGCCGCTTCCGCAAAGGAGCGCGTGTAGCGCAGTCTACCTGAGCCGGAGCCGCCGCGGGTGAAGGCCCATATACGTTCGGCCGTTTGCCAAACATTGCAAACATTACCAACTTTTCATTGGCCGGACAGTTCGCAGTAAGGTGCGGCGTCCTATATCTTTACTCATCGACTGATCCGGCATCGCCGGCTCTGAGAACTAAGAACAAGAGAAGGTGCTCCAATGCTCAAGAATTTCAACGGACGTCCGTCCCTCGCCACTGTGCTCAAGGCTTCTACCGTCGCCGGTATCGCAGCCGCTGTGCTCGCAACCGGCGTTCCGCTCGAAATCACCCGGTCTTATGCCGAAGCTGTCAAGATTCAGGCGCCTGCCGTTCCGAGCTTCGCCAATGTGGTCGACGCCGTCTCGCCGGCCGTCGTTTCCGTCCGGGTCGAAAACCGCGTCAATCCCGTCTCCGACAACAATGACGGCTTCTCCTTCGATTTCAACGGCCGCGGCTTCGACGACCTTCCCGACGATCACCCGCTGAAGCGGTTCTTCAAGCAGTTCGGCCAGGATCCGAATGACCAGCAGGGCCATCCCAGGCGCTTCGGCCAGAACGGCCCGAATGGCGGCCCGAACGGTCCGGGCGGCAAGGGTCGTCTGCGCCCCGTCGCCCAGGGCTCCGGCTTCTTCATCTCCGAAGACGGCTATATCGTCACCAACAACCACGTCGTGTCCGATGGCCAGGCCTTCGTCGCCGTGATGAATGACGGCACCGAGCTCGATGCCAAGCTGATCGGCAAGGATCCGCGCACCGACCTCGCCGTGCTGAAGGTCGACGGCAAGGGCAAGAAGTTCACCTACGTCAACTGGGCCGACGACAACAATGTCCGCGTCGGCGACTGGGTCGTTGCCGTCGGCAACCCCTTTGGTCTCGGCGGCACGGTCACAGCAGGCATCGTCTCGGCCCGTGGCCGCGATATCGGCTCCGGCCCTTATGACGATTACCTGCAGGTGGATGCTGCCGTGAACCGTGGCAACTCCGGCGGTCCGACCTTCAACCTCAGCGGCGAAGTCGTCGGCATCAACACTGCGATCTTCTCGCCGTCGGGCGGCAGCGTCGGCATCGCCTTCGCCATTCCCGCCTCGACCGCCAAGGATGTCGTTGCCGATCTGATGAAGGACGGCCAGGTGTCGCGCGGCTGGCTGGGCGTGCAGATCCAGCCGGTGACCAAGGATATCGCCGAGTCCATCGGCCTGTCCGAGCCGAGCGGCGCCCTCGTTGTCGCCCCGCAGGCCGGATCGCCGGGTGACAAGGCCGGCATGAAGGCGGGCGACGTCGTCACTGCGCTGAATGGCGAAACGATCAAGGATGCACGTGATCTCAGCCGCCGCATCGGTGCGATGCAGCCGGGCAGCAAGGTCGAGCTTTCGGTCTGGCGCGCCGGCAAGGCCCAGTCTCTCACCGTCGAGCTCGGCACGCTGCCGATCGATCAGAAGGATGCGTCGGCCGATGACAACAACCAGCCGCAGCAGCCTGAGGCACCGGCTTCCGAGAAGGCGCTTGCCGATCTCGGCCTGACGGTCGGTCCTTCCGACGACGGCAAGGGCCTGGCGATCACCGGCATCGACCCGGATTCCGACGCTGCCGACAAGGGCATCAAGGAAGGCGAGAAGATCACTTCGGTCAACAACCAGGAGGTCTCCAGCCCCGAAGATATCGTCAAGGTGCTGAACCAGGCCAAGAAGGACGGCCGCACCCGTGCGCTGTTCCAGATCCAGTCCGGTGAAGGAAGCCGTTTCGTCGCGCTTCCGATCAACGGCCAGGGCTGATCCTTAAGAAAACGAGAGCCGTGCGGACGAAAGTCCGCGCGGCTCGATTCTTCTGAGCTTTGAAGGATGATCGCCATGAGCGCCGCCCCGCAGGAAAATGCTTTGAGCCTTGCCGAAACGCAGCCGGTGGGTAATGTCGGCCGCATGAAGATTCTCATCATCGAAGATGATCTCGAAGCCGCGGTCTACCTCACGAAAGCCTTTCGTGAGGCGGGCATCGTCGCCGATCACGCCAGCGACGGCGAGAGCGGCCTGTTCATGGGGTCGGAAAATACCTACGACGTCATCGTCATCGACCGCATGTTGCCGCGCCGCGACGGGCTCTCCGTCATCAGCGAGCTGCGCCGGAAGGCCATCCATACACCGGTCCTCATCCTCTCCGCACTCGGTCAGGTCGATGACCGCGTCACCGGTCTTCGCGCCGGCGGCGACGACTACCTGCCGAAGCCCTATGCCTTCAGCGAACTTTTGGCGCGCGTCGAAGTGCTCGGCCGCCGCAAGGGCACGCCGGATCAGGACGTCGTCTATCGCGTCGGTGATCTCGAACTCGACCGGCTCTCCCATGAGGTGCGCCGCAGCGGCAAGGAGATCTTGCTGCAGCCGCGCGAATTTCGCCTGCTCGAATATCTGATGAAGAATGCCGGCCAGGTGGTGACCCGCACCATGCTGCTCGAAAATGTCTGGGACTACCATTTCGACCCGCAGACCAACGTCATCGACGTGCATGTCTCGCGCCTGCGCTCGAAGATCGAGAAGGACTACAACCAGCCCCTCCTGAAGACCATCCGGGGCGCGGGGTACATGATCAAGGATGAGGGATGAGCCGTTTCAGGGTTCTCTTCAAGTCCACCGCAGTCCGCCTTTCGGCACTCTATATCCTGCTTTTCGCCATCTGCGCCGCGACGCTCGTCTTCTATGTGACGGCGATGTCGGAACGGCTGCTGACCGGCCAGATCCGCGACGCCGTCCGCCAGGAGGTGGAGCAGGTGCAGCGCGCCTATGACACCGGCGGCATGAACCTTCTCCTGCGCACCATGGAGCGGCGTGCCCGCCAGCCGGGCGCCAATCTCTACATCATCGCCGGTCCCTCGGGCGATATTCTCGCCGGCAACGTCGCGTCGGTGCAGCCGGGTGTCTTCGAGGAGATCGGCTGGACCTCCGCGCCCTTCATCTATCAGCGCTATACCGACAGCGGTATCGAGCGGCGCCACAAGGCGATCGCCAATATCTTCGTGCTCGACAACGGTCTCAGAATCCTGATCGGCCGCGACCTCGGCGATCCCGAGCGTTTCCGTCTGCTGGTGCGCCAGGCGCTGATGGTGGCCCTGGCGATCATGGGGCTCGGCGCCATCATCATCTGGTTCGCCATCGGCCGCAACGCGCTGAAACGCATCGACCGCATGTCGGATGCCAGCAAGAAGATCATGGCCGGCGACCTGTCGCAGCGCCTGCCCGTCGGCGGCTCGGGCGATGAATTCGACCGTTTGTCGATGTCTTTGAACACCATGTTGGAGCGTATCGAGAAGCTGAACGAGGGTCTGCGGCAGGTCTCCGACAACATCGCCCACGATCTCAAGACGCCGCTGACGCGGCTGCGCAACAAGGCGGCCGATGCGCTCGATATCAGCGATGGTGAGACGCGGCGTACGGCACTCGAAGGCATTATTTCCGAATCGGATCAGCTGATCCGCACCTTCAACGCCCTGTTGATGATCTCCCGCGTCGAGGCCGGGTCGGTCGCCGCCGAGATGTCGCCGGTGGAGCTTTCGGCGATCGTCTCCGACAGCGCCGAGCTTTACGAACCGGCGGCGGAAGAAGCCGGGCTTGACCTCAGCTCCAGCATCGAACCGGATGTCGAGGTGCAGGGCAATCGCGAGCTGATCGGCCAGGCGATCTTCAATCTGCTCGACAATGCGATCAAATATTCCTCCGATACCGAAGGCGCGGGCAAGGTGTCGCTGAAGCTTTCCCGCCGTCCGGATGGTATCTGCCTGTCGGTCGCCGACCACGGACCGGGCGTTCCGGCCGACCGGCGCGACGATGTGGTGAAGCGCTTCGTCCGCCTCGATGAAAGCCGGTCGAAACCCGGGACTGGGCTGGGGCTTTCGCTGGTGGAAGCGGTGATGGAGCTGCACAACGGCCGCCTGGAACTCTCCGATACCGATCCCGACAAGCCCGAACAGCGGGGATTGACCGTCAGCATGATCTTCCCGGCCAAGGCTGCCTGATCTCTTCCGCCGAAATACGATCGGTTGAATCGCGTATTGGCGGTTTTCGGCCAAGACCCTAGTTTAATCTCGATCGAAGGCGCGGACTGCGATTCTGCGTCGTCGTTTCCTGAGGTGCCAAAGCAGGGAGAGCGCATGCTGACGAAATCGACGCATGGCCTGAAGGATGTCGCCGAAGGGCTGCTGCGTCCGCTGAACCAGACGGAATTGAAGTTGGCGCTGGCCGACCTTCAGGAGGCCGGCAAAAGCGAGCCGTCGGTGGCGACGATGCTGAAGACGGAAGGGCCGCTTCGCGATTTCATTGCGGCGGTGCTGACGCTGTCGCCCTACCTGCGCGAAATCGCCAATCTCGACCCCGCCGTCCTCGCCGGTGCCGTCACCGAGCCGCTGGAGCCGCAGATCGAGGCGCTGGTCGCCGAGGCCAGGGGGTGCTGGCGACCGGACGGCGAGGGGGCGGCACCCGCCGAATCCGTGGTGATGAGCAGGCTGCGCATCATCAAGCGCAAGGTGGCCTTCCTCGTCGCGCTCGCCGATCTCTCGCGCATCTTCGACGGCCGGGCGACGACGGCCTGGCTGAGCGAGCTTGCCGAGGCTTCGGTCGCTGCTGCCATCGACCATCTGCTGCTTGCTGCGCATGAGGGCGGGAAGCTGCGGCTGCGGGATCCGGCGGCACCGAGCAACGGCTCAGGGCTGATCGTGCTCGGCATGGGCAAACTCGGCGCATCCGAACTCAACTATTCCTCCGATATCGACCTCGTCGTCTTCTTCGACGAAGAAGCAGGCATGGTACCCGACCCGGATGACGCGATCGAGGTCTTCCCGAGAATGATGCGCCGGCTGGTGCGCATCCTGCAGGAGCGCACGGCCGACGGCTACGTCTTCCGCACCGATCTCAGACTGCGCCCCGATCCCGGCTCGACGCCGCTGGCGATCCCGGTCGATGCGGCGATGATCTATTACGAGGGCAGGGGCCAGAACTGGGAGCGGGCAGCCTTCATCAAGGCGCGCGCGGTTGCCGGCGACTTGGCGGCGGGCGGCGATTTCCTGCGCGGACTCGCCCCTTTCGTCTTCCGCAAATATCTCGATTACGCGGCGATCGCCGATATCCATTCGATCAAGCGGCAAATCCACGCGCATAAGGGCCACGGCGCGATCGCGGTCAAGGGCCACAACGTCAAGCTCGGCCGCGGCGGCATTCGCGAAATCGAATTCTTCGTCCAGACCCAGCAGCTGATCGCCGGCGGCCGCATGCCGGCCTTGCGCGGCCGGGCGACGGAAGAAACGCTCTGTGAACTCACCAAGGCGAAATGGATCGACGCGGAAACCCGTGACGAACTGACGGAGGCCTACTGGTTCCTGCGCGATGTCGAGCACCGCATCCAGATGGTGCGCGACGAGCAGACCCATCTGTTGCCGGAGACGGATGCCGACCTGAAGCGCATCGCCTTCATGATGGGATTCACCGACACGCCGAGCTTCTCCGAGCGGCTGGTCGGCGTGCTGAAAACGGTCGAGCGGCGTTATGCCCACCTGTTCGAGCAGGAGAGCAGGCTTTCCACCGATACCGGCAACCTGGTCTTCACCGGCCAGGGCGACGACCCCGATACGCTGGAGACGCTGAAGAAACTCGGTTTCACCAGGCCGTCCGACATTTCCCGCATCATCCGCACCTGGCATTATGGCCGTTACCGTGCGACGCAATCGGTGGAAGCGCGCGAAAGGCTGACGGAGCTGGCGCCGGAGCTCTTGCGGGTCTTCGGCGAAAGCAAGCGCGCCGACGAGGCGCTGCTGCGCTTCGACAGCTTCATCTCGGGCCTTCCCTCCGGCATCCAGCTTTTCTCGCTGCTCGGCAGCAATCCGGCGCTCTTGTCGCTGATCGTCAACATCATGTCCTCGGCCCCCCGGCTTGCCGAGGTGATCGCCGCCAAGCCGCATGTCTTCGACGGTATGCTCGACCCCGGCCTGATGGCCGAACTGCCGACCCGCGATTATCTCGGCGAACGGCTGAAGGGCTCGCTCGCCCAGGCGCGCCACTATGAGGAGGTACTCGACCGGCTGCGCATTTTTGCCGCCGAGCAGCGTTTCCTGATCGGCATCCGCCTGCTGACCGGCGCGATCAACGGTGCGATGGCCGCACGCGCCTTCACCCATCTGGCCGATCTCATCATCGCGGCGGCACTCGATGCCGTGGTGAGCGAAATGCGGGCCGCCCATGGCGACTATCCCGGCGGCCGCATCGCGATCGCCGGCATGGGCAAACTCGGCAGTTTCGAGCTGACGGCCGGTTCCGACATCGACCTGATCCTGCTCTATGATTACGACGATGCGGCCTCTGAATCCGATGGACCGAAGCCGCTCGACGCGACGCGTTATTTCACCCGCATCACCCAGAGGCTGATCGCCGCCTTCTCGGCGCCCACCGCAGAAGGTGTGCTCTATGAGGTGGACATGCGGCTGCGCCCGTCCGGCAACAAGGGGCCGGTCGCCACCCGCATCAATGCTTTCGGCAAGTACCAGCGCGAGGAGGCATGGACCTGGGAGCATATGGCGCTCAGCCGCGCCCGACTGATCTGCGGCAATGAAAGCCTGATCGCCGAAGCCGAGCATATCGTCCAGGAGGTGTTGTCGGCCGATCGCGACGTTGCCAAGGTGGCGCATGACGTCGCCGAGATGCGCGAAATGGTCGACAAGGAAAAGCCGCCATCCGGCCCGTGGGATCTGAAGCTCATCCCCGGCGGCGTCATCGATCTCGAATTCATCGCCCAATATCTGGCGCTGATTGCGCCGACCAGAGGCGTCGGCATTGCCGTGAACGGGATGAGTACCGGCGAGGCCCTGAAGGTGCTTGGCGACCGGCTGATGGCGACAGCCGATCTCGACACATGCCTTGAGGCCTTCGCGCTTTATACCGGCCTCTCGCAACTGATCCGCCTGTCCATTGACGGTCCGTTCGATCCGAAGGAGGCGCCGTCGGGTCTCGTCGAACTCGTCTGCCGCGCCGGCGACTGCCCTGACATCAAGACCCTGGAAGCCGAGGTAAAGCGGCTTTCGAAAGCGGTTCGGAAAATATTCCAGAATGTCGTGAAATCAGGCAATTCCAGCGCCTGATTTCACATCAGCTGGAATGACCGCGAGGATTATCTCGAACATGGGCTGTCGGAATCTCGTTTAGCCGGTCGTCTTCAAGGCAGGCACGCTCGGGAGAACACCAATGACGATTACCATTACCGCCTTTGAACACTCGCCCGATCGCGGCAAGGGGCTGGCGCGTGACATGCGCGTTCGCTGGGCACTCGAGGAAGTGGGGCTGCCTTACGACGTTCGCCATGTTTCGTTCAAGGCGATGAGAGAACCCGCGCATCTCAGACTTCAACCGTTCGGACAGATTCCGACCTATGAGGAAGGCGATCTCGCGTTGTTCGAGTCCGGAGCGATCGTCTTCCATATCGCCGAGCGTCATGCGGGCCTGCTGCCGGAGGATGCGAATGCCCGGGCGCACGCGATCGCATGGATGTTTGCCGCGCTCAACACCATAGAGCCGCCGATCTTCGACCGCGCTCTCGCCAGAATCCTGGAGCGCAACGAGCCTTGGTATGAGCAGCGCCTGCATGCCCTCGAGATCAGCATCCGGAAACGGCTGGACGATCTTTCCCGTCGCCTTGGCGATGCCGACTGGCTGGACGGCGCCTTCAGCGCCGGTGATCTTCTGATGGTGACGGTGCTGCTCAGGCTGAAGGGATCGGATATATTGGACGATCATCCGAACCTCTCCGCCTATGTCGCCCGCGGCGAAGCGCGGCCTGCATACATGCGTGCTTTCGCCGCTCAGTTGGCGGTTTTCACCGCCGCATCGGCCGGCTGACAACGGTCGGATTTTGACGTGGCCTTTAAATATCGTCGGGGATGCGCAGCGAGATCACGGTGCCCACAGCTTCGCGTGAGCGGATTTTCATGCGGCCGCCATGCAGCGAGGTCAGCGAGCGGGAGATGGCGAGCCCGAGGCCGGAGCCGCCCTTGCTCTTGGCATACTGGCTTTGCACCTGTTCGAAGGGCTGGCCGATTTTTGCCAGCGCCGAGCGGGGAATGCCGATGCCGGTGTCGGCGATGGTGACGAGGACGGCGCCGTCGACGCGGCGGGTGCGCACCGCGACGCGGCCGCCATTGTCGGTGAACTTCACCGCATTGGAGAGCAGGTTGAGCAGCACCTGTTTCATTGCCCGGCGGTCGGCCATCAGCGTCAGGCCGGAGCAGATGCGTTGTTCGATGACGATGTTCTTTTCGGCCGCGGGCATGGCGGTGAAGCGCAGGCTTTCCTCGATCAGCGGCACGAGGTCGATGCGCTCGCGGTGCAGCCGGAGGTGGCCGGCCTCGATCTTCGACATGTCGAGAATGTCGTTGATGACGTTGAGCAGATGTTTGCCGCTGTCATGGATATCGCGGGCATATTCGTCGTATTTCAGCGAGCCGAGCGGCCCGAACATCTGGTTCTGCAGGATTTCCGAGAAGCCGAGGATGGCGTTGAGCGGCGT
>Ga0102591_1003913_pt1 | contig 12458 bp, 12 predicted proteins | sample AraplaCol_mCL_r2_2_FD_76860 | JGI IMG/M metagenome (GOLD analysis project Ga0102591, IMG submission 76860) | Arabidopsis root microbial communities from North Carolina, USA - plate scrape MF_Col_mCL_r2 (SPADES assembly) (version 2) | ecosystem: Host-associated > Plants > Roots > Endosphere... | reverse complement strand
CTCGCGCAGCGCGGCCTGCATGGCGTCCAGCGCGTCGACGTAGTCGGCGCCGTCGAGCACGGGGTCCCACGCGATGACTTCGCTGAAACGGGCGCGGCCCGCCGCGGCGAGCGCGACGCTGCCTCCGAGCCGGGCGCCGAACGCCACGACGCGCTCCACGCCCGCCCTCTTCCGCAGTTCGTCCGCGGCGAGCACGGCATCCTCCACGCAGCGGACCCAGTCGACATCCGCGCTGGCGCCGGCGGAGTCGCCCGTGCCGTGGTAGTCGAAGCGGAGCACGGCAAGACCTTGCGAGGCCAGCGCCTGCGCCAGCTGCCGGTAGAGACGGTGGCACCGGATCAGGTCCTGACCCAGCGGCGGGCACATCAGCACGGCGCGGCGTGCCGGCATGGCCGGCGCGTGGTACATGCCGAAAACGCCACCGTTGGCGCCGAAGAAGAACGGCATCTCGGAATCGGAACGCATGTTCATCTCCTGTAGACCACGCCGACGAAGATCTGCGTCTCGCGATAGTCCTGGCCGACGGCGGTACTGTTGCGGCGATCGCGCGCCGCGGACACGTGCCAGCTCCAGTGCTGGTCGACCTGCTGGCGCAGGTCGAGGCCGAGGCGCACGGTGCTGTCCTTGCGGTCGAACGAGTCGTATCTGACCTTGTCCGCCGTGGCGAATCCGCTGAGGGTGAGCGTGGGACGCAGGCGATAGCCGATACCCACGCTGACGCCACGATCGGTCTGGTTGAACGTGCCGTCGTTGATGTAGCGGAGCTTGTTGAACGACGGCGAGACCGTGAGCGTGACGCGTTCCGACTGCCAGTTCCACGTGGCCTCGACGCGCCTCTCCTTGTACACCTCGGAACCGATGACGGCGCTGCCCGTGCTGATGCCGCTCCCGCCGGTCCCGAAACCGCCGTTGCCGAAGCTGTTTCCACCACCGAACGGATCGATCACCTGCGTTCGATCGGCGACATCCGCGGTCGCGAACGCGCCAGGCGTCGTGATGATGTCCTGCGCGGCATCGGCGTACTGATAAACGCCCGACACCGTGAAAGCGTTCCGCGGCGTGGGCTGCCAGCCGACCTGCATGCGGACCAGCGGCGCGGAGGTGTTCCGGCCACCGTTGAACTCGAGCCGGGTGCCGCCCACCATCACATCCGCATCGAAGTGCGCCAGCGTGCTCGTGTAGCGCAGGAAGGCTTCCTTCCGGTCGTAGTTCGCGTCGGACGGCTGGTGGTCCCAGTCGACGCGCTGGAACTCGACGTTGCCGGACAGCTGATCGGTCGGATTGAGATCGCGGTAGACGCGAAACGCGGCCATGCCACGCGAGGAATCGAAATCGTCCACGCGCGATGCGTAGCTGTTGATGTAGCGCAGCTCGAACTGCCCGCGCGCGGCGTTGCCGAAGCGCATGCGCAGCGTCGGGCCCAGCACGAGGACGTTGGTCTGCTGCTGGTTGTCCGGCGAGTCACTGGCCAGCTGGTCGACCGGCTGCACGCCGGCATAATCCTCGATCGAGAAGTCGAGACGATCCGGCGCGATGGTCCAGTTGCCCTGCCCCGCAAGCTGCGTCTGCGTCTGCGAGTCGAAGTTGTTCTTCAGGTACTTCCGGTATTCGAACGTACCCGCGACGTTGGCCTGGAACGTGGAGCCCATCTGCGTGAAGCGGAAGGTGCCGCCGGGCGTCAACACGTTGTCGCTCATCGGGTTATCCGACGAGAGCGCGATATTGTTGCTGTGCTCCAGTCCCGCGTACAGCGAATAATCGAGCGTGCCCGCCACGGTCACGGCGGGTGACACCGAAAGCGCGATCACGATCGCGCGGGCGAGCCTGGACGATGCCGGCATGGTCCCTCCTTCTTCCCCCGCGACGCCACGCCTGCCGGTCGTGGACCGCCGGTGCCGCGAACTCACGGTGACTGGTTGAAAACCACGCCCGCCAGTTTGGCGGGGTCGAAATTGGCGATGGCCTGGTTGATCGCGGCGGGGGTGTCGCGCCCGTAGCCCGCGACGATCACCACGAAATCCGCGAGGTCCGAAAGGATCCGCGCGTCCGGCGAGCCCTTGATCGGCGGGCCGTCGAGGAAGAGATAACGGTCGGGATAGCGGCAGCGGAGCGAATCGAGCACCGCGCGCATACGGAACGACGAAAAATACTCGCCGCTGTTCTCGCGCGACTTGCCCGACGGGATCAGGCGAAGGCGCGGCACCCCGGTGGGGTACATGATGGATGCGATGCCTCGCGACGGATGCTCGAGGAAATCGATGAGACCGCCCGAACGCGGCTCGATGCCGAACGCCTTGTGCTGGTTCGGGTAGCGCAGGTTGCAGTCGACCAGCAGGCTCGTCTTCGACTCGTCGAATGCGAACGCCGTCGCCAGGTTGCGGGCCACGAAGCTGCTGCCCGACCGGGGGCTCACGGCGACCACGAGCGTCACGAAGTTGTTCTCTCCCGCCATCTCGAGCAGGCGCGTACGAATGCCACGGAAGGCGTCGGAATGCTGTCGCACGGAGTCTTCGCGGTGGATGAGGCGCTTGCGCTCGCAGTCGATCGGGGCGAGCGCACCGCCTTCCTCGCGCATGCGCGCGATGGAGTGGCCGGGCGCCGTATGCGCATCGCCGTGACGGCCGGAAGCCATGTCGTCGAACTCGATATTGTCAGCAGCCATCTTGTTCATGGGTCAGCCTTTCATCCTCAACCAGAACACCAGGAGGTACACGGCACCGACGCCGAACACCATCAGGGTGATGGTCATGTTCTGCAGCTGGGTGCGGCGGCGATCGCGCGGGGTCGGATAGAACGGCACCGAAGCGAGCACGGGGAAACCCGTGGCACGTTCCAGCTGGGCGACGGACCGCACGCGTGGGTCGAACCGTGCGACCGCGAAAAGCAGGCCGAACGGAATCGCCAGCGACAGCGCGAGACCGGCCAGGCCGAAGTGCATGAAACGTAGGCCGGAAGGCACCAGCGGCATCATGGCGGGGTTCTGCACGAGGAACGTGAGGCCGCGCTGCTCCGCGTCGAGGTTCATCGACACGCGCGCGTTCTCGCGACGCTTCAGCAGGTCCTGGTAGACGTCGCGATTCACGGTGTAATCGCGCGTCAACTCGGCCACGACGTTTTCGGAATTCGCGATGCGCTTGCTGCGCTCCAGCTCGCCTTGCAGCATCGCTTCGCTGGCCCCCACGCGAGCCGCACTGGCCGCCGCGTCGCTGCGCACCGCCGAGAGCTGCAGGCGCATCTGCTGGTAGACCGGGTTCATCGTCACCGCATGGTCGAGCGGTATGGCGCCACCCGAGGCGCGTTGGGCATCGGCGACCGCGGCCTGCTTGCGCAGGTCTTCGATCTGGTGGCGCAGGCGCACCACGTCCGGGTAGTCGTCGGTGTAGTTGAGCAGGAGCTTGCTGAGTTGGCCCTGGAGGTCCGCGAGCTGGGTCGCGTAGATACCGCCGACGGTCTGCACGGCATTCACTTCGGACTCGCCGTTGAGCTGCGACGAGAGTGCGGCGGCCTGCGACTGCTTCTGCATGTAATCCATGCGGTTGTTTTCGATCTGCGTGCGAAGCTGGCTGATGCGCGCGTTGGTGTCGGTCTCGCTGCCCGGCCGGGCATCGGCATTCGCGTCGCGATAGGCCTTCAGCTTGTCCTCGGCGTCGGTCAGCTTGGTGCGATACGCCTCGACCTGGCTGTTGATGAACTCGTAAGCCTCGCGGCTCTCGCGCTGCTTGGAAGCGAGGCTCTCGCTGATGAACAACTGGCCGAAGGCACGCGTGACCTCGAAGGCGCGCTTCGGGTCGGAGTCGAAGTAGCTGATCGTGATCAGGTTCTCGCGGTTGTTGACGATCTTCGTCCGCGCCTTGATCCCGTCCATGATCTTGTCGCGCTCGATCGGCGACGGATTTCCGGCGAGCCAGCCGCCGGTCGCCATGACCTCGTCCAGCACCTTGCGGCTGAAGATCACGTCCCGTGCGATGCCCGCGCGATTCTTGTTGCCGGTGGCGGCGGCCGCGCCTTCCATCAACGGCGTGATGATGCTGGCTTCCTGCGCGAGGATCGTCGTCGACGCCTCGTACTTCTTCGGCCAGGCCGCGCCCACGGCGAGCGCGGTCAACGCGATGGCGGCGAATATCACGCCGATCGCCAGCCGGCGTCGGCGTGCTTCGCCGACCAGTGCGGGCAGCATGCCCGAGAGTGGAACGAGATCCCCGCTCATCGAAATACCCCTTGAAGCCGCCCCTTGGCGGCCTCGGTCAGAAAGCGCGTTGCGGAACGGTGATCACGTCACCGGGCTGTACGGGGTAGTTGTTCGCCAGATCGCCCTGCTGGAGGATTTTCTCCAGACGTACGGCGTAGGACTGCGTGGCGCCCGCTTCGCTACGGCGATAGAGCTCGGTGCGATCGGGTGCCGCGAATTCCGTGGGGCCGCCGGCGGCGAGCACGGCGTCGAGCACCGTCATACCCTGCCGATAAGGAATCGAAATCGGGCTGCGTACCGCGCCGGTGACCCGGACGCGTGAAAGGTATTCGTGGCTGCGCAGCGCCGTCAGGATCACCGCCACCTGCGGGTCGCGGATGTACTGCCCGAGCTTCTGCTGGATCTCTGCGGCCACCTGATCGGTGGTGCGTCCGCCCGCGGGGATGTCGCCGACGAGCGGCACGGTGACCTTGCCGTCGGGACGAACCGGCACGCTGACGCTCAGGTCCGGGTTGTGCCAGACGGTGACCTGCAACTGGTCGTCGACACCGATGAGGTACGCATCGACGGCCTGGCTGGCGACATCCGGCTTGGGCGGCGGCGTGGTGCTTCCACCCGTCGCGCAGGCGGTCAGCAACACGACGGCGAAAAGTGTGGCGAAACGGTTCCAGCACTTCATGACTTGCACCCACCCCTGTGACTTCACTCGAGGGGTATCGTCATTTCAATGGACCGTTCCGTCCATTCCGACAGCCCGCCTATGCCATTCGACCGACGGCGTCGACGCCGGCTTTACGCCATGCTCTGCGTGCGCCGTACGCGCCTCCTCTCCGGCGCCTGGACCCGCAATTGACCGACCTGACGGATCTCGCGACGCGCCTGCTTCACCCGGCCCTGCAGGGTCTGCTGCTTGGCGTGCTGTCGCTCGTGCTGGTGCTCGCTCGGCGCCCGCGGGCGGCCTTGTCGGTGGGTGTGCTCGCACTGGGCTGGGTGTGGATCGCAGCGATGCCCGCGGTGGCGATGTCGCTGCGCGCCACGCTCGCCGTGCCTCCGGACGACGGCCACTCGCGCGCCGACGCCATCGTCGTGCTGGGCGGCGACGTCCTTCCTGTCGGGGACTGGGCCCGCTCCCGGACGCGCGCCGGCAAAGGCCTCGCCTTGTGGCGCGCGGGGCGCGCACCGTTGATGCTCGTGTCGGGAAGCGATCAGGCGAAGCCGCTCGCCGAAGGCTATGCGGTCTCGGGCATTCCCGCGGACAGGCTGCTCGTCGACGGCGCCAGCGACAACACCCGAGAGAACGCGAGCGACTCGGCGTCGATCTTGCGGTCGCGCGGCGTGCGATCGATCCTGCTCGTCACCTCGTCGATCCACATGCGCCGGGCCGCCGGGGCGTTTCGCCAGCAGGGCGTCGAGGTCGTACCCGTGCCCGTACCGGAGGCCTATGCCGCCATGGCCGACGCCCCGGGATGGCTCCCGCGCCGCGATGCGCTGACGCTGACGGCGCGCTGCGTCCGCGAGTACGTAGCCCTTTGGGTCTACCGCCAACGCCACTGGATCCCGGAACGGCGAGACGACGCTGGTCCCTAGAACGATGCGGCGATACCGAGCTGCTTGAGCACGACCTGCTCCCAGACGCCATCGATGTCGCCATCGGCCAGCATGTCGCAGGCGTTGCGACCCGCGAAGGCGCGCTGCGGCATCACCAGCCAGTGTGCCGCACGTCGGCGGTCGCCGACGCACGACAGCACGAGCTGGGCGAGCGGCGGATGGCTCGCTTCGAGGGTGTCGAGCGCCTGGCCAATCACGGCCTCGCGGGCATCGTGCAGGCGATGCAGTTCGGTGGCGAGTTCCACGAAAGATGGCTGCGTCTGCGACATGGCGGCGATTCCCGAAGAGGCATGGGGGAAACCTAAGCCCTGTCACCATCGCGACGCTTGTACGGGATTCCGGCGCTTTGACTGACGAAGTCGCCAGCGCGTCCGCCGCCGCGGGATCGGCGGTGCGATCGGCTCCCGCGATCGCCCGCGACGTTCAGGGGTCGCCGGTTTCGATCTGCAGGGTCGTCTTCGTGTCGCGGCGGATCAGGCCCGGGCCGAACTGCACGACGCGCCCATCCTTCAGCACGACCGTGTAGTCGCGATGGGAAAGCGAAAAACGCCCGGGGCGGCGATCCAGCCAGCTGAGGACTTCGAAGCCGATCATCGAGCGGTCGGAGTCGGGAGGGCCGAGGCGCTCGATCACCTCGTCGCGCTGCGTTCCGACCTGCAGCCTGGCGACCTTCGCCGCCATGCCCTGACATCCGGCGATCCCGACCGTGATGACGGCCAGCGCGATCGCTCGTTTCATCCTCACCCCCTCACGGAACGGCATCCACCGGATGGTAGCGCGAAGGCGCAAGCCCATGCGACCTGCGAAGACGCGGTTCCGCTCAGCGCACGGTCCCCGCGGCCGCGGGCACGGCGGGTGTCTGCCCGACGGGCCTGCCGTGCGGATCGAGGGTGTGTCCCTGCGTATCGACGCCGTGGGCGTTCGCGTCCTGCACGCGGTTGGTGACTCCCGGGTTACCCGGCCGGACCGGCGCGAGACCCCGCTCGGTGGCGCCGGCGTCCGACGCCGGGTGCATGGGTGCCGCGGCCGGGTTGGCCTGCACCGTCGACGCGGGGACGGGTAGCGGCTTGTTGGCTGGATCGGCGGCCGCGGGGCGACTGGGCGCGACCTGCGCCATGGCGCCGCTGGCAAAGGCGACCGCGAGGGCGACGGCGACGGCGACGGCGACGGCGGAAATTCGCAGGAACATGGCGACTCCGGAGCGCGCCGCGACGGCGGCGCTTGCGATCGGAAGCTAACGGCGTCCGTGTGAAGCCTTTGCGTGCCTGTTAGGCTCGGGCGACCACCGAACGGAGACGCCTCGATGCTGCTTGCCCTCGTTTTCGCCCTCGCCGGCGACGGATTCGACGATCGCGTGAAGGCGGCCAAGGCACTCGAGGACGGGACGGCGGGCAAGGCCTGGCAGGCCGCCCTGTGGGATCGCATCGGCAATCCCGCGACGGATGCGCTGAAAGGTTGCATCGCCAGCAACGAACCGGCGGACCGACGCGCCTTCACGCTCGTGGCCGTGGTCGATGCCACCGGCCACACGAGCCGGGTGGCCGTGCGGCCCACGACACCCGTTGCCTCGTGTTTCGCGGGCCAGTTCGCGGCGTGGGTGCTACCGCTGCCGCCCGGCTCGCCGGCGCCCTATCCCGTCGAGATCGACGTGAGCATCGAACGCTGACACGAGCGACAGATCCCGTGTAGGAGCGGCCCCTGCGCGAGCCCTGCCTCAGTCGCCCCGGATGGCGTAGTGCGTCTCGACGTAGTTGTCGAGGATGGCGACGAATTCGTCGGCGATGTTGTCGCCACGCAAGGTCATGGCTTTCTGGCCGTCGATGAACACGGGTGCCGAGGGCGCTTCGCCGTTGCCCGGCAGCGAGATGCCGATGTTCGCGTGGCGCGACTCGCCGGGGCCGTTGACGATGCAACCCATCACGGCGAGCGTGAGGTTCTCCACGCCGTCGTATTTCACGCGCCACAAAGGCATCTGCTCGCGCACGTGGATCTGGACGGTTTTCGCGAGCTCCTGGAAGAACTCGCTCGTGGTGCGGCCGCAGCCAGGGCATGCCGTGACCAGCGGCGTGAACGCGCGCAGGCCCATCGTCTGCAGGAGCTCCTGCGCCACGATGACCTCCGCCGTGCGCGACTGGCCGGGTTCGGGTGTCAGCGAGATACGGATGGTGTCGCCGATACCTTCCTGCAGCAGCACGCCGAGCGCGGCGCTCGACGCGGTGATGCCCTTGGAACCCATGCCGGCTTCGGTCAGGCCGAGGTGCAGCGCGTAGTCGCCGCGACGGGCGAGGTCGCGATAGACCGCGATCAGTTCCTGCACGCCGGAAACCTTGCACGACAGGATGATGCGATTGCGTGCGAGACCCAGATCTTCCGCGCGCGCGGCCGAATCCAGCGCCGAACGGATCAGCGCCTCGCGTGCCACGTGGCCGGCATCCCAGGGATCGGCGCGCTGCGAGTTCTCGTCCATCAGCGTGGCGACCATCGACTGGTCGAGCGACCCCCAGTTGGCGCCGATGCGCACCGGTTTGTCGTAGCGGATCGCCATCTCGATGATCGAGGCGAACTGGGCGTCCTTCTTCTTGCCGAACCCCACGTTACCCGGATTGATGCGGTACTTGGCCAGGGCTTCGGCGCACGCCGGCTCGCCTTCCAGCAGCTGGTGGCCGTTGTAGTGGAAATCGCCGATGAGCGGTACCGAGATGCCCATCATGTCGAGCCGCTCGCGGATGCGCGGGACCGCCGCCGCGGCAGCCGGCGTGTTGACGGTGATGCGAACCATCTCGGAGCCCGCGCGGGCCAGCTCGGCCACCTGCTTCGCGGTCGAGACCGGATCTTCGGTATCGGTGTTCGTCATCGACTGGACGACGATCGGTGCGCCGCCGCCCACGGTGACGCGATCGATCGCGACACCCGTGCTGGGTCGGCGGGCGCCGGCTTCCGCGGGACGCGGGCGGCTGGTGAGGTCTTCGGTCATAGCGGATCATTTTAGCGCATCGGCATGACAGCCGGCCTAACCGGTTCTCGCCGCGGCACCGGCCGGCCTACCCCACGCCGCGCCGCAACGCGGCCAGCAGCGCCCGGCGCTCCATCCACGCCTTCAACGTCCCCACACGCGCCAGCCCCATGCGTTTCAGCGCCGCGTCCTCTCCTTCGACCGCCCGCCCCGGCACCAGCATCGCCGCCAGCAACACCCCCTTCCCGGCATCCTTCAGCCACCCCAGTGCCGGCAGCAACCGGCGCTCCACGGGCGTGAAATCGCTGCCGAACGGGAACGGGTCGAGCAGCCCCCGAGCGCGCATCGGCGCAAGCGAGGCCGTCAGGCCTTCCGGTGTATGCGCGCGCCATGCCTCTGGCACGACGAAACCCTGCCGGAGCTTGCCTGCCCGCTTCGCCTCGGCCGCCAGGGCGTCGACGAACCGCGCATCGGCGATGCCGAGCATCGCTTCGATGCAGGCTTCGTCGGACAGTCCGCGAAGGTCGGCCACCCCGTACTCGGTGACGAAGACGTCGCGCAGATGACGCGGGATGGTCGTGTGGCCATAAGCGAACCGGATGTTCGAGGCGAGGTGGCGGCCCTTTCCGCGCGTGGCGCGCAACAGCAGGATCGAGCGGCCACCCGGCAGCTCGTGCGCCATCGCCACGAAATTGAACTGCCCGCCGACGCCGCTGACGACGCGTCCATCGTCGAGGCCGTCCGACACCGCCGCGCCCGTGAGCGTCGCCATCATGCATGTGTTGAAAAAGCGCGCGCCGCGCCGTTGCAGCGCGGCCAGCGGCTGGTGGTCGCCATAGAGGTGATTGACGTTGGACACCCGGCACATGTCGATGGCGTCCGGGTCGTCGCGCTCCGAGCGGTCCATCCATGCGTACAGCTCGCGCGAGCCGAGCAGGAACGCGCCACGCAGATAGTGTCCGCCGACCGTGCCCTGATCGTTGCCCGCCGCGGCGGCGCGCTCGCGCGCGAGGTCGTCGTAGGCCCGCCGACGCAACACGCCCGCGCGCTGCAGGTGCATGAAGCCGTCCATGACCATCTCGCTCGCACCGTACAGGCCCGCGTCGAACGACGACACGCCACCCCATGCGGCGGCGCTCGCGCGCGTGACGCCCTCGCGATCCAGCGCCTCCAGCCCTTCGCCCCAGGCGTCGTTCTGCTCGTGCCGCAGCAGCAGCGCACGCACCAGCGCGTCGGAAAGCGCACCGATGCCGATCTGTAACGTGCCGCCATCGACGACGAGCGCGCTCGCATGCATGCCCAGCGCGAACTCGGCCGGCGCGATCGGGCCGCGCGGCATCGCGAACAGCGGCGGCGATGTGGCGGGCTCGACGACAAGGTCGAACATGCCGTCCGGGGCCTCGGCATGGCCGCTGACATAGGGCATGTCGGGATGCGTCACCGCGACGCAGAACGGTTTGGGCCTGCCTGCCTCGGCCTGCCTGTCCAGGAAGTCGAAGGTGAGGTCGGGATTGGACGAGAGGCTGATGCGCCCGTCGCGCACGGCGACCAGCTGCACCAGCACGTCGACGTCGCGGCTCGCCAGGTCGCGCGCGACGTGCGTGTAGTTCTGGCTGATGTAGTCGCGCTGCGCGGCGGCCGAGTGCAGCAGCGCGCCGGATTGCATGTAGAACTCGTGCACGCGGACGTTCGGCGGCAGCGCGTCGCGCGCCTGGGCCACGGCATGGAGGAGGTCTTCGTAACCGGCGCCGAAGTGCCGCTCGATGAAGGGACCCGCGAATCGGGCCGCGAGGCCCTTGCCGGGCGACGGGCGGGTCAGCGACAGCGCGGTGAACAGGGTCAGCGAACGGTCGGCGCGGCCTTCGACGGCGCGATAGAGGGCGTTGAGCAGGCCGTGCGGCTTTCCGAGCCCGAGCGGCGCGGCGACCCGCGGGTGTCCGCCGGTCCGTTGCAGGATCGCTTCGACGGCGGCGTCGGTGGCGGGGTCACGCGGAGTCGATGCCATGGCCGCGATGATACAGGGACACTCCCCGGTATCCCGCTAAACTCCCCGTCATGAACGTCCGTCAACGCACCACTGGATTCTCCAGCCGCCTGTTCGCCGAACAGGCCCTGAGCCGCAGCGCCGGCGCGCCGCTCATCGGCGGCAACGCGGTCGAGCTGCTGATCGACGCCCGCGCGCATTTCGACGCGTGGCTCGCTGCCATCGCCGGCGCGCGGCGACACGTCTTCCTCGAGAACTACATCATCCGCGACGACGCCATCGGCAAGGCATTTCTCGATGCGCTCGTCGAGCGCGCGAAGGCCGGCGTGTTCGTGGCGGTGATCGCGGACTGGGCTGGCTGCCTCGGCCAGTCGCGCGCCGCCTTCTGGCAGCCGCTGCGCGACGCGGGTGGCCAGGTGCGCATCTACAACCCGCCGCGCCTCGGCAGCTCGTTCGGCTGGGTGAGCCGCGATCACCGCAAGGTGCTGGTCGTCGACGGCGAGAAGGGTTTTCTCTCGGGCGTCTGCATCAGCGAAAAGTGGTTGGGCGATCCTTCGCGCGACGTGCCGCCGTGGCGCGACACCGGCGTGATGCTGCGCGGCCCGGCCGTCGCGGAAATCGAGCACGCCTTCGCCGACAGCTGGCGCGAGACCGGCGAGCCGCTACCGGCGGACGATCGGATCTCGCCGCCCGCGGTCATCGAGGACGCCGGCAGCGTGTCGTTGCGCCTCATCGCCACGCAGCCGAGCACGGCGGGCATGTACCGCCTCGATCAGATGGTGGCGGCGATGGCGACCAGGACGCTGTGGCTCACCGACGCCTATTTCGTGGGTGTGGCGCCGTACGTGCAGGCGCTCTCGGCCGCCGCGCGCGACGGCGTCGACGTGCGGCTGCTCGTGCCGGGCACGAGCGACATCCCCATGGTGGCGAGCATGTCGCGCTCCGGCTACCGGCCGCTCCTCAAGGCCGGGATCCGTGTGTTCGAGTGGAACGGCTCGATGCTGCACGCCAAGACGGCCGTCGCCGACGGGCGCTGGGCGCGCGTCGGGTCGTCGAACCTCAACATCGCCAGCTGGCTGAGCAACCGCGAGATCGACGTGGCGATCGAGGACGTCGGCTTTGCCCGCCAGCTCGAAGCGTGCTACGAGGCGGACCTCGAGAACGCCACGGAGATCCTGCTCAGCGGCAGGCGCAGCCGCGGCGGCAACGACCGGATGCGCAGCCGTTCGCCCCGCCCACCGCGGCCACACCGCGCAGGCGGCAGTTCGAGCCGTGCGGCGGCCGGCGCCCTGCGCATCGCGAACACGGTCGGCGCCGCGATCACGCAGCATCGCGTGCTGGGGGATACCGAATCGGGGCCGGTCGTCGCCGGTGCGCTGGCGGCGCTGGTGCTGACGCTGGTGGCGATCTTCTGGCCCGCGGTGATCGCGTGGCCGCTCGCGCTGATCGGCGCGTGGTTCACGGTGAACCTGGCGGTGAGCTGGTGGACGTTACGGAAACGGCGGCGCGAGACGCGCGAGGATGTCGATACGACGTCACCGGCCAGGTGATCCCGAGCGCTGGCGGCGTCCTTCGCAGGAGCCGCCATGCCGGCTCCTGCAGGGAGCGATTCAGGCGCGTGGCTTGAAGTGCAGCGGTTGCGCGTCGGCGCGCGGCTGCACCGGTCCGCAGCTGTTGCACGAGCCGCAGCCGTCGCCGCAGCTGCCCGTCGCGGTGGCGGGTTG
>Ga0102591_1003908_pt1 | contig 12485 bp, 8 predicted proteins | sample AraplaCol_mCL_r2_2_FD_76860 | JGI IMG/M metagenome (GOLD analysis project Ga0102591, IMG submission 76860) | Arabidopsis root microbial communities from North Carolina, USA - plate scrape MF_Col_mCL_r2 (SPADES assembly) (version 2) | ecosystem: Host-associated > Plants > Roots > Endosphere... | reverse complement strand
TTTCCAGGCGATCGGGGCTCGGCCGCGGCCGTCCGTCCGGGTCAGGCGACGGCGGCCTCGGCCGGCGCGGGTTCGCCACGCAAGACGCGTGTCAGCCGGTCGCGGTCCAAGGCGCCTTCCCATCGCGCGACGACCAGAGTGGCCACGCCGTTCCCGACCAGGTTGGTCAAGGCGCGGCACTCGCTCATGAAGCGGTCGACGCCGACCAGCACGGCCAGGGCCGCGATCGGGATGTCCGGCACGACCGCCAGGGTCGCGGCCAGGGTGATGAAGCCCGCCCCGGTAACCCCGCTCGCGCCCTTGGAGGTCAGCATGGCCACGCCCAGCAGGGCCAATTCCTGCCCCAGCGAGATGGGGGTGTTGGTCGCCTGGGCCAGGAACAGAGTGGCCAGGGTCATGTAGATGTTGGTGCCATCCAGGTTGAAGCTGTAGCCAGTCGGGATCACCAGCCCGACGACCGAGCGCCGCGCGCCCGCGTTCTCCAGCTTTTCCATCATCTGCGGCAGCACCGACTCCGACGAGCTGGTGCCCAGCACGATCAGCAGCTCCTCGCGGATGTAGGCCAGGAAGCGCAGGATCGAGAAGCCGCTGGCCCAAGCGATCGCGCCTAGCACCACCAGCACGAACAGCAGCGAGGTGACATAGAAGGTCGCCACCAACGCGCCCAGCTGCACCAACGCGCCGACGCCGTACTTGCCGATCGTGAAGCCCATGGCCCCGAACGCGCCCAGCGGCGCCAGGCGCACCACCACGTGGATGACGCCGAAGAACAGCTTGGCCGTGTCCTCCAGCACATTGGCGACCTTGTCGCCGAAGTCGCCCAGCCGCGTGCAGGCAAAGCCCGTCAGGATGGCGACGACCAGCACCTGCAGCAGGTTGCCCTCGGCGAAGGCGCTGAAGAAGGTGTCGGGGATCAGGTGCAGCAGATAGGCGACCAGGCCCTCGCCATGCTGAGCCTTGGCCAGGTAGCCGGCCGCGATCGACGGGTCGAGCGTCTTGGGATCGATGTCGAACCCCGCGCCCGGCTTCAGGGTGCGCCCGACCACCAGGCCCAGGATCAGGGCCAGGGTCGAGACCACCTCGAAATAGAGCAGCGCCTTGATCCCCACTCGGCCGAACGCCTTGATGTCGCCCATCCGCGCTATGCCGCCGGCCACGGTGCAGAAGATCACCGGGGCGATCACCAGCTTGATCAGCTTGATGAAGCCATCACCCAGCGGCTTGACCGCCACTCCGACCTTGGGCCACAGCGCCCCGACCAGCACCCCCAGGGCGATGGCGATCAGCACCTGGACATAGACGGATTTAAGATGCCGCATCATGTTCGCCCCAGAGCTTCGCCGACGGGGTTCGCACGCCCGCCTTCTTGCGCTATTGACCCAGACCCGCGCGAAACGCGGCCCGGTAGCTCAGCAGGATAGAGCAGCGCTTTCCTAAAGCGAAGGTCGGGGGTTCGAGTCCCTCCCGGGCCGCCAGGCGAGTGTCGGGGCAACTGTCGGCACAACTTAGAACCGTCCCGATTCCAAGCTAAGACTGTCAACAATGCGACTTAGTCGCATCTGTATGGTTTTCAGAGCTAGGACTGGGTCGCGCCATAATCGGACGTTGGTCCGTCTCCCGAAAGGCGACGTTGGTCGTCTACTGAACCGATGCCGCACCCCGCAGGCTCCCAACGCCGCCTCGTTTGGCAGTGTCGGCGGTTAGTCAGGAAGGCCTCATTGACTGAGGGGTGCAGATATCGCGCGGGAATCGCAGGCCTGGACGCGCTAGATGACGAAGACTACGGACAGGCTTATGTGCCCGCCAGGCGCGTCAACGCCTGCCAGGCTCGTCCACATTCTCACCACCTATAACAGACGCCAAGAAGTAGCTGACCTGGACCCGCATCCCGTTCAAACCGAAAGCGGGGCTTTAAGACCCGGAACGGCAGGTCTCAGTGATCGTACCAACGCAAGGGGGCGCTGGATGGGATGACCAGCAGGCATCTAGCCTCCAAAGACCCTTGTTCCGCGGGCTTCGCCGTGACACGTTAAGAGGGCATTCTGTATTTTCACCCGGACCGGACGAAGTGATCCTGATTGAAGTCGAGTGACGCCAAATTGGGCCCTGTTGGCTCATGGGCAGCAGGTATGCGTGCTTCGAACAGCTTTAAGTGACTGGCGCGTTTGCTCAATCAAGAGCGCGAGGGTTCTATGCCCGACGACTACAGCAGCTCAACAAGCACCACGGGGTCGGTTTCGGTTGGCGGCTCCAGCTCCGGGTCCATCGAGACGGCGGGCGACACCGACTGGTTCAAGACCACCCTCACCGCCGGCCATACATATCAGATCGAAATTCTGGGCAGTCCAACCAGTAACGGCACCCTGATTGATCCCTATGGCAGTTTGAGGAATGCCTCGGGGACCAAGGTCGCCGAAGATGACGATGGGGGCTCGGGCCTCAACAGCCGCTTCACCTACACCGCTACCTCCGGCGGCTCCTACTTCGTCGCAACGGGGTCGTCGACCTCGAACGGCACAGGCACCTATCGGGTGTCCATTACCGACGTGACCGTCAGCGCGCCGATCGACGACTATGCCAGTGCGACGAGCACCAGCGGCTCGGTCGCCGTTGGCGGCTCCAGCTCCGGGTCCATCGAGACGGCAGGCGACACCGACTGGTTCAAGACCACCCTCACCGCCGGCCACACCTATCGGATCGAGGTCCTGGGCAGCCCGACCAGCAACGGAACCCTAGCCGATCCCTATGGCAGCCTGAGGAACGCCTCGGGGACCAAGGTCGTCGAAGCCGACGACGGCGGCACCGGCCTCAACACCCGCTTCACCTACACCGCTACGGCCAGCGGTTCCTTCTTCGTCGCGGCCGGGTCGGCCACCTCGAGCGGAACCGGCTCCTATCGCGTCTCCGTCACCGACGTCACGGTCAGCGCACCGACCGACGACTATGCCGGCGCGACAAGCACCACGGGCTCGGTCGCCGTTGATAGCTCCAGCTCCGGGTCCATCGAAACTGCCGGCGACACCGACTGGTTCAAGACCACCCTTACCGCCGGCCACACCTATCGGATCGACGTCCTGAGCAGCTCGACCGGTAGCAACAGCCTGGCCGATCCCTATGGCAGCCTAAGGAACGCCTCGGGGACCAAGGTCGCCGAAGCCGACGATGGCGGCTCGGGCCTCAATACCCGTTTCACCTACACCGCCGCCACCGGCGGCTCTTACTTCGTCGCGGCCGGGTCGGCCACCTCGAGTGGAACCGGCGCTTATCGCGTCTCCGTCACCGACGTGACCGCCCCAGGGCCTGCGCCCGGCCCCGCAGGCGCGATCCTCAACAACGCCGACTCCCTCGACTCGCTTCCTTATGCGACGCCCTCCCGCGCCACCGCGACACAGGCCTTGATCGTCCAAGTCGCCAGGGACTTTCTGGGGCATTTGTGGGGGGAAAGTGACTGCACCGCCCTGTCCTGGGCAATCTCCTACGAAGCCGGCGTTCCATTTTTCGGTTCCGATGCACTCGCCGCCGACGGTCATCATGCGCTCGCCGACAACATTGCCGTGCCGCACGCCGCCAGGTTGGACGCATTCAAGTTGGACTACGACCGCGATGCATGGACAACGCTCAAGCCGACGACCGACTGGATGTCGGTGGCGCAGGAGGGAGATATTGTCCGGGTATATTGGTCGAACGACCCTGCGCGACCCAATACCTTGGAGAAAAGCTTCGATTCAAGCGGCCAGCCACAGGCGCACGAGTTCATCGTATCGCGGATCGAGAATGGCACAATCTGGGTGATCGACAACACCACCGGACCCAATATCCTCGGTGGCAACACGCCCCTGCCGTCGGGCGTGTCCCAGGCGGTCCGAGTTCAGGAGCATACGTTCAATCCCAATCAGAACTCCACTTTCGGTCAGCACGTGCTGCATCCGGACATCGCCTATATCTCCCGCCTTTCGAGCGTTGTCACGGCAACGGCAGTCGATCCTGCGGTGGCGACCAACGTGAAGACGGTTCTGCGGGTCTCGAAACCCACTGGCGAAACGGCCGTCATGGCCGACGCTTTGTCTTCGGCGCTGGCATCCGGCTCAAAGACGGCGGCTGATGTGCTGTTGGACATCGTCCATTCGGCCATCGGCACCACCTCCGTGGCCACACTGGCCTATGAATTTTTCACTGGAAGAGTGCCGAGCGCGGCCGGGCTCGATTTTCTTGTCTCGCCGACAGGGCCGAACTCGAACAACTTGAACTCAGCCTTCTATCAGTCGTTCTCGACGGAAAATCGATATATCAACTTCGCTGTCAACCTCGGGAAGTTGGGCGAAGGTGTACAAAGCTTCACCCAGCGGTACGGCGCGCTCACCTTGTTCGACGCGACCAGGACGGCGTACCTCGAAATCTTCGGCAGCACGCCGACGGATGCCAAGGTTCACCAGCTTCTCGACAGCCGGATCGACTATTTCAGTGCGCTCGGCGGCGATGGGCCAGCGGGCATCGGGACAAAAGCCGCGATGGTTGGTTGGCTATTGGCCGAAGCGGCCAAGGCCAGCGTCGGCGACTACGCCCTTGCGAACGAAGCCTTCTTGAAGGATCTCGCGGCGGGCCTGTCAGAGGGCCTCGTCCACCTGATTGGCGTCTACGACGATCCGAGTTTCCACTACAATGGACCGTGAGCTTTTGATCGACGCATCGATCGCGGATGCTTAGTTGTCGGGCGCGGAGGTGCTGTTCGGCGGCAACCATCCCGTCCTTCTTGAGGCCGGCGATCCGCTGAGCGGCGTTGGACGAGACCGCTTCGCCGACCACTGCTACGACGTGGGCCTTGGCGATGCCGTCGAGATAGCCTGGGCGGTCGGGCTCCAATAGGCGCGCGCGGCAAGGTTCAAGCCACGGCTCCGACTGAGCGTCGCCAGCGCGCTTTCTGGACAACGCCAACGAGTTGGACACCAAGTGACACGACGCTTGGACACTCAACGCCACGCAACTGTTCGCCCATGCGACGGCAGTTTGCAGTTCGACTTGCCTAAATCCGGCTGGCGGCGAGGCGCGTAGCTATCAGCCAGCGCAGCGCGTCGCCGCCCGGTGCGCCTCTGACGTTCAGCTGCCAGGAGGGGGTCTGGGGGAGGTTGAATGGTTTGGGGATATCGCCAAGGCCGTCTCCAAACCGACGTGAAAAGTTCGGCCTGACTGTTATTGTCGCCACCGCCCGGATCGCCGCGCAGAATTCCGCAATCAGGTGACCAAGATGCTTCGCCAAGTCGTAGCCGTTGAAGCCCTGCTAGGAATTGAGAGCTTTGGGCCGGCCTCACGTTTGACCTTAGCCCGTTCTGTCGAGGCAGGCCTCCCGGTGGCAGCACTAGAACAGTTCACGGCAAACATTGCGCCACATGACGCCCGCTTCAAATATCGCTTGGTTCCAGAGGCGACGCTGCGGAGGCGTATCAGGTCCACTGGACGTTTATCGACTGATGAGAGCGATCGCCTGGTGCGGCTCGCTAAGGTCTTCAGTTTCGGCCTTGAGATTTATGGCAGTCCGGAAAAGGTGCGCGAATTTTTGCGGCGCCCCCATGTGATGCTTGAGGGTAGGACCCCACTCGACTTGGCCCTAGCTACAAGCCCGGGAACCGACCTCATAATCAATCTACTGGGACGGGTTGCCTATGGAGGTGCGGTTTGACTAGTCGTGCTTCGCATAGCTAGGCGCGGTCCCTGCGCAACGCACCACGTGCGCCATGAGCGGATCTCCGGCATCTGCCCCGAAGGCAGACTCTCAGCCGGCAGGAAAATCAATGACCGCCGCCTTTGGATAATCGACGAGTCGAGGAATGCGCGCAAACAGCGCTAAGCGAAGGGCCTCGCGGTCTGAGGCAAAGTGCAAACGGCGATGACAATTCGGACAGGCTGCAACCGCGTTGTCGGTCTGGTCTGGACCTCCATCGGCGAGATGCCGCACGTGGTGGACTTCCAGAAAGGGCACTCCACCGCTTTTCAGAAACGGCGCAGGGTCGCCGCAAATCTCACAGCGGCCGTCGGCCGAGTACAGCACCCAGGCGATGACATCGGCTTTTCTCGGATAGTAGATGGCCGCGCCCCGCGTTCGAACGCCGCCGGGTCCGCCTGTGGGGCTAACAATCGGGAGGTTCTGCGCGGCACGCATCCGAAATTCATTCGTCGCGGCGGCGACGCGAGCCTCTACTGCTTCCGACTCAAAACTTCCGCACGACGCGTTTCCTGGTCTGGCGAGTGCTGTCTCAAGCACATCGAGCCGAACGTCCTTCGCTGCCGGCCAATCGAGATGCAGCCGCAGTCGCTTTGTTGGATTTCCGCCAATCGCGCCCTCGGGCTGTCCAAAGGCGATGGTGGCACGACGAATGTCCAACCGCAGCGACCGAATGCTAGTTACGGCAGCAAGCTCTAGAGGAAACTGAAAGCCACGCGCCGCAAGGCGGCGCGCTTCCATTGGAAGCCGTTGCGCGACGGTGCTATCGACAGACACCCCGTCAAGGACGACCTGCCACTGGGCCAAGCGGCTGAGCAGGATCTCGACGCCTTTTTCATAATCGATGTTACGGCCGGTGGCGGTCGCCTTACCGGCGCCGCCCCGCGAAGCAACGATGAGATCAATGGCGCCGGTTGTGCGCTCAAGCATAAAGCGCGCGTCGAGTTCGTGGCCTTGGTCGTCGGTGACGTTCAATGCCCGTTCCTCATCTTGGGTGGCTAAGTTTCACCGAGACTTGGTGTCACACTTCTGTGGGAACTGAAAATCCCCGCCTGCTCCGACACCAACAAATCGCCATCTTGGCTCCAGCCTGTCCAGAAGTCTCTGCGAATACGAGATCGGCGGACGGCCGTTCTTGCATTACATCTATATATCTACTAACGTAGATTCATGGATAGAATGGTTGCCGTCGAAGTTCTTGGCGCACTCGCCCATGGCACGCGTCTCGACGCTGTCGCGCTCCTACTGAGGATGGGTGGCGACGGCCTCGCCGCCGGAGAGGTCGCTCAGCGGCTGGCCGTCCCTCAGAACACGATGTCGACCCACCTGCGGATCCTCTCAAGCGCTGGCCTGATCCATTGGGAGCGGCGTAGCCGTAATATTATCTACAGGGCCGACGCGCATCGCCTTGCAGCTCTCACGTCCTTCCTTCGTGATGAATGCGACGTGACATCCTCGGATGCGAGCGGCGCTCGCCAATGGACCCGCACGTGACCGACGATGTCGCCCAGCTCGGCGCCTTGCTCCAGCCCGACGGTAGTAACTACGGATGGTCGCCGCCGGAGCCGGCCGCGACTACCCCATTATCCCAGCAACGCGTCACTCCGACGAAGCTGAAGGTAGCTGGGCTCTTCGCCGGCATAGGCGGAATCGAGGAAGGCTTTCGGCAGGCAGGCCACCAGAGCTCAATGCTCTGTGAGGCAGACACCCTGGCGCGTCATGTGTTAGCCCGCCACTTCCCGGACGCGGAGCTCACCACCGATGTCAGGGCGCTGCCATCTCTGCCGGAGTGTGACGTTGTGACTGCAGGGTTCCCCTGTCAGGATCTCAGTCAGGTTGGCCGAAGGGCGGGTATAGATGGCCCAAATTCGGGGCTGATAGAGGCCGTGTTTAATCTCCTGCGCCGGCAGGATCGGCGGCAGAAATGGTTGGTCCTAGAGAACGTGCCATTCATGCTGAGCCTCGACGGCGGCCGTGGGATCCGGACCGTCGTGGAAGCGCTTGAGGACCTCGGCTTTTCCTGGGCCTATCGCACCATCGACGCTCAGGCTTTCGGTTTGCCGCAGCGGCGGCGGCGGGTCATCCTACTGGCGTCACAGACTGAAGATCCTCGTCCGATCCTGTTGGGCTCTGACGCGGCACGACCCGCCCCGAAACCAAGGGGCGTGCACGCTTGCGGCTTCTATTGGACCGAGGGCAACACCGGCCTCGGTTGGGCGGTAAACGCCGTTCCCCCGCTCAAGGGCGGTTCGGCCATCCACATCCCTTCGCCCCCAGCGATCTGGTTCCCAAGGCGTCGCTTGATTGGCGTGCCGGCTATCGAGGACGCTGAGCGACTGCAGGGCTTCGAGGCCGGCTGGACCGATATCGGCGATGTCGATCCGAAGGGCGCGCGTAAGCGCTGGCGGATGGTCGGCAACGCGGTGAGCGTGCGGATGGCGAAGTGGGTCGCCGAGCGACTGTCCCTTGAATCCACCGAGTTCGACCCGGCAGTGATTGAAGGCCTTCCACGTGACCGAAGTTGGCCGTCGGCAGCTTGGGGGCATCGCGGCGAACGGAGTCGATCCGAGGTATCCGAGTGGCCGGTGGCGGTGGCGGGGCCTCATCTTGCGGGATTCCTTACACGCAGTCCGCGCCCTCTCTCCGCCAAGGCAACCACTGGGTTTCACACTCGCCTGCTCAAGAGCTCACTCCGCTACGAGGAGCCCTTCGAGGCCGACCTTGCCCACCACATCGAGCGCCAGACCCACAGGTGATGCGCACGGTCCGCGCCCTGGAGCGCGAAGACAGCCAGATCGTCCGGCGTGCGTTGAAGCCCGACTAGGTCGCGTCCTTGGCACAGGCGGCCGTGTCAAAGTCGTTCGACGTATTCGCGGGGCGGCGAAGCTGCCACCTCGACCTTAGGGCCGATTTGATCTCGCCGCCCGCGCAATCGATGCGTGTTGTCCTGAACCGCATTAACGCTAAAGTCGGGGAACAGGGACCGCCTTCAAACGCGAAGGGCGAACTGCGGCCGGGGGGCGGAATGGACAGTGCGAACATCGCGCTGCGAGCAGTTCTAGGACGACTGACCTTGCCGAGGACGGGCGATCAACCCGACGGCCGGCCACTCTACGCCTACAGGTTCGACCGCGATGATTTCGAGCTGGCGCGCGAGGCGCTAAAAGCGGCCGGCGCTTGCGCCTTAACGACCCTGCATGGCGGCGCACTCTTTGTGGCGTTCGCCGCCGAATGGTTCAGGCGGGATCGAACGGGCGGTCACTGGGACTGGAAGCGACCGCTTTTAGAGATCGGAATAGTCTACGGCCAGGACGAGCCTTTGGCCCACGTCACATACGACGAAGTCCGGACCGCCGTTGAAAATGGACTTCGCTGGTGGCGACGGCCGGCGCTCACCGATGGCGAGAGAATCCTGGCGATTGTGAAGGAAGCAGGGTTCCCTGCAGCCGCCATGCGCGACAACCGTCGGGTCGCAGATTGGCTGCGCAACGCCGTCCGCCTCATCGAGCGAGGCTTCACCGCCGCCGACGCGGTCCGCAGCGAAGCCTGGCGCCTTCATGCCGACTCCATCGTTCAGGTCACCACTGCGGCCGCGATAGAACTCAGCGAGGCCTTGGTTCGGCTGAGGGCGATGATCAGGGAGCGCGGCGACGTCGCCGTGGACCCGATCGCCATGCTCGATGCGACAGAGCCCGATTGGAGAGTCCGGCTGCCCTTCGAGCTTGAGGCGCAGGACATCGCCGCGGTCGTTGAAACCGTGTTGAGGTCGCCGCTAGACCGCTCGTCAGCCCTCTTCGTCACTCGTCGCCTCCGCCTGTCGAAGGGGATCTGGCGGGCTACAGCCGCCGTGGGGCTTACTGGCGAGTTGGAGCAGCGGAGATTGCCGCCCTCGCTCGCTCGGCAACTTACCTCCGCCCTGCGGGTCCGCATCGTCCCGCGCGGCGATCTGGCAGGGCGGACCAACGCGCTCGCCGCCCTCGAACGCTTGGGAGACGACGAGCAGGAAGCAGAGGCCATCTGGACGTTGCGTCCGTTGCTCAACGGCTTCGAGGTTCCCATGGACCTCGACGCTGATGTCAGACTCGGCGCCGTAGCCGGCGATCGGTTGCTCGACGAATTCCTGGCCTATGCCGGGGAAGGCCTCGTTTCCGAGGTCGTCGTCCTGGAGGCGGCGGGTGCCGGTGGACCGGATGAGATCGAGGAATTGCTTGTACTCGGAATCTCGCCTGTCAGAAGCAAGCGGCCTTGGCTAGTGCTCGCAACGTCGCCGGAGACGCTGGAGCGTATCCGGTTCGACGGCACCCGATCGGACCTCGGAAGGTGCGCCGACGGGCGAGTGTTGATCGCCTTTTCCGGAACAGCGAGCCTAGCGGCCGACGACGGCGCGACCATACGATGGCTCACAGGGAGCGACACGACCGAAACCCCCCGGCTGGTGTTGGTCGGTCCGACGATCCGTCAGACGCGAGAAACGGTGTTTCGTGGCCTGCCTCGCGTTTGGACGGAAATCGGTGACGTCTGCCGAGAGGCGCCTCGCCAGAATCTCAAGTGGCGACCCCGAGGACGGGGGCAATGGCGACCTCTCGGGGAAGGGGTGCCGTTCGGCAACATCGCGATCGGCGTATTCTCGTCGGGCGCACTGGTCGCGTTCAGTGGGATGACCGTCGTACCTCCGGATTTCGAGCTAGTTCCGTCACGGTCCAGAACAGGCTTGATAGTGCGAGGTGCCGAGGGCGCCAGGCTGTTAGCGCAAGCGCGCAGACCTCTGGGAATCTCTCACGAGCCGGACGGCGATTTCGTAGACCTCCAGGGCGTCGAGCCCGGACAGACGGTGACGCTCACGCTCTCCTGGGACGCCCGCACGGAGATCACGCTCTGCAATCCCGTGACCCGCCAGGCCTTGATCCAGCCAGAGGGGGGGCAGGCACCGCGGCACTTGGCGCTGTCGATCGACCGGCTGCACGGATATCGCCTGATGACCGCCGAAAGGGGGCGGCTCGTATTCGAACTCGTCACCAAGTCCGGTCGGCTACGATCGTTCTCGCGAGGTGTCCACGGCGAGGCACCGTTGATCGCCTACCTTGAGGACCTTCGAAATTTGCTGGGCAGCTCGGATTCCCTCGATGCGGCGGTTAGACTGTCGTGGATCGGGGGCGGCGACTGGCTCTGCGAGATCAAGTGGTATGACCTCGATCCGCAGCCCTACGAGAATCTCGACCAGACAGTGTTCGGCGCGTCGAAGTTGGCGCTCCTGGGGATCGAGTCCGTTCGCGCGCTTTCGATTGCTGATCCAGCCAGAGGTGTGACCGGCGTCGCCGCGACGGAGATCGCAGCTCTCCCGCAGGTGCTGGAACGCGCTATCGGCGCCGGACCTTGGTTGATCTTCGGGAGGACCCGTACCGGGCAGGTTCTACGGCCCAGGACGCTCGCCTCGGTGGCACGGCCGAGCGGGATGGATAGCGACCTTGTCGCGGCAGTTCGAACCTCTCGGATGGACGCGCGGGCGCGTCGTCTGAACGAGATGGCCAAGTCGCCATCCACCTGGTCGATGGAGGACCGTCGGCGACTACTCGATCTCGCCAAACTCGCGGCGACCGAAGGCCTTCCCTATGCGGCCTTGGATCCATTGCGGATGCTGGCTCAGCATCCCGGAGCGGCCATCTGGTTGTTGGCGTTTTGCGAGACTATTGAAGAGCGAAGCGCGGTTCTCGCCATTCAACGCGATCTGTCGCTCCTATGGGGAGCGACCCCGGTAGAGCTATGGGTGGAGGCGTTCGAGGCGCGGGCCGGGTTCCTTGTGGCTCGCATGGAGGAGGCCGGGATCGACGCGGCCATGGCTCCATCCATGATCGTCGCAGCGCTTTCGCAAATCCTGGACCTAGCGCCGAGTCTCGCCGTTCAGGTGCGATCGGTTCTCCTAGTCTGCGTCTCAGCCGGCTCCGCGACCTCGCCCGCAACCTCCGCCGCACTCGCCGATCGTCTGCGCCGAATCTATTCGGACGCCGACGAAGTCGACCTCGCCGGACGGACAAATCTTTTCGTGCAGCGTCATGTGGACGGACCGCCGCCGCCCTCGGGGCTGGGTCTGGCGGCGGCGACGCACAGCGCGCGGTTCCTGATCAACCGGTTCGCCGAGGTCTTCGCCGACGTGATCGCAGCGCCCCTGGCCGCCGCCAGCGGCGCCTTTGACCGGGCGGGACCTGATGCAGCGACGGTGTCCGCCTGCCGCGAGGCATGGCTATTTGACCCGGAGCACTTTGAGTCCACGACCGCAGCGGCCTTGGTGGCCTGGGGTGCGACCGGACCACCTCGCCGCTTGGAGACCACCTCTTGATCGATCTCGAACAATTGCTGCGACGGGTGCCGATCGACGCTGCGGACGCCGTGGTGGGCATGGCGCGCCTGAAGTCCGCGACCTTGAACGCAACCCTCCGAGGCCGGCTTGGCGGCCCCGCCGGCGCCGAAGGTTCGGTCTTGTCCGAGCCCTTCCTAGAGGGGGCCTTTCCCTGGCTACCCTATCCTGGCGGATGGGACAGCCTGCCGGACGGCCTCCTCCACCCTCGAACGCTTGAGGTGTTGCGGAGCGTTTCGCGCCCGCCCTACCAGCATCAATTGGAAGCCTGGCGTCACCTCTGTCGCGACGATCCAAGTTCCGTCATCGTGTCGAGCGGCACCGGGTCGGGGAAGACTGAGTGCTTTTTCACGCCGATCCTCGACCGTCTCGTCAGGCAGTCCGGCGGCGGCGAGACCAGGTTGGAGGGTGTGCGCG
>Ga0102591_1003905_pt1 | contig 12506 bp, 9 predicted proteins | sample AraplaCol_mCL_r2_2_FD_76860 | JGI IMG/M metagenome (GOLD analysis project Ga0102591, IMG submission 76860) | Arabidopsis root microbial communities from North Carolina, USA - plate scrape MF_Col_mCL_r2 (SPADES assembly) (version 2) | ecosystem: Host-associated > Plants > Roots > Endosphere... | reverse complement strand
GCGAAGGCCTGGGTCAGGAAGAAGACGACCTTCAGGTTGGTGTCCATCACCGCGTCCCAGTCGGCCTCGGTGAACTCGATGCTGTCGGCGCGGCGGATGATGCCGGCGTTGTTGACCAGGATGTCGACCTTGCCGAACGCGGCGACGGTCTCGTCGATCACACGCTGCACCGGCTCGGTGCTGCCGAAGTCCGCCTTGATCGACAGGAACTTGCGGCCGGTGGCTTCCACCAGCGCCTGCGTTTCGGTCGGCGCGCTGCGGCCGGCGGCGGCGATGTCCGCGCCAGCTTCGGCAAGCGCCACGGCGATCCCTTGGCCGATGCCGGTGTTGGCGCCGGTGACGAGGGCGACCTTGCCTTCGAGGCTGAACGGATTGGCCATGGTGCGTTCCTTGAAAATCTCGTTGTCATCCCGGACGTAGCGCGGAGCGCGAAGATCCGGGACCGACCCGAAGCGCTGCGCTCCGTGTCGGTCCCGGATCGTCCCTTCGGGCCGTCCGGGATGACAGCCGTGGGGGTCGTGAAAGAGCGGTCCCCGCCCCTACTTCAGCTGGCAGATGTCCAGCACGTTCATGTCGGTGTAGTCGAGGTTCTCCCCGCCCATCGCCCAGATGAAGGTGTAGTTCGAGGTGCCCGAACCCATGTGGATCGACCACGGCGGGCTCATGACGGCTTCCTCGTTGGCGATCACGATGTGACGCATCTCGTCCGGCTCGCCCATGTAGTGGAAGACCCGGTCGTTCTCGCCCAGGCCGAAGTAGAAGTAGGCTTCCGAACGGCGGTCGTGCAGGTGGGGCGGCATGGTGTTCCAGACGCTGCCCGGCTTCAGCACCGTCATGCCCAGCAGCAGCTGGGCCGACTTGCAGGTGGTCGGCACGATGTACTGGTAGATCGTGCGCTCGTTGGAGGTCTCCAGCGCGCCGCGCTCCAGCGGGATGGCGTCGGCGAAGGCCAGCTTCTTGGTCTCGAACGAAGCGTGGGCCGGCAGGCTGACCAGGTAGAAGCGAGCGGCTTGGCCGTTCGTCCCTTCGAAGGTCACGTCCTTGGCGCCCATGGTGACGTACAGGCCGTCACGCGGAACGATCTCGTAGACCACGCCGTCGACGGTGATCTTGCCGGTGGTGTCGCCGACGTTGATCACGCCCAGCTCGCGGCGCTCCAGGAACGGGTGGCCAGCGGCCGAGGCGGGCTCGGTCTGGTCGGGCAGCTTGATGGCCGAGGTGGCCACGACGCCGCCGACGACGAAGCGTTCGGCGTGGTTGTAGGTCAGGACGATCTGGCCGTCCTGGAACAGGCCTTCCATCAGGTAACGGTCGCGCAGGTCGTCGTTGCTGACCGCGAACATCATGTCCGGGTGGGTGGCGTGGTAGGTCTTGGTGAACATCAGATAGCTCCGGAAAATCTATTCGGCGGCGTGTTTGACGGGGGCGACCGGACGGGCCCAGCCGGGCCGTTGGTCGAGTTTGTAGGCCTTCTTGGGCAGGTTGTACGTCAAGTCGACGATCAGCTCGGCGGCCTCGACCTCGTCCATGCGGTGCTCGGCGACCATGCGGGCCAGGAAGGCGCTGTCGACGCGGCGGGCCACGTCGTGGCGGGCCGGGATCGACAGGAAGGCGCGGGTGTCGTCGTTGAAGCCGACGGTGTTGTAGAAGCCGGCCGTCTCGGTGACCTGCTCGCGGAAGCGCATCATGCCTTCCGGGCTGTCGTGGAACCACCAGGACGGACCCAGCTTCAACACAGGGTAGTGCCCGGCCAGCGGGGCCAGTTCGCGGCTGTAGACGGTCTCGTCCAGCGTGAAGAGGATGATCGACAGGCGCGGGTCGTTGCCGAACTTGGTCAGCAGCGGCTTCAGCGCATCCACATACTCGGTGCGCATTGGGATGTCGGCGCCCTTGTCGCGGCCGTGCGACTCCAGCAGGCCCACATTGTGGTTGCGGTGCGAGCCGGGGTGGATCTGCATGACCAGACCGTCGTCCAGACTCATGCGGGCCATCTCGGTCAGCATCTGGGCGCGGAACAGCTCGGCCTTGGCCGGGGTGACGTTACCTTTCAGCAGGTCCTGAAACAGGGCCTCGGCTTCCACGGCCGACAGGTCGGCGGTCGCCGCGGTGGGGTGGCCGTGGTCGGACGAGGTGGCGCCGGCCTCGATGAAGGCCTGGCGGCGCACGCGGTGACCTTCCAGATAGCCCTTCCAGGTGGTGACGTCCTGGCCCGAGACCTCGGCGAAGCGCTGGAACGAACGGCCGAAGCGCTCGTCCTCGAAGTCGATGACCGCGTCCGGACGATAAGCGGTGACCACGTGGCCGCCCCAGCCGCTCTCGCGGATCACCTTGTGGTGCTCCAGCTTGTCCTGCGGTCCCTCGGTGGTGGCCAGGGTCTCGATGTTGAAGCGGTCGAACAGCGCCCGGGGCCGGAACGCCTCGGTGGCCAGGGCCTCGTTGATGCGGTCGAAATAGTCGTCGGCGGTTTCCGGGCCGAAGAACTCGGTGAAGCCGAACACCTGACTGAACACGTGGTTCAGCCACATCCACGAGGGCGTGCCGCGGAACAGATAGAAGTTCTTAGCCAGCAGACGCCAGGCCTCGCGCGGATCGGTGGCGGGCACGCCGGCCTTGGACCGCACCTTCAGCGCGTCCAGGCTGATCCCCTGGCTGTACAGCATTCGGAACAGGTAGTGGTCCGGCGCCAGCAGCAGGTCGGTGGCGTCCTCGAACGGGGCGTTGGTCGCGAACCAGGCCGGATCGGTATGGCCGTGCGGGCTGATGATCGGCAGGTTCTTGACCTGGCGGTACAGCGCCCGGGCGATGCCCCGCGTGCGCTCGTCGGCCGGGAACAGGCGGTCGTCATGAAAAACCAGAGGCCGGGTCATGCCGTCTTCAACTCCCTACTCCGCCGACGGCTTTCAGGGGCCGTTTTCGACGCGCTTGGTAACCGGTGTCATGGCGCCATGCAAGCCAAAGGCGCCTCGTTCACCCTACACCTTGGGCGGCGCGCCCGACGACTCCCGAACGACCAGATACGGGATCGTGCTGTTGGGATCGCGCTTCTCGCGGACGGCCGCGCCGATCAGTTTCTCGGCCGCGATCCGCCCCACTTCGCGGGTGGGGATGTGGATGGTGGTCAGCGGCGGCCAGACGGCCTGAGCGATCTGGAAGTCGTCGAAACCGACCACGGTGACGTCGGTCGGGACCTGGAGGCCGGCGCGACGCGCGGCCTGCAGCACGCCGGCGGCCATTTCGTCGTTACCGGCGAAGATCGCGGTCGGCCGGGGCGTCTTGGCCAGCAGGGCTTCGCCGCAGGCCAGACCCGATTCAAAGGTATAGGCGCCCTGGACCACGTAGTCGGGCTTCAGCTCCAGGCCGGCCTTGTTCAGGGCGTCCTCGAAGCCCCCTCGCCGCTCGTGCGACGAACGGAAGCTGGGCAGACCGCTGATGAAGCCGATCTCGCGATGGCCCAGCTCGACCAAATAGGCGCCCATGGCTTCGCCGCCCAGCCGGTCATGGCCGACGATCATGTGCTCGGGCTTGTCCAGTTCGACCGAAGCGATGCGGATATACTCGCAGCCGATATCGCGCAGCAGCTTGGCCACGCGCTCGTCTTCCGACACCGAAGGCGGCAGGACGACGCCGAACAGCTTCTGACGCTCGATGAAGGTGCGGATGTCCTGCAGGAAGGTTGGGCTGGTGCGATCGCAGGGGTGGACCACCAGCTCGAAGCCGGACCCGCGAATGCCGTCCAGCAGGCCCAGCTGCATGTTCACGACGTATTGCGGGTTCGGGTTGTCGTAGATCATGCCGATCAGGAACGACCGCCGGAAGGCCAGCCCCCTGGCCTGGGGATCGGGCGCGTAGCCCCACTCAGCGATCACCGCCTCAATGCGTTCGCGGGTCTCGTCGCGTACAAAGGGCGACTGGTTGATGACGCGCGAAACCGTCTTCTTCGATACGCCGGCCAGACGGGCGATGTCGTTGATCGTGGCGCGCTTGCGGCCACCGTCGAGGCCGGTGTCGATTTCCATGCCGTCGGTGTCCGGCAACGGGGTCTTGGACGAGGTCAAAGCGTTTCCATACCGCGATCGTTGTTTTGTTTTGTCATACTCTATCGCACGAGGGCGTCGCTACAACTGCACCGTTGAGCGTATTTGCCCTATGGTGACACCGGTTTCCCCGCCGTACAGACGGGATGGCAGCACGAAAAGGTCCGATGACCAAGGCTTTGATAGTCGATCCCACCTCCGGCCCGTCCGAATCGATCCACGGCGTGGATCCACGCGACCACGTGGCGACCGCCCTACGCGACCTCGTCGCGGGCGAAACGCTGGATCTGCACGGGCAGCCAATCGTCGCCCGCGCCGACATCCCCAAGGGTCACAAGATCGCTGTCCGCGCCGTCGCCAAAGGCGATGACGTGCTGAAATATGGCTGGCCGATCGGCCGGGCCACGACCGACATCGTCGTCGGCGACCACGTGCACGTCCACAATGTCGAGACCCGCCTGTCGGGCGTCGAGGATTTCGCCTTCACCGACGCTCATCCCGAGCCGCATGCGCCGCCCCCGGCCGGAACCTTCATGGGCTATCGCCGCAAGAACGGTCGGGTCGGCACCCGCAACGAGATCTGGGTGCTGTGCACCGTGGGCTGCGTGGCCAACACCGCCCGCCGGATCGCCGAGAAGGCCAACGCCCGCTTCGCCGGCCGGGTCGATGGCGTCTTCGCCTTCCCCCATCCGTTCGGCTGCTCGCAGCTGGGAGACGACCTGACCCACACCCGCAAGCTGATCGCGGGCCTCGCCGCCCACCCCAACGCCGGCGGCGTGCTGATCCTCGGCTTGGGCTGCGAGAACAACCAGCTGAAGGCCCTGCTGGAGTCCGCCCCCGACCTCGATCCCGAACGCCTGCGCTCGTTCACCACCCAGATGGTCGAGGACGAACTGGAAGACGGGCTGGACGCCGTCGAGGCCCTGGTCGCCATCGCCGAGAAGGACCGCCGCGAGCCGGCGCCCCTGTCGGAACTGGTCGTGGGCCTCAAGTGCGGCGGCTCGGACGGCTTCTCGGGCGTCACCGCCAATCCGCTGGTCGGCCGGATCGCCGATAAGGTCTCCGACGCCGGCGGCACGCCGGTGCTGACTGAAATCCCCGAGGTGTTCGGCGCCGAGGGCGTCCTGCTGGCCCGCGCCGCCAACCGCCAGGTGTTCGACGAGGCCGTCGGTGTGATCGACGACTTCAAGCGCTACTTCATCGACAACCACCAGCCGATCTACGAGAACCCCTCCCCCGGCAACATCGCCGGCGGCATCACCACGCTCGAGGAGAAGTCCCTGGGCGCGGTGCAGAAGGGCGGCCGCGCGCCGTTGGTCGAGGTGCTGCGCTACGGCGAACAGGTCGGCCCGCATGGCCTGACCCTGCTGGAGGCGCCAGGCAACGACGCCGTCTCGTCCACCGCCCTGACGGCGGCCGGCGCCACGGTGATCCTCTTCACCACCGGCCGAGGCACCCCGCTGGGCTTCCCCGCACCCACCCTGAAGATCGCCTCGAACTCGGCCCTGGCGGCCCGCAAGCCCGGCTGGATCGACTTTGACGCCGGCGTGGTGCTATCGGGCCAAACCATGGACGCGGCGGCCGACTCCCTGATGGACCTGGTCGTGGCCACGGCCTCCGGCCAACCCACCAAGGCCGAACTCAACGGCGAACGTGAAATCGCCATCTGGAAGCAAGGCGTTACTCTGTGACCGACACCCTTTCCCGTCCTCTCCGCCTCAACGCCGTCAGCTATCCGGCCGCCATTCCGGGCGTCGCCCTGCCCGCCTACGACCGCGACAAGGTCACGGTCGGCGTGGTGCACTTCGGCCCCGGCGCCTTCCACCGCGCCCACCAGGCCTTCTATTTCGACCAACTGCTGGCCAAGGATCCGCGCTGGGGCCTCTGCGCCGTTTCGCTGAAGAGCCCCGGCGTTCGCGACGCCCTGCAGCCGCAGGACGGCCTCTACACCCTGGCCCAGCTCGACGCCGAGACCACCTTCCGCGTGGTCGGCTCGATCCTGGAGGTGCTGGTCGCGCCGGAGGACCCGCCGTCGGTCTTCGCCCGCCTGGCCGCCCCGGACACCCGCATGGTCACCCTGACCGTCACCGAGAAGGGCTACTGCCTGACCGGCGACGGCAAGCTGGACACGGCTCACCCCGACATCGTCCACGACCTCGCCAACCCGCGGACCCCGGTCAGCGCCGTCGGTTACGTGGTCGAGGGCCTGCGCCGCCGTCACCAGGCGGGTCTGCCGCCCTACGCCGTGGTGGCCTGCGACAACCTCGCCGACAACGGCTGGCGCCTGAAGGCCGCCGTCGTGGCCTTCGCCGAGGCGATCGATCCCGCCCTGGCCGCCTGGATCGAGGCCGAGGGCCGCTTCCCGCGCACCATGGTCGACAGCATCACCCCCGCCACCGACGACGCCCTGCGGGCCCGGGTCGAGACGGCCACCGGCCTGACCGACGCCTGGCCGATACAGCGCGAAGCCTTCACCCAATGGGTGGTCGAGGACGTGCTGGGCGACAACGCGCCCGACCTCGCCAGCGTTGGCGTCACCCTGACCGACGACGTGCGCGGCTTCGAACGCGCCAAGCTGCGGCTGCTGAACGGCGTCCACTCGACCATCGCCTATGCCGGCCTGCTGAAGGGCCATGAGACGGTGTTCGAGGCGATCAGCGATCCCGAGCTGGCCAAGATCGCCGAGGACCTGATGGTCCAGGACATCATCCCGACCCTGACCGCGCCGCGCGGTTTGGATCTGGCCGCCTATGCCCAGGCCATCCTGGGCCGCTTCCGCAATCCTGAAATCCGTCACCTGCTTAGCCAGATCGCCTGGGACGGCTCGCAGAAGCTGCCGTTCCGCATCCTGGGCACGGTCGCCGACGCCCTGGCCGCCGGTCGTTCGGTGGATCGCCTGGCCCTGCCCCTGGCCGCCTGGATGCACTTCGTCCGCCGCCGCGCCGCCGAGGGCGTCAAGATCGTCGATCCTCTGGCCGACCGTCTGGTCGAGACGGCCGCCGCCTGCACCGGCGACGCCAAGGCCGATGTCGCCCAGTTCCTGAGGCTGGAGCCGGTGTTCAGCCGCGAACTGGCCGGCGATGCGACGTTCATAGCGGCGCTCGAAAACGCCTACGACCAGCTGAGCTGACGCTCGCCGGGGGGCGTTACCGGGTAACGCCCCTGCCCGTCATCACGGGCAGCACGGTCCGCAACAGGATCGTCAGGTCGAACCAGAAGCCCTGTCGACGCAGGTACTCGGCGTCCAGGGCGACCTTGGCCGGGATGGCGATCTCGTCACGGCCGTTGATCTGAGCCCAGCCGGTAACGCCCGGTCGCAGGACCTCGACCCCGGCCTCCGTGCGTAGCGCCACCAGGTCGTCCTGGTTGAACAGGGCCGGCCGGGGTCCGACGAGGCTCATGTCGCCCACCAGCACGCTCCAAAGCTGCGGCAGTTCGTCCAGGCTGGTCTTGCGTAGAAACGCCCCCGGCGGCGTCAGCCAGCGGTCCGGGTCATCCAGCAGGTGCGTGGCGACCTGCGGCGTGTCGATCCGCATGGTGCGGAACTTTGGCATCGCGAACAGACGATTGTGCCGCCCCACCCGCTTGGACCAGTGAACCGCCGGCCCCGGCGAGGTCAGGCGCACCACCGCCGCCACGATCAGCAGCGGGATGGCTAGCAGCAGCAGCGCCGCTCCGGACGCCGCCACGTCGAACAGCCTCTTCACCCTAGGCCAGATCCCCGAAAGCCGCGTCCAGCAGCAGATAGGCGCGGCCGGCGTCCGACGACAGCAGGGCCGCCACCAGGAAGCCCTCGCGGTCCTGCTCGGAAGCCTCGTCCATCATGCCGGCGTAGCGGCGCAGGAACCGTTCGGCGTCGGCCCGGAGCGGGGCGTCGGAGAACAGTCGGCGGACCAGGCGGCGGATCGCGGCAGGGGCCAGCTTCTTGACCACTTCGCGGGAGCCGCTCTCGTCATGGGTCTGGATCGTCGCGGCGATCTCGTCAATGCGGGCGCGGGGCAGCAGGGCTGTCGGGTCGATGCCCATCGCCAGGATCTCGCCGGCCATCTTCTCGCCGAGGGCGGCGTCGCCGGGCGCGGCGCTTTCCAGGCCTGACAGCAGCTTGCGCCAGGACTGGCCGCCCTGCGGTTCGGCGCGGTCGCCGGACGGCGTCGGCGCGGCGTTCCGGCCGCCCGCGGCGTCGAACACCGATCGGAACTCGTCATCGGTGGCGGTGGGCGTCAGCCGAAGGCGCGGGCGCAGACCGGCTTCCTCGGCGCTGGGCTCGTTGGCCGGCGGGGGCGCGGATTTCACCGGCGGCGGCGCGGCGGGCGGCGGCTGAACCTGGCGGTTCAGCGGCGGCGGCGCCCGCGTCGGCGCGGCGGCGGCGGAAGGCGCGCTTCCCATCCGTCCCATAGCCTCGCTGAGCATGTCGTAGTTGCGGCGGACCCGCTCCTGGAACGCCTGGTCGATCGCCGCGGTCTCCTCGGCGGTCCGGCGGGCGGATGTGCGCAGGTCCTCAATGCCCTGCTCGATCTGGGCCCGGACCTCGTTGGCGCGCGCCAGGGCCTCGGCCGGCAGGTCTGCGGTGCGACGGCCGACGTCGGCCAGCATGGCTTCCATCTCGGTGATCGTGGCGCGGGCGGTTTCGACAGCCTCGGACAGCTTCTGGGCCGTGCGGGCCCCGGCTTGCTCGACCACCTGGGCCGATTGCTCGATCAGGTCTCGCGCCTCGTCCATCCGGGACTCGAACACGGTGTCGGCCTTCTGGCCCGCCGCGAATGCGACCTCATTGAGCTGGTCCACGCGAACGCGAGCGGCCTCCACGCGCAGCTCGACGCCTTCGTTCGCCTTGCGAGCCGCCTCGGCCATGGCTTCCATCGCCTCGGCGAGAGCCGCTTCGAGATCGGCGCGCTGGCCACCGGCCGCGCTGGCCAGAGCGGCGATGGCGCTTGAGGTCTCGGCCGCCAGGGCCTCGCGTTCGGCGCGGGCGGTCTCGGCGACTTCGCGCAGCTGCTGAGCCGCCGAGCCGATCAGCCCGCGCAACACCTCGGCCCCCATCGCCGCCATGTCGCTCATCTCGGTGGCGCCGGCGCGGGTGTGGCCGATGAACTCGGTCAGCTGGGCGGTGCGGGTCTCGCTTTCGGCGGCGAAGTCCTCCTGGTCGGTGCGCAGCTGCTGGCTGGCGGCGACCAGGGCGGCGCGCTGGGTGGCCAGGGTGCGCTCAACCGCGCTCATCTGATCGCCGACACCCTGCCCGGCGGTCTCCAGGCGGGCGATCTGACGCGACAGATCCTCGGCTCCCACGCGGGCGGCGTCGGACGCCTCGGAAGCCGCGGCGGCCAGGTCGGCGGCGCGGGCGGCCAGGGCGGCCTCGGCTTCGCGCAGTTGAGTCTCGGCCAGGTCGGAGGCCTCGGCGACCATGCGCGCCTGGCTGCCGATGGCGTCGACCACGGCCGTGGACTGGGCGTCGAGCGTGGTCGACAGCGCGTGCATGGCCTGGCGCTCATGGCCCAGCCCCTCGGAGAGCTGCTGCACCATGCGAGCGGACTCGGTGGTGGTCTGGGCCAGGGCCAGGGTTTCCTCGGCCAAGGCCTCGCGCAGCTCCTGGACGCGGTTGCGAGCGTCCTCGGCGGCGGTCGTCGCCGCGTCGATCTGGCCTCGAATGCGCTCGACCATGCCGTCGACACCCGCCGCGGCCAGGGCGGCCGGGGTGATCAGACGGTCGGTCACGGTGCGGGCGTGCTTCAGCTCGGCCGAGACTCCCATGGCCTGACGCAGCATGTAGGCGCCCAGCAGGGTGAAGATGGCCGGACCGACGGCGAGGGCGGCGAACACCATCAAGGCGAACTGGTCGACCTTAAGGGCGGGCACGCCGGCGCCGTAGCCCAGGGCGAAGGCGATCGGCCCCAAGGTCCACAGGGTCGCGGCGGCCACCGCCAGGCTCCAGAACAGCGGAGCCGGCATGGGCTTCTTGCCCTCGCGGGCGGTGGACAGGGTCGTCACGGGGGGCGTGGGCGCGGCCGGCGCGGTCTCGCGCGGCTTGGAGACCGCCGCTTCGAACCGCTTGGACGGAGCCGGCGGCTCAGGCTCAGCGACGGGAGCGGGCGGTTGGGCCGGAGGGCTTGCCACCGGCGCGGTCAGGAAAGACGGCAGCGGCGCCAGGGGTTCGGACTCGATGGGCGCGCTGCGACGGCCCCGAGCGGGCGTGAATGGAGCCGGATCAGGCTCGGGTTCGGGCGGCTTGAAGTTCGATTTCGGCGGCGGGGCCTGCTCGAGGATCGCCTCCGGCTCCGGAGCCGGGGTTTCGACCGAAGGCGGCTCGACCGGCTCGAACGTCTTGGCCTCGGGCTCGGGCGGAGGGGCGGCCTTGGATTTCGACGCACTGCCGAAAAAGCCGCGGCGCGCGCTGGCCCGCGAGGTCGGCGACGCAGGCGCGAGCACCGCTTCAGCCGCAGGCTCGGACGTCAGGTCCAGCGGGCCACGGTCGAGAATCGGCGGGGCCGAGGCGTCGGGGACAGCGGCGATATCGAGGTCCAGATCCGGTTCGCTGACCGGCGCCTCCGCATCGGGTTCAGCCGCCGTCTCGCCAGCGCGATCGACGTCCTCGACCGGCGGCTCCACGGGAATGCCGGTGAAATCAAGCGGTTGGCGCTTCTTGGGCTTCATACGCAGCCATAGTCCCAGGGCGAAACGGCTCGGGGCCGGAAGAACATCGCCGCGCGGACGCCCCTCTCGCACGCAACGAATAAACCTAGCGGCGAAAAGCGGGTCCGCATAGCGGGTTCCGCTGGTTTTCCCATCTGGCGAAGGGCTTGACGCGCCTGGGCGCGATCCTGGGACCTAGGCGCTGACCCCGCCTTTATGCAGGCGCGGGCACTGTTCGACGGTCTGAACGGCCTGTTGGCGAGGCGTGCGGGCGATGACCCGCTCGGCCTTGGGCGGAGCCTTGGCCTTGTGCTCGACCGCCATGCCGAATTGGCAAAGCGCCATCGAGGACAGCCAGACAACAATCGCGGCGATGAATTCAGCCAGGGAGGACATCGGTCGGCCCATTTTCCGATAGCGACGTTATGCGGCGGTTCGTCGCGGGTGGCGAGTGAACTTTTGGTCATGAAAGGCCCCGCTCCGGCCGCCCGGCCTCATCGAAGCTCACAGCGCCTGCAGATTTCCCCGCCTTGCTCGCTCGCCCCCCGAGACCTAGGTCCACGGCCAGGATCACCGCCCCGTCCTCGCGCCTCGGCGCGTCGGCGGAGCTTTCCATTTGCGGATACGCGTTTTGCCCCCTACCCAAGTCGCTTCGCTGTCGCACGACGCCTTTGCGGACCCGTCCATGAGTGCGCTGTCTCCGGCCAATCTCAGCCCGGCAAGGCTGACGCACCTGCAGCGCCTGGAAGCCGAAAGCATCCACATCCTGCGCGAAGTGGCGGCCGAATGCGAAAACCCGGTCATGCTGTACTCGATCGGCAAGGACAGCGCGGTGATGCTGCACCTGGCCGCCAAGGCGTTCTATCCCAGCAAGCCGCCCTTCCCGCTGCTGCACGTCGACACGACCTGGAAGTTCAAGGCGATGTACGAGCTGCGCGACACCATCGCCCAGCAGCTGGGCTTTGACCTGCTGGTCCACAAGAACCCCGAGGCCGAGGCGCGCGGCATCAACCCGTTCGATCACGGCAGCGCCCTGCACACCGACCTGTGGAAGACCGAGGGCCTCAAGCAGGCCCTGGCCAAGTACGGCTTCGACGCGGCCTTCGGCGGCGCCCGCCGCGATGAGGAAAAGAGCCGGGCCAAGGAGCGCGTGTTCAGCTTCCGCACCGCCGAGCAGCGCTGGGATCCCAAGGACCAGCGCCCCGAGCTGTGGAAGCTCTACAACACCCGCAAGCACCCCGGTGAAAGCCTGCGCGTCTTCCCGATCTCCAACTGGACCGAGCTGGACGTCTGGCAATACATCCACCTGGAGAACATCCCGATCGTGCCGCTGTACTTCGCGGCCGAGCGGCCGGTGGTCGAACGCGACGGCGCGCTGATCATGGTCGATGACGACCGCTTCCGCCTACGCCCCGGCGAGGTCCCGCAGATGCGGTCGGTCCGTTTCCGGACCTTGGGCTGCTACCCTCTGACCGGCGCGGTCGAGAGCACCGCCTCCACCCTCCCCGAGGTGATCCAGGAGATGCTCCTGGCCACCACCAGCGAGCGCCAAGGCCGGGTCATCGACCACGACCAGTCGGCCTCGATGGAGAAGAAGAAGCAGGAGGGGTATTTCTAGATGACCGCCTCGTCTTCCCTGAACAAAGTCTACAAGCCCTCCGACCTCGTCGCCGAGGACATCGACGCCTATCTGGTGGCCCACCAGCACAAGTCGCTGCTGCGTTTCATCACCTGCGGGTCGGTGGACGACGGCAAGTCGACCCTGATCGGCCGGCTGCTCTACGACAGCAAGATGATCTTCGAGGACCAGATGGCGGCCCTCGAGGCCGACTCCAAGCGGGTCGG
>Ga0102591_1003903_pt1 | contig 12511 bp, 11 predicted proteins | sample AraplaCol_mCL_r2_2_FD_76860 | JGI IMG/M metagenome (GOLD analysis project Ga0102591, IMG submission 76860) | Arabidopsis root microbial communities from North Carolina, USA - plate scrape MF_Col_mCL_r2 (SPADES assembly) (version 2) | ecosystem: Host-associated > Plants > Roots > Endosphere... | reverse complement strand
GATCGGCGTCGTTGTCATGGCCGGGCCCGGCGTGTTCGGCGGCTATCTCAACGACGAGCACAACAAGGGCGCCTTCGTCGACGAGGTCTGGGTCAATTCCGGCGATCTCGGACGCTTGGACGCTGACGGCTATCTCTGGATCACCGGTCGCGCCAAGGATCTCGTGATCCGCGGCGGCCATAACATCGATCCGGCGCCGATCGAGGAGATCATGTTCCGCCATCCCGCCGTCGGCTTTGCCGCGGTGGTCGGCCAGCCCGACGCCTATGCCGGTGAGCTACCGGTAGGATACGTGCAACTGAAACCCGGCGCCAAGGTCGAGCCGGGCGAATTGGAGACGTGGGTGCGCGAGCGCACACCGGAGCGCGCCGCCGTCCCGGTGCAGGTCATTCCGATCGATCCGATGCCGGTGACCGGCGTCGGCAAGGTATTCAAGCCGCAGCTGCGCTGGGATGCGGCGCAGCGCGTTTTTACCCAGGTGCTGGCGCCGCTGGTCGAGCGCGGCATCGATTGCAAGGTCAAGGTCGGTGCGCACGGCAGCCACGGCTCGATCGCCACCGTGACGCTTACGGGACTGCGGCCGGACCAGCGCGAGGTGATTGCGGGCGAGGTGCACACGCTGCTTGCACCCTTCGTGATCCGCCACGAGGTGGTGCAAATGTAGCAAACCCGCAGACAGGATCCGGCTGTGTTCCATACAACCCGTTAGCGGGGCGACGCTTCGCCGCATGATCCTTAGCACAGCTGAAAGCCCCTGTGTGACAAGCATCACATAGGAAGAATTGGCATTCGGCGAAGCTAGCGAATAGGCTCGTGGAATTGCATCCGGGGGGACGCAAGTGATTCCGTTTCGGCTATTTGCAGCGTTGATATTTGCGATTGGATTGGCCTGCGGACCGGCGCATGCCGACCGCCGGGTTGCGCTCGTTATCGGCAATTCTGCCTACAAGAGCGCACCCAAGCTCGGCAATCCCGTGAACGATGCCACGCTGGTCGGTGGCATGTTCAAGAAGGCGGGCTTTGATTCCGTCGACGTCCGGCTGGACCTCAGTGCCAGCGAGATGCGGCGCATGCTGCGCGAGTTTGCCGGCAGGTCGCGTGATGCGGACATGGCGGTGATCTACTACGCGGGCCATGGCATCGAGCTCGACGGAACCAACTATCTCATTCCGACCGACGCCACGCTGGAGACGGATGGCGACGTGCTCGACGAGACCATCCCGGTCGAACGTGCGCTATTCGCGGTCGAGCCGGCCAAGCAGCTGCGCTTGATCATTCTCGACGCCTGCCGGGACAACCCGTTCTCCAAGACGATGAAGCGCACGCTGGCCTCGCGCGCCATCGGTCGGGGATTGGCCAAAGTCGAGCCGACCAGCCCGAACACGATGATCGCCTTTGCGGCCAAGGCAGGATCGACGGCTTCCGATGGCGATTCCAGAAACAGCCCGTTCGCCACCGCGTTGGTCGAGCACCTGCCGAAGCCCGGCCTCGATCTGCGCAAGGCCTTCGGCTTCGTGCGCGACGACGTGCTCAAGGCTACCGGCTACAAGCAGGAGCCCTATGTCTACGGCTCGCTCGGCGGCGACGACGTTCCCCTCGTGGTGAAGCCGCCAGCAACCGGTCCCCAGGCCAACCCGCAGGAAGCCATCCGCAGGGACTACGAGCTCGCGCTCCAGCTTGCGACACGCGATGGCTGGGAAGCATTCCTGGCACAATACCCCGACGGTTTCTACGCCAACCTCGCCAAGGGCCAGCTGAACAAGATCGGCGCCGAAGAGACGCGCGCTTCGGCTGAACAAAAGGCCAAGGCGGCCGAGCAGGAAAAGACGAGGCTCATCGCCGAGCGCGCCCAGAAGGCCGAGCAGGAAAAGGCGGCCGCGGCTGCCAAGGCCGCGGAAGAGGCTCGGATCGCCGCCGAGAAGCAGAAGCAGATCGAGCAGGCGAAGGCGGAAGCGGCCGAACGGCAGCGCAAGGCGGCCGAGGCGGCGGCGGCGAAAGCGCTGGCCGAGAAGCAGGCGGCGGAGAAGGCCAAGACCGAACTCGCCGCCAAGCAGGCGGCCGAGAAGGCTGAGCAGGCCGCAAAGCCAGCGGCCGATCGGCAGATGCCGGAAGCAGACCACAAAGTGGCGGCCCTCTCGCCTGCGCCGACATCCACATTGTCGGCGGTGGACCTCGCGAAATCCGTACAGTCCGAATTGCGCCGCGTGGGTTGCCTGTCCGGTGGCGCCGACGGCGACTGGAGCGCCGCCGCGCAGCGCTCGCTGACGCTGTTCAACAAATATGCCGGCACCCAGCTCGACGTGAAGCTCGCGAGCGTGGACGCGCTCGATGCGCTGAAGGCAAAGCCGGGACGAGTCTGCCCCCTGGTGTGCAATTTCGGCTTCAAGGCCGATGGTGATCAATGCGTGAAGATCACCTGCCGTGCGGGCTTTCGCGTCGGTGACGACAATGAATGCGAGAAGATCCAGGAAAAGAAACCCGTCACGTCGCGCGAGGATTCGAGACGGCGTGACCAGGATCGCAAACAGAGCGATGCGGCACCGTCAGCGCCTCAGGCGAGCGGGCAAATGATTTGCAATGCGGCCGGATGCAGGGCGATTGCCAAGGGATGCCGCCTCGGGACGGTTAGCCATCCTTCGAATCCCAGCGTTAAAATTCCCGGCGAAGTCTGCAATTGATGGCAAATCATGGCGTTCGGGACCACCAAAGTGTCGTGCTGAGGCTCATTGTTTTCTGCGCTTTGGCGATATGGTTCGGCTGCGTCCCGGCGTACGCCGACAAGCGCGTCGCGCTCGTGCTCGGCAATTCCGCCTACAAGAGCGTGCCGAAGCTGGCCAATCCGGCGAGCGACGCCGGCTTGATCGGCGGCATGTTGAGGAAAGCCGGCTTCGATTCGGTCGACATCAGGCAGGACCTGAACGCGTCTGAGATGCGCAAGGCGCTGCGCGAATTCGGCGGACGGACCCGGGATGCCGATGTCGCGGTGATCTACTATGCGGGCCACGGCATGGAGGTGGACGGCACCAACTACCTGATCCCGACCGATGCCGCGCTCGAGACCGACACCGACGTCTACGACGAGGCGTTGCCGATTGATCGCGTGCTGGTGAGCATCGAGCCTGCCAAACAGCTTCGTCTCGTCATTCTCGATGCGTGTCGTGACAATCCGTTTGCGAAGACGATGCGGCGCGCCGTGGCCTCGCGCGCGATCGGGCGCGGGCTTGCCAAGGTCGAGCCGACCAGTCCGAACACGATGATCGCGTTCGCGGCCAAGGCGGGATCAACGGCGTCGGACGGCGATTCCCGGAACAGCCCGTTCGCCATGGCACTGGTCGAGCACCTGCCGAAGCCGGGGCTTGATCTGCGCAAGGCGTTCGGCTTCGTGCGGGACGACGTCCTGAAGAACACCGGCGGTAGGCAGGAGCCCTATGTCTACGGCTCGCTCGGCGGCGACGACGTGCCGCTGGTGCCGGCGAAGCCGGTCGCTGTCGCGGGGCCGCAGGCCAATCCGCAAGACAGCGTGCGCAGGGACTATGAGCTTGCGCTTCAGGCCGGCCTGCGCGAGGCCTGGGAAGCTTTCCTGCAGACTTATCCGGACGGTTTCTACGCCAACCTCGCCCGCGTGCAGTTGAAGAAGATTGCGGCTGAGGAGGAGCGCGCGACGGCAACCGAAAAGGCCCGGCTGGCCGAGCAGGAGAAGGTGAAGCTCGCCGCCGAACGAGCCCACAAGGTGGAGCTGGAAAAGGCCGCGGCCGCTGCCAAGGCCGCCGAGGACGCGCGGATCGCTGCGGACAAGCAAAGGCAGATCGAGCTGGCGAAGGCCGAGGCGGCCGAACGGGACCGCAAGGCGGCGGAGGCCGCGGCTGCCAAGGCGCTCGCGGAGAAGCAGGCGATCGAGAAGGGGGCGGCTGAAGCTGCGGCGAAGCAGTCGGCGGACAGGCCGGCCGTTGAGGCCGAGAGCAAGAAGGTTGCTGCCCTGTCGCCGCCGCCGAGCGCCCCGCTGGCGGTCGACGTGTCGAGATCGGTTCAGCTCGAGTTGCGCCGCGTCGGCTGCATGAAAGCAGAGCCGAACGGGGACTGGAGCGAAACGGCGCAACGCTCGCTGGCGTTGTTCAACAAGTACGCCGGTACCAAATTCGATGCGAAGCTTGCGAATGTGGACGTGCTCGACGCGCTGAAAGCCAAGCCGGGACGCATTTGTCCGCTGATCTGCGAGCGCGGCTTCAGGGCTGATGGAGATGCCTGCGTCAAGATCACGTGCCGCGCCGGATACCGTATCAACGAGGACAACGAATGCGAGAAGGTCCAAGACAAGAAGCCGGTTGCGCGCCAAGTTCCAAAGGCGCCGGACGAGAGCCGGAAGAACGCCGAGACGGCGCCCACCAAGCCGCAAGCCGCGGGACAAATCTTGTGTACATCAGCAGCCGGGTGCCGGCCCGTTCGCAAGGGATGTCATCTCAGCTCCGGCGGAGTGGGGCAGTCTGAGATATGCCCCTGAAGGTCGGTCCGCAGCAACGCGCCGGGTAGAGTAGCCGACGCGGCTTACCTCTGACCTCGGTGCGCGAACTGTGGCGAATTGCGCCTGCGAACCCTCCGTCCTGTCCTAACCCGCCGGCATCCGCGTTTCGACCAGACGTGCCCAGAATGACGCGCCGTGGCCGAGGATGTTGTCGTTGAACACGTAGCCCGGATGATGGCATTCGTTGCCGTCGCCCATGCCGACCAGCACCATCGCGCCGGGACGCGCCTCCAGCATAAAGGAGAAGTCCTCGGCGCCCATCATCGGGATGAACTTGTCGTTGACGCGCTCAGTGCCGACGATGTCGCGGGCGACGTCTGCGGCAAGGCCCGCCTCGCGCGCATGGTTCATGGTCACCGGATACATCCGCGAGTATTTCGTCTCGGCCGAACCGCCATAGGCGCGCGCGACGCTGTCGGCGACTTCGCCGATGCGGCGCTCGACGAGATCGCGCACCTCAGGATCGAGCGTGCGCACGGTGCCGCCGAGCTCGGCGATTTCAGGGATGATGTTGAAGGCCGTGCCGGAGTGGAACTGCGTGATCGAGATGACCGCCGACTTCAACGGATCGACGTTGCGCGCGACGATCGATTGCAGCGCATTGACGATCTGCGAGCCGATCAGCACGCTGTCGACGGATTTGTGCGGACCCGCGCCGGCGTGACCGCCCTTGCCGTGAACCGTGATCTGGATGTTGTCGGAGGAGGCGAGCATCGCGCCGGGCGTGGTGGCGAAATGGCCTTCCGGCAGGCCCGGCATGTTGTGCATGCCGTAGACTTCCTGGATGTTCCAGCGCGTCATCAGCCCGTCCTCGACCATGGCCTTGCCGCCGCCGCCGCCTTCCTCGGCTGGCTGGAAGATCATGATCGCGGTGCCGTCGAAATTGCGCGTCTCGGTGAGATATTTGGCCGCGCCGAGCAGCATCGCGGTGTGGCCGTCATGACCGCAGGCGTGCATCTTGCCCGGGACCTTCGAGGCATAAGGCACGCCCGAGGTTTCCATGATCGGCAGCGCGTCCATGTCGGCGCGAAGGCCAATGGTCTTGCCGGAGGCCGACTTGCGGCCGCGGATCACGCCGACGACGCCGGTGCGGCCGATGCCGGTCACCACCTCGTCGCAGCCGAACTCGCGCAAGCGATCGGCGACGATGCCGGCGGTGCGGTGGACCTCGTAGAGCAACTCAGGGTTCTCATGGAAGTCATGGCGCCAGGCGGCCATTTCGTCGGAGAGGGCGGCAACGCGGTTGACGATGGGCATGGGGTGGGTCCGTTTCTTCTGTGTTCGCAGGGGCGATGGGCCGGAAGCGTACTCCGCGGCTTGGCAGTCCGCAAATGGTCGCCGGGCTTTCGTCGCCCCGTTCGGTGGCTATAAGGTGAGGCAGCGATGCGCCGGGGACGAGGGCAGGCGATGAAGTTCGAACGCATTATTCTCCTGCTGGCCGGCTGCCTCTGGATTATGGTCAGCCCGGCCGTCGCCTGCGATGTCAGCTCCGCAGCGGTCGCGATCGCATCGGTCAGTCAGAAGATCCAGGCCGGTCAGATCAAGCGGATCGATCTTCTAAAGATCTCCGATCGCCTGCTTGCCGGCATTCCGATCTCGCCGGAGCATTTTGCGAGCTATGCGAGTGAACGCAAGACGCTGGTCCTGACCGCGGGCGAGGCGACCGAACTGGCGGCAGCCGTCAAGGCGCTGGCGCCTGCACGGTTGTCCTACCAGCCTGATCTGCGTTGGCAGCTCATCTTCCTCGATGAGGCCGGCAACAAGCAGCACACGTTCTTCTTCAGCAAGCGCTACGTGCAGGGGCGCGGCCGGGCGGGCTATGTCGACGGCAACATGTGCGCTTTCAGCACCGCCACCATCGGCAGCCCGGCCCTCATCAAATGGCTGCAGAAGCAGCTGTAGCTCGTCGTTCCGCGGCGGTGGCGTAGCCCGGATGGAGCGCAGCGCAATCCGGGGCTCGTGCCGCGTGGAAGGAATCCCGGATTGCGCTGCGCTCCATCCGGACTACGAACCTGTGCTCAGCTCTCGCCGAACACCCGCTTGAAGATCGTGTCGACGTGCTTGAGGTGGTAACCGAGGTCGAATAGCTCCTCGAGCTCGGCGTCGGTGAGATATTTCTTCACCTCGGTGTCCTTCTTCAGCAGCTGCAGGAAGTCGCCTTCGCCGCGCCAGACCGGCATGGCGTTGCGCTGCACCAGCTTGTAGGAATCCTCGCGGCTTGCGCCCTTCTGCGTCAGCGCCAGGAGCACGCGCTGCGAATGCACGAGGCCGCCGAGGCGGTCGAGGTTCTTCTGCATGTTGGCGGGATAAACCAGCAGCTTGTCGATCAGGCCGGCGAGGCGCACCAGCGCGAAGTCGAGCGTGACGGTGGCGTCCGGACCCATCATGCGCTCGGCGGAGGAGTGCGAGATATCGCGCTCATGCCAGAGCACGACGTTCTCCAGCGCCGGCGTCACATAGGCGCGCACCATGCGGGAGAGGCCGGTGAGGTTTTCGGACAGCACCGGGTTACGTTTGTGCGGCATGGCAGACGAGCCCTTCTGGCCTTCCGAGAAGAACTCTTCGGCCTCCAGAACCTCGGTGCGCTGCATGTGGCGGATCTCCACCGCGATCCGCTCGACGGAGGAGGCGATCACGCCGAGGGTCGAGAAATACATCGCGTGGCGGTCGCGCGGGATCACCTGGGTCGAGATCGGCTCAGGCACGAGGCCCATGGCTTTGGCCACATGCTCTTCGACGCGCGGATCGATCTGCGCGAAGGTGCCGACGGCGCCGGATATGGCGCAGGTCGCGACTTCCTTGCGCGCCGCGATCAGGCGCTCCTTGGCGCGCGAGAATTCGGCATAGGCATAAGCGAGCTTGAGGCCGAAGGTTACGGGCTCGGCGTGGATGCCGTGGCTGCGACCGATGGTCGGCGTCATCTTGTGCTCGAAGGCGCGCTTCTTCAGCGCGGCCAGCACCTTGTCGAGGTCGGCGAGCAAGAGGTCGGCGGCGCGGGTGAGCTGGACGTTGAGGCAGGTGTCGAGCACGTCGGAGGAGGTCATGCCCTGGTGCACGAAGCGCGCCTCGGGGCCGACGATCTCGGCGAGGTGGGTGAGGAAGGCGATGACGTCGTGCTTGGTCTCGCGCTCGATCTCGTCGATGCGGGCGACGTCGAAAGTGGCGTTCTTGGCCTTGGCCCAGACCGTCTTGGCGGCCTCCTTGGGGATGGTCCCGAGCTCGGCGAGGGCGTCCGCCGCGTGCGCCTCGATCTCGAACCAGATCTTGAACCGGGTCTGCGGCTCCCAGATCGAGGCCATTTCCGGGCGGGTATAGCGGGGGATCATTGGCGGCTCCAGGAAGGTGGGCGGGTGGTCCTAAGGAGGACGACACCGGCCAAAATGCTTTTTACGCCGTGATTTAACAGAGCGGGCAGGGCGAAACAAACGGTCTCGGCCACGGGAAAGAGGGATCGCCGGCGCTATCCACCGGGCTGGTTCGCAGGAGGCGGCCTCGGCCTCAAATATTAACTGTCAATCACGGATCATTGACTGACAGATATTGAAATCTGTCAGCGGGACGTGTATATCCGTTCCCGGACGCTCCGATTGGGCGTCCCGCGACAAGCCCCGGAAAGCCTGACATCCGAAAGCGGATAGGAAGGCGAATTGAAGAACGGGGACCCGCGGACGAATGGAGACTTAAGACGATGACGACCGAAATCCTCAATTTGACCGGCGTGATTGGGCATTGGCTCAATTTGCTGGTCGCGCGCCAGATCGCGGCGCAGGCTGCAAAACTGCCTCATTAAGGCATAGGCTTTCCGAAACGACCGGCCAGGGCGCTTCGGAAGCAGCCCTACTGCCGGGTAACTGAGCCCTCAACGGGAACATGGTGCTGGCATGAATGAAGCTGTTGTCTTGACGCCGGAGCGGATCCTCGAAGTCACCGAGGATGTGCTCAGGCGCTTTGGACTTGCCAAGGCCACCGTGGTCGACGTGGCCCGTGCGCTCGATGTGAGCCACGGCAGCGTCTACCGCCATTTCCCGAGCAAGGCCTCGCTGCGCGAGGCCGTTGCCAAACGCTGGCTGGACCGCATCGACGCGCCGTTGCGCCAGATCGCCGGAGAGCAGGGCCCGGCGCCGGCAAGGCTCGACCGTTGGCTGCGCACGCTGTTCGCCGCCAAGCGGTCACGCGTGCTCGACGACCCCGAGATGTTCGAGACTTATCTGACCCTGGCGCGCGAGGCCTGCGCGGCCGTCAAGTGCCACAAGGACACCCTGACCGACCAGGTCGTGGCTATTTTGTCGGACGGTGTGGCGCAGGGCGTCTTCGCCATTGACGACGTCAAGGCCACCGCGCGCGCGATTTACGATGCGACCAGCCGCTTCCACCATCCGGCCCATGCCGACGAGTGGAAGGATGCCGATCTTCCTGCCCGCGTCGATGCGACGCTCGCGCTGCTGCTGCGCGGGTTGAAAGCCTGCTAAGCCGCCGCCGCTGTTCAATACGCCGCGACCGATCAACCTCTCCCCTTGTGAAGAAGGGCGCCATCGCCAAGCGACGGCGACGACGATCGCGTGCGGAAAGTGCCGTCGGACGAGGGTACGACCGGCGGAGCCTCCGGATAGACATTGATCGCGATCTCGACGTCGTCCTTTGACCGCTTTCGAAGGCGTTCGAATGCCAGCTCCTGATCGAGCATGGCGCAGCGGAAATGGACGATCGCGGTGTCCGGCAGGCGGCAGAGTTCGTCGATGAGCTCGCCTACGGTGATGATCGAGGGAGCGACGACTGCCTTGTGATGACCCTTACTCATGACTTTTGACTCCTTCGCTCTGCTGCTAACCGGAACGGAATAGGCTCTGTTCCAATCGGCCCGGCAGATTGAGAAATTTCACGCCATTCGAAGCAATACGGCAGCCCCGCTGCTAAATCCTCGTCAGCCCGCAGGTCGCGGCGAGCCGCACCAGCTGCGCATCGGTGCGTGCGCCGGTCTTGGTCTTGATCAGGTAGTGATAGTTCTGCACCGTCTTCACACTGAGGTTGAGGTGCGTCGCGATCTGCTCGGTGGTGGCGCCGCCTGCGAACTGGCGCAAGATCTCGATCTCACGCTCGCCCAGTTGATCCAGCACTGATCCTGCGGACAAGCTGTCTTCGGCGAGGATGTGGGCGATGTCGTCGCTCATGGCTCGCTCGCCACGGGCGACGGCGCGGATGGCGCCGACCACGGCGGACGGCTCGCTGCTCTTGGTGACGAAGCCGCTGGCGCCGGCGCTGAAGGCGGCTTTCACCAGCACGGCCTCGTTGTGCATGGTGAAGACGAGGATCCGCGCCCGCGGGCTGCGCGCGCGGATGTTGCGGATCGCCTCCAGCCCGCTCGCGCCCGGCATCGAGATGTCGAGCAGGACGACATCGGGGTCATGCGCCTTGAAGGCGCCGTAGGCGTCTGCGGCATTGTCCGCTTCCGCCACGACATGGAGGTCGCCCTGGCTCTCCAGCACGCGGCGGTAGCCTTGCCGGACGATCGGATGGTCGTCGACCAGCAGCACGGAGATGCCTGTTGCCGCCACCTCGCTCATGCCGGCCTCACGCGGCGAGCGGGATGGTGGCGGCGACGCTGAGGCCGCCACGGGCAGGCAGGATCGACAGCGATCCGCCGGCCGCCTTGACGCGCTCGCGGATGCCGGTGAGGCCGAAGCCGGCCGATTGCGCGACGCGCTCCGCATCGCCGCCGCCATCATCCTCGACGCGGATCAGCAACGCGTCGTCATCACCCGCGCGCCGCTCGATGCGCAAGGTGATCTCGCTCGCCGCGCCGTGACGCAGCGCGTTGGTCAGGCATTCCTGGGCGACGCGATAGGCGGTGGTGGCGGCCGCGCCGCTGATGTCGGCGAGGTCGCCCCTGAGGTCGAGCTGGATCGTCGGCCGCGCCGCACTCTGCGAGCGCCAGCTGTCGACGAGATTGACGAGGCTCGCCTCGAGCCCGAGCTCCTCGGGCAGGGGATTGCGCAGGCGCTTCAGCGCATCACGCAGCGAGGCCATCAGGTGATGGGTGGCCTGCGAGATCATGCGCGCATCCTGAGCGGCGCCGTTGTCGGCATTTCCCTTCGCGCTCGCCGTCTCGATCGTGTTGGCGAAAGCGAGGATGGCGGAGAGATTCTGCCCGAATTCGTCATGCAGCTCGCGGGCGAGGGCGCGGCGCTCGTCGTCGCGGATCTCGATCAGGCGCCGCGTCAGGGCGGCGCGCTGCTCGGTGGCTTCTTCCAGGCGGGTGCCGAGCTCGCCAACGGCGTTGCCGATCATCGCCAGCTCCATCGAACGGAAGCGTGGCAGTTTGGTGCGATATTGTCCGCGCGCCATGCGCTGCAGCGCAGTCACGATCGTGCGCGCTGGGGCCAGCGCATGCGCGATCGCGAGCGATGCCAGCAGCGCGATCGCTGCCGCCATCAACAACGCGACGTCGATCACGTTGAGAATGTACTCCCAGGCGAGCGAGATCGCGGCTGCGGCGTCCGGCGTTGCAACCACCGTGCCGGCCGAGGCGGCGCGGGGGCTGACCGGCCGCACCACTTCGGCGTGGCTGCCGAGGAAGATCGGCACGATCGATGCGAACCAGCGCGGCGGTGTCTTGCCCAGCCCCTCGCTCTGGCCGCAGAGCGGCTTTTCGAATGCGATGGCCGGTTGGAACTCGACGCACACGCCCGGCGAAATCAGCTTCATCGTCTCCAGTGTGCGCCATTCCGGAACCGGCAGAAGCTGCTCGCGCGTTCTGCTGCTGCGCAACAAGAACTCATGCCAGTACAAGGCCTGGAGGGCCTGCGCGACCCGCTGCGCGGAGGCCGCGGTTGCCCGGTCGACGCTGCGATAGGCGTCGAACGTGGCCCATACGGTCGCCGCTCCGAGGCAAAGCGCCACGATGAGCAGCAGACGGGCGACGAGCTGAAGCACGAGGCGCATGCGATCACCCTCAACGTTTGATAAGGTCAGCCTAACAACGCCGCCGCGCCTTGCCAATCGCAGGGTTCGGCACGATCGCAGTTCGGGCAAATTTCCCAAGCCGGATTGGGCATGGGTCTTTGGACCTGGGACGGCGGCTTTGATCTAATCGGGTGGAAATCTTGATGGGCCGATCGTTGCGGCCGAGGAGCGGTGCAGCATGAGTTCGATGACGATTGGACCGATCGCGCCTGTCACGACCGACCCATCCGAGCGCAGTGCGCTCCTGTTCTGGATGATCTTCACCGGGCTCTCGATCTTCGCCGTCGTGCTGCTGTGGCGGTTCGGCCTGATCCACCTGATGCTGACCTCGGACCGCACCTACATTTCGAGCGTCATCGCGGTGCTCTATATCCTCACCTGCGGCCACTGCTTCCTGCGCACGCGGGCGATCGCGCGGGAAGGCGCGGCGGCGCGGCGCTGCCGTGCCGCGCTCGCGGCGCCCGACGGCGGCAAGGTGCTCGATGCGCGTGCGACGTCGCTGCCGCGCGGGCTGGTCCGGGATCACATCGAAAGCCTCGTGACCAAGGCCGCCGCGCAGGACTATCGCCCGGTGGATCAGACGCTGCTGCTGCGAACGCTGGCCGACCGCCTGCGCGGCTCCAACGGGTTTGGCGCCTTCGTTTCCGACACGCTGATGAAGCTCGGCCTGCTCGGTACCATCGTCGGTTTCATCATCATGCTGGCGCCGATCGCGGGACTGGATGCCGCCGACAAGGTCGCGATGCGCTCCTCGATGGGGCTGATGAGCGACGGCATGGCGGTTGCGATGTACACGACGCTTGCCGGTCTCGTCGGCTCGATCCTCGTCCGGATCCAGTATTACATGCTGGATGCCGCGACCCAGAAGGTGTTCTCCGACGCGGTTGTGCTGACCGAGACCTATGTGACGCCGGCGCTGGAGCGCAAAGGCGCCGGAACCCCGTCATGATGGATGATTTCGGTCTCTATCCGCGCGAGGAGCCGTTCGATCCGCTGGGCGTGATGCTGTTCAAGGCGCTCCAGGTGATCGCG
>Ga0102591_1003902_pt1 | contig 12511 bp, 13 predicted proteins | sample AraplaCol_mCL_r2_2_FD_76860 | JGI IMG/M metagenome (GOLD analysis project Ga0102591, IMG submission 76860) | Arabidopsis root microbial communities from North Carolina, USA - plate scrape MF_Col_mCL_r2 (SPADES assembly) (version 2) | ecosystem: Host-associated > Plants > Roots > Endosphere... | reverse complement strand
TCGGCTTGCCGTCGCCCGACAGCGTCCAGCCGGGCAAGTCCGTCAGATAGCCATCGATGGCGGCACGATCGAGGGCGTTCTCCGCCCCTTTGCGCGGCTGGCAGTGCTGGGTGGCGAGCGGGGAAAGCGGCATGGCGGCGGATCCTTGCGTGGAGAGCGCGAAGCGTCGCCGCGCGCGGTTGAATTGTCAAAAGGGGACGCCAACTGAAAACGGTACTAAAATGGTGCTGTTTCCGGCATTCCCCGGCCGGACCTCCTTCGGAGTCATCCATGATCGACATTTCGGAACGCGCCCAGGCGCATTTCCAGCGCCTCGTGGCGCAACAGAACGAAGACGGCCTGGGCATCCGCCTGCGTGTGGTCGCGGCAGGCACGCCCTCGGCCCAGTGCGAACTCGAGTTCTGCACCCCGTCCGATCTGACCGGCGACGAGTGGACCGTCGAGTGCGAGGGATTCAACATCTACGTCGACACGGAAAGCATGCGCTGGCTCGACCCGGCCACGATCGACTACGAGACCACCCCCACGGGCAGCCAGCTCAACATTCGCGCGCCTCGGATCAAGGGCGATGCCCCGGGCGAGGGTGCCGGCCTCGTCGAGCGCGTGCAGTTCGTTCTGGAGTCCGAGATCGCGCCGCAGATCGCGTCCCACGGCGGCCGCATCTCGCTGGTGGAGGTCACGTCCGGCGGCGTCGTGGTGCTGCGCTTCGGCGGCGGCTGCCACGGATGCGGCATGGTCGACGTCACGCTGAAGAACGGCGTCGAGAAGACCCTGCGCGAGCGCATCCCGGAAATCACGGAAGTCCGCGACGCCACCGACCACGAAACCGGCGACAAGCCGTACTTCGCCCGGGCGGGCTGATCCAGCCCGCTGGTGATTACTCGCCCTGGATGTGCCCTTCGAGGCCGCTCAGGCGGGTGGGCATGGTCGAGAAATACGCCGAGATATCGGTGATGTCCTGATCCGAGAGCGTGGCGGCGAAGCCCTTCATCACGGGGTTGCCGCGCTGGCCGGTCTTGTACTCGTGGAGGGCCTGCGCGAGGTAGTCGGCGTACTGACCCGCGAGGCGCGGGTACTGCGGATCGACGGAGTTGCCGTCCTGACCGTGGCAGGCCACGCAGGTCGCGATCTTGGTCTTGCCGCGCGCGGGATCGCCGGCGGCGAAAGTCTGGGTGGCGGTCAGCGCGAGCAGCGCGCCGATGGCAATCAGGGAAAACCCACGGGTCATCGTTCGTCCTCGGCGACTTACTTGGCGAGACTGGAGAGATAGGCGGCGATATCGGCGATGTCTTCGTTGGACAGGCTGTCGGCCTGTGCGGACATCGTGGGATGTTTGCGGTCGCCACCCTTCGTCCGGTACGACTTCAGCGCATTGACGATGTACTGCTCGTTCTGCCCGGCGATGTGCGGCACGTGGTACTCGGGATAGACGTTGCTGTACCCCGGCACGCCATGGCAGCCGTTGCAGGTGTAGACGAGCGTCCGCCCCCTGGTCTTGTCCCCTTCGGCGTGCACCGCGGATGCGGCGCACAGAGCTACAGCGATCAGTCCAACCAGATGCAGACGCTTCATTAAGAAATCCCTGGGTGCCGGGCGGGGCCGGGGTTGAATAGCCGTCGGAGTATAGAGGCGTGTCGCGACGGCGGACAACCGCAGGGCATCAGAACAGGCTGCGGATGATGTGGACGCCGGCGATGTATTCGCCCGCGATGGTGCCCATGGTCACCAGGAAGAAGTTCAGCAGCGTGCGCGCCACGCGGTTCTTCCACCAGCCCGTCCAGTGCGTGATGTCGTCGCGCAGGCGTTCGAAGTCGACCACGCGCGGCTTGCGCGCCCAGGCTTCGGCCATGGCACTGATGGCGCCGGAGGGAATGCCGGGACGGAACGGCTTCAGCGGGGCGGCGACGAACGCCGCCACGATGGACAGCGGATGACCGCCGGCGATCAGCGCACCGAGCGCCGAGAGGCCGCCGGTCAGCAGGATCCAGTTCTTCAGCGCGTCGATGCCGAGGCTCGGGCTGCGGTAGAAGGCGTAGCCGATGGCCGCGAAGACGCCGAGCACCAGCGCCACCGCGAGTACCTTCGGCCACTTCGGGGCGGGCGGCGTCACGGCGAGATCGTCGGCTAGCGCACGGGCGTCGCCGTGCTGCCCGGCCAGCTGTTCGCTCATGCCTTTCAGATGGCCGGCGCCGATCACGACGAGCACCTTGCGGCTGGGCGCCGCGGGGTCCATCGCGGCGCCGTTCTCGCGGAGCTTCGCGGCCATGAACTCGTCGCGTTCGGCGATCAGCGCGCGGTAGAGCGGTGCCGAGCCCGCCGCGAAGTCGCTGAAGGCGCTTTCGAGCAGATCGGACTGCTTAAGCTTCTCGATATCGGCCTCGGCGATTTCCTCGCGTTCGAAGACGCTGCCGAGCATGCCGGCGAGGAGTCCGAAGCGCTGGAAGAAGCCGACGCTGCGCCATGCCCGCTTCAGCGTCGTGCCCACTTCGCGGTCCACCAGCCAGACGGGGATGCCGCGCGCGTCGGCACCGTCCATCGCGGCCTTCATCTCCGCGCCTGGCTCGATGCCGTACTGCGCGGCGAGCCGCTTCTGGAACGATCCCAGCACCAGGCTCGCGGCGACCATGCCGGCCTTGCCCTGGCGGATCACCTGGAAGAGGTCCATCTGCTTGAACGCTTCGGGATCGCGAACGCCCTGCGCGCGGCTCTCGCACAGTTCGACCGCCACGGCGTCGAAGTGCTCGGTGTCGAGCAGGGCGTCGACCGCCTGCACGCTGGCGCGCGAAACATGCGCCGTGCCGAGGATGACGTACTCGACGCCTTCGCGCGTCATGCGCTCGATGGGTTGCCCTTCCAGGGCCGCGGGAAGGCTGACGTTCTCGGCCGGAATCATGCGGTGGCTAGTCCTTGTCGATCAATCGCGGAAGCGTTTGGTGAGGTCGCCGTAGGCGTCGATGCGGCGGTCGCGCAGGAACGGCCAGATGCGGCGGACGTGCTCGCTGCGCTCCATGTCGACGTCGCAGATCAGCAGTTCGCGCCCGTCGGTGCCGGCCTGAGCGAGGAACTCGCCCTGCGGTCCGGCGACGAAGCTGTTGCCCCAGAACTGAATACCGCTGCCCACGTTCGACGGATCCGCTTCATAGCCCGTGCGGTTGCACGCGAGCAACGGCAGGCCGTTGGCGACGGCATGGCCGCGCTGCACGGTGATCCAGGCCTCGCGCTGGCGCGCCTTTTCCTCGTCGGAATCGTTGGGATCCCAGCCGATGGCCGTCGGGTAGAAGAGGATGTCGGCGCCGGCCAGCGCCATGAGGCGCGCGGCTTCCGGATACCACTGGTCCCAGCACACCAGCACGCCGAGCTTGCCGACCGACGTGGGGATCGGGTCGAAGCCCAGGTCGCCCGGCGTGAAGTAGAACTTCTCGTAGAACGCCGGATCGTCGGGAATGTGCATCTTGCGGTACTTGCCCGCGATCGCGCGCGAGCGATCGAAGACCACGGCGGTGTTGTGGTACAGGCCCGTCGCGCGCTTTTCGAAGATGGAGGCGACGACGACCAGCTTCAGTTCCTCGGCGAGCGCGCCGATGCGATCGGTGCCCGGCCCGGGGATGGTTTCGGCGAGATCGAACTCGTCGACGCTCTCGCGCTGGCAGAAATACGGGCCGTTGTGCAGCTCCTGCAGCAGCACGAGTTCGACGCCGGCTTTCGCGGCATCGCGCAGGCCGGTCTCGATCGCGTCGAGGTTCGCGTCGCGGCTGCCGCGGTCGGTTTCCTGGAGCAGGGCGACCTTGAGGGTCTTGCGGGTCATCGTCGTCATTCCTGGCGCGGCGATCTGCCGCGCGTTGCAGAGGGTGGGTCAGGCGGCGATCGCGGCCGGCAGTTGCATGGTGATGCAGTGCAGGCTGCCGTTCTGCCAGATCAGCGGACGGCACGGCACCTGCACCACCTCGCGGCCCGGATGGGCCAGTCCGATGATGCGCGCCGCCTCGGCGTCGACGCGGTCGCCGTAGGCGGGCACGAGGACGGCGCCATTGACGATCAGGTAGTTCGCATAGGACGCCGCCAGTCGACGACCGTCGTCGAGGATCGGCTGCGCCCAGGGCAACGGGTGCAACGGGTACGGCTTGCCTTCGGGCGATCGCAGCGCGGCGAGCTCCGCGGCCATCCGGCCCAGTTCCGCGAAATGCGGATCGCTGGCGTCGTCGCATGCCTGGTAGACGATGCCGCCGTCCGGGCTGAAACGGGCGAGCGTGTCGATATGGGCGTCGGTGTCGTCGCCTTCAAGGTAACCATGGTCCAGCCACAGCACGCGGCTGGCGTGAAGCGTGGTCGCCAGCGTGTCGGTCATCGCCTCGCGCGACAGGTCCGGGTGACGCTGCGTCAGGCACTTCCACGTGGTCAGGATGGTGCCCTGCCCGTCGCTCTCGATGCCGCCGCCCTCGAGTGCCCAGTCGATGCGCCTGTGCGGCAGGCCGGACAGCACGCCGCGCTCGAGCAGGCCGGAGATCAGGGCGTCGTCCTGTTCCGCGCCGAACTTGCCGCCCCAGCCCGTGAAGCGGTAGTCGTTGAGCAGCACGCCGTCCGGACCGGTCAGCGTGATCGGCCCCGAGTCGCGCAGCCAGGTGTCGTCGTAGGGCAGCTCGATGAAGTGGACGCGCGACATGTCGGCGCCGGTCCGCTCGATGGCCAGTCGCGCACGCTCGCGCAGCCCGGCGTCGGCGACCACGATGTGCAGCGGTTCGAAGCGCGTGACCGCGGCCGCGAGTGCCACGTAGGTGGTCTCGACACCGTCGAGGCGATCCGCCCAGTCGGTGCCCTCGTGGGGCCAGGCGATCAGCACGCCGGCCTGGGGCTCCCATTCGGCGGGCAGGCGATAGGACGATTCGGTCATGAGCGGGCGGCGAAGTGGGGGAAGCCCTCCATTGTAAGGCTTCCCGGTTACCGCTGCCCGAACGGCGCCTCAGCGCGGATTCGCGGGATTCGTGTTGTTGCCCGCCGGGGTGTTCAGCACGGCGTGGATCACGTGGCTGCGCTCGAAGTAGACGATGTAGCCGGGGTACATCCAGCGGTTGATCACCGGCTGGTGACGGCTGCCGCCGCCGCGCTGGTCCAGCTTCGAGGTGGGCTGGCCATACTGGCGCTCGACCTCGGCCATGCTCATGCCCTTCTTCGGAAGGTTCATGGCCTGCTCCTGCTTCACGCGCTCGACGAGAAGCGTGTCGCCGGCGCGGGCCGACGGAACCACGGCGGCGGACACGAAAGCCAGGGCGATCGCGGTCAGAACAGGCTTGAAGGTCTTCATGATGGCTCCGTCGCGCTCCCCATGCGGCGCAGGACGCCGTTGTAACAGATCGTCCATGGTCACGCCATGGGCGCCGCGTGGCGAGCCGCGGCCCTGTGTGCTGCGTCGCGTTTCTCCGGACGGGGACGGGCTCCGGCGGCTATCATGCGCAGTCGTCTTTACGCCGTGCCCGCCATCCATGATCTCGTTCCGTAACCTCGCCCTTCGCCGCGGCAGCCGTACGCTGCTTTCGCAGATGGACCTCACCATCCAGACCGGATGGGCCCTGGGTGTGATCGGCCGCAACGGATGCGGCAAGTCCACCCTGTTCGCCGCGCTCAAGGGCGAGCTGGAGCCGGAGGTCGGCAATCTGGACATGCCGCCGAAGGTGCGCCTCGCCTCCGTGGCGCAGGAAACACCGGCGCTGCCGGACCCGGCGATCGAATACGTGCTCGGCGGCGACGTCGAGGTGGCCGCCGCGCTGAAGGCCGAGTCCGATGCGCTCGACGCGGAAGACATGGAGGCGGTAGCCGCCGCGCACCTGCGCATCGAAGAGGTGAACGGGTACGACGCCCGGGCGCGCGCGGGTCGCCTCATGCATGGACTGGGCTTCGCGCCCGAAACGCACGAGCAGCCGGTGGCGTCGTTCTCGGGCGGCTGGCGCGTGCGCCTCAATCTGGCCCGCGCGCTGATGGCGCCCTCGGACCTGTTGCTGCTCGACGAGCCCACCAACCATCTCGACCTCGACGCCGTGCTCTGGCTCGAGGAATGGCTGCGCCGTTACCCGGGCACGCTGCTGATCATCTCGCACGATCGCGAGTTCCTCGACGGCGTGATCTCGCACACGATGCACCTGCACGACGGCACGGCCAAGCTCTATACCGGCAACTACACGGCCTTCGAGCGGCAGCGCGCCGAGCACCTGCGCCAGCAGCAGATCGCGCACGTGCGCGAGCAGGCGGAGCGCGCGCACCTGCAGTCGTTCATCGACCGCTTCAAGGCCAAGGCGAGCAAGGCCAAGCAGGCGCAGTCGCGCATGAAGCGTCTGGAAAAGATGGCCGGCACCGAAGCCGTGCGTGCCGAGCGGTCCTTCAGTTTCTCGTTCCCGTCGCCGGAGCGTCTGCCGACGTCGATGCTGCAGCTGGATCACATCGACGCCGGTTACGGCGATCACGTGGTGCTGCACGACGTCGCCTTCGGCCTCGAGTCCGGCGACCGCATCGGCCTGCTCGGGCCGAACGGTGCCGGCAAGTCGACGATGGTGAAATCGCTCGTCGGCGAACTCGCGCCGCTGGCGGGCGAGCGCGGCATCCACAAGGACACCCGCATCGGCTACTTCGCGCAGCACACGGTGGAAAGCCTGCGCGAAGGCGCCAGCCCGTTCGATCACCTGCAGGAAAAGGCGCCGAACGCGGGAGCGCAGGTTCTGCGCGACTACCTCGGCACCTGGAACTTTCCGTCCGACCGGGCGTTCGAGCCCGTGGACGCGTTCTCCGGCGGCGAGCGCGCGCGACTCGCGCTGGCCCTGATCGCGTGGGACAAGCCGAACCTGCTGCTGCTCGACGAGCCGACCAACCATCTCGATCTCGACATGCGCGAAGCACTGGCCGACGCCCTTTCCGCGTTCGACGGCGCGCTCGTGCTGGTCTCGCACGATCGCCATCTGCTCGGCATGGTCTGCGACGAATTCTGGCGCGTGGCCGACGGCAAGGTGGAGCCGTTCGACGGCGATCTCGACGACTACGCGAAGTGGCTGCGTACGCGCGCCACCACGCGCAAGACCGCGGCCGTCGCCTCCGCGCCCGCCGACGCGCCGGTGCAGGAGTCGGCGAAGGAGCGTCGCAAGCAGACGGCCGAGGAGCGCGAGAAGGAGAAGCCGCTCCGCGCGCGGGTGAAGAAGATCGAAGCGCTCATCGCCACGATGGACAAGGAGCTCGGCGCCATCGAGAGCAAGCTCGCCGATCCCGCGGTCTATGGCGGGTCGACCGCCGAACTGGCGAAGCTCGGTCAGCGTCAGTCCGAATTGCGCGGCGAGAAGGAGTCGCTCGAATTCGAATGGATGGAGATCCTCGAGCAGATCGAGGTCTGAGGATGGCGCAGGTGCTCCATGTGCTGCTCCCCGGTCGCGACAGACTCGCCGCGGTGGCCGGGTTCGCCGAGTGGCTGGCGCGGGGCACGCGCCTGCCGGCCGCGGTGCCCGGTTATCTCGTCGCGCTGTCCGAGCACTTCCGCTGGCCGGATGGTGCGCTGCCCGCTGCCGCGCTGATCCGCCAGTCGGTCGCGGGCGATGCCGGCGACGCGCTCTGGCTGTCGGCGGATCCCGCATGGGTGCAGCCGGAGGTCAACGGTGCGCGACTGCTCGCGATCGGCAACCTCGCGCTCAGCGTTGCCGATGCGGCCAGTCTCGTGGAGGCGCTGGCGGAGACGTTCGAGGCCGAGGGCATGACGTTGCACGTCGGCGATGCGCAGCACTGGCAGGTTCGCCTGCCAGCCTATGTCGACGTGCCGCCGTTCCCCGATCCGGAGGACGCGCTCGGTGCGGATCTGTTCGAACAGTTGCCCAAGGGCGACGCGGGACGGCAGTGGCGGGCGTTGCTCAACGAAGCGCAGGTCGTGCTGCACAACCACCCCGTCAACCGTCGTCGCGCCTCGGAAGGGTTGCCGCCGGTGAACAGCGTATGGTTGTGGGGCGCGGGCGCGCTACCCGCATGGGTGGAATGCGGCCTGGCCCACATCTACAGCGACGACCTGCTCGTCTGGTCGCTCGCGCATCGCGCGGACGTGGACGTGCATGCACGCGCGGATTTCGCCGACGGGCAGGGCGCGTCGATCGATCTGCTCGACCTTCAGGACGTGCAACCGTCGGCGTTCGAACGCGACTGGTGGCCGGCGATCGAAGCGCGCCTCGCGTCGGGTACCGAGGTACGCCTCGCGTTCGCCGATGGCGTGAGGGTGGCGGTGCACAAACGCCATCGCCTGCGCTTCTGGCGCAAGGCATGACCACGCGCGTCTGGCGCCAGCGTATCGTCGCGGCGGCGCCGGCGGGCTGGCCCGCCCACGTCCATCCGGTGATCCAGCGCGTGTACGCCGCACGCGGCGTGAGCACGCCCGACGGTGCCGAACACCGGCTCGCACGCATGCTCGCGCCGGCCCTGCTGGGTGGCATGGACAAGGCGGTCGCCTTGTTGATGGCCGCCATCGAGAGCGACCAGCGCATCGTCATCGCCGGCGACTACGATTGCGACGGGGCGACCGGCACGGCCGTGGCGGAGCGCGGCCTGCGCCTGCTCGGCGCACGGCACGTCAGCCATGTGGTACCCAATCGCTTCGTCCACGGCTACGGTCTCAGCGAAGCGCTGGTCGCCTCCCTCGATCCCACGCCGGACCTGATCGTCACCGTCGACAACGGCGTCGCGAGCCTTGCGGGCATCGCCGCCGCGCGGGCGCGCGGCATCCGCGTGCTCGTCACCGACCATCATCTTCCTGGCGACGCGCTGCCGGAGGCCGACGCCATCGTCAATCCGAACCTGGCGGGCGACGGTTTTCCCAGCAAGGCGCTCGCCGGTGTCGGCGTGATGTTCTATCTGTTGCTCGGCGTGCGCGCCGCGATGCGCGACGCGGGGCGTTTCCCCGCCGGTGCACCCGATCTCGCGGCCCTGCTCGACCTGGTCGCGCTCGGCACCGTGGCCGATCTCGTGCCGCTGGATTTCAACAACCGCGTGCTCGTGGATGCGGGCCTGAAGCGCATGCGCGCCGGCAAGGCATGCGCCGGTATCACCGCGCTGATCGAAGCGAGCGGCCGATCCGTCGCCACGGTCGGCGCGACCGATCTCGCGTTCGCCATCGGCCCGCGGCTGAACGCGGCGGGCCGACTCGAAGACATGTCGCTCGGCGTCGCCTGTCTGCTGACCGACGACGCGGGCATCGCGCGTCGTTACGCCGAGCAACTCTCGGCGATCAACCAGGAACGTCGCGAGATGCAGGCGGGCATGGTGGAAGAGGCCGAGACCATGGTCGCGCGTGCGGCGCACGTCGACGCGGTGGGCGTCGCGCTTTTCGATCCCGGCTGGCATCCCGGCATCGTGGGGCTGGTGGCGTCGAAGCTGAAAGAGAAACTGCACCGGCCGGTGCTCGCGTTCGCGCCGGCCGGCGACGACAGCGACGAGCTGCGCGGGTCGGCGCGCTCCATTCCCGGATTCCACATCCGCGACGCGCTCGCCGCCATCGATGCGAGGCATCCCGGACTGATCCTGCGCTTCGGCGGCCATGCGATGGCGGCCGGGCTCAGCATGAAGGCCAGCGAGTTCGAACGTTTCGCCGCCATCTTCGACGCGACGGCGCGCATCCATCTCGACGACGAGCACCTGCAGGCGCTGGTGCAGACCGATGGCGAGCTCGATTACCGCGATCACACGCTGGATCTGGCGAAGCAGCTACGCCATGCCGGCCCGTGGGGGCAGGGCTTCCCGCCGCCGCTCTTCGAAGCCCGCTTCGAATGCGCGTCGTGGAAACCGATGGGCAGCCGGCACCTGCGGCTGCAGCTGAGGCACACGCAGGGCGGCGCACCGCTCGACGCCGTGATGTTCAACTGCTTCGACGGCACGCCGCCGCCGGTGCGTATGCGCGTGGCGTACGAGCTCGCGGTCAACGACTGGCAGGGCAGGGAGAGCGTGCGGCTGTTGCTGACGCATATGGAGCCGCTGGGCTGAGCCATTCCTTCGCATGGTGGATCGGTGCTTCAATGCAGCGATCCTCCCGCGAGATGCCCCGATGAGTCCCGAACGTTTCGTCCAGGCCCTGCAGAAGGTCGTGGTCCACGACAACCTCGCGGTGTATTCCGAACTGTTCCGCAGCACGCCCGTCGATCGTGCGGTGGACCCGCACTGGGTGCGCGCGCTGACGCTGTTCAATGGACTGGACGACGAGAACAAGCAGGTGCTTATCGAAATCATCTGCCACACGATGGTCGACACCACCGCCAACATCCTCGGTATCCTCGACGGGGGATGTCCGGTGGCGGGCATCGACGGTGACGTGACCGTGCAGGTCGACGGTCACCGCATCGGAGGCGAACTGCAGGAGCTGTTCCTTGAGCTGAGCGAAGCGGGCTGACGTCGCGCGTGCGTGCTGGCACACTCTTGCGCCCCGTTCGCTAAGGCCATCCATGCGCTCGAATGCCCTCAAGGCCGTGGCTATCGGACTGCTGTCCGCACTGTTCTTCACGTTCACGTACGTCTTCAATCGTGCCGTGGTCAGCGGCGGCGGGCACTGGCAGTGGGCGGTGATCCTGCGCTATCTGATCACGCTGCCGTTGCTCGCGGCGGTGTTGCCGTTCCAGGGCGGACTCGGCGCGCTGCCCGCGGAGCTGCGTGCGCATCCTGTCCCGTGGCTGCGCTGGAGCGCCGTGGGATTCTTCCTCTTCGGTCTGCCTTTGACCTGGGCCGCGAGCAGCGGACCGTCGTGGCTCGTCGCCGGCAGTTTCCAGATGACCGTGCTCGCGGGGCCGCTGATGGCGCCGTTCATCTATCGCGACGCGCGTGCCCGCTGGCACGCGGGATCGCTGGCGATCGGCGTGCTGATTCTCGCCGGCGTGATGTTGCTGCAACTGGGCAATGCGCACGGCTCGCTCGATGCCGAGGCGTGGCTGGCCGTCGGCGCGGTGGTCGTCGCCGCGTTCGCCTATCCGCTTGGCAACCGGAAGATCCTCCTGCACCTCGAACGTACGGGTGTCCGTCTGGGCGCCGTGCAGCGAGTGTTCGGCATGACGCTGGCCAGCTGGCCGCTCTGGCTCGCCTTCGCGGCCGTGACGTGGGCCACGATCGGCCCCCCGACCTGGCGTGAGGTGGGGCTCGCCGGTGGCGTGGCGCTGTCGTCCGGCGTGATCGCCACCGTGCTGTTCTTCCACGCGACCGAGCGCGTGGGCCGCCAGCCGACCGCGCTCGCGGCCGTCGAGGCGATGCAGGCGGCGGAGCTGCTGTTCGCCGCGGGGATCGGCGCCGTGTTCCTCGGTGAAGCGACACCCGGCCCGCTCGCGGCATCCGGGGCGATCGCGATCATCGTCGGCATCGGCGCTTTCGCCTGGGCCAGCAGCCGCGAGGCGCCGGCGGTGGACGCCGTCGAGGGCGACCGGGGTGCTTGACACCATCGTGACGGCGACGCGTTAGGCTGGGCGGGCCTTCGCGGAGATCCGGTCATGAAAGCCATCGCCATCGTCATGTTGTTGAGCCTCTCCGCGACGTCCGTCGATGCCCAGACGCCGCCGGGCGTCCATAAGGAGGCGGCCCCGACGCCGCACCCGATGAAACGCTTCACGTGGCGCGACGAAGCCGCGGGCTACACGTTCGTCGGGCCGCCGCGCTGGGCGGGTCGGGTGCAGGCGGTGCCGCTCTCGTCGAAAGCGCTCGCGGCATCCGGCGCGACGAGCGGCGTGCAGTTCCGGGACGGCGACCGCGTGGTGCTGGAACTGCTCGCCGCCGACGACGGCCGCGAAAAGGCGCTGTTGACCGCCGGGGCCACCGAACTCTCGCGCAGCAGTGGTCATGTCGTCGCGGTGAAGACCGAAGCGCGCGGCGGCGAGCTGGCGTTGACCGCGGACGAACTCGCGGCCGCCGTGCAATGGGACGGTGGAACGGCGGGGACGGCCGCTCGCTGATCGATAGCCCTCGCGTATCGAAGCGGACGTTTCACGGTATCGATCCGACTCAATTCAGGGATTAACCTCTCCACCTGTTTCTTTCCTGGAGATCCGACGTGGACGGCTCGTCCCTCGGCCCGGCCGTCGTCGACCGGCGCATCCGGCATGGCACGCCTGCCTTCCGGCGTACCAATCTGGCCCTTTTTTCGGCCGGCTTCGCGACCTTCGGGTTGCTCTACTGCGTGCAGCCGCTCCTGCCGGCGTTTTCGCGCGGCTTCGGCGTCGACGCGGCGGCGAGCAGCCTCGCCCTGTCGCTGACCACCGGCGTGCTCGCGGTGGGCATGCTGTTCGCCGGCGCGATCTCCGACGCGCTCGGGCGCAAGCCGGTGATGCTCGTGTCGCTGCTGGGTTCGGCATTGCTCGTGCTCCTGACCGCCGTCGCGCCGAACTGGACGACGCTTCTCGTGCTCCGCGCCCTGCTGGGCATCACGCTCGCGGGGTTGCCCGCCGTCGCGATGACGTACCTGAGCGAGGAAGTGCACGGCGAATCGATCGGGTTTGCGATGGGCCTGTACATCGGCGGCAACGCGATCGGCGGC
>Ga0102591_1003897_pt1 | contig 12526 bp, 12 predicted proteins | sample AraplaCol_mCL_r2_2_FD_76860 | JGI IMG/M metagenome (GOLD analysis project Ga0102591, IMG submission 76860) | Arabidopsis root microbial communities from North Carolina, USA - plate scrape MF_Col_mCL_r2 (SPADES assembly) (version 2) | ecosystem: Host-associated > Plants > Roots > Endosphere... | reverse complement strand
TAATTCGGGCCTCTCGCGATTAGCGTGAGAATGCAGGAGAGATGGATGAGTGGTTTAAGTCGCACGCCTGGAAAGCGTGTATAGGTTCATAGCCTATCGGGGGTTCGAATCCCCCTCTCTCCGCCAAGAACAAGTAGCAAGACGTCCAAAGATGTCCACGAACCCGCGAAACTCCCAGTGAGAACGCGGGTTTTTTGTTCCTAGAGCGCTTTTAGCGTCCATTGAAATCCAGCACCTTTGACAGTATCTTTGACGGTATCTTGAAATACCGTCAAATCTGATACCGTCACATGCCTAAACTCGCAGTTCCCCTCACTGACCTCCAGCCGCGTACAGCAAAGCCCAAAGACAAGCCGTATAAGTTGACCGACGGCGGCGGCCTTTACCTTTTGATCAACACGGACGGCGCAAAGTATTGGCGCATGGATTATCGGTACGGTGAGGCCCGAAAGACCCTGGCGTTCGGCAAATATCCCGAAGTAACCCTGGCAGAAGCCCGCGAAAAGCGCTTGGCCGCGCGTAAGTTGCTTGATCAAGCGATTGATCCGAGCCAGGAGAAGAAGGAACGTCAGCGCGAGGTGAGCGAGGCCAACAGCAATACCTTTGAGAAGCTGGCACGCGAGTGGCATAACAACAAGTTGCCTACTTGGAGCGCCGCGACCGCTCGCGACACTATTCGCCGCCTGGAGATCGACGTCTTCCCGCAAATTGGCTCGATGCCTATCGGTGCGATCAAGCACCAGCACATGATCGCGGCACTCCGCAAGATCGAGAGCCGCGGCGCACACGAAATTGCCCACAGAATCAAAGCTACATGCGCGCGCGTTTTCACTTATGCCAGCCAACAAGGAATCGAAAACCGAAACCCGGCGGCGGATATGAGAGACGTCCTTAAGCCGGTAAAGGCTGGTCACTTCGCCGCAATCACCGCTGACGAACTGCCAGCGTTTCTCACTGCGATGGACAAGAACGATGCGCGTTTGTTCAAACCGACCCGCATCGCGCTGCGCCTGATGATGCTTCTTTTCGTGCGCACTTCTGAATTGATCGAGACGCCTTGGAGCGAAATTGACCTGGAGCGGGGCGAATGGATCATCCCTTGGCGTCGCATGAAGCGAGGCAAGCTGACGGTTAATCCGGATACGACCGACCATCATGTATGCCTATCTTCTCAAGCGCTTGATCTTCTGCGGGAACTGCATACATTGACCGGCGGTGGAAAGTATCTGTTCCCGAACCAACGGGATCACGAGAAATCTATGAGCAATGGCGCGATTCTGATGGCCCTTAAGCGCATGGGTTATCAGAATCGGATGACTGGTCACGGCTTCCGAGCGCTAGCAATGTCCACGATCAAAGAGCGTCTAGGTTACCGGTATGAAGTGGTGGACCGCCAATTGGCCCACGCGCAAAAGGATAAGGTGGCTGCAGCTTACGATCGAGCGCAGTTCTTGGCTGAACGACGTGTGATGATGCAAGACTGGGCTGATTTCATCGACGGTATCGCAAGCGGTAAGGTCGTGGCCGGTGCCTTCGGTCGAAAGGCGGCCTAAATATTTTTGCTTGGGTGTCAGAATTTGGTCGAAGAATGAACTGATGCGCTGACTATAATGGGTTAAGAGGCCTCTATACATCTTCTAACCTCTTATGGAGTTTCATTGCATGACCCAGCCGCACATTGAACGTCTTCCGGTAGTTTTGAGCCGCCTTAGCGTAAGCCGCAGTAGTCTCTACAAGTTGATCCAACAGGGGCACTTCAAAGCACCTTTGAAGCTTGGCCCAAGATCGGTCGGTTGGTTGTCCACTGACACGGACGACTTTATCGCAAGCCGCGCGCAAGCTTCTCGCGTGCGCTCCACAGCATGAGCGAATTGACGCCTCTCACCGCGCGTCATAGTGACGAGATGGACTTGAGGCTTCAGCCATTCTCGAATCTTCTTCGCGAATTCTATCGTCTTACAGGTAACGTGCGCGCGGCAAATCTGGACGATTTACAAATTTCGCGCTTGCGCTCTTATGGACGCGAAGTGGATTGCCATCATCTAAACGATCAAACAATTCTAGTGCTTAGCGATGATTTGTTGCAGCGCCTGGTGGTGGTCCAGAACGCGAATGTTCCGCACTATGCCTTTGTAGCGACTTAAGGAAAGACCCATGAAAAAACGTATTACCCTGGACGGCGATTTGGCCGTAGTCTTGGGGCGGCTTGCTTCGCGCTCAGGAATTAGCGTTGGCGCAATTGCGAACAAAGTTCTGGCATCACACGCCGCCGAATTCTATGAGATCGACGCATTTTTGGACGCGCACCCTGCTGGCGCTGGAACCCTCCATGAGCAAGGACTCAACCTGGTGCAGTCCTACGGCCCCGAGTCCCTCATGGATGGACTCTCTCGTATTGCACCGCATTACCGGACGCTGGAATCGCGGTTTGAGCGTGAGTTGGTGGAGGCCTTCCGCAGCACCACCAACACGAAGCAATGAGTGAGTTGAACGCAGCGGGAAATGAAGAAGAATTCGTGCCGCTTGGGACACTGCTGCGTGCCACTGCGCCTGATGCTTTGAGTCAGTCACGGAGGCGCGCCGCAGCGTTGGAGAGGGAAAGCTTGATTGGGAGATTTCGCATGACATTCGCTAACAACAAGCGTGTTGCGTCCTTTCTGCTAGCCGAAGTCTTGATTGAGCGTGCAATACCGCCGTGCTTTTGGCATGACGATTCGGTGCAGGACAGCGTCACATTGAGTCAGCGCGCCGACCTGCTGCTTTTTGATCTCGCCTGGTTGCGGCGCTGGTATAGGGAACACGCCAGCGCTGTGAGATACCTACGCGGCAAAGCCTTGTTGACCGGAAGCGAGGTGGTCTTCCACCGGGAGGCAAGCTTCGCTTTTCATGGCGGAAGACGGCCACCGTGGAAGATCGTAGGTTCACTTAGTCTGACGGAGCGCCAACAATGGGATGCAGCTTACCTGCGTTCGACACCGATCAAGAAACATTCGGCAATTACCAAGGCATGCAGCAAGCGTGTCCGGCAACTATTGCAGGATGACTTGCGGACGACGCGCCGAACTGCTGCATTTGGGGATGCGGAAGCAGAGGCTACTCTTGCGCGCCGCCACGCACTTTGGCGTTGCTCGCGGATGGTAAAGAATGCCAGCCCGTCTGAAATCGCTTCGCGCTTTAGCCAAATGACTGGGGTGCGGATTTCGCGACAGGCATGCGCAAACCAATTGTCCAAAGTGCGTGCCGTGCTCCGCGAGCGGGGAGATGACTTGATGGACTAAAAGCGTTGCGAATAGGGCGGGGGCGTATCCTTTTTCGAGAACGAAGTTCTCGATTGTATCCGTCACCCCTTAACCGAATCATCATGCCCCGTGTTCCCATGCACTCCAGGGGTGACGAAATGAGATCACTTTGAGAGGTGACGAAACACTACCTCCGTCACCCCTCAAGCTTATATAGCATGTCACCAGTCGCTCCGGAATGTGAGAACTAACGCGCAAGTAACGCGCAAAGAAAGCGGGGGAAATTTTAGAGAAATCCGTCATCGGCTCCGAATTAAATGGATCAGTCCAAATAAGGAATCATGTTTATGCGTTACGTAACTATCGAAGAGTTGCAGGCTTTTTGGTTGTCGAGACCGTTAGCAAGACCATTGATAGCGGGTTCGCAATCGCACACATTGGAGACATCGCAGATCGACCAACGATTGCGATCTCGATGTGCGTGGGCTAGGTGACGGTTATGTAAACCAATAGGTCACTCCTCACTCGATCGTTTCCGCTGCGGAGATGATTGCTACGAATACCGTTGTGTCCATCGATAGTACAGCGGGTTGAAGTCCTAGAAAGAAGGGGCACCGCTCAAGGGGATGTGTTCACGAACTTCGGAGCCTTGGTCGTCAATCCTTATAGTTTGATACAGCAATTGCGATCTCCGTTATTGCTTCGTTGTTTCGTTCATGCTATTTTGACTTGGTTGCAAAAGTGGAACCGATTCTTGTGTGATGGAACCGATCCGAGCTAATTCCGTGTTTAACTCTATGAAGAAGAATTATGAACTGGAAGAAAATTAGAGAGCTGCGTGAACCCTATAATGATGCGATCAACTACCGCAGCAGGGACTATAAGGAGTTCTTCCAGAAAATATTCCTCCGGACTGACGACTTAGATCGTATTTTGAATCCTCACGTATATTTCTTGATGGGAGAGAAGGGGTCGGGTAAGACAGCATTTGCCGTATATCTTGAGAATAACGCAACCAAGAACCACAAGTGCAAGTTGACCACAATGACGGAGACGCAATATAAGCGATTTATTGCTCTCAAGCGCCAAGGGAAGCTCGCCTACAGCGATTATGCCAATATTTGGCGTTCCATGCTGCTGTTCATTGTTGGGAGGATGCTCGTTGAGAAATCCAGTAATCCTTTTCACTTATTGACTGGGAAGTTTTCGAAGGTAAATAAGGAAATTGAGAAATGGTCGAAAAACGCCCTTAACCCCGAAGTGGAGAGCGCGTTTGAAGCCATTAGTAGCGAAGCGATTTCTGCAAAGTTAAAGAATGATCAAATCGGTGAGGCAGGTGGAGAGCAAAAGACGCAAAACACCGAAAAATCGACGTTCTTTAAACATCATCTTTTAGACACCGAAAATGCCTTCAAGGATGCCATAGGCAGTTTGAAGCTATCGGACGGTCATGTTCTCTTCATTGATGGAATCGACTATAGACCTGAAAGCGTGCCGTATTTGGAGTATATCGAGTGTATCAAAGGGCTTGGAGAAGCTGTGTGGCAGTTGAACACTGAGTTCTTTGGTTCGATCAGAGATTCAAAAGGGCGCATTAAAATTGTGCTCCTTGTTCGCCCCGACGTATTCCACGCGCTGAACTTATATAATTCAAATTCCCGCCTTCAAGATAACTGTGTTTTCTTGGATTGGTCGACAACCGAACGTGAGTATGCTGAATCGAAATTGTTTGAAGTCAGCGGAAAATATTTTTCTTCACAACAGACATTACATGTTTTGCCTTCTGTTGCTTGGAATCAATATTACCCTGGACAAAATTCAACGGGCTATACTTTTAAGAAACTTCTAAAGCACTCATTTCATAAGCCGCGCGATATTCTAACGTTTGTGAAAATCACGCAAAAGTTTAACTCTAAAGGCAGTAATGAAGATGCAACTCAGTTCCCCCATGATGTTGCTGATAAACCTGCGGTCACAAGAGAGTTTTCTGATTATTTGTTGGGGGAAATAAAAAACTATTCGGCGTTTTATATGCCCCAGGAGGACTTCAATAAGTATTTGAAATTCTTCCAGTATTTGAATGGCCGCAGTCGATTCTCCATTAGGGAATTTGATGCCGCGTTCGTTGCGTTCAAATCATGGGCTGGCGGTGAAACATTTAGCGCTACTGAATACCTGCGCGATGCTGAGTCATTGCTTCAGTTATTCTATGACATGAATATCATTGGCTATACTGAAAATGTCGAAGGTGGTGGTGAGACGTTCTATCATTGGTCATACCGTGAGCGTTCAGCAAACAATGTGGCCCCCAAAGTGAAGTCGTCAGGATCATTCATTTTGAATCCAGGGATTTCCAAAGCGCTTGATATTGGCAAGACTATGGTTTCGGCGAAGACAGATCGGCAGGCCCGTCCGCTTCATGACGGACATCGCAGAAATAAAAAGAAAGGAAAAAGTAAGGGTAAGGCCGGTTATTCACTTTCAGCGGCAACTCAACATGCTGTGCCATCTAGCCCTGGGGCTGGAGCGGTGAATCCTATATCTGGTGCAGTTTCACAGGTGCAAAAGAAAGGCAACTCGCGGTGGAAGTCACGGCGATCCGCATCCAAGAAAGTGCAAACAGATAACAACTGACTCGACGTTGCCGTAATGTCTGGAGGTCAGTTGTGGAAAAACAACTAATTGAAAAGGACTTTGGCCTGTAATTTGAGTATTCAAGATCTTGCTTCGATACTAAACAACGCTGGATCCATTCCGATTTTTTGACGGTACTGGTGACGGTATTTGCTGGTATCGAATTGCTGAAATTGAGTATTCATGCGGGTTCTGGGGAATGATTCGACTTCCCCTCTCGGATTTATAAGGGCCGCTTTCGAGCGGCCCTTTTCATTTGTATTATTCCCGCACCTGCGCCGGAACGTTTAGTCACGTGGCATATTGGCAAGTCGATCGCACTGGGCCAGCATCCCGGAGAGAATGCTATCTGCAACGTCTCCTGGATACCCTGGAGGGAGCATGCCCCAAACTGCTTCGGCAACTACCGGAGCCTGGGCCAAGACCTCCTCAATGAGCTCCTCAGCGACGCGGGCGCCCAGCCCCACCTGTCGGGCCATGGCGGACCAGTGGCGACGCATGATTCGATCAACGAGGTAGTAATTCTCGCCGCCCCGGATTGCCATTGCCAGCTTGGCTTCCTGGCGCGCGATCAAGTTCACGCCATGCCCAATGACTGGATGTGCCGAGAGCACGTCGTACAGCGGGGAAGCTTCGTATTCTCCTCCACGTCCGATCATGATGCTGAAGTTCTTGGCGTGCCCATCGGTGGCTATCAGAAGCCAGAAAATGAGCTGCGTCTTGAAGAAGTTGCGACGGTCGAAATCCGCCCTTTCCGATGAGAGCAGCAGCTGCATGATGCGCTGGATTCCCGGCCCGCCGTCGGCCTGGTACTTCAGAAGGGGAGAGCAGCCCAGCGCCTGGCACATGTCTTCTTGCGGTAATCGGACAATCCAGGTGAGGTCGTTGGAAAACTTACGGTCAAACCGCTTAACGGACAGTACCTTTTGGTCCTCGAACGTCAGAATCTCAGTGGCGGCAACAGGCAGGCCAAATTTATCCATGATCTGCGAGCAGAGCCACTCGTTTTCGACGGAGGTGCGCATGTCCGCACGGCTGTTTCCTACAAGGCCAAGAGGCAGTTTCAGGATATGGGTGGTCGGGGTACTTCCGATCGGGCGGTACCATTGTCCGTCGTGCCACAGAAGGGCGTTCTTCTCCTGGGCGCCGGCGATGGACAAGCGTAGGTCATTCCTGTGGTCCTGGCGGCCCAGACCCGCAGGCGCCGTCGTCGCGCGCAGCAACTCCGCGATCGCATGCTCGTCCAGCAAATCGCCTTGAATGGAGAACAGATCGTCCGGCCGTTCGTCCGGCGCCAGAAGTTGGGCAGCACCTACGCAATCTCGTCCCAGCGCCTGCAGCAGGGCGAAAGGGGAGGTGCTTCCTGTGTTGTGCTTCTGCGCAAGGCGCTGGCGAATGCGATCGCTATCAGGTAGCAGGTTGTCGAAGTAGTTCGTCACCACGTCGCCCGAATAAGGAGCGTTTGCCGCGGTGAAGGGCATCGACAAAGACAGCGGGCGACGACTCTCGTCTTCCAGCCATTCCTGGAAGTATGCGAACGTAGAGGTATTTCGTTTGATCGTCCATTGGCCTACCGGAGTGCCATTGAGCCAAACGTTGAGACTGCGCTGGATTCCACGTCGCGCCATGTATCACCACTCGGTTGTGTCGCCGGGCTTTACTACTTTTGCAGGGGCTGCCCCCAAGTCAGGTTTTGCGTTCGTAGGTAAAACCTTGCGACCAGTGCTGCGATCTGGTGTGTCCTTCGCTTCAATGGATCTTCGTCGAGTGCCCGATTTGGACTTCAGCTGGAACACTGGCAACGTATCCGGGTCGCTGTCGGTCATCTGAAGCTTAACGTTCAACAGCCGCAAAATTGTGAAAAGGCGTTCGACGCTGGTCGACGCCAGGTTCGATTCGATTTGGGCGTAGCTCTGTTGGCTAATGCCAAGTTTTTCAGCCATCGCCGCCTGGGTGAGATTTGCCTTCTTCCGGAAACCTTGGATGAGCGGCTTCAGGTGATCTAGCGTCTGGATTGTGAAGTCCATGGTTTACCTTGTAATTGCGCTGCTTTCTACAGTATATGGGCTGTAAATTGCCATTACAATGCAAATGTTGTAAAGCGCGGAAATTACAGCTTATAGAATGTAATGGGAATTTACAGGCTATGGCCTGTTAATTGTGCTGTCCATAGCAAGGAAAAACGATTGACACCGAAGGGAGTGTGAAAGTTGGGAGGGCAAACCTGTACTTAATGCGCCCTGACCACACAAGGCGAAGAGCCAGCGCGTATCGAGCGCGCTGACTTCACCGCCGAAGCTGTTGCACGGTCCACATTTGACGCGTTGGTGCTTGGGGCCATCAGTCTCGTTGCAGCTTATCGTACTGTCCGCGCGGCGAAAAAGACAAAGTGGCAGGCATGGCTATTGACCTAAACTCGGCGAACTGCCATGCGAGACTTTAGCTACGGGTTGCGGAGGCAATGTTTCCCGAGGCACGGCGGCGCCTTGACTCATTTGTCGTCACGTTTAGCACTTTGAACCCGCGCTTGCCGGGCATGCTATCGCTGGCAACGGGTTCAGTTGGCTGGCCAGTATCCACGACGTACTGATAGACCAGGTATTTGCCTCGAACTTCGTAACCGATATTCGGAATAACGAGTTGCATTGCGCTGGCATTGAGATACAGCCAGCGCGGCAAAGCCTTCTCCGAAAAGTCGATGCGTTCAATCAGGTGGCTGACAGGGTTCTTGCGTATAGCTACACCCTTGAGATATGGCGGCCCGTAGCTGATGGCAAATACCAAGACATGGTCCACACAGGTAGCAAGGGCAATTGTTCCAACAAAATCCGTGTCTGGCATGTCGCTAAATGCCTTCTCAACCTTGCCGTCGATTTGCAGGAAGAACCTGTTCCCGTCAATTGCAGGCTCTGCTTGCAAAACCACTTGCGACTGATCGTCAAGCCGGCAAGTGCTGACAGTTGATAGCGATGCGGCGTTCGCCGTTTGTGCGAGTAGGGCGAAGAATGAGATCAAAAGTGGCATCCTCATTTGACCATCTCCCGCAAAAGCTGCATTGACGTTGGATCTCCTTGCAAACGCTCCGCGCAGGCGCTGATCTTCTTGTAGTAGATCCCGTTTGCAACGCCACGATATCGAGCGTAGGCTGCGGAGATAGATGATGAGGTGTCGACCCAGTACTGCATGTACTCTGTTCCAAGGCGGATATTGGTTGCCTCATCAAAAATAGATGCGCTGCCATGTAGCGCGGCACCGGCTTCAAATGCCGCACGGGTTTGGGCGTCACTCGGCATGTGACCCAGTTCCTTCTGCTTCCGATATTTGAACACCTGTTGTACCGCTTGCCGCTGCATCTGCATCAAACCGCGCGCATCATGTCTGGCTCCAGCATGCGCGTCAAACCGGGATTCCATGTAAATTTGGCAGATCAAAATGTCTGTACCAATCGATGATTGGTTGTTGGCTTCGACGAGCGCGCGAATTTCACGCAGTCGAGCCGAATCGTCCACCTTGACTCCGACGGGAGTTGTATCGCTTGTGGGCGTGAGTTTGGTCTTGTGGCTTTTGATTGCTTTCCGAGTGGACATATCATTGGTCCCAAGCTGGATTGATCGGAGTCGTTTCGGGCGCATACACGTGTAAGACTGCATCTTCCGCGGTAGCGGCGGCGATCTTGTTGGTCCGCCCAGTACTGCTGGTACGTCCTTCCAATTGTTGGCCGTTTGCTAGAAGAATAATGTAGGGCCAATCAATAACAGGCTGCCCGGTATGAACATCGGTGATCAGAAAATCAATGTCGAATTGGGTCTTGCTGGAAGTGTCCAGTGATGGAGGCACATTGCTGGCAACTTGAGTATTTGCCGGTTCTGCAGTATCGGCATTCTTATGTGCCGACCGAGACGTTGTATCTCCTGCGTTTGACGCCGCCTGAGCATTACCGCCGCCGCCCCAGTCAACGGTGTCGGAAAACTGGGTCGCGATAAGGACCGCGCCGCAGGAAGTCTTCATGCCCGCGAGGGCAACTCCTTTGCCATAGAAGGTCGTAGTTGGAACTCCTTCAACGATGGGGAAATCACCCCTGCATTTTGGACAATGAACCTTGTGCCCAATATATGCTATTGGTTTTCCCATGCATATGTCTGTCTGCGATCCTTCGATCACTGTTCCATGGTGACTTGTTGGGTCACCTAAACGAATAATTTCGCCGGCCACTTAAGCTCCGATTGTTGCAATTAATTAAATTTCAATTCTAGCAGCGCGAGCCTTAATTACTCCACACAGCAGGGATTCTGACTTCTGACGTTGCCCGGCGATGAGTCAACGGTTAGCGTTGGCGGAAATAGCTCTCTCTGCCACAGATGGTTAAAAAAAAACCAACATACAAGCCTTTCACGCCTGGTTGCCCTATAATCCAACGTTTTCAAAAAGCCAACTTTGGGAGATCGGTGGAAATGATTAGAACATCAGTGGCCGCATTTTGCCTGGCCCTTCTCGCGGGCTGTGGTGGAGGCGGGGGCGGCTCGTCCAGTGCCCCTTCTGGCAATAGCAATGTCACTCCACCAGTTACCTATACGATCGGCGGCACCGTCAACGGCCTGACCGGCAGTGGCCTTGTTTTGCAAAACAATGGCGGAAATGACCTGGCCGTCTCAGCCAACGGCAGCTTCACGTTCACCACGCCCGTGGCAAGTGCAGGAAATTATGCTGTCACCGTCAAGACATCGCCGGCAAACCCAAACCAGACCTGTACAGTCAGCAATGGCCTCGGTAGCGTTGGCAGCGCAAACGTCAGCAATGTTGTAGTGACTTGCTCGACCAACAGCTATACCGTGAGCGGTACCGTTAGCGGCCTGGCGGGTACTGGCCTCGTATTGCAGAACAATGGCGCAAACGACCTGGCCATCTCGGCCAACGGTAGCTTCACTTTCACCACGCCGTTGGCAAGTGCTGCAAACTATGCGGTCACAGTCAAGACGTCGCCCGCAAGCCCGAACCAGACCTGCACAGTTAGCAATGGCAGCGGTAGCATTGCCAGCGCAAACGTGAGCAATGTTATGGTGGCCTGCTCGACCAACAGCTATACCATTGGCGGTACGGTCAGCGGCTTGACTGGCTCCGGCCTCGTGTTGCAGAACAATGGTGGAAACGACCTGGCAATCTCGGCCAGCGGTGCCTTCACCTTCACAACGCCGGTGGCAACCGGCGGCTCTTATGCCGTCAGCGTCAAGACCCAGCCTCGGGTACCGGCGCAGGTCTGCAGCGTGACTGCTGGAAGTGGCACGGTTGCTGCCAACGTGAGTACTGTGGCCGTTACCTGCCTGGCGCCAACGCCGCGCTTCGCGTATGTGGCGAACCAAAATAGCGACAATGTGTCGATCTACACCACTAATCCCGTCACTGGCGCTCTCACAGCCAACGGCACTATCGGCGCAGGAGATGGTCCTATCGCCATGGCCGCTGATCCTGGCGGAAAATTCGCCTACACAGCAAACATCAACAGCAACAATGTGTCGATGTTTGCGATCAACTCCGGCACCGGAGCGCTTACCGCCCTTGGCGCCATTGGCGCTGGAACGGATCCGATCGCCATCACTATCGACCCAAGCGGCAAGTTTGCCTATGTGGTGAACGAAACCAGCAGCAATGTGTCGATGTACGCCATCAACTCCAGCACCGGCGTCCTCACCGACATCGGCACCGTCAATGCGGGATCGGTCGCCTACTCGATGGCGATCGATCCAAGCGGCAAGTACGCCTATGTGGCGAACTATGGCAGCAACAATGTGACGATGTACACCATCAACGCCAGCACCGGAGCCCTCTCTTCCATCGGTACCATCAGCGCTGGAATGGGCCCCGAGTTCGTAACTGTCGATCCTAGTGGGAAGTTCGTCTTTGTGGCGAACAATTTCAGCAACGATGTATCCATGTTTACCATCAATGCCAGCACGGGCGTCCTCTCCCCTGTTGGCGCCATCGTCGCTGGATACGGTCCCAGCGCCGTAGCTGTCCATCCCAGCGGCAAATTTGCCTATGTGACGAATTGGTACAGCGCCACTGTATCGATGTACGCCGTCAATACCGTCACCGGTGCGCTGACGGCAGCAGGTTCGATTGGCGCGGGATATGCCCCTCACTCCATTACCGTTGATCCGAGCGGCAAATTCGCCTACGTGACAAGTTCTGGCAATGACTCCGTTATGATGTACTCCATCGATGCCGGCACCGGCGCGCTTACCAGCATCGGCTACGTTCTCACTGGAACAACCCCCAAAGCTCTTACCGTCATAGCGCAGTAAGCCTCGCCTGCAATGGAGAAAGGCCGCCTCAATGGGCGGCCTTTTCTTTTGTATCGGCTTACACCAGGTTGATGCTCACATCGATATTCCCGCGCGACATTTTCGAGTACGGGCAGATCTGGTGCGCAGTCTCGACCAGCTCTTGCGCGACTTCGCGCGCCAAGCCAGGCAAGCTCACGTTGAGGCGTGCCTGCAGCTGGAAGCCGCCTTCATTGGTGCCCAGGTCGACTTCGGCGTCGACAGCGGTATCGGCTGGCAGCAGCACGCGCTTGTCCTTGGCCGCGCGTCCCATGGCGCCGATGAAGCAGGCCGACCAGCCGGCCGCGAAGAGCTGTTCCGGATTGGTGCCCGGGC
>Ga0102591_1003896_pt1 | contig 12528 bp, 10 predicted proteins | sample AraplaCol_mCL_r2_2_FD_76860 | JGI IMG/M metagenome (GOLD analysis project Ga0102591, IMG submission 76860) | Arabidopsis root microbial communities from North Carolina, USA - plate scrape MF_Col_mCL_r2 (SPADES assembly) (version 2) | ecosystem: Host-associated > Plants > Roots > Endosphere... | reverse complement strand
TGGACGCGACCGTGTACGTCACGGCCTGGCTCGTGCCGTTCACCGCCAGCGGCGCGGCCGCGGTGTAGTCGCGCGTGCAGGTCATCGTGTGATCGCCGGCCGTCGTGGTGAACGGCAGCGCCGGGGCGCAGGTCCACCCATTGCCCACGTAGGCCGTGACGGTGATGCCGACGGGGAGCGTGTCGACCATGCGCGCGGTGCCGACCAGCTTCGACGGTCCGTTGTTCTTCAGCGAGATCGCCCAGTCGAAGCTGGAGCCCACGGTCGCCAGCGCCGGGTTCGGGCCGGTCTTGAACGCCTGCAGGTCCGACGACGGGGCGAGCGTGGTCAGGATCACCGAGCCGCTGTTGTTGGCCGGATTGATTTCCGGCGTGTCGCTCGACGCGGTGGCCGTGTTGGCGACGCCGGATGCGACCGTCTGCGCGAGCACCGGCACCGTGATGTTCGGAAGCGCCACGTTGGCGCCAGCGACGGTCGCGGCGGTCCGCGAACACGTCACGACCTGCCCGGCCGCCGAGCAGCTCCAGCCCGTGCCGGTGGGCGTGCCGTTCACCCTGAACTCGGCGGGCACCGTGTCCGTGACCTTCAGTGCGACCGGCGCGTCGCCGGAATACGACGTGGCCAGCACGTAGTTGAACGTATCGCCCTGGATGAGGGGCGAGGCGCGGCTCGCCGTCTTCACCAGCTTCAGGTCCGTGCCCGGCTGCACGCTCGCGTTGAGCGTGACCCCGTTGTTCGAGCTATCGGGATCCTGCGCCGCCGACGTGGACGTGACGATGACGCTGCCCGTGAGGGTCAGGGTCGAACCGTTGGCCGCGCCGACGATGCCGTTGATCGTGTAGCTGACGGATGCACCGGTCGCGAGCGTACCCGGGACGTTGCAGGTCAGGGTCTGTGCGGCGACCGAGCAGGCGGACGGAAGCGATCCGGCCACCACGGCGTAATTCTGCGGCAGCGATGCCTGGACCCGCACCGAGGTGGCATCGTTCGGGCCGTTGTTGGTGGCCGTGAAGGTGTAGCCCAGCGTGCTGCCGGCCTGGGGCGTCGCGGTCGTCTGCGTCGCCGTCAGCGCGAGGTCCGCACCCTGCAGCACGTTCACGTTCTTGGGCACGTCGGTGCCGGCCGGACCGGCCGGTCCCTCGTTGGACGTGGCGCTCGCCACATTGGTCAGCGTGCCGGGGCCCGACGTACGCATCTGGATGACGATGGACGCGGAACCGCCGGAGGCGATGTTGCCCATCGCGCAGGTGACCTTGTTACCCACCGCGGCGCCGCACGACACGGTACCGGGCGTCGGCGCACGCGAGCCGACATACGTCGCGCCGGCCGGAATCGTGTCGATCATCTGCACCGACGTCGCGCCCGTCGTTCCGTTGTTGTCGACGCGGACGGTGAACTCGGCGATGGCGCCGGCGGCGACCGGATCGGTCACCGGGTTGTTGTTCACCACCAGATCGGCGGCGGCGAACGCGGGCGTGGCGCCCGCCAGCGCCATCAGGGCGGCGAGCGCGCGCGCGAAGCGACGGCGCGGAGAACGGATCGACGACGTTACGGACTGCATGTCACGTGCCCTCATGGCATTTCGTTCGGCAACACGAACCCGCGGCGCGCATTCCGGAAAATGCGCGCCGGGGAAAGCTTTCTGCGGGAGTGAGTCGGCCGGCGGCAGACACGCACTGGCCCGCCGCACGCCGCGAGAGCGGGTACGGGAGGTCAAGGTGTGATGCGCCATGCGCAAGCTCATCGATCGTCGCGGTGTGCGGCGATCTGCGTCCGGCCCCTGTTCCGGACGCTGGCTTTGGTTGTCGGCCGTCGTGACGGCTCGCCGCGAATCGAACGCGGAACGGCGCGTACTGTACCTGTCTGTGATGTACGTCGCAATCTCATGCGACGACATTTATTGTCCCGTCGTTTCCAACCCGCGATTGGCAATGGAGCGGGCCACATGGCGGTGCAAGCGTTCGGTGCGCCTTTCGTAGTCAGATGAGCGCCTCATCCCCTTCACTCGATGTGCCCGACCATGGTCCGACGCCTGCTCACCTTCCCTGTTCTCCTCGGCCTGGGCATGGCCTCCGGCGCCGCCATCGCACAGGTCGCGCCGCCTGTGGAGGCGAAATCCACGCTGCCGGTCGAAGGCCGGTTGCCCACGCTCGACGGCGCGACGACGTGGATCGGCTCTCCCGCACTCACCGCCGCGGCGCTGCGCGGCAAGGTGGTGCTGGTCGACTTCTGGACCTACTCCTGCATCAATTCGCTACGCCAGGTGCCGTTCCTGCGTGCCTGGGCGCAGCACTACGCCGGTCACGGCCTGGTGGTCATCGGCGTGCATTCGCCCGAGTTCGCGTTCGAGAAGAATCTCGAGAACGTCCGCCGCGCGGTGACGGACATCGCCCCGGGCTTCCCCGTCGCGGTCGACAGCGATCACGCGGTCTGGCAGGCGTTCGACAACGAATACTGGCCGGCGCTCTACATCGTCGACGGCGAAGGCCGCATTCGCCACAAGGTGTTCGGCGAGGGCGAATACGCCGAGACGGAAGCCAGCATCCGCCAGCTGCTCACCGACGCGGGGCAGACCAACCTGCCGCCCGCCCTCACCTCGGTGCGCACGGTCGGCGTCGAGGTGCAGGCCGACTGGAACGACCTGCGTACCGAAGAAACCTACGTCGGCGCGGCGCGCGCGCAGCGCTTCGTGTCGCCCGGCGGCATGTCCCGCGGTCGCCAGCACACCTACGCCGCCCCGAAAGACCTCTCGAATGGCGACTGGGGTCTCGCGGGCGACTGGACGGTCGGCAACGAGTCCGCGCTGGCGAACGGCGCCGGCGCACGCATCGTGTTCCGGTTCCACGCGCGCGACGTCAACCTCGTGATGGGCCCCTCCGCCGCGGGCAAGTCGGTGCGTTTCCACGTGCTCGTCGACGGCAAGCCGGTCGGCGCCGACCACGGCGTCGATGTGGATGCGGACGGCCGCGGCACCGTGACGGTGCCGCGCATGTACCAGCTCGTCCGCCAGCAGAAGGCGATCCAGGATCGCACGGTGGAGATCGTCTTCGACGATCCGGGCGTGCAGGCGTACTCGTTCACCTTCGGATAGCAGTATGCGGAAGCGGCCTTGGCCGCGATTTGGGTGCTCGCCACCACCCCCATCGCCCGCAGGCCGGCTCCGACCGGGAAAACGTCAGCGCTTCGCCTGCCCCGCCCTCAGCGGAATATCGCGCAACCCCCACGCGATCGCGAAACCGATCGCCATCACGACCGCCGCCACCTGGTACACGGTGTGCAACGACGCACCGAACGCGTGCAGGTAGCGTTCGTGGATGGCCGGCGGCATCGCGCGCACGGCGTCGGGGCTGAAGGATCGCGGCGTCGCGGCCTGACCGGCGAACAGGTCCTGCATGCGCGACCGCAGCCCGTTGGTGAAGATCGCGCCGAAGGCCGACACGCCGATCGAGCCGCCGATGGAACGGAACAGCGTGACGCCCGACGTCGCGACACCCAGGTACTTCGCCTCCACGCTGTTCTGCGTCGCGAGGATCAGCACCTGCATCACCATGCCCAGACCGAGGCCGAGGAACCCGGCGTACAGATAGATCAGGAAGATCGGGTCGCCATCGCCCACCGTGGCGAGCAGCAGCAGGGCACCGGTGGCGATGAAGCAGCCCGCGATCGGAAACATGCGATAGCGACCGAAACGACTGATCAGACGGCCACTGACGATCGAACTGAGCACGACACCGCCCATCAGCGGCAGTAGCTGCAGCCCCGCGCCCGTCGGCGATACACCCTTCACCACCTGCAGATAGAGCGGCAGGAACGTGGTGGCGCCGAACAATGCGGCACCTACGAAGAAGCCGACGAGGCTGCACAACAGGAACGTTCGGTGACCGAACAGATGCAACGGAATGATCGGCTCCGCCGCGACGCTCTCCTCGTAGACGAAGCCCACGATGCCGACCACGGCGAAGGCCAGGATGAACCACAGCTCGGGCGCGTCCCACGGCAGCATCGTGCCGCCTTCGGTCGTGAACAGGATCAGGCACGTCAGCGCCAGCGTGAGCCAGCCGGCGCCCCAGTAGTCGATGGTGTGGCGCACCTGGCGGGCGTGCGGGTGGAACACCGCCGCGATCACCGCCACGCACAGCGCGCCGAGCGGGATGTTCACGAAGAAGATCCAGCGCCACGACAGGTGATCGACCATGAAGCCGCCCATCAGCGGCCCGATGACCGTCGCCAGCCCGTACACGCCGCCGAACAGGCCCTGGTACTTGCCGCGATCCGCCGGCGGGATCACGTCGCCCACCGACGCCATGGTGACCACGAGCAGACCGCCACCACCGAGCCCCTGCAACGCGCGGGTGAGGATCAGCTGGGTCATGTCCTGTGCCAGGCCGCAGAGCACCGAACCGACGAGGAAGATGACGATCGCCGTCTGCAGCACGATCTTGCGCCCGAACAGGTCGCCGAACTTGCCGTACAGCGGCACGACCACCGTGGAACTGAGCAGGTACGAGGTCACGACCCAGGAAAGGCGATCGAAGCCGCCGAGTTCGTTGACGATCGTCGGCAGCGCCGTCGACACGATCGTCTGGTCGAGAGCGGCCAGCAGCATCACCAACATCAGCGTGGCGAAGAGCAGGCGCAGCGACGGCGGCCGCGGTGCGTCCGTCGCGACGGTCGCCGGGGCGATGGCCTCCCGCGCGACGGCGGGCGGCGGAGCGAGTTCGGTCGTCACGCGGGCTGGCCTGCAATTAATTAAGTGATGCATTAATATAGGCCCGGGCGTTACCTTCGTCAATCGAGGGGCTCCGCCGGGCCTTCACAGCGCCGAACAGGACACCGCATGACCAGGACTTCCACTCGTCGGGGCAGACCACCGGGCCGGCCGCCGCTCCAGGCCGATGGGCCGGACCAGCGCGAGCGACTGATCGGCATCGCGCTCGCGCTGTTCGCCCGCAACGGCTACGCCGAGACGACGCTCGCCGCGATCGCCCGCGAGGCGGGCATGACGCCGGCCGCGGTCCACTACTATTTCCGCACGCGCGAGCAGCTGTTCGAAACCATCTTCGACGAGCGCATCGTGCCGATGCGTGCCCGGGTCGACGCCATTTTCCAGGAGCACGCCGACGATCCCGTCGCCGCCTTCACGCGGCTGGCCGAGCGTTTCGTGGACGTCGCCGTGGAACAGCCGTGGATCGGCCCGGTGCTCTTCACCGAACTGCTCAGCGGCAATGACCTGTTCAAGCAGCACATGCGCGAACGGACGGACCCGACACGATTCTCCGCCCTGCTCGCCGCGATCCGCCGCTGGCAGGAGGAAGGCCGGCTCAATCCGGACCTCGATCCCGCGCTGCTGATGACGACGCTACCGAGCCTCACGTTCCTGCCCATGGCCGCGCTGCGGAAATGGGCCGACGATCCGGCGCGGCGCCACATCGACGCGGGCGTCATCGCGCGACACGCGGTCGCGCTCCTGTCGCAAGGCCTGCAACCGCCCAGGGCGTAGAATGTCCGCTTTGTGCCGGAGCATCCCCTTGGCCTTTCCCTACTCCCTCGTCATCTTCGATCTCGACGGCACGCTCGTCGACAGCGTGAAGGACATCGCCGAATCGGTTAACCGCACGCTGCGCGACTGGAAACTGCCGACGCGGGACGAGGCCACCATCGAGCGCTGGATCGGCGAAGGCTCCCGCCAGCTGATCACCTATGCCTTCAGGGACGCCGGCAGCGACGCGGACATCGACGACGTGATGCCCGGCTTCCTCGTGCATTACAAGGAGACCGCGCTCGACGCGGTCGCGTACGACGGCGTGGTCGACACGCTCGCGGCGCTGCACGCGCAGGGTGTGAAGGTCGCCGTGTGCACGAACAAGAACGAAGAATTCGTGCGCCCGCTGCTGGAGGTGCGTGGCATGCTGCCGTACGTCGACGGCATCGTCGGCGGCAACACGATGCCCGAACGCAAGCCCAGTGGCGTGCCGTTGACCTGGCTGGCGAACCAGGCCGGCGTCGCCGTCGCCGATACGCTGATGGTGGGCGATTCGGAAAGCGACATGCTCGCGGCGCACGATGCGGGCACCGCGCTGGTCATGGTCACGTATGGCTACCGCAAGGAGCTCGACCTCGCCAGCGCAGGGGCCGTGGCACTCATCGATCGCATGCCCGACCTGCTCGGGATCACGCGCCCGCGATAGCCGCCGCGATGAGGGCCACGTCGTCGGCGATGCCGAAGTCCGGCGGTGCCGAGTAGCCGAACCGCACCACGACGAGCCGCTGCGACGGCACGATGTAGATCCGCTGGCCCATCGTGCCGCTCGCGAAGAAACCGTCCTTGGGAAAGCCCGCCGCCACGCGGCGCGCCGCGAATTCGCTGGGGCCGTCGTTCGTCCAGAAGCCCGCGCCGTATGGCGTGCCCAGCGTCGACCGGCGCGACCACGCCACCCACCCCTCCGGCAGGATGCGATGGCCGTCGGGCGCCACGCCGTCGCGCAGGTAGAGCATGCCGAGACGCGCATAGTCGCGCGCGCTGGCGTACACGAACGTCGACCCGACGAACGTGCCCTGCCCGTCGGATTCCATGACGACGTCGCCCATGCCGAGCGGACCGAACAGCTCGCGGCGGCCGAAGGCGCGCAGGCCACCGGGGCCACCGCCGACCTTGTCCGCGATCAGGCGGTCGAGGAGCAACGTATCCGCCGAGGTGTACTCGAACGTCTTTCCGGGCGGCTCCTTCGCCGGCAACCCGGCCGCGAAACCGGCCATGTCGGCGTGCAGGAACTGCATGCATGCCACGGGGCTGAAGGCGGACTCCGCTTCCTCGGCGGCAAGACCGCTGCGCATTCGCATCAGGTCCTCGATGGTGATCGACGCACGCGGGTCGCCCGGCGTGCGCCACTCGGGGGCGTCGAGCGGGCGATCCACCCGCACCTGCCCTCTCCCCGCCAGGATTCCCAGGAACGCGTTGGTGAACGACTTCGCCACGGAGAAGCTCAGCAACGGCGTGCGTTCGTCGACGCCATCGGCGTAGCGCTCGGCGATCACGCGTCCGTCCCTGACCACCACCACGGCCTTCACGCGTTTGACGGGTGCGCCCGGCGTTTCGGCGAACACGCGATCGATGGCGGCGGCGAGACCGGGCTGGCTGGCGGCCACGCGATGGTCCGGCGCCAGACCGTCGGCGGCGGGCTGCCACCGATCCGTCGCTGGCGTCAGCGGCCGGTTGCCGGGCAACGCGAGGCGACAGCCGTGTCCCGGGGTGAAATCGGCACGGGCAAGCGTGCGGAAGGGGCCATCGACGTCGACGCGACGCCCCTCGCGCGACACGTGGGGCGTGAGCAGACTTCCGGCGAACGAACCGATCACCGGCATCACGAGTTCGTCGTACGTGCGCGACGGATCCTGTCCACCGACGAAGGTCATGGAGCAGACGTGGTGCGCGGCCACGCCGGCGGCGACGCGCAGGGCGTCGGTGGCCGTCCGGATGCCGATCCAGGCGCCTCCGAGGCAGACCGCGGCGATGGCGACGGCGACGAGCGTGCGATGACGGGTCATGGGTGATCCTCCGTGGTGGGGAGGAAGCATGCCTTCGCGCCTGAGCGTCCGGATCGTCCGTGGGGACGAAGGCCGGCCGCGCAGGGACGAACGCGGGTCGCTAGAGCGCGATGGAGGCCGGCAGCGCCGCGAGGTAACGACGCGTCCACGTCACGCGCGCGCCGTCGACCATCAGCAGCCGCCGCTCGCCATCGGGCCACGGCTGCACCTGCCGGATCGCGTCGAGCCGTACGATCGTCGAGCGATTCACGCGCGCGAAGCGGCCGGGATGCAGGCGCGCCAGCATGGCATCGAGGGTGCCGCGCAAACGGCGCGGCGTGCCGTCGACATAGGCGTGGAGGTAATTACGGTCGGATTCGAACCGGTCGATGCGCTCCACGGGCACGAGTTCGGCGGTGTCGCCACTCGGCAGCAACACGCGTTCGAGGTAATGCGCCGCTCGCGGCGCCCCGTCGATGAGGCCGTCGAGCCGCCCTTCGATACCCAGCGCCGGCTTCACCTTCGCGCACAGTCGCTCGATGGCCCGCGCGAAACGTTCCGGGCCGACGGGCTTCAGCAGGTAATCGAACGCGTGCACTTCGAACGCGCGCACCGCCTCGTCGTCGTGCGCCGTGACGAACACGACCTCCGCGGGCAGCGGATCGCCGAGCACCTGCAGCAGTCCGAAGCCGTCCATGCCGGGCATCGTGATGTCGAGGAAGACCACGTCGGGCCGCTCGCGATGGATCAGGGCGACCGCCGAGGGCCCGTCGACGGCCTCGCCGACCCAGTGCACGCCGTCGTTCTCGGCCAGCAGCCGGCGCAGCTTGGCGCGCGCGGGCGCTTCGTCGTCGACGACCACCGCGCGCAGGCTCACGCGGCCTCCCATCGACGCGCGGGCAGCCAGACCGTGACGACGCTGCCGCCCTCCGCCACGGGTTCGAGCCGGACGCCGGCGTCGTCGCCATAGAGGTGGCGCAGACGCGCGCCCACGTTGCCGAGGCCGATGCCATGCCCGGCGCGCACGGTATCGACACCCCCGGCATCGCGCACGCGAACGGTGAGACGCCCGGCCTGGCGCTTGGCATCGATACGCACGCTCCGGTCGTCGCCACTGCCGCCGTGCTCGATCGCGTTCTCCACGAGCGGCTGGAGCAGCAGGAACGGAACGCGCAGCTCATGGAGCGACGGGTCGTCGTCGAGCACCACGTCCAGCCCCTCGCCGAAGCGCGCGCGCTGGATGTCCGTGTAGAGGGACACGAGCCGCCATTCCTCGGAAAGCGAGTGTTCCTGGGCTTTCGCGGACAGCGTCGCGCGCAGCAGCTCGCCGATGCGCGAAAGCATCTCGTCGGCGATCCTCGGACGCTCGTACATCAGCTCCGACACCGCGTTGAGCGTGTTGAACAGGAAATGGGGATTGAGCTGCAGCCGCAGGGCCTCGAGACGCGCTTCGGACAGCGCGGCTTCCAGCTGCACCGCGCGCAGTTCGCGCGCCTTGCCCTCGCGATACCGCGCGAAGAGCCAGAAACCGGCGACGATCACCACGTAGAAGAAGAGCTGGGTCGGCACTTCCATCAGGTAGTGCCACACGTCCGGCGCGTACGCGTAATCGGAAAGGTTCGCCACCCGGAAGACGATCTGGCGCAACCCGATCATGAGGCTCGCCTGCGCGATCGAGAGGCCGGCGAAGATGCCCACGTGCGCGTACCACGTCCAGCGGACGCGACGCAGCGCGAAGAACAGGAGGGGCAGGAACGCGCCAAAACTCAACGAGCCGGTCAGTTCCTCGAGGAGCTTGGGAAGGTACGGCGTGACGTGGTCGTTGGCGACACCGACCAGATAACGATTGGTCGCGCGCAGGAAGGCGATGGCGACAAGCAGGACGAGCCACAGCCACGCGCCGCGACGACGCCAGAAGGACCGCCGCCGGTCCGCGGTATACGCGCTATCCATGTCGACACGAGCCCCCTCGTTCCGGTGTGCCCCGTACCGGGTGCACATCCCCTGCCGGCCCTTATACCAGAGCCGGCAGGGAGGTGGGTGTACGTCAGGCGGCGCGCTTCGGCAGCACCCAGTCGGGGCGGATGAAGTGGCAGGTGTAACCGTTGGGGTACTTCTCCAGGTAATCCTGGTGCTCGGGTTCGGCTTCCCAGAAGGCGCGGGCCGGCTCGATCGAGGTCACGACCCTGCCCGGCCACAGGCCCGACGCGTTCACGTCGGCCACCGTGTCTTCCGCGACCGCTTTCTGCGCGTCGTCGAGGTAGAAGATCGCCGAACGGTAGCTGAGGCCGATGTCGTTGCCCTGCCGGTCCTTCGTGGTCGGGTCGTGGATCTGGAAGAAGAACTCCAGCACCTTGCGGTAGCTGAGCTTCGCCGGATCGAACTCGATCTCGATGCCTTCGGCATGCGTGCCATGGTTGCGGTAGGTGGCGTTCGGCACGTCGCCGCCCGTGTAACCCACGCGCGTGGAGATCACGCCAGGCTGCTTGCGGATCAGGTCCTGCATGCCCCAGAAGCAGCCACCGGCGAGGATCGCTTTCTCGGTCTTGCCAGTCATGCGGCACCTCCCTTCGTGTTGGCGAACAGGCTGGCGTACTGGCCGTAGCCTTCCTTCTCGAGGTCGGCGACAGGCACGAAACGCAGCGACGCGGAATTGATGCAGTAACGCAGGCCGCCCCGGTCGCGCGGGCCGTCGGGGAAGACGTGGCCCAGGTGACTGTCGGCGTGCGTCGAACGCACCTCCGTGCGGACCATGCCGTGGGTCGTGTCCGTCTTTTCCAGCACGTGCTCGCTTTCCAGCGGGGTGGTGAAGCTTGGCCAGCCGCACCCGCTGTCGAACTTGTCGAGGGACGAGAACAGCGGCTCGCCCGACACGATGTCCACGTAGATGCCTTCGTCGTGGCTATCGTGGAACGCGTTGTGGAACGGGCGCTCCGTCGCGCTCTCCTGCGTCACGCGGAACTGCTCCGGCGTGAGGCGCGAAAGGGCTTCGGGCGTCTTGCGATACTCGGACATGATGGCCTCCTGAGGGGACATGAGACGAACGCCTTATGGGGGGTGCGACACCCCTGTGCGGCACTCTCCCCATAATGCGGGCGATCGTCTTGTATGCAATGGAGACGGATCTCAGGCGGCGGCGTCTTCCACCCAGGCGTGACCCGCCTGACGAAGCAGTTCGCGGGCCGATTCCGGCCCCCAGGTGCCCGCCTCGTAAGTGTCGGGACCGACGGTGTCATCGCGCCAGCCTTCCAGGATCGGCGTCACCCAGCGCCACGCCGCTTCGGTCTCGTCCTTGCGCACGAACAGCGCCGGGCTGCCCTTCACGGCGTCGAGCATCAGGCCCTCGTACGAGTCGCGGTAGCGGATGCGGCCCGGCTCGCCGAGGCGCGACAGCGCGTCGACTTCGTCGAGGCCGAAGCTGTTGCCGGGCTGCTTGACGAAGAGCGGCAGCGTGACGCTCTCGTTCGGCTGCACGCGGATCACGAGGCGGCTGCCCGGGCGGGCTTCGCCGAACAGCCCCGGCTCGCCGGCGCGGAACTGGATCACGACCTCCGTGACCTTCTCGGGCATGCGCTTGCCCGAGCGCAGGTAGAACGGCACGCCGCGCCAGCGCGGCGTATCGATTTCCGCCTTGAGCGCGACGAAGGTCTCGGTGTTGCTCGGCGTTTCGCCGGGAAGTTCTTCGCGATAGGCGGGAACGGTCCTGCCACCCGCCGTGCCGGCCACGTACTGGCCGCGCGACACGTTGGCGCGCAGGTTCGTGCGATCCAGCGGCTTCAGCGAGGTCAGCACGCGCACTTTCTCGTCGCGCAGCGCATCGGCTTCCAGCGACGCCGGACGCTCCATCGCGACCACGGTGAGCACCTGCAGGAGGTGGTTCTGGATCATGTCGCGCAGCGCCCCCGAGCCGTCGTAGTAGCCGCCGCGGCCTTCGAGGCCGACGGTTTCCGCCGCGGTGATCTGCACGTACTCGATCGACTCGTGGTCCCACATCCGCTCGAGCATCGGGTTGGCGAAACGCAGCGCGATGATGTTCTGCACGGCTTCCTTGCCGAGGTAATGGTCGATACGGAAAATGCTGTTCTCGGGGAAATGGCGACCGACGCCCTCATTGACCTTGCGGGCGGTTTCCAGATCGGTGCCGATCGGCTTTTCGAGCACGATGCGCGAGGTGTCCGTGCGCAGGCCCTTCTCGTCCACGTTGCGCGCGATGTCGCCGTAGAGGTCGGGCGCCGTCGCGAGGTAGAACACACGGACGCGCGCGTCCGGCGCCGCGCCGGAGGCCAGGAGCGTCTTCAGGCCCTCCCAGTTACCCGTCGGGTCCGCGCCGTTGAGGCTCACGTAATGGACCATCGCCAGGAACCGGTCGACGGTCGCGTCGACCAGCTCGTCGGCACGCACGTGCTCGCCCAGCGCCTTGCGTGCCCGCTCGCGATACGAGGCGTCGTCGAGCGGCGACCGCGCCGTGCCGACGATGCGCGAATCGGCGGGCACCTGTCCTTCGGCGAAACGGCGATAGAGCGCCGGCAGCAGCTTGCGCATCGTGAGGTCGCCGGTGGCGCCGAAGATGACGTAATCGAAGGTGTCGACGGGTTCGAGCGGGATCGAAGGGGCATTCATGGCGAGGGTCCGGTAGCTGAAGAGGCGGTAGTCCGCCGTACCGACCCTCAATGCGGCGCACCGGGCGCGATTCAAGTGTTGCAATGCGGAAAAAACGTTAACCCGTACGCACAAGTGTTATTCCCCTGCGGTGCGTTCCGGGTCGAGGTCGTAGAGATCGGGGTGCAGGAACGGCGCCATGGCCAGCACCATCGCCTGCGTGTAGGCGGATTCGCGGGTCGCGTGGCCATTGGTGACCAGCCCGATGGCCCCGCCCTGCTGCTTGATGTTCACGGTGCCGAACAGGCGGTCCATGACGTCGCCCAGTTCCTCGCCCTCGAGCAGCGCTTCGTACACGGCCGGCGGCAGGGGCAGCCACGCGCTGCAGCCCACCGACACGTCGGC
>Ga0102591_1003895_pt1 | contig 12531 bp, 9 predicted proteins | sample AraplaCol_mCL_r2_2_FD_76860 | JGI IMG/M metagenome (GOLD analysis project Ga0102591, IMG submission 76860) | Arabidopsis root microbial communities from North Carolina, USA - plate scrape MF_Col_mCL_r2 (SPADES assembly) (version 2) | ecosystem: Host-associated > Plants > Roots > Endosphere... | reverse complement strand
ACACTGGTGGCGGGCGCTGCGGTGTCCAGACGCCTGAAGAAGCGAAGAACCTTGCCAAGCGCATTCACGACGCGCCGGGCCTTTCCTTCGGCGGCCTCCTCAACTACCCGAAGCCCGCTTCCGCCGAGGCTGTGCAAGCGTTCCTCGGCAAAGCACTGCTGCTCTTGAAGGCTGACGGCATTGCCTGTCCGATTGTCAGCAACGGCGGCACGCCAAGCCTCTTTGAGGCGCATCTCGTGAGCGCTGCAACCGAGCACCGCGCTGGCACCTATATCTACAACGACCGCTCCATGGTCCGTGCCGGCCACTGCAGCGAGGCCGACTGCGCCATGCATGTACTGGCAACCGTCGTGTCGCGCCCGACCGCAGATCGCGCCGTCGTTGACGCCGGATCGAAGGCCCTGACGTCCGATCTGCTTGGCTTCTCCGACTTCGGAACAGTCGTCGGCTATCCCGAGGCGGTGATCACTGGTCTCTCCGAGGAGCATGGCGTCATCGACCTTTCAAAATGCGGCGGCAAGCGTCCTGAGATCGGCGAGAAGATCCGCATCATTCCCAACCACACCTGCGTTGTCTCCAATCTCTTCGACACGATGGTGTTTCATCGAGACGGCGTGGTCACACGTGTCGAAGACGTGGCTGCGCGCGGTCTTGTCTGGTAGGGCCTTTGGGTGCAGGGACTTGGGTGCAGGGCCTTGGGTACAGAACCTTGGGTGCAGGACCTTGGGTGCTTTTCCTATCAGCCTCGGTCGTGTGGAGGTTTGAGCGCTGGCAACGTCTTTGGTGCGCGCTCACGACCCTCAATCTGGCGGCGAAAGCTGAAATGTGTAATACTCGTACTGGACGACCTCAGTCTGAGGCGAGCTCGTCAGAACGAGTGATTCATAGCCGCCACCGACCCCTTCGATGGCGCAAGTGCCGTCGCCGCCCTATGGCGAGTCATTCAAAGCAGCATTGACTTCCAACAAGCCCACGCAGGCGGGCTATGCCACGCGATTCCTTGGATTGCATCCGGAGGCGTGCCGCCGTTTGCGTTGGGCGTCAATTGTGATTCAGGCAGATTCAACGGAGGTACATGCCATGAATAGCATGAGAAACCTTTGCTTTGGTCTATTGGCTTCCGCACTGACATCCGCGCTGGCTGCGCCGACTGTTGCGCAGCAGCAGGCAAAACCGAATATCCTTGTGATCATGGGCGATGACGTCGGCTGGTTCAACCTGGGCGCCTATCACCGGGGCATCATGTCCGGGAAGACGCCCAATCTCGACAAGCTCGCGTCCGAGGGCTTGATGTTCACCGACTACTATGCCGAGGCAAGCTGCACGGCTGGCCGGGCGAGTTTCATCACCGGTGAAATTCCGTTGCGCACGGGCTTGACGACGGTCGGCCAGGCGGGCGCGGATGTCGGCATGCCCGACAAGGCGGCGACCCTGGCCACCGTCCTCAAGACAGAAGGATACGCCACCGGACAGTTCGGCAAGAACCATCTTGGCGATCTGAACAAGTATCTTCCGACATTGCATGGCTTCGACGAGTTCTTTGGCTATCTCTATCACCTCGATGCGATGTCTGACCCCTATTGGTATTCGTTTCCGAATGACCAATCCTACCGGGACAAATTCGGTCCGCGCAATCTGGTCCACAGCTTCGCGACTGATACCGACGACACGACCGAACAGCCGCGCTGGGGCAAGGTCGGCAAGCAGAGGATAGTGGACGAGGGCCCGCTGGCACCTTATCCCGACATGTCCAACGTGCCGAACATGCATGACATCATGCCCAAGGCCAAGTACGACATGGGCACGTTCGATGAAGTGCTGGTCAAGGCTTCGTGCGACTTCATGGACAAAGCCAAGACCGATAACAAGCCGTTTTTCGTCTGGCACAACACGACGCGCATGCACGTCTGGACTTATCTGTCGCCCAAGTATCAGGCTCTCATGAACAGCGACAGCAACTATGGCCTCGAGGAAGCCGGCGTGGCGCAGCTAGATGATAGCGTCGGCGCTCTTTTGAAATGTGTGGAAGATGCTGGCGAGACCAGCAACACGATCGTCGTGTTCACCACTGACAACGGGGCGGAGGTCTTCACCTGGCCAGACGGCGGCATGACCCCGTTCAAGGGCACCAAGGGTACCGTGATGGAAGGCGGTTTCCGCGCGCCAGCCATCATTCGGTGGCCGGGCAAGGTCAAGCCGGGAACGGTCGAGAACGGCATTTTTTCAGCCCTGGATTGGTTCCCGACGCTAGCAGCGGCAGCCGGCAATACTGACATCACCGACCAGTTGCTGAAGGGTGTGCAGCTGGGCGACAGAACCTACAAGAACCATCTTGACGGCTACAATCAGCTGGACCTGCTGCTCGGCAAATCACCGTCCGCACGGCATGAATTCTTCTATTTCGGCGGCCCTGCTCTCGGGGCAGTTCGCATTGACAACTTCAAGTTCCAGTTCTTCCAGCAGCCCCAGGGCTGGCCCGGTGGAAAGGTAACGACGGACATGCCCACCATGGTCAATATCCGTCAGGATCCGTTCGAGCGCACACCGTCGATTGGCGAGCAAAGTCTCAATGACCTTGGTGGAGGATACATGAATGACTTCTTTGCCCGCGAGTTCTGGCGGTTTGTCAGCGTTCAGGACGAGGTCAAGAAACTCGCCCTGACAGCGGTCGATTACCCGCCAATGCAGGATCCGGCTTCCTTCAATCTGGATGCGGTCAAGAAACAGATAGATGCCGCTATCAGGAACAAGCCGGGCAACTGACGACTAAAACGCAAGCAGCGGGCAGCCGGCAAGGGCTGCCCTTGCTGTCCGCGCAAACAGGATCACCGTATGGCGCAAAGCCAACACCGGCTGCGAGGTCCGCATTGCCCGAGGCGAGGCACGCTTTCCATTGGCTGCAATTGAGAAGCCCCCGGCAACGTGACCTGGGATGTCGGACCCCGCGCCTTCCTTTGGTGTAGGACACTTGACCTTACGCGATTGGAAAGCATCTTCTTTTGTGTGGGCGTCAGGCACGCGGGAGGTCACGTCGATGAGAGCCTTGGTTGCATTGGGAATGGCAGCAAGTCTGTTGGCAATATCGGCGGCCGAGCCGCCCTGGCAATGGCAGACCTTTCACGGCGTACGGATGGATTCCGATCCCGTGCTGCTTTCGCGGTTTGACAGGATCTATCGCTATTGCTTGCCGGAAGCCAACTATCGGGGCTCTCCTTATCCGACAAATGCCTGGCACATTACAGCGCTGAGAAGCTGCATGTATCGATTCGGGGTCGTGGACCGGGGGGCTTATTCCTATCCGGCCAACAGGCTCTTCTATCCTCTCTTCTGAGGTGGAACACCAGCACGGGGTTAATGATCACGCAGCCGTGGGGTTGAGGAGGTTCATGTCGATGCTCGTCAGCTCCACATGGCGCTCGAAGGCGATGCCTACCTCATCGAACAGATGGCAGTCGGCAACGTTGATCCCGGTGACGAGTGGCTGATCCGGGTGAACAGCGGCGCGCCCATGCAGCGTCGCGCAGAAATTCTCGCTTTCGCCGTCGAGCGACGCATAGGCGACCGTCTGGGCGCCAAGGCGCTCGATGACAGACGGCGTAACGGTGAAGGCGATGTCGCCAGACCCGATCTGGATATGCTCCGGACGCACGCCCAAGGTCAGCTGTTTGCCAATAGCGCCGCCTCTTGGCGTGACAGGGATCACCGCCTTCTGTCCTTTGTAGTCGATTTCGATGCCGGCATCGCTGATACCTGTGCAGGTGACGGGCAAGAAGTTCATCTTGGGATTGCCGATGAAGGCGGCAACAAAGATGTTGGCAGGCTTGTGGTAGAGTTCCAGCGGGGCGCCGGTCTGGGCGATCTCGCCGGCATTCAAAACCACAATCCGGTCCGCCATGGTCATCGCCTCGATCTGGTCGTGTGTGACATAAATCATCGTCGCCTTCAGCTGGCGGTGCAGTTTGGCAAGCTCGATGCGCATGTCGGCGCGCAAGGCAGCGTCGAGGTTGGAGAGTGGTTCGTCAAACAGGAATATCTTCGGTTCGCGCACGATCGCGCGGCCGATTGCAACGCGCTGACGCTGGCCGCCCGAAAGCATGCCGGGCTTCTGCTGCAGACGCTGGTCGAGGTGGAGAATGCGCGCTGCATGCTCGACCTTGGCCTTGAGCTTTTCCTCCCCCATCTTTTCCACCCGCAGCGGGAAAGCGATATTCTCGAACACAGACATGTGCGGATAGAGGGCATAGGATTGAAACACCATGGCGATGCCGCGCTTGACCGGCGGCAGGTCGTTGACCCTCAGCCCGTCGATGACGATGTCGCCGCCGGAGGTTGCGTCCAGGCCGGCAATCATGCGCAGCAAGGTGGATTTGCCGCAGCCTGATGGCCCGACGAAAACTACGAACTCGCCGTTCCTCACCTCAAGCTGAACACCCTTGAGAACCTCGAAGTCGCCGTAGAACTTCTGAACCTTGTTGAGAAGAAGCTGTCCCAAAACTTGTCTCCGGTCACCGCCGCTGCGGCACTGTATGCGATAGTCAAAGGGATCGCGGTTGTTGCGACCGCGATCCCGACAAAGGCTTACTTGAACGCTTCGATCTCGCCAGCAGCCTTCTTGAGAGCATCGGCCGGCTCGGCCTTGCCCGTCACGACAGACTGTACCATTTCGATCATCGAATTCTGGAAGCCCTTGTAGTCGGTGAAGAGCGGCTCGGGACCGCCGAAAGTGATACCGTCGATGAACGGCTTCCACGACGGATCAGCCTTGACGAACTCATCGACCTTCGGCGACGGACGCAGCGGCGTCAGGCCGGCACCACCCTGAAGTTCGTATTCGCCTTGCGGGCCCGGCGAGGTGATGAACTTGGCGAATTCGATCGCCTTGTCTTCCACACCCGTACCCTTGAAGACCGCCAGGCTGTCGGTGATGAGCAGCGTGCCTTCACCCTTGGCCGACGGGCCGAGCGGCAGCGGTGCGACGCCCCAGTTGATCTTGGTGTCCTTCAGGCGGGCAGCAGCACCCGAACCTGCCTGGATCATGCCGACCTTGCCATCGAGGAAGATGGCGCGGATTTCGTTCTGCTCGTAGGCGGTTGCGCCTTCGACGGAGTAGGGCGTGATGTCCTTGTAGGCCTGCAGGGCGGCCAGGACTTCCGGGCTGTCCATGACGATCTTATCACCGTCGATCACCTTGCCGTTGTTGGTGTAAACCCAATGCATGAACTGATGCATGGTGTTGTCGAAGGTCTTCGCCGGGAGGCCGTAGCCTGCAATGCCGGTCTTTTCCTTGATCTGCTTGGCGGCGGCAATTTCCTCAGCCCAAGTCTTCGGCGGGTTCTCCGGGTCGAGGCCGGCCTGCTTGAAGATGTCCTTGTTCCAGTAGAGTGCCTTGGTCGAGAAGGCGACCGGCACGCCCCACTGGTTGTTGTCGAAGGTGACGGTGTCGACGATGTTCGGGTAGTAGCTCTTCTTCTCGTCGTCGGTCATCGGCACCGGAACGATCAGATCGTTCTGGGCGAATTCCTTCAGCGTACGCGAACCGACATAGGCCATGCCGACCGGAGTGCCGGCAGCAGCCAGCGTCGTGGCCTTGTCCTGGCACTGTTCCCAGCCGACAACCTCAGGCGTGACCTTCCAGCCTGGGTTCTTGCCTTCCCATTCCTTGATGTATTTCTCGTGGATCGGATCGATCTTGTCGCCGCAATAGATCCAGCTGATCTCCTTGTCAGCGGCGTGCGCGGTCATTGCGCCGAGCGCGGTAGAGCCGAGCAGGGCAAGGGCCATCAGCCCGGTCTTGAATTGAATTGTCACGTTGTTAGCTCCCGTTTTTTCTCTGGTGGTTGACTTACTGTTTCACCGCGCCCGCGGTCAGACCGCTGACGAGATACCGTTGAAGGAAGAAAATCACGATCATGGCCGGCGCAATGCCGACGAAACTTGCAGCCATCAGTTCATTCCACACGACTTCCTGGCGGCCGAAATAGGCGAAGAGTCCGACCGGCAAGGGCGCAAATTCACTCTTGGAATTGAAGGTGAGCGCGAAGATGAATTGCTGGGCATAGGAGCCGATGAAGGTGGTGATCGCAACTACCATGATGCCCGGCATGGCGATTGGCAGGATGACCCGGCGCAGGGTATAGAAATGGCTGGCGCCGTCGACGAATGCGGCTTCGTCCAGCTCCCGCGGAATGCGCATCATGTAGGTTCTGAGCAGCCAGATCGCCGAAGGGATCAGGAAGGCAACGCCGGGAACCATGATGGCGAAATAGGTATTCAGCAGGCCGAGCGTTCGCATCAGCCGGAAGAGCGGGATGAGCAGCACCGCGCCCGAAAACATGTTGACGGCCAGGAACGCGCCGAGCAGCAGCCCGGCGCCTTTGAATTCAAACCGCGCGAACGCATAGGAGGCAGGGACGACGAGCACCAGGACAACGGCGGTGACGATGGTCGAGATAAAGAAGGAATTGAAGATGTAGCGCGCAAAGCCCGGCACGCTTACCCACATGGTCCGATAGGCCTCGAACGAACCGTTCTCGGGGATGAACCGGTAAGGCGATGAAAAGAGCTGGCTGAGCGGCTTCAGCGATACCAGGAAGCCCTCGACGAAGGGCGCAAGCACGAAGGTAAGGAACACCAGGATGCCGGCATAGATGCCGATGATCTCATACCATTTGTACCGATGGATCAGCAGATGCGGCTGTTTCATCGCTTGTCTCCGGAAGTAAGGCGGCTGGTCACGCGGAAGTAGCAGACGCAGAAAATCGACAGAAAGATGCAGATCAGCACGGCGCGCGCGGCGCCTTCCCCGTATTTGTTCGAGCCGATCGCGGTTTTATAGGTGTCGATGATCATCGTCGTCGTTTCGCCGCTCGGGCCGCCACGCGTCAGGATCCAGATGATGTCGAATGAGTTGAACGTAGCGATCAGCGACAGCATCGACATGGTGATCATCGACGGGACGATCAGTGGCAGGGTAATGCGCCGGAAGCGATAGAAACGGCCGGCCCCGTCGGTCCAGGCGGCCTCATAGAGATCCTGAGGAATCGCCTGCATGGCCGCGAGCATATAAAGCGTGACCAGCGGAACGCCGATCCAGACATCGGTGATGATCGTCGCCCAGAACGCCGTGGACCCCTGCGCGAGAAATGCGACCGGCGCGTCCACCAGCCCGAAGCGCTGCAGCATGCCGGAAATCATCCCGAACTGGCCGTTGTACATCCAGCCCCACATGAAGATGCCGATCGCCATTGGGACAATCCATGGCGGCATGGTCAGGACGCGAAAGAGCGCCCTGCCGGGAACCGCAGAATTCAGCATCGTTGCGCCGAACACACCGATGATCATCTTGATGGAGACGGAAAAGAACGTCCAGATGAAGGTGCGAATGATGACTTCGGCGAAGGTAGCATTGAAGATCTTGCTATAGTTCACCCAGCCGACCCAGTTCGTCGTCTTCTTCAGCGACGCATCGGTGAAGGAGAGGATGAATGTGTCGACCAGCGGATAGGCGACGATCACTGCGACATAGAGGACTGCCGGAAGGAGAAGTATCCAGGCAAAGATGACTGCGTTGCGTTGGACGCTCATCTTGCCGCCCTCCTCAAGCCGCTCTTGCGTGCAGGGCTTCGTCGAACCTGTCCCAAATCGGGCGCAGATCGATCACCGCCTTTTTCATCCTTGCCTCGTCCATCGATAGGGCAAGGATGCCGGCCTCAAGGGCATTGAGTGTCGAAACAGGAAGTTCGGTACCGGTACGCACGCTTTCGAGCAAATCCGCTGCCATCTGCTCGTCAGCGCCGTAGTGCTGGGAAAGCTCGGTCGCGACGTATTTGTTCTCGACAACCTTCTTGCCTGTGAGCTGCTCATGAACATCAAGATAGCCGCGGACGAAATCGCCCTCCGCCATGCCGCGCGATCCCATGATGGCAAAACGGCGGAACTGGTCGGGAACGTTGAGGTTGGTATGGAAATTCATGCCGACGCCATTGGCATATTCGACGATCGCCACCTGATAGTCGATAATGTCGCCGTCGCTGTCGAAAACCTTGTCGGACCCCATCCAGCCGCTCGGCTTGCGGTGAAAAAGCTCCAGGTCGTTGATGCCTTCGCGGGCGGGATCGTTGGCCGGAATGAAGCTCTTGCGGCCGCCGAAGCTTGCAACGCGCTCCGGACGAGCGCCGACAACGCCGTTGTAGAGATCAAGGTCGTGGCAGCACTTTTCCAGCATGAAGCTGCCGGAATAACGCTCGTAGCGACGCCAATCGCGCATGAAGAAAGCGCCGTGGTAGGGCTCGATATGCTCCGCGGCCTCGATTGAGACGATCTGTCCAAGCTTGCCTGCGGCCTGAATGGCGCGAAGGTCCTTGTAGAGGGGCGAGTAGCGAAGGACGAGACCAACCATCAGGCGCTCATGACCGAACTTCGCCATCAGACGGGCGAGCTCAATGCTCTCGGCGACCGTCGTGACGATCGGCTTTTCGCAGAAGACCTTCAGGCCACTTTCAAGACCCAGCCTGATATGATCGAGATGCATGTGGTTGGGCGAACCGATCATCAGGAGATCGAGCTTTTCCCTGGCGATCAGCTCCTCAGGGGAAGCATAGGCCGTGCCGGCAGAGATGCCTTTTTCGACAAGACCCGGAAGACCTGCCGGATCGGGGTCGACGTAACCCACGATCTCGAAGCTTTCATCGACGGACTTGAAGACGTAGCCAAGGTAGCCGAGCCGGAAACCCAGCCCGATAATTCCCACTTTCATGCTCTTCTCGTTCCCATTTACGTAATTTATTTTCGTCAAGTTGGGACATAATTTCGAACTCGTCAACACGAATCCCGCGAAAAGTTGCAAGCATGAAATTAATTTTCATAACCGCCCATTTCCCAGCTTCAATCGCCTTCAATCGGGCATGAACGCCCGTTCTCGCCGGGCGCAAACGCCGAAGGATGGCCTGCGAGCTTGCGTGAAGGCCCGGCAACGGCGAAAAACGCCGTCGTCGCGCTACCTGGATCTAGCGGTTTCGCCGTTTGCCCTCGAGCAGATCGAGCACGGAATTTGCGGCATCGAGAACGTTCGTGCCCGGGCCGAAGACAGCGGCAACCCCGTGGTCCATCAGGTACTGGTAATCCTGCCGCGGAACGACCCCTCCCACCACGACGATGACATCGCCGGCGCCCTGTGCCTTGAGTTCGTCAACCAGTTGCGGTGCCAGTGTCTTGTGGCCAGCCGCCAGCGACGACATGCCAACCACGTGTACCTTGCTGGCGACCGCGAGGTCGGCGGCTTCCTTTGGCGTCTGAAAGAGGGGGCCTGCCAGCACATCAAAGCCAATATCGCCAAACGCCGAGGCGATCACCTTGGCGCCGCGGTCATGACCGTCCTGACCAAGCTTGGCAACCATGATTCTCGGCCTCTGACCGAGGACCTTGCCGACTTCGACCATGCGGTCCTTCAGGACTGCCAGCTCCGGCTCGTTGCGATAGGCTTGACCATAGACGTCCCTGATGACCTCGGGCTCGGCTGCGTGGTCCCCGAAGGCCCGACGCATGGCATCCGAAATCTCGCCAACAGTTGCCCGCGCGCGCGCCGCTTCGATGGCTGCCGCAAGCAGGTTGCCATTGCCGCTGCTTGCGACCTCCTCAAGCACCTTGAGTGCCGCTTGTACTGCAACGTTATCGCGGCGGCGTTTCGTGTCTTCGATCCGCGCAATCTGGGCGGCGCGCACGGCTGCATTGTCGATCGCCAGGATCTCGAGCTCTTCTTCCGTGTCGAGACGATATTTGTTGACGCCGACGATGACCTCTTCGCCCTTGTCGACCGCCGCCTGGCGTCGCGTCGCCGCTTCCTCGATGAGCCGCTTGGGCAATCCCTCGTTCACCGCCCTGGTCATGCCACCGAGTGCCTCGACCTCCTCGATCAAGGCCCAGGCCTTGTCGGCAAGCGCCTTTGTCAGGCTTTCGACATAGTAGGAGCCCGCAAGCGGATCAACGACATTGGTCACTCCAGTCTCATGCTGAAGAATGAGCTGCGTGTTGCGGGCAATGCGGGCAGAAAATTCCGTCGGCAAGGCGATTGCCTCGTCGAAGGAATTGGTGTGAAGCGACTGCGTGCCGCCGAGAACCGCCGACATTGCCTCGAAGGCGGTGCGGATGATGTTGTTGTAGGGATCCTGCTCCTGCAGCGAGACGCCGGATGTCTGGCAATGCGTGCGCAGCATGAGGGAGGACGGTTTCCTGGGCTCGAACTCCTCCATGATGCGCGTCCAGAGCAGGCGCGCAGCACGCAGCTTCGCCGCTTCCATGAAGAAGTTCATGCCGATGGCGAAGAAGAAGGAGAGGCGGCCGGCAAAATCATCGACGTTCAATCCCTTGGCGAGCGCGGCACGAACATATTCGCGCCCGTCGGCAAGCGTGAAGGCGAGCTCCTGAACCAGTGTGGCGCCGGCCTCCTGCATGTGATAGCCGGAGATCGAAATGGAGTTGAACTTCGGCATCTCCCTTGCCGTGTATTCGATGATATCCGCAACGATCCGCATCGAGGGCTCCGGCGGATATATATAGGTGTTGCGAACCATGAACTCCTTGAGGATGTCGTTCTGTATCGTCCCCGAAAGCTCGGCCCGGGACACACCCTGTTCCTCGCCAGCCACAATGAAGCTCGCAAGTATCGGAATGACGGCGCCGTTCATCGTCATGGAGACCGAGATTTTCTCCAGCGGGATGCCATCGAACAGGATCTTCATGTCTTCGACGCTGTCGATCGCAACTCCTGCCTTGCCGACATCGCCGACGACGCGCGGATGATCGCTGTCATAGCCGCGGTGGGTTGCAAGATCGAAGGCCACGGAAACGCCCTGCTGGCCGGCAGCGAGCGCCTTGCGGTAGAAAGCGTTGGAGGCCTCTGCAGTGGAAAAACCGGCATATTGCCGGATCGTCCAGGGGCGGCCAACATACATGGTGGCACGCGGCCCTCGGGTAAACGGTGCAAAGCCCGGGAGCGACCCCAGATGCTCGGCACCCTTTATGTCACCCTCGGTATAGAGCGGCTTGACGTCTATCCCTTCGGGCGTGTGCCAGACGAGCGTCTCGGGCGAGGCCTTCAGCTCCTTTTCGGCAAGAGCCTGCCAGTCGCCAAGCGTTTTCTTCGTCATCCTATCCTCCGGCATTCTTCTTTTGCCGCAGGCTAGCACTTTAACCGCCTTCGGCGCGATAGAGCCTTAGGATAAATTGTTCGCGAATGTCTTGCTCCTTCGACATCCGAGCTTGTCAGGAAACGCTGACCGGTTTGGAGCGCAACCGGCTTGCAGTCGCCGGATCCGCCCTTCTGCAAAGCTGTGGCGGCAGGCCTTTCATGATGAGCTCTGCATCGGCGACAGCCATCGAACCAAGCGCGTAGAAGGCGTCACGTGTGCCGCCGGTGCGATGTGCCGACAGCACCAGCCCTTCCACCTTGCGAACGGGATCGTCGGGAGCGACAGGCTCGTCGGGGAAGACATCGGTGGCGGCACGGATATGGCCAGAACCCACCGCTTCGAGCATTGCCGGAAAGTCGACGACGGCTGCGCGGCTCATCAGCAGGAAGGCGGAGCCGGGCTGCATGAGCGCAAACTCCCTCCGGCCGATGAACCCTTCGTTCTCGCTTGTCACACTGGCAAAGACGAAGACGACACGGCTTTGGCTGAGTACCTCATCCAGCGATGCCGGCATGCAGTCGAGCCGCTCGATGATCTCGGCCGGCAACCAAGGATCAAAGACGCGCACCGTATTGCGAAACGGCCGGACAAGCTCGCGCAATTGGCGACCGAGATCACCAAAGCCGACCAGGCCGACCGGTGCGCCGGCGAAGCGAAACGTTCCTTCGTTTCCCGCAAGGCCATAGTCTTCGACACCGGCTCGAAACTGCCGGTCAGCCATGGTGATACCGCGGGCAAGATCGATCGCCATGCCGAGTGCAGCTTCGGCAACGGGTGAGGCGAAGGCCGATGCAGGGGTGATCACCCAGATGCCCCGCTCGACACAGGCCTGGTAGTCGATGTTCGGCAGGAAGTTCGACTCGACATTGATAATCGCCTTTAGCCTTGGCGCGCGATCCAGCCGCTCCTTCGGCATGTCGGTCTGACCGAAGATCAGCACCGTATCCGGCAACAGGGCTTCCACCTGGTCAGCCGGCATTTGCCGATCTTCGGAGACGACGACATCTCCGAGTTGCTCAAGACGGCGGCGAACATCCGGCGTCATGATGAGATCGAGCGTTCGCGGCAACGGATCGACAAGAATGATATTGCGACTCATGGTTCCTCCCCTTGCCTACAGAATGAAAATGCGCGCGGCTTTCGCAAGTCCCTTGTGCGCCAGGAAACGCTCAAGGACCGAGTGAGGATACCATCAAAGGGTCTTCCCTGACCGTCTGTACCAGGAAATCAAGAACCGTGCGGACCCGCAACGGCAGGTTCTTGCGCGATGGGTAGACGACGTTGATCGGCAGGCGTGCCGGAGGAAAATCGGGCATCACGTTTATCAGCCTGCCGGCCTCGATGT
>Ga0102591_1003894_pt1 | contig 12537 bp, 13 predicted proteins | sample AraplaCol_mCL_r2_2_FD_76860 | JGI IMG/M metagenome (GOLD analysis project Ga0102591, IMG submission 76860) | Arabidopsis root microbial communities from North Carolina, USA - plate scrape MF_Col_mCL_r2 (SPADES assembly) (version 2) | ecosystem: Host-associated > Plants > Roots > Endosphere... | reverse complement strand
TTGGCGTGATCCACATGAACGGCCGCATCTTCGATCCGCGACTGGGCATGTTTATGCAGGGCGATCCGTTCGTTCAGGATCCGATGAACCTGCAGAACTACAACCGTTACACGTACTGCTATAACAACCCGCTGACCTGTACCGACCCAAGTGGCTACTTCAGCCTGGGCAAGTTCTTGAAGAACTCCATCGGCGTGGCTCTGTTTATCTGGGACCCCTTCACCTTCATCGTGGCTCGTGCCACTGCCAGGACCAAGGTCGGTTATCAAGTAGGCTCCATTGCGATTGGCATTGTTTCCACCATCTTCTGCGAAGCCGGAGCGCCAGCTTGTAATGCTGCCGGGCAGGCCATCTGGGCAGGTTTTGCCGGACAGTCTTTCGGTGGTATGGTACGTACTGGCCTCATCAGCGGTGCGACGAGTTATGCTATGCAATCAGTAGGGGATGCATGGGCAGGCGAAGGAGCAAAAAATGCTATACCTACAGATTACTCAAAAGCAATGAATACATTTGGCCACGCACTTGTTGGGTGTGGCTCGGCAATGGCAAATGGCGGGAAATGTGGGAGTGGCGCGTTAGCTGCAGGTTTCTCGGCAGCTTGGGGAAATCAAGGACCAGGGTATGTGAGTGGCACATCGAATTTTGTGATTGTACAAAATACGATGATTGCGTCCGCTGTCGGGGGAGTTAGTTCCGTAATAGGTGGCGGTAAATTCTCTAATGGCGCACAAACTGCTGCTTTTGGATACCTGTTTAATCAGGCCATGCATATGGGGCGGTTTGATAGGCTAAACGAATCGCCCGTCAAGAAGGCATATGACGCATTAGTTGATTTCTTTAATCCTCCCAAGCCGGACTATATCGCGGTAAATGCCGGCGTTTACGTATATTCGGCCGGCTTCTCTGTAAACTTACATAATGGTGAAGTTTTCGGTCAATGGGGGGCGGCGAAGTCATGGCCAGGAAATTCATTCAAGGGGATTTCCTTCTCTGCGACCGCTGGAACGATTTTAGGCCCGTCAAATGCAGAGATTACATCTGGTTTCCTTGTTGGTGGCGGGGTGCAGGTATCTGGTTTTGTAGCTAGTCCCTTTATACTTGGGCCAGGCGGCGGTGTTTCTCACTCTTATGGCGGCGACACCGCGATTGAAGTTGGAGTGGGTACTCCAGGTGTTGGCTATTCTCCTTTGAGTTATGGATTTAAGGGGAGGAAGGAATGAGTAAGAAGAGGAGTTTTGAGGAGCTGGTTAAAGATACATTTACAAAAAACTTAGGGCAGCAAATTGACGAACGATCTGATTTTGAAAGAACAGTCTATTACTGTATAGCAGGTTTTGTAGTTGCCCTTATCGTCTTCGTTTGGGTCTTCTTCCTTTTTTGATGCTGGGTACTTCGTCCACGGGGATGCTGTTTTATTAACAAAAGGCCTAAGATTCAGTCTCTTGCATGTGAAGGCTGGCTGGCCTTGCCAAATATGAGTTTTCCGCTGATGGACGCTTTTACTTCTTTTAAGATTCGATGGATTCTTTAGGAAAGCGTCCGCAGTTTCGCTTTTTAGCGCACCGGCATTGGCCCTGGCTGACCGCCGGACTCGTGCTGTGCAGTGCGGTTTGGCTGGCTTTTTTTGAATTGCCAATGCAGCGTACAAGGGATGGCGCTGCGGTCGAAACAGTGCGATTGCTCGAAGCACAACTGCGTGCACAAGATGCAGTTACAGTTGCGCCGCCGCAGGACTTGGCGAGGGAGTTGGCGGACTTCGAGACCTTATCATTGGTAATGAACGATTTGCAGGCGTTGACGGCACAAAACGGAATGCAATTGCTCGACGCCACGTTCAAACAGGCTGGCGAAACCACAGCGTATCCTTATTTTGGACGCGTGGAAGTCAATGCGCGCATTAAAGGATCCTACCGGCCATTGAAGAAGACTTTGGCCGCCTTGCTGGCAACCCACGCCGGGTTGGCCCTAGAATCGCTGTCGTTGAGGCGCGGATTGGCTACTGATGTTGTGCTGGATATCGATCTCCGGTTCACCTACTTTTATCGGAAGCCTAGCTGATGACGATCTCCGTCCAGCGCCGCCGCCAAGCTTTATGGCTGGCGTCCCTGCTCACTGCAGCCCTGTGTGGTTGGACCGCGTGGCGTGATCGCGCCGACGCTTCCTTGCCGTCGAGCGAAATTGCGCCCATTCGGGAAGTTGCGGTGACGGTCTCTACTACGTCGAACGTTGATGTTGTTCGCAGGGACGCAAAAAATTTGGTGGAACGCGATCCATTGGTAGTCTCTGAAGCAGAGCTATTCCGATATACCTCCTTCCAACCGCCACTGATAGCCCCGCCGCAGCCGCCGCCGCCTCCTCCTCCGGCAAAGCCGAGCGCGCCGGCTTTTCCTTATCAGTACTTCGGGCGGATGGTCGATGTCGATGGCAGGACAGTCACTTACTTAGCACGTGGAGATTCGCTGGTGCCAATACGAGCGAGGCAAGTGCTGGATGGTGTATACCGCATCGATGCGGTGACTGAGACCCAGATTGTGGTGACATATGTCCCTCTGGAAGAAAAAATAGCAATCGCCGTACAGGCCGGCAATTAGAACAGGAGTAAGGCGTTGCGTTATAAGGGACTATATTTCGGATGGAGCGGTGCGCTATTCGGCGCGGTTTTGCTTGCAGGGTGCGGCGCTCAGTACGTCCGTAACGATGCTCAACGCCAGATCAATGCCGGTAAGTACGAAGAGGCAATGCGCGCATATGATGATGCGTTGCAGTCTGATCCTGACAGCGTGGTGCTGCGCTCGGGGAAGCTAGCTGCACGGGATACTATCCTGGCCCGTTTGCTGGCGGGAGCGGTAGCGGCGCATTCGCGCGGCAATGACGCGCAGGCCCAAATTTTCCTGCAGCGCGCGCTGGTGATCCAGCCCAATGAGGATCGCGCAAGATCAATGCTGCTGGAGATCGAACGCGATGCGCGGCAGAAGACCGCGATCATGAGTGCTCGCGAATTAATCGAAAAAGGTTTGCGTGAACGCGCCTCGCTTGTTATTGAGGCGGCATTGAAAGATACGCCAAAAAATAGCGAACTGCTTGGCCTACAGCGACAACTGGAACTGGCCAACAAGCAGTCGGAATTAAGTATGGCGCGCCTGGCAGAGACCCGCCCCATATCGCTTGAATTCCGAGATGCCAACTTGCGCATGGTGCTGGAAGCATTAACACGCAACAGCGGTATCAACTTCGTGCTGGACAAGGATGTGCGTCAGGATTTGCGTACAACCGTTTTCCTGCGTCAGACCCGGTTGGATGACGCGTTGGAATTGCTTACCTCGACTAGTCAGCTAACCTTTAAAGTTCTGGATTCGGCGACGGTGCTGATCTATCCCAAAACTCCAGATAAGGCCAAGGAATACCAAGACCTGGTGATCCGTGCGTTCTACCTTTCCAGTGCAGACGTCAAACAGACGGCGCTGCTGCTTAAAAACATGTTGAAGATCCGCGAGCCATTCGTTGACGAGAGGCTGAACTTGATCATAGTGCGCGAAACGCCGGAAACCGTGAGGCTGGCAGAACGCCTGATTGCGCTTCACGACATGTCAGAGCCTGAGGTGATGATGGAAGTCGAGGTGCTGGAAGTAAAGCGTTCTAGTTTGACTGAGCTTGGCATCAAGTATCCGGACGGTTTCACCTTGACGCCGCTTGCGCCGGCTGGATCGGATGGTTTTACCTTGGGCAACTTGAGAAGCTTGAACAAGGATTCGATCGGCATCAAATTGCCCGACGTGCGCATCAACTTGCATCGGGATGTGGGTGATGCGAATATCCTGGCCAATCCGAAGATCCGCGCACGGAATCGGGAAAAGGCAAAGATCCTGATAGGCGACAAGCTGCCGGTGGTTACAACGACTGGAAGCTCCAACAATAACGGATTCATTTCCGAGTCGGTGCAGTACGTCGACGTCGGCTTGAAGCTGGATGTAGAGCCGAACATCTATCTTGACGATGAGGTGGCGATCAAGGTCGGACTTGAGGTCAGTTCACTTGTTCGTGAAATCAAGACGACTGCGGGTTCGTTGGTGTACCAGATCGGCACGCGCAATGCGAGCACGGTATTGCGGCTGCGCGATGGCGAAACCCAGTTACTTGCCGGCCTGATTAGCAATGAGGAGCGCATGAGCGCCAATCGGGTACCTGGCGTTGGTGACCTGCCGCTTGTGGGACGCCTGTTTTCCTCGCAGCGTGACGATGGTCAGCGTACGGAGATCGTGCTCTCGATCACGCCACGTATTGTGCGAAACATCCGTCGCCCTGACCTCAACCAGGCAGAGTTCTGGTCTGGGACCGAGAACGATGCACGTAGCCGCCCAATGGTATTGTCAACAACAGAAAAGTCCATTAACGCCAAAGGCAGCTCTCCGGCTACAGGCCTACCGGGCGGTGCTACGCTGCCCGTAGGGGCCGGCATGCCTCCTGGCGCGGGGCCAAATATGGCGCCGCAACTGAACAGCGGGGCACCAGCGGTCGCGGCACCGCAAATTAGTGTTTCGCTAGATGGGCCGAAGGAAGTCAAAGCTGGCGAAATGTTTACCGTATCGGTCAATGTTAAAGCAGGAGCCGACTTGCGCGGTATGCCGCTGAAACTGCAGTTCTCCGAGCAGACCTTACAAGTTCTCGACGCAAGTGAAGGGACATTCTTCACTCAGGACGGTGCTACAGCCAGCACGAGCAAATCGCTGGAGCAGGGCAAGGGACTGGCGTCCATGGCGATCCTGCGTACTGGCGCGGCGGGGGTGAAGGGGGAGGGAACGATGATGAGCTTTAAATTCAAGGCGCTAGCAACGGGCCCTGCTGAGATTCGAGTACTTTCAGCCAAAGCAATTTCTACCACGCCGGTCGAAGGCGAGGCATTGCCTGCGCCGCTGCGCGTGCTGGTCAAGTGAGAGCTAACGATGTGTAAGAGAGGCATGAGCGGGGGCGGCTATACCACTATTGAGCTGCTGGTTGTGATGGCTGTTCTGGGTATTCTTGCCACTGCGGCGATGCCCCTGGTTGAATTGACTGCAACGCGTAACAAGGAGCGCGAATTGAAGCAGGCATTATGGGAAATTCGCCGGGCCATCGATGGTTACAAAATGGCATATGATGCGGGCCGCATCGCCAAGAACGGCCCGCCTAGTGGTTATCCGCCTTCGCTGGCAGTGCTGTCTCAGGGTGTGCCGGACCTTGCTACGGGCGGCCAGGTCATGTATCTGTTGCGGCGCATTCCGAAAGACCCTTTCGCGCCTGATAACGTCAAGGCCGAAGCGTCATGGGGTTTGCGCAGCTATCAATCACCGCCGGAGGATCCGAAGGAAGGTGCGGATGTGTTCGACGTGTACTCAATGTCCGACAAGGTCGGTATGAACGGCATTCCATACCGCTTATGGTGAAAGTATCTTTGCTTCGTGGCTTTACCTTGATTGAGCTGTTGGTAGTAATGGCGTTGATCGGTATGCTGTTGTCGCTTTCCGTGCCGCGATATTTCGGCAATGTCGACAAGGCCAAGGAATCTGTACTGCGGCAAAACTTGGCGCAAATGCGCGATGCAATCGACAAATATTTTGGCGACAATGGCCATTATCCGGAATCGCTGGACGAGATCGTTGCCCGCCACTACCTGCGCAAGATTCCGACTGACCCCATTACGGATCGTAGTGACAGCTGGATCGTTATCGCTCCGGAAAAAAAGGAAACCGGCAATGTGTTCGATATCAAGAGCGGCGCCCCGGGCCGGGCGCGTGACGGGACTGACTATGCCTCATGGTGACATTTCCCGAGCTCAGACCGGCTTTACATATGTGGCGATGCTCTTCGCATTGGCGATGTTTGGCATCGGCCTGGCGGCTGTAGGAGAGTCGTGGGGCGCCGCGAGCCAGCGTGAGCGGGAGGAAGAGCTGATTCAGGTCGGTCAAGCATATGTGCGCGCCATCGGTAACTATTATGCTCAATCTCCGGGTGCGACCAAGTCCTATCCCCTCGCGCTGCAGGACTTGCTAGAAGACAAGCGTTTCGTCGGCGTACGACGACACTTGCGCAAGATTTATCAGGACCCGGTTGGCGGGAGCGTGCGCTGGGGCGTGGTCAGAGCTAGCGATGGTGGTATTTCCGGCGTGTATAGCTTAAGCGAGAAGCGCCCCCTGCGGCGTCAAGTCCTGCTGTTGCCCGGTGCTGCTCCTGTGGTGGGCGAACGATATGCTGATTGGAAGTTCGTATATGTGGCGGCGCCCTGAGTGCAGACATGAATGCAGTGTCGCCAAGCCTGAGTGGATCTAACACTGATGCAATTTAAGATTCGTACTTTAGACACTGCCGCGGGACTCGTCGGAGAGCGCACTGTCGACGGCGAAGACGCCGTTTCCGTCAAACGTATGATGGAGCTTCAAGGTCTCGCGGTTTTGTCGGTTACGGCCGTCGGCCGAAACGGACGCTCGCGCGCTTCATTCGGCCTCAGGAATTTCAATCTTGTACTGTTTTGCGATGAGCTAAGAACCTTATTGTCGTCGGGCATGTCACTTGTGGAGGCGATTGACACCCTGTGCACCAGGGATAACGACGATGCCAAGCGCGCCGTTCTTCTGGACATCAGGCAGATGCTTTTGGAGGGCAAGCCCTTGTCCACGGCCATGGAAATGAACAAGCTTGGATTTCCGCCTTTGCTGATCGCCTCCATTCGTGCCAGCGAGCGTACTAGCCGGCTCGACGAGGCCCTGGAAGAGTATGTGGCATATGAAAAAGTGGGGCAGGAACTTGGCCGCAAAGTGGTCAGCGCCGCGATCTATCCAAGCCTGGTAATCGGTTTCGGTATGCTGGTAAGCCTGTTCATGATCTCTTATGTGGTTCCTCGCTTTGCCAAGGTGTATGACGATTTTTCGCAAAAATTGAGTTTCTCTACCGTCATGTTAATGAAAGTAGGTCAGTTATCCAGTGATTACCTGGGCGTGATACTAGGTGGCCTGGTGGGGCTAGTTGTGCTGGCGGTGATCGGCTACCGCAATGGCAAATTGAAGGTTCTTCTGCTGCGGGTGATGGGACGTTTTGAGTTCGTCCAACATTACTTGCGCCTGTACCAGCTGGCTCGTATCTATCAAACCATGTCAATGCTCTTGAAGGGAGGCTATACGTTGAGCGACGCGATCCCGCTTGCGCAGAACTTGGCTTTTGAAAAAGACTTGCAAGATCGGATCCTGCGCGCACGTGGCGTGATTCAGGAAGGCAAACGCCTGTCGACGGCGTTTGCCGAGAATGGCTTGACGGACAGCGTTACCGACCGGCTGCTGCAAGTTGGTGAAAGGTCCGGCAATCTGGCGCGCATCATGGACATTATCTCCCAGACTTACCGCCAGGAGTTCGTCGTGTTCATCGACAGGGCGACCCGTGTCGCTGAACCTATTTTGTTGATGGCCGTGGGGGTCATGATTGGCGCGATTATTATTTTGATGTATATGCCGGTGTTCGACCTGGCTGGAGGGATTTGACAGATGAACAGTGGCACCGTTATATCCGGCTTACCCGCATTGAACTCATTGCTGGCACGTGCCCGAGTGCGCGCGAGGGAAAGTGGACAGTCGCTGGCCGTCGAGATGGCAACGCTGGCTGGCTGCAACCTGGCCGATCTCGTGGCAGAAGCTCCCACCCAGTTGGACCTGCCGTATCATCCGCTGGCAGACATGCTAGCGGTTGCGCCGGAATTTTCCCTGCTTAGCTTTACTGATTGCGTCAAGCGTGTAATCTATCCGCTGCGCCTGGCAGGGGGTGTCTGTTTCGTGGTGGCCGATCCGTGGGACGACCACGCTTTGCAATGGTTGGCCAACAAGGTCGGGGGTTACCCGGCACTGGCTTGGGGCGATAAGACTGAAATCCTGGCAGCGCTGGAACAGGCGCAACACCGTATCAAGGCCTCGAGCGGGTTGGCCGTTGAAGCGCAGACGCAACGCAGCGCCGTCGACGGTGCTGGCAACGTCATCTCGATCGAGACAATCGAGCGCAGTAGTAGCCCAATCGTGCGTTTTGTTGATGCTGCCATTTACGATGCGTGGAAGGCGGGTGCGAGCGACATTCATTTCGAGTGCGATCGCAATGGGGTCAAGGTGAAGCTGCGCTTGGACGGAGTACTGGTGCCGGCTTCCGAATTGGCCGACAGGATACGTGCGGAAGAAGTCATTTCGCGAATCAAAGTACTCGCTCAGCTTGATATCTCTGAGCGCCGTGTGCCGCAGGATGGCCGCTTCCGCATCGAGCTTGGCTCACGCGAGTTGGATTTTAGGGTCTCCATCATGCCGAGCATTTTTGGCGAGGATGCAGTAGTGCGACTGCTGGATAAAACCCAATTGCGCGGTGATGCACATGCGATATCGCTGGCGAGCCTGGGGCTCGATGAGGATGCGATTCAACGTATTCGCCGCCTGGCAAAAAAACCTCATGGAATGCTTCTGGTGACTGGGCCGACGGGCAGTGGCAAGACGACCACTTTATATGCGGCGTTGACGGAGATTCAAACCGGGCAGGAGAAGATCATTACCATTGAAGATCCGGTGGAGTATGAATTGCCGGGTGTACTACAGATTCCAGTGAACGAGAAAAAGGGCCTGACCTTTTCGCAGGGTTTACGCTCGATCCTGCGGCATGACCCTGACAAGATATTGGTTGGCGAGATTCGAGATGCTGAAACCGCTGAAATTGCCGTGCAGGCTGCATTGACCGGGCATCTGGTGTTTACCACGGTACACGCAAATAGCGTGTTTGACGTAATAAGTCGTTTTGCCCACATGGACATCGATTTGTACAGCCTCATGTCGGCACTGAACGGCGTAGTGGCGCAACGCCTGATCCGCTCGAATTGCCCTGCCTGCAGTGAGCCGGAGCCAATCAGCCAGGAAATGTCTGAGCGCCTGAACCTGGCCAGCATCGACGCTGCCCGCATGACGCTGAGGCGAGGCCGTGGCTGTGAACACTGCCGCAACACTGGTTACAAAGGGCGCCACGCGCTGGCCGAGGTACTTCCATTCGATGACGCCCTGCGCACAATGATTCTGAATCGTGCCGACGTCACGGAGATTAAGCGCTATGCGTTGGCGCTTGGCGTGCGCCCGCTGAACTTACGTGCGCTTGACTTGGTTGCATGCGGTGCAACGACCATCGAAGAAATCGACCGCGTGGTGGCCCATGATTGACGCTTACCATATGTATCTGAATGCCAGTGAGGTGTTGGTCCGCCGCCAGACCGGATGGTGGCGTTGGCGCCGCATCGAAAACGTGGCACGTTGGCAGTGGGACGCAGTTGCACCGGAAAGCATGGAATTCAACGCTTTGAATCTGCGCAAGCGTCGATTCTCGACACTGACTGTGCATGTCGGTTCAGCTTTGGCGAAATTCATGCTGGTTGAGCTGCCCGCAGGCTTGCAGAATGAGCGGGAGGAGGTGGTGGCCGTTCAGGCGCAGATGCAGCAACAGTTGGGCCTAAATCCTGGCCAATGGGAGTATACGCTTGACCATTTGCCGGGGCGTAGAAGAGTCGTGGCCTGCGCGCTGCGTGCTGATATTGGCGCGCGCCTTCGTCAACTCGCCCATGATCGGGGAATGCGGTTGCAGTCCATTCGGCCTCTTGTAGTCGGCGTGTGGAATGCTTGGCAGATGCGACGTCCGCCGCAGGCCGAGGCGTCGAACGGCACGAGGGCACTTATGATGGTGGAGCGCGACGCGTTCACAACTATCCTGGAAAAGGACGGCAATCTGGATGCAATGAGTGCTATGGCTCATCGGCGAGAGGAAGACCTTATTAACCGCGAGGTCAGGCGCATGGCCTCTTTGGCGGAGGACGCGCAGCTTCATATCCGTCTGGCGGTGACAGAAGATCTCCTGCCCCTGACGCGGCTGCACGCTGAAAAGGTAATGCAGTTGGAAGATTATCTTCAGCAATCGGTGTACGCAGATTTTCGGGACTTGTTGTTCCCAAGTCCTGGACGGGCGGTGTCATGACGCTGCGGCTTGAATTTGTTCGGCGTCGCCGTGTTCCGTGGCTGGGATTGTTCTTCCTGGTGGGAACGTTGGCGTGGGCCGCTTTACTCTTCGCCGAGTCGATTTCTTTGCATGAAGAGGCGGCGCGTAATGTGCAGCGCATCGATCAACTGAAATTGGAGCTGCAGGGCCGGCGTCGGGCGGCGTTGCAACTGCAGGCGAAAGTAGATCCGGAAGCATCGCGGCGGCGAAAAGAGCAGGAAAAGATCATTGGCGCTTTACGTTATCCATGGTCGCGCGTGTTGTCGACCATAGAAAATGCTGATTCTAACGACGTGGCGGTTCTGTCGCTTTCGCATGAACAAGAGAGTGGACAGACCCAGATCACCCTGGAGTCAATTAATACTCAGGGATTGGTGGCATTTGTTGACGCGCTCAATCACGATGGCGGCCAAGAAGATGGCAGTGATGTTGGTTCACGTGCGCAGTGGTATATGACAACGTATCAGATTCAGCCACAAAATAACCCGCAAACGGTTAGGGCAGTGGTGCTGGGTAATCAGTGAATTTTGATAATTGTCGAGAATTCGATGGCTGCAGGTTAGTACCAGTCACTTCACATTAGATTTTCAGGTTGATGCTATGAACCTGAAGAACCCTCCTTTATTAGAAGGACGGCTCGGCACGTGGCGCCGGGTGTAATGACCCAGCGGTTCCTGCTCAACTTATGCCGCTAATCTAAATGTCTCAGCGGGCGTTTTCATACCCAGCGCCTGGTGTGGGCGCTGGTTGTTGTAGAAGCCAATCCAGTCAGCGATGACCCGGCTGGCATTCTGCAAACTCTCGAAGCGATGACGATGTACGCATTGCTCCTTCAAGGTTCGGATGACGCGCTCCACCATGCCGTTTTGTTCCGGGCAGTGAGGTGTGATGAATTCCTGCCGTAGGCCGTAGCTTCTAACCAGCCTGGTGTAGCTGCGGCTAGTGAAAACTAAACCATTGTCCGACCGCAGCAAGAACGGCGCCGTTACCTTGCCCAAGGTCCCGTAGCGGGCAATGAGCGCCTGTTCCAGTGCTGCTTCTGCCGTTTTGGCTTTGCCAGAGCGGGACAGATGCCAGCCCAATAGTTCGCGGGTGTGGCAATCGATTACCAGGGCTAGTACCGTCCAACCATCGCGGCCAGCCCATACCCGGCACATATCGGTCGCCCAGCGCTGGTTCGGCGCTGTCGCCACCGACGGCAAGGCTTGAACGCGTGGCCTGAATCCAATCGGCCGCTTCTTCACTTGCCAACCGCGCAGCTGAAAAATACGCTGCACCGTGTTCTTGTTGAAGCCAAGCAGGGCCGCGACGGTGCGGTAGCCGAACGAAGGCTCTTCGTTGATCATCGCTTTAATCGGCTCGGCAAAGCGCGCCTGAACCTTGGGCTTTGCCTTGATGGACTTGTAGTACACCGTCCTGCGTGGCATCTCGAACCATTGGCACAGCTTACTGATCGAAACTTTGAATCCGTCTTCCTCTAGTCCCTGGCGGATCGTTTCGATCACTTCTCTTCCTCGCCCAACAGGGACGCCAGCTTTTTTCGAGCACGCAGTTCAAGCATCGCTTCGCCATAGGCTTCTTGCAGCTCTTTAATCTGGCGCTCATACTGTTCGCGCACATCCAGGGGCTTGGCCCGTAACGCGTTCTCCATCCCGCGCTTGGCCTCGTCGACCCATTCCTCGATTTCGGAGAGCGGCATATCGAAGGCCCGACTGGCCTCGGCAACCGTCGTCTTTCCCTGAATGATTTCCGTGACCAGCGCCGCTTTGCGCTTCGCCGTCCAGCGTTTTACTTCCTCTTCCATGACCATGCTCACGTGATGTCCTTTCTATATTATCACCTGAGCAGGAATTCACTGGGTCATTACACGGGCGCCGAGTGATTCTGTTTCGATAGTTGCGCTACGGCGATCGGGAAACGAGTTTACGCCTCGTCTCTTGAGTCGTTCATTACTCAAAAGAAAGTTCCTGGTGCAGTCCACTGTTCAGGACTGCGAGAAGCCCGCTCGTCCATTCTCACCGTCCCTGTTGGAAGAGTTACTTTATGGATGGCGATTTCGCTAACGTTAAATTTTTTTTTGCAATTATTGTTTTCTGTCGATAAAATCTCGATCTTTGCATTTTTGGAAATATCGAGACTTTGCGTGTCGATTCTACTGTGGAGTTGGCTCGGTAGCGTCTTTCGGAATCTGCACGTAACCACGGAGAGCAAATTGACGATATTGCGTGAATCCAGCCACAAACGGCTGGTAGGGTCTTTGAAGCGTTATTTTGTTGGTGCAAGCCTTTCAGTTCTCTGCATCGGCGCGCACGCACAAGGGCTCGGCATTTCAAATGACGGCATGCCGACTTATAGCATGCCGATTGCTGTTCCTCCGGGTATTACTGGCATGGCGCCGAATATCGGCTTGACCTATGTTGCCAGCGGCGTCAACGGCTCAGTGGGCTACGGCTGGAATGTGCAAGGCATTTCGCTCATTACGCGTTGCGCAGGCAACAAACGGCTCGATGG
>Ga0102591_1003893_pt1 | contig 12540 bp, 10 predicted proteins | sample AraplaCol_mCL_r2_2_FD_76860 | JGI IMG/M metagenome (GOLD analysis project Ga0102591, IMG submission 76860) | Arabidopsis root microbial communities from North Carolina, USA - plate scrape MF_Col_mCL_r2 (SPADES assembly) (version 2) | ecosystem: Host-associated > Plants > Roots > Endosphere... | reverse complement strand
GACCTCTGCCTCCACGGCATCGGAGAAGAACATCTCACCGCACCAGATACCGATATCGTAGCAACGGTCGTTATTGGAGGCATATTCGTAGTCGATGAGCATCAGCGACTTGTCCTCGGCGACCATGAAATTACCCGCCATAGGATCGTTGAAGCAGGCAACGAGATCGATGCCGGAGGCTTCGAGAGCCGAGCGCGCCAGCCGGTATTGCTTGTAAAGCCAGGCAAAATCGATCGGGAAGGCGCCGCCCAGTTCGCGCACCTGGTCGATGTGCTCGTCGATCATGTCGAAGATCGTCTTGGTCAGCGGCAATTTTCCGGAATCGTTGAAGGTGCGGTAGAGCCCGACGACGGCTTTGCGCACGGTCGGATCCTGGAAATCGCGGTTGGTGCAGGGACGCCGCCCTTCGATGTAATCGGCGATCTCGACACCCCTGTCGGCGAGATATTCGTAGATCTTAGGACCGATGCCGAGGTCCTGCGCCCGGCGGCTGGCGTCCAGCGCCGCGTTGCGGTCGATGAACATCTCGGTGCCGCGGCCGGGGACCTTGACGAAGAAACGGCCCTGTTCGCCAGCGACCCTGACCCGCCAGTTCGAATTGCTGATACCGCCATGCACCGGACCGTAATGGAGTTCGCGTCCCGACCACGGCTCAATTTCGCGCAGCAGGGATTCGATCTCCGCTTCCGCCTCGTTTGCCGCTTCTCCCAATCGTTTTTCCATGGCTTGATCTCTCAGAGTGTGCGGAGCATGAATTCGAAACTCGGGTTGCGAAGCGCCATCCGGCAGCGCAACAGGCGCCATTGTGCATACTTCAGGAATTCGATACCGCCGCGCGGCGAAACCCTGTCCATCAGCATGCCCCACATGCCCCAGAAGAGATCGTCGGCAATGGCGTAAAGGCGGCAGCGGTTGAGCGATGTCTGGCGAAACTGTCCCTCGAAGATCTCGAGCGCCGGCTGCATTTCGCTGTCGAACTGGAAGGCTTCGTTGAGCAGGATGCCGATGTCGTAGAACGGATCGACATTGCGGGCCTCGTCGAAATCGACCAGTTGCACTCTACCATCCGGCGCGATCATGATGTTGGAGGCAAGGCCGTCGGCATGGGCTGGTTTTTCATCGAAGCCGGTGGCGATGATCGCCGCTTCGATATCTCCGACGCATTCGCGCATCCACCATCGGTCTGCGGCGACCTCTGCGATGCCTGCATCGGCAAGCGCTTTCTCGACGACGCGGATGCGGTCGAACACCGTCCACGTTTCGCCAAGCGGCCTGCTGCCATGCAGGGTGCTCTTGGCGGCGATGACACTTTCCAGAACATTGCGCTTGCGCAGGTCGTCCATTCTGGCGGTATGCCAGGTTTCCGGCAGGCGGTCGAAAACGACCGCTGACATTTCCGGGCTGTGCCAGAGGGGCGCCGGCGTCAGGCCCAGGGTTGAAGCCTGACGCGCGGCGCTAACGGACCTCTCCAGATCGATGAAATCCGACTGGTCCGTATGGAGAATTTTCAGGAAATAGGCAGCGGGTGCATCTCCTCTGGCAACGAACCAGTTCTGGCTATCGACGGCGCGGTGCGTCGGCGAGGCGACGCCTGCAATGCCCGGCGCATAACGCATATCGGCGTTTGCCCAGTCCGGAACGGCCCGGATGGCGGCTTCCGCCGCCTTCTCATCCACTGTGGATGCTTGCCCGAGTGCCTTCATGCTCCCAATCCTTCAGTCCATGGTTTTCAGGATGTTGCCGTCGAGGCAGAATTTCCACAGCATGGCGCTGAGGATTTCCGCGCCCAACAACCGGTCTTCCGGCGTGGTAAATTCCGTCGGGTGATGGATGACGCCGCCGACGCTTGGCACGGCGATGACGACTGCCGGGGAAACGGTCGTCATGCTGACGGCGTCATGTCCGCCGATGGTGTCGAGCAGCAAGGTTTCGAGGCCGAAGCCGGCCGCCGTATCCTGGGCAAGGGCAACCAGTCGCCCGTCCATGTTCCCGGCGCGGCGGCGGTCGATCGAGCGGACCTCGAAGCCGACATCCGCCTTCTTGGCGCAGAGGTCAGCTTTCTCGTTGAGCTGTGCTTCCGCCCAGGCAAGCACATCGGGCTTGGCAGAGCGCAGTTCGATGAACATCACCGCCTCGCCGGGCACGACGTTGGGGGAATTCGGATAGACCTCGAGACGGCCGCAGGAGGTGTGCAGGTCGATCCCGACTTGCTCGGCAAAGCCCTTCAGTTCGGCGATCAGGTACGCTGCAGCCAGGAGCGCGTCATGGCGCTCGGCCATCGGCGTCGGGCCGGTGTGCGCCTGGCGGCCGATGAAGGCGAGCCGGTGTTTGACGTTGCCCCAGAAACGGTTGAACACGGCAAAGCGCATGCCTTTCTTTTCCAGCTCGGCGGAACCCTCAATATGAAGCTCGATCAGGGCATCGGGAATGACGGGGCCGAAGGTGCCGGCATAACCGATGTCGTCAAGAGCTTGCCTGACAGAAATGCCGTCGCCATCCTTGCGGGCGAGCGCGAAATCAAGTGTCAATTCGCTGGCATTGACGCCGCTGCCGAGAAGGCTTGGCTGGAAACGGGCGCCTTCCTCGTTGGTCCAGTTGACGATGCAATAATTGACTTTTGGTGTGACCCCAACCGCGGCCACATGCTTGCGTATGGCATCGATCGCCGCGCAGGCGGAAATCACGCCGTAGGCGCCATCGAAGCGGCCGCCGTTCGGCTGGCTGTCGAGGTGCGACCCGCTCATGACCAGAGGTGCGTCCGGCCCTGCCCAGTCGAGAAAACCGTACATGTTCCCCATCGGGTCGATCTCCAGGCGCAGCCCTGAATTCTTCAGCCAGTTCGCCAGCCAGTCTCGGGCGGCCTTGTCTTCCCGTGACAGGGTCAGCCGCGTCATCGCACCACCCGGCCCGCCGCCGAAGACGGAGACTTCCTCCATCATCCGGTGCAGGGCTTCGGCATCGACCTCAGGCAGGGATGCCGGCTCGCTACGGGTTTCAAGCATAAATCACCTTCACTTGCGCCTCTTCCAACTTTTCAAGGAAATCTGCCCGCGGAGGCGCATCGGTGATGAGCAGATCAACGTCACGAAAATTATAGGTGCAGAAATTACCCTGGCGGCCGAACTTGCTGCTGTCGGCGAGCATCACGACCTGCTTGGCGTGGCGGCGCAACGCCCGGCGCACCAGCGCCTCGTCCTCGCCGAGGTCCATGAAACCGAGATTGACATCGACCGTCACCGCGCTGACGAAGGCGATATCGAAGAGATGTTCGCGGATCACATTGAGCGTATCGGTTCCGAGAAACGCCCGGTAGCTCGGCCGCAGAACGCCGCCGACGGCGACCACGTTATTGGATTCCACCCCCGACAAGGTCTGGATGATATCCAGCGAATTGGTGTAGATATTGATCAGCGGCCGATCGACGAGATAGCGCGACAGCGCCAGCATGGTCGTGCCGCTGTCGAGGAAGATCTTGGTATGGTCGCGCAGCTCTCTGGCAGCGAGGGTTGCGATTTTTGCCTTTTCACGAGCATTGACGCGCATGCGTTGCGAGATCGGCTGATCGGCATCCCGACGCGGCGTCACGCCGCCGCCATAGATGCAGCGCAGGTGCCCTTCCATTTCCAACTGCTTCAGGTCGCGGCGCACGGTTTCCGGGCTGACGGAAAATTCCGTCGCTAGTTCCTTGACCGTGACCCGGCCATGCTTGGCGAGCTCTTCGAGAATGTGTTGCAGACGTGCCTGGGGATGGTCAGTCATGAGGGCTTCCCGTCACAGGCCCATCGGCAAGTCTGTCGAACCAGCGTGTCCCGCCGTGGTCGTTGCTTCTTTCATCGTCTGATCCTCCCGGGTTTCGATGCAATTTACGGTTTCAAGCTGCCGCGTGGGAAAGCGTGTTTTCCACCAAAAAGCAAGCAGCAAGGTCCTTGTTGCCACGGGCGGTCAAAACCGGGCTTTGCTTGTGACAGCTGCTGAATGCGTTCGGGCAGCGGCTGGCGAAACTGCAGCCGGGCGGCAGGTCGATCGGGCTTGGCGGCTCTCCTTCCAACAGACAGTCTTCCGGCTTGTAACGGCGCTCTTCCAGCGTCGGCACGGCGCTGAGCAAAGCCTTGGTGTAGGGATGGCCGGGATCGAAGAACAACCGACTGTTGTCGGCGATCTCGACGACCTCGCCGAGATACATGACGGCAACACGATTGCAGACACGGCGCACCATCGCCAGATCGTGGGAAATGTAGACATAGGTCAGGCCGTGCTGGGCCTGCAGCTGCTCGAACAGCTTCAGCAATTTGAATTGCTCGGTCTGGTCGAGCGACGACAGCGTCTCGTCCATGATCAGCACTTTCGGCTCCAGCACCATGGCGCGGGCAACGTTGACGCGCTGGCGCTGGCCGGCACTCAAACCCAGCGGAAGCTCGTCGTAGAGCGTAGCGGGCAGGCCGACCTCGCGCATCACCGAGAGCACGCGGTCGCGTAACTCTGCGCCCCTGGCAACGCCGTGTGTCTTCAGCGGCTCCTCGATGATGGCGCCGATCGCGGTGCGTGGTGGCAGCGAATTGAAGGGATCCTGCAGCACCAGCTGAAAATCGCGGCGGAACTTCAAAAGCCCCTTGCCGGAAAGCCTGGTGATATCCTGTCCGTCGCAGAGGACCTGGCCGCTATCGGGCCGTTCCAGCCGGCTGAGCAGACGCATGAGCGTGGATTTGCCGCAGCCGGATTCGCCGACGATGCCGAAATTCTCTCCCGGAAAGACGTCGAAGGTGACGTTGCGCACGGCACGCACGGTGCTGTAGCTGGCAAAGGTGCCGCGTTTGCGCACCCGGTAGGAACGGGTGGCATCGCGAATGCTGATGATGGGCTCGCGGGTCTCGGCCGGTAGCTCGATGGCGACCGCTTCGCTCGTCCAGATCTCCGGGATCTGGCTGATCAGCTCGCGGGTATAGGGATGCTGCGGCGTGTCGACGAGTGCCTTCGTTGCCTGCCGCTCCACGATCTTGCCTTCGGCCAGCACCAGGATCTGATCGGCAGCGTCGCTCACCAGCGGCAGCGACGAGGATATGAAGACGATCGCCGTGTCGAAACGCGTGGTCAGTTCGCGCATCAGGCGCAGCACCTGGGCGGCGACCGTGACATCAAGCGGCTGGGTGACGTTGTCGGCGACGAGGAAGGCCGGATTGCTCACCAGCGCATCAACGATCAAGGCACGCTGCATCATGCCGCCGCTGAATTGCGATGGATATTCGTGATAGCGCATCTGCGGCGAGGGGATGCGCACCGCGCCAAGCAGATCGATGACCCGCTTCCTGGCTTCCTCCTGCGCAATCTCTGGTGCGACTGCACGCAGCTTCTCGACGATCTGCTGGCCGACCGGCAGGGTCGGATCGAGAGCCCCCACCGGATTGGCACCGACATAGGCGATCTCGCGGCGCAGCGTGCGCAGTTTCTGTGCCGGCAGATCGAGGATGTTCTGGGATTTGTAGACGACCGATCCTGACGTAACCGTCAGTGGCGGATCAATCCAGTTGACGAGTGCACGCGAGAGCACGGTCTTGCCGGCACCGCTCGCCCCAATTATGCCGAGAATTTCGCGTGGGGCCAGATCGAAGTCGATGTCGGAAATGATCGGACGCATGCCGCCGCCCGTTTCCAGGCCGACGCTCAGATCGCGAACCCTCAGAAGCGGTGTGCCGGTCACGATTTGCCTCCATAGATACGATTGCGAGCCCGTTCGAGCGATGCGCCCATCAGGTTAATGCTGGTCAGGCACAGGAACAGGAACACGCCCGGCATGGTGGCGATCCACCAGGCATTGAGCAGATACTTGCGGCCGTCGGCGATGATGTTGCCGAAGGTCGGCGTCGGTGGTTGAACGCCCAGCCCGATGAATCCGAGGATGGATTCGAAGATCATCATCCGGGCGACATCGAGCACCGAGACGAAGATGATCGGCGGCAACACCAGCGGCGCCAGCAGGCGCACCATGATGCGGAAATCCGATGCACCGTAGATTTCAGCGGCACGCACATACTCCCGCTTGCGCTCGGTCATCACGACGCTGCGAGTGACGCGGGCATAGACCGGCCAGCTCGACAGGCCAAGAACGAGGATGATCGCCGGGATTGTCGGGCGCGAGACGCCGAGCACGGTGATTGCCAGGATGATCATCGGGATCGACAGCTGGGCATCGGTCAGGCGCATGATCGCCATGTCGACGCGGCCGCCATAATATCCGGCGATCGTGCCGAGCGAACAGCCGATGAGTAGCATGACCAGAACGGTGGAAAGACCGATGAGCAGCGAGTAGCGGAGGCCGACCAGGCTGCGCACCAGCATGTCGCGGCCGATCTGGTCGGTGCCGAGCGGCGCCGTCCAGTTCCATTTATCGCCCATGAACGGCGGCGCATGTAGGCGCGTGGCGACACTCATCTTCGTGGGGTCGATGCCGCTCAATTGCGGATAAAGCAGGGCCGCCATAACCAGCACGATGAAAATGGCAGCGCCGACACGGAATTCGTTGGAGGCAAGGGCAATCCGCCAGATACGCCGCGCCACTGAAGCGCCGCGTTGTGTTGCCGGAACCGGGATTGCCGGGATGTCTGTCTCTGTCACGCTCATCAATATTCCAACCTTGGATCGATCATGGTGGCAATCAGGTCGACTGCGATGTTGATGAAGACGAAGATCGCGCTGGTGACGATGGCGATCCCCTGGATCAGCGGGAAGTCACGCTGCAACACGGCGTTGATGGTCAAAAGTCCGAGACCGGGATAATCGAAGATGAATTCGACGACGAGGACGCCGCCCAGCAGGCCGCTGATCTGGATGCCGATTAGATTCAGCAGGGGAACGGAGGCGTTCCGCAGCGCATGGGCGACAATGATGCGGCTGCGGCTGAGACCGCGCACGTTTCCGACTGCGATGAAAGGCTCCATCATCACGGTAGCCACGGATCCGGTCAGCGTCCGGATCAGCACCGGCGCCAGCTCGACGGCCAGAACGATCGCCGGCAGGATGGTATAGGCAAAGCCGGCATATCCGATCGCCGGCAGCCAGCCGAGTTTGACAGACAGAAGCATGGCAAGGACGATGCCGAGCCAGAAGTTCGGCAGCGATATGAAGATCGAAGAAATGTAGAAGGCCACGCGATCCGGCCATCGTCCGGGCGCCAGTCCGCCGGGAATGCCGACCAAGAACGAGAAGATCAGGGCGAAAAATATTGCCAGGCCGCCAAGTTGCAGCGTCATCGGCAGGGTGTCACCGATCAGGGTCAGCACTTCGGCGCGTTCGCCGCGGGTGGAATCGCCGAAACTGGAACCGCCTGTGGAAGCGCCGCTCGCAGGCCGTACGAAGGATTGTCCGAGATCGCCCCTGACGACGCCGCTCATATAGCGGCCGAACTGAACCAGGATGGGATCTCGCAGGCCCATGTCCTTGGCGATCTGCTCGATCAGCGCTTCGGGCGCCATGCCGCCGGCCATCAGCCGGACCGGATCGCCGGGAACCACGCGCAGCAGTGTGAAGATAAGCAGCGTCACCAGAAAGACGATCAGTGCGCCTTGCGCCAGCCGTCGAACCAGAAAACTGAGAATGAACATATCATATCCTGGCAGCAATCGGAGCGAACCGTCCTGAGCGGCGACGGTCGCGGTCGTTTGTTGACATCATGAGCGAAACGAAAACCTCCACGGCGCTGGCCTCCAGCGCCGTGGAAAACGCAAGCCAGCCTCAGCTGAATGCGGCCTTCGAGGCGTCCATGGACCCGTCAGGATAGATGAAGAGGCCGGCCAGCGACTTGTCCATCGCGTGGATCATCACCGAAGTGAACAGTGACAGGGCCGGCACCTTTTCGGCAAGCATGGGCATGGTTTCGGTCTGCAGGATGTTCTTGCGCTCCTCGAGTGACGGGGCGCTGCGCTCCTTGTCGAGTGTCGCGTCGATTTCCTTGTCGACGATGCCGGTGATGCGTTTCGAGGTCGAATGGAAATGCGTGCGCAGTACGAGGTCGGGCTCAGGTGAACCGGTGGACCAGCCGCAATCGACCATATGGCCGGGGCCGCCGCCCGGACGATCGTAGAGGCGTTCGTTCCAGGCGGCGATTTCCAGAACAGAGAGCGATACCTGAAAACCCTGTTCCTGCAGCATGGCGGTGATGACCTCGCCGTATTCCTTGGTCTTCGGGTAGAAGCCGACGGAGGTGATGTATTCCAGCGGCGGCAGGCCCTCACCCTTAGGGAAACCGGCCTCGGCCAGCAGCGCCTGGCATTTTTCCGGGCTGTATTCCGGGTAGTTCGCCAGGTCGATATAGCCGAACTTCACCGGCGACACGTAATTGGACGAAGCATGACCGGCCGAGCCCAGAATTTCGACGATCATCGAGCGGTCGATCGCGTGGCAGGCCGCCTTGCGGATCAGCGGGTTGTCGAACGGCGCCTTCGAGCAGCGGAACCAGAGATATTTGTTCTCGACCGAGACGACGCTGCTGATTGCGATCTTGTCATTGCCATCGAGCGAGGTCACCTGTTCCGGTTCCAGACGCTCGACGATCGAGGCCTGGCCATTGAGCAGGGACAACATGCGTGTCGTGCTGTCACCGACGAAATTGAAGCTGATGCCAGGAATCTTCGGCGTACCGAGGAAATAATCAGGATAGGCTTCGAGGATCGTGGCATTACCTTCCTGCTTGACGAACTTAAACGGGCCGGTGCCGTTCAGGCGCTGCGTCAGCGGGCCGGTCGGGCCGCCGGCGACATCGGTCGCCGACATGATTGGCAGGTATGAGGCGAGGAAGATGAACAAATGGGCCGGATATCCGCCCTTGGAGGTATCGACGATGACCGTGTAGTCGTCAGGGGTGGTGATCGTCAGCGTCTCGGTCGGGCCGGGATAGAATTGGGCCGGGCGGTCAGGCCTGGAGCCGTATTCGAAGGTCGCCTTGACGTCTTCGGCCTTGAAGGGTTTGCCGTCGTGGAATTTCACGCCCTCGCGCAGCTTGATCTCGAGTTTGTTCGGCTCGAGAAGCTTGATGCTGGTGGCCAATTCATAGACCACTTCGTCGGGCTTTTCGACTGTCATCGGCGTCCGCGTCAGGAAGCCCATGACGAAGCCTTCGATATTCTTCTGCGACAGCGTTGTGTGGCCGGTCGGGTCCCAGTTGCCCGTAATATTTTCCGCCGACAGGAACACCACCGTCTTGCCCGTTTGGGCAAAGGCCGAGGAGAACAGAAAATCCGGGTTGATCTGCAGGAGACCGGCACCCGTGCCAGCCGCACCAAGCCCGGCGAGGAAATTGCGTCTGCTGATGTCATTCATAAGCTGTTTCCCTTTTGTGGTTTTATGTGGCTTTCTTATTATTCCACGATATCGGGCATTTTTTCGTTTTTCAATGGGTTCTCGTAAATTAGAAAATCGGAATGCCATTCTCCTGTCGTAAATCAGCTCAGGCGATTTGTATTATATTGATTATAAGTGTAATTTAGGAATGTTCTTTCAGCGTAGCGCTAGGCAAATGGCAAATTTTTCAGCATTTATCTATTTTGCGGACAGGATGAGCGTGCCGAATTACTTTTATAAATGTCACAAAATCACATTTGGCGCCTAAAAAATATTCAAGCAAAGGTGACGCACAAATCTCGCCCGCGATATGACGGACGCGCAGCATGTCGAACCCCCCCCTCGGTCATCGGCCTTGCCGCCCAGACTAACCATCTGGTGACGGCAATGCAGATCCCCGTCGATCCGGAATTCGATAATGCCAAATGAATAATTGTGCGATCAGTCGTTGAGCATTGCCGGCCTTGAATAGATTCGAACCTACGACCACTGGTTGGCGACTGGGACGGAATGGATAATCAATCGGCTCCCGGCGTTGTGTGCTGCTTCGAATGAAATGGTCATGACTTGCGTACGGTACGCTAATCGCATACCATTCAGCAGTAAAATCGGAGGCTGGAAACTATGGCGACGGTCGAGAAAATTACGATTGCACTGACATCCGAAATGGCGGGCTTTGTGCGAAGCGCGGTCGATGCTGGCGAATATGCATCGACGAGTGAAGCCATCCGTGATGCCGTCCGCGAATGGAAGGAGCGACGAGATTTGCTCGGCTACACCGTCGAGGATCTGCGAGCGCTCGTACAAGATGGCATCGAAAGCGGCCCAAGCTCCCGCACGACAATGGCAGAGGTAAAAGCTGCAGCGCTCGAGCGATTAAAATCTGCACGACCCGAACGCTAACCATGCTTCCAATTATCCGAACCAATCGTGCGGACGAGGACCTGATCGAGATATAGTCCTACATGGCATCGTAACGTTAAGCGGGCATTGGTGAAAATGTGGCATCTGGCGGCATGACCAGACTTGCCCGTAATCCACTTTATCGACGCCACCGATTTCCTGCAGAGGTGATTGCCCATGCGGTCTGGCTCTATTTCCGGTTCCCCCTCAGTCTGCGCATGGTCGAGGATATGCTGGCCGCCCGTGGTGTCATCGTCTCTCACCAGACCGTGAGACTGTGGGCGGAGAAATTCGGCCGGCATTTCGCCAATAATATTTGCAAGCGATCAGCTGGCAGGCTCGGTGACAAATGGCACCTCGACGAGGTGGTGATCACGATCGCCGGCAAGAAACATTGGCTTTGGCGCGCCGTCGATCAGGATGGTTTCGTCCTTGACGTCCTTGTCCAGAGCCGCCGCAATGCCAAGGCTGCAAAGCGTTTGATGCGAAAACTCCTGAAAGGACAAGGCCGTTCGCCTCGCGTGATGATCACCGACAAGCTCCGGTCCTACGGTGCGGCGAAGCGGGAGATCATGCCCGGCGTCGAGCATCGTTCATATAAGGGACTGAACAATCGGGCAGAAAACTCCCACCAGCCGATCCGAAGGCGAGAGCGGATCATGAAGCGCTTCAAGTCGGCACGACACCTTCAGCGTTTCGTTTCCATCCACGACCCGATCGCCAACCTCTTCCAAATTCCCCGCCACGACATTTCATCTCTCCATTATCGCGAGCTGCGGGTAGCCGCGACGCAGATGTGGAGCGAGATCGCTCATCTTCAAGTAGCCTGATTGCAGACCTCGTGCCCTAAACTTGACCCGAGGTCCATAAGTTTACAGTGCCCTGACCTCCTATACGCAATGTTCTTTCCATGAATTGGAGTTCGGATGCCAAAGAACCTCGTGGTCTGCTGTGACGGCACTGCCAATGAATTTGCAGATGATCGTACGAACGTTGCTAAGCTCTGCTACTGCTTGATCAAGGATGCTGACCGGCAAGTCGTTTACTATCACCCAGGAGTGGGCACCGAGGCACCACCCGGTTTCGTGACAGGATTTGGCACTAAACTGGCAAAGCTTGCCGGCTTGGCTTTCGGCTATGGTCTGAAACGGGATGTGGCAAACGCCTATATCTTTATCATCGACAACTACAAGCCGGGAGATCGCCTGTTCATCTTCGGGTTCAGCCGCGGCGCATACACTGCACGCGTTGTTGCAGCGCTGATCCATATGTACGGCGTGATCATGCCCGGTAATGATGCGCTCGTGCCCTATATGGTTAAGATGCTTTGGGCGATAAACAAGGCTCGTGGCAACAACGACAAGATAAGCCGCTATTTCAAGCTTGCATCCGATTTTAAAGCGACATTGTCTGGCAATGAGTGCAAGCCACATTTCGTCGGGGTTTGGGATACAGTAAGTTCCGTGGGCTGGTTTGGCTCGCCAGTCTCACTTCCATACACTCGCGACAATCCTGATATTCAGATCACCCGCCATGCTGTCTCAATCGACGAACGCCGAGCGTTTTTCCGGACAAACCTGTTCGCAGTCCCAGAGGGCCGAGACATCAAGCAAATCTGGTTTGCCGGCGTACATTGTGATGTGGGCGGCGGCTACAAGGAAGAAGAAAGCGGACTTTCCAAAATCTCCTTGAAGTGGATGATTGAGGATGCCGAAGAGAGCGAACTTCTACTCGATCCGAAGCTCAAATCCAATATTCTTGGCGGGGACGAACCGAGATTTGCGAAACCTGGCACCACTAGCAAGATGCACGAGTCTCTCACCTGGAAATGGTGGCCTGCTGAGTTCGTGCCGAAGCGATATTATGATCGAAGGAGCAATAGTGAAACGTGGCGTATCGGTCTTTCTCGGCGAAGATATCTTGGTGAGCGACCAGTCGTTCATGATTCAGTTTGGCGGATTCCGAACTACAGGTTCCTTCCAACTGATGCCTTAAGAGCTTCAAATGCTTTCCCACAGAACTCTGTGAACGACCGCGATCGCGTAATGCCGGCTGCTATGATTTCAACCACTCAGGAGGTGAAATTGAATGCGGATGACGCGAAAAAGTCGGTCATGTCGTAGCCAATGAACTTGGCGCCGATCCCGATGTCGTCGCTCTCATTGTCGAACACCCAGCCGAGCGGTCCTCCCCTCTCCCAACGCCTCAGCCTTGAGGCAATGCCTTCGGGATCGGTGTTGTTGAGGAAGGTGCGCAAGGCCCCGATCGAGCGCCTTTCCACCGGCAGGTCCGCCAGGCCATCGATCG
>Ga0102591_1003890_pt1 | contig 12560 bp, 19 predicted proteins | sample AraplaCol_mCL_r2_2_FD_76860 | JGI IMG/M metagenome (GOLD analysis project Ga0102591, IMG submission 76860) | Arabidopsis root microbial communities from North Carolina, USA - plate scrape MF_Col_mCL_r2 (SPADES assembly) (version 2) | ecosystem: Host-associated > Plants > Roots > Endosphere... | reverse complement strand
GCATCACGAAGAAATCGCTGCCATAAGTGTGGTTGAAGCGCTGCGCGATGTCGCGCGCCATCTCGATGTGCTGGATCTGGTCGCGACCGACCGGCACCTTGTTCGCGTTGAACGCGAGGATGTCGGCCGCCATCAGCACGGGATACATGTACAGGCCGGCGTTGATGCCGGCATCGGCGTCTTCCTGGTTTTCGATGTTGCGATCGACCGCCGCCTTGTAGGCGTGGGCGCGATTGAGCAACCCCTTTGCCGTGACGCAGGTCAGCAGCCACATCAGCTCCGGCACTTCGGGAATGTCCGACTGCCGGTAGAACGTGGCCGCATTCGGGTCCAGGCCCACCGCCAGCCAGGTGGCCGCGATCTTCAGGCGCGAGGCTTCCACGCGATCGGCGTCGTCGCTCTTGATCAGGGCGTGGTAATCGGCCATGAAGTAGAACGCGTCGACGTTCGGGTCCTTGCTTGCAAGGACGGCCGGACGGATGGCCCCGACATAGTTGCCGAGGTGCGGCGTGCCGGTGGTGGTGATGCCGGTGAGGACGCGGGTGTGCATGGGGCGGGGAAACCTGGCGGACGGAAACCGCCCGAGTGTAGCCCGCGCCAAGGCCCGGCGGCGACCATCACCTGTGGCAGGTTGCCGCTGCCCACCCTCTTAAGGTGGGAGTCAGCCTGCCGGCGATGGCAATCCCTCACCGCATCAGCGTCGACTTCCCGAACAGCGACTCCACCAGATCCACCGCCAGCTTCGCCGTCTGGTTGCGCTTGTCGAACGCGGGGTTCAGCTCGACGATGTCGAGCGAACCGACCCGGCCCGTGTCCGCGATCATTTCCATCACCAGCTGCGCCTCGCGGTAGTTCGGACCGCCACGCACGGTGGTGCCCACGCCCGGCGCGATGGACGGGTCGAGGAAATCGACGTCGAAGCTCACGTGCAGATGGGTGTCCGCGTCGACATCGGCCAGCGCTTCCTCCATCGCGGCCTTGATGCCGATCTCGTCGATGTAGCGCATATCGTAGATATCGATGCCCACCTCGTGGACGAAGCGCTTTTCGCCCTCGTCCACCGAACGGATGCCGATCTGCCGGAACACGTCGGGCGAGGTCGCCGGCACCGTGCCGCCGATGTGCGTGAGCACGTCGGGGCCGTAACCGCACAGGCACGCCACGGGCATGCCGTGGATGTTCCCGGACGGCGTGATCTGGCTGGTGTTGAAGTCGGCGTGGGCATCGAGCCAGAGCACGCGCAGCTTCTTGCCCGTTTCGCGGCAGTGGCGCGCCACGGCGGAGATCGAACCGATGGCGAGGCAATGATCGCCGCCGAGCATGATCGGCAGGTGCCCTGCCGCCAGTTCGGCGTGCACGGCGTCATGCACCGCGGTGTTCCAGGCGACGACGGCGTCGAGGTGCCGGTAGCCGTCCGTCGGCGGCAGCCACGGATTGAGCGGACCGACCAGGTTGCCGCGATCGACGACATGCATGCCGCGCTTCGCGAGGCGCTCACCGAGCCGGGCGACGCGCAGCGCCTCCGGCCCCATGGAGCTGCCGCGATGGCCGGCGCCGATATCGGTGGGAACGCCGACGAGGGCGACGGAACGGGTAAGAGGACTCATGAGGGGACGACTCAACGGGCGTTCGCCCAGTTTACACCGAGCCACAAAACGGCCACGTTGCAGCGCGGCAGCGGGAAAGAAGGCAACATGAACGTCGGACCTAAGCCAAAGCACCGAACATGATCCGACTGGACGACCTGCAACTCTTCGTGCAGACCACCGACGCGGGCAGTTTCTCCGCGGCCGCCCGGCTGGCGGACACCACGCCGGCGATGGTCAGCAACGCCGTGCAGCGACTCGAACGCGAGCTCGGCGCGCGGCTGTTCGTGCGTTCGACGCGCAGCATGCGCCTTTCCGACGACGGCGAGCGCTACCTTCCGCACGCGCGCGCGATGCTCGACGCCCTCGCGGGCGGGTCCCGGGTGCTTGCCGAGAGTCGCGGTGAAATTTCCGGGTTGCTGCGCCTTTCCGTGCCGTCCGACATCGGCCGCCACGTGCTGCTGCCCTGGCTCGACGCGTTTCAGGAAGACCATCCGGCGGTCACGCTGCAATTGCGTGTCAGCGATCGTTCGGCGGACCTGCACCGACACCCGATCGACGCCGCGATCCGCTACGGCACCCTCGACGACTCCGGTCTCGTCGCGCAAGCGCTGGCACCCGACAATCGTCGCGTGCTGTGCGCGTCGCCGGCCTACCTCGCGAAGCACGGCACGCCGCGACATCCCGACGACCTACGCGATCACAACTGCCTGTGCTTCGTGTGGGGCGACACCGTGCACGATCGCTGGACCTTCGACATGCCGCGCGGCGCGCACACGGTGAAAGTCTCGGGCAACCGCATTAGCGACGACGCCGAAATCACACGCCGCTGGGGCGTGGCCGGCTACGGCATCGTCTACAAATCGGGCATCGACGTGATCGACGATCTCGCGGCGGGTCGCCTGATCGACCTGCTGCCGGGCATGGGCGAAAGATCGCCACTGAACCTCGTCAGCGCGCATCGCTCGCAGCTGACGCCGGCGGTACAGAGGCTGCGGGATTTCTTGCGCGAGAAACTCAAGACGCCAGGCAGCCCGTCGGAGAGCAGGTAGGCGCGCATCCCGTGCGCGACAGCCTTTGGGGCGCATCAGGGCATGATGCATTTCACGAACAGATGTCGCGCGCAGGGCGCGCTCCAACCAGAGTCGCCGCGATTCGTACGAGAGGGATGGTGCCGACACCCGGCACCTAAATGCCCGATTTAACCCTGCCCTACAGCCGACCTGACTAGTTCGCTAAGCGTTCGTACCCACAAACGTACCCACATCAACGTCAAACGGTGCAGCCTGGCCAAAACCGTGCTTCCAGGCGTCCTCGACGTTGGCTTTCAGCCCGTAACGTGACGCCACGGCCAGGATTATCTTGATGGCAGACCGCTGCATAAACTCCAGATCTCCCAATCCACCTGGCAATGGTTCATCAGGGGAAAGTGAGTGAAGCATGTCGTGCCGCCTCCGGTCGATAGCTTCCATCCGGCCGTGATCGAGCTGGAAATCTGGCGAGACTTCACCAATTTGCTTACCACAAATCTTCAGCAGGCGAGTGGTTTTACATGCTACCGACATCCGTTCGTAGCTACTCACCTTTGCTAAGACTGCATTTTGAAGGAGGTCATCTACGGATTGCCCGGCAAGCTCTTTGATCGACAGCTTCTGAGCTTCGACATCCTTCAGCCACGCGGACGGATCTGCATACGCTGACATCCAGCAGGCCTGCATCAGAATCTCATCTACCATCGCGTGGGCCAGGGCTAACGCCGACGCATGGGCAATCCGAAGGTGCGTTGCGTACTTGGCCGCGAAACTGGCTTCAATCATGGCTTCGAGCTTTTCTACCGGCAGAGACTCGAACACGGCACGGTTGATGTATCGGTCGAAGTCTCCACCCTTCATCCCCCGCCAAATGCTCTCGGTTTCGCGCCGCATGATCTGCTTGAGCGCAGGCGCTCCCTTCTCGATATCGGCGAGGTACCCGAAGAGCTCTTGGAAACGGAGCAGAGCGATTCCGAAGCCTTTTGAGAAGGCTTCGCCGGCTCGCGAAACATCCGCCTTCAACATAAGCAGTTCCTCCCCTTCTTTGATTTCGCGCTTAACCAAAAACGCAGAATAAACGTTGGCGCCCAACGGTTTTAGATTAACAGGCATGGCTAACAAGTAATCAAACGGAGAAAAATTCTGCGCGTGCGGGAACCGTCGGTTTCCGAATCGGGGCGGCCGGAAGTTGCCGACCGCCCCCCCTCTCTCATCACTTGGCGAGGCCGACCCTGATTGCCGCCACGAGGTCAGCGGCCTGATCGCTGCGGGGGCCTATCGCAAGCTCGGACGCCGGCCAATAGGCTTCGGCTACGCGCTGGCACGCTTGCTGAAACGTCGGCCCATCCAGATAGTCGGCGTGCCGCCCTACCAATAGCGACAGGTCGTGTACGAGCCGCTCGACGCAATCCTCATCCATGCGCCTTCTCCATCTCGGCCACACGCTTCTCAAGGCTATCGAGCTGTTGAGACAGCTCCGCAGCACCGGCGAGAGCAGCGTGTGCCACTGTGGGCACCTGGTCCTTTCCGCTGGCGGCGAGGATGGCCTTGCCCTTCGATACCCATCGTACGATCGTCTCGTCGATGATCATGGCTCATTCCTGCCGGTTCCGAGAACGCGCTGCACAAGCGATCGCGGCTTCTGCTCCTGCAGCTGCCTGATCTGACCCTCGAGCTGATCGACACGTTCCTGTAGCGGCCGGACTGCCTGATCGATCTCGCTCTTGATGTAAGCCGCCGCACCGCCACCTGCGGCGTTGAAATCACTCGCCCATTCCATCCTCTTCTCCTCAGTACTTGCAGCCAGTGATGACGACCACGCCGTTTTCGCGCTGTTGCTCCCACGACGCCCACGCAACGACCTTGAGTGCCACAGAGTCCTCCTGGAAGAGGCTGACCTGAGTCGGATCGCTATCCGGGGTGTCGCTGACCCAGATCGCCGCGTTCGTGCTCTTGGCGACTTCGATGCCGTCCGTGTTGAAGGCGATGCCCGTCGGATCGACCAGCGCCAGCTGTCCGCCAGCTGCTTGTGTATGCGGGCTGCCGTCCGTGGTGACGACTGGGATACCGAGGATCTCGCCGCCGCGCGCACCGACGTTCGGAAACGCCAGGCTGCCGCCAGTGCCGCGTACGAGCCCGAGCGATGCCGCGGTCTTTCCATCGGTCACCCAGAAAGCCCGAGTGAGGTCGCCGGCGAACGTCTGGATGGCAGACTTCACGTCGGCGCCAGCGTCGTTCGTGGCCGCAATGGCGGTCGCGCCGTGCGTTACGGATGCCGGAGATTCGTCGGCCGCGCCAGCGCTCGCTCGATCGATGAACGCCGCGTCGATCGCGAGCGTTACCGCGTCCGTCAGATCCGCTTGGAACGCGGACTCTGCGAGCGGGCCGGCGGCCTCGATGCTCTCGCGCGTGAAGATGGCGAGGCTCGCCACCTTGAGGCGTTCCAGCGAGCTGCCTGCTAGTGCCGGTTTCGACACAGGGATACGGCTATGGGGGCTTACCCAGTAGCCGCGCGTGCCCTGACTCATGCTCATGTATCGGACGTTGAAAGGGATGCGGCGGAGCCCCGTGAGTTGGCCCAGCAGGCTGCGGTCGGCGACGGTTCCGAAGAACTCCTGCGCCTCGACGTTGCCGGTGTCGTCCGTGGTGATGCTCCCGGTCATCGCCTTCACGACGGGAGCCCAGGACGAGCTCCAGCGGGTTTCTGCGTATCCGATGGCTTCGTTGCCGCCTTCGGTGGCTGCCTTGGCGATGACGCCGCGAACGAAGGTTCGTCCGCGAACGGTGGTGACTGACATGCGCTACTCCGTGGTGGGTTGGTAGCTACATCACACCAACTCGCGGCCGCGCTTCAGTCCGGTTGCGTGCTGGTCAGTCCCAACTGTCGCCGTTGCGTTGAGCGCGGTGGAACTCGGCAAGATCGGTCAGTGCGTAGCTCACACGCGCGCCAGCTACAGGAATGCGCGACCAGCGAGGACCGCTGTCCTTCGCGCGCAGACGCTGCAGCCATTTCGCGCTTACCTGCAACAGCTTCGCGGCGGTGGCCTCGCCGACAAGGCCGTTGATCAGCGGCATGCCGGCGTCATGGCATTGTGCGCGCCAACCCGCCACCAGGTCGCCGGTGACGGCATCCAGTCGTTCGCCACAATGAGGGCATCGATTCATGCGTCCTCCTGTTGACTCGGTGCCTCTCCGTCCGCTCCGATGCTCATCACGCGCTTCACACGCTGGTAGTCGTCGATCGTGAGAAGGCGCACCGTGCAACTGCCGCCCTCGAACTCCAATCCGACGACGAGGCGGGAGCCCTGCTGGACAGCCTCAACGACTTTCGCGTGTAGCCCCTGACTGGTCTGCGCCAGCTGCGCCAGCATCGCTTCGCCAAGGTCAACGCCGGCGGCGGCAAACGTGCGGGTCATGGTGTCGATGGGGTTGCTCATGGGGTGTCCTTCTGGGGGCGATAGGAGCCGCAGGCGTGCGGCGTAAGCGGCCACTGGCCGGTGGCGAGCGGAATGCAGCGACCGAGGCCCGCGTCGGGGTTGTTCTCGTTCGGCGCGAAGCGCGCGCAGGCGGCGCAGGTGACGTGTGGGCGGGCGAACAGTCGCCCTTCGGCGTGCTCGGGGCACCACGGGCACGCCAGCGCGTGGTGGAAGCCATCGACGACGGGGAGCGCCAGCACGACGTGCGGATGCAGCCAGACGGGCCCGCAGTGCGCGCACATCGCCGGGGCGGTCCATGCCCACGGTGCCTTGCCCTTCATCCGCTCGTGCGTGTCCGTGAGCGCCACCAGATACGCGTGGAGCGTGTCGTCGGTCAGCGTGCGGCATTCGGCGAGGTCGGCGTTGCTGATCCGGTCGACGACGTTCGGGTTCACCTGGCCGCGGTCGCGCTCGGCGAGCGCGCGGAGCCTTTCGCGGACAGCCTTGTCCGGTGCGGTGAGCAGCGCCACCAGCTCGGTCTTGTGCTCGGCTACCTCGCGTTTCAGGTCGGGCGTGATCGCCTCGCGGGGACCACGGAGACGCAGGTGACCGGCCTCCATGGTGATGCGTGCACGGGCGCCAGCGACGTGCTGTAGGACGGTGGCGACGCTCATATGTCGACCACCTCCTCGTCATCCTGCGCAGCAAGGTGCTCGGGAACGTGTTCACGGTGAGCACCTTGAATTGCCTCTACAGGCGTTGGGGCCCATGGAAGGTGTTCAATGTGCTCAAGGTGAGCGTGTGTATAGGGGGTGGGTGCCTTCGGGGCGGGAAGCGCCCATGCCCAGTAGCTTTTGCCGCCCTCGCCGCCATGCTTCGTCGCCACGATGCGCAGCCTTGTCTTTGCTCTGCGAACGCTGGCCCAACTGAGGCCGGCGGCGTTGGCTTCCGCCTGCACCTCCTTCATCTTGCGCGAGCCGTCGACCAGCATGTTCTGCAGGAATTCCTCGGCCTCATCCACGGCCGATCGTTCGTCGCTATACGGATCGTCGGGACGCATCGCGTCATCGACGGTCAGCCCGGTGACCTTCTCCGCGTCGAACACGATATACGGGGCGTCACGGTCTGACAGGATGCGGTAGGCGAGCCCGCCAGCATCCGGGCCCAGGTTGTTCTTCAGCGGCAGCATGAGGCGCCGTGTCTCGTCGTCCTTGTCGCGGATCACGGCGTAAGCGGCGCGTGCGGCGGCGACCAGTGCGAGCGAGCCCATGACGCGCCCGATAGCATCGCCGCCCGCCCCGCCCTTGTTGAGGTGCGTCACCGCGATGACGGCCACGCCATAGTCGGCGGCCATCTGCGCGAGCGGTGCGAGCAGTCCGCGCACGTCGGCGTTCTTGTGCGAGTCGATCGAGCCCATATAGGCGCTCACGGGATCCACGATGATCAGACGGCAGTCGCCGAGCTTTTTCACCAGCTCCTCGAGGTAGACGACGTCGGCGAGGGTAAAACTGCGTTCACCGTTCACTTCGGCCACCGCTTCCACGTAGTGCACGCGGCTCAGGTTCGCGCCAGCTGCTTCAAGGCGCGGCAGGAGCGTGTCGCCGGGGTCATCCTCACCGGAGATCAGCACGACGCTTCCCTCGGGGCATGGCGAGCCATCGGCCCATCGGCGTCCGGTCGACACGTGGGCCGCGAGGTTCATCGTCAACATGGACTTGCCGAGCCCCGGCAGGCCAGCGATCACGGCGAGCTTCGCCAGCGCCAGGTACGGCGGCATTAGCCAGTGGATGTCCTTCCTCTCGACCGTGTCCATGGCAACCGTGCGGATGCCTGCCTGTCGAGGCTTCTCGGCGGTGCTGATCGAGCGAACGATGGCGTCCGCGTTAGGGCTTGTCATTCGGAATCACCTCGGGGAATGCGGCGGTGCCGTGCTGGACGGCGTAGTCGTTGAAGTCGCCAGGGACGGGGGGAATGGCGAGGTAGCCGTCCACGGCCTGCGCCGCGAGCGTGGCGGCCGATACGCCGGGGTTGCTGCCGTCAGGCTTCACGTCGTTGTCGGCGGCGATCGTGATGCGTGCGGCGGGGTACTTCTCGCGCATGATTCGCGCGACGGGATCGAGGTTGCCGGCGGAGAACGCCACGGCCACGGGGACGCCCGTTGCTTCGTGCAGGCTCTTCCCGGTCGCCCATCCCTCGCAGACGATCACGTGGCCTTCTACCGGCCCACCCACGGGGCAGTAGCACCCCATGACGCGGCCACCGCGCAGGAATCGTTTCTGGCCGTCGGCGCGGATGCTCTGGACGTTCCAGAGAGCGCCAGCCTGGTCGCGCATCGGGATCAGCAGGAAGCCACCGCGCTCGCGTGCGCCCATCCACGTGATGCCCTTCCGGATCAGGTACGGGTGCAACGGCGGCGCGGGGGTGGATTCGCTCCAGTGGGCCTGCGCGACGCGGCGTGCCTTCTCCCGCTCGTGTCGGAGCGCCGAGTCACGGGCGGCCTGAGCCTGTGCCATGGCGTTACGCTGCTGCTCGCGCTCCGCCGCACTCATCGGCCCGGACGAGCCGAGCACGCGGGTTTCGCGTAGACCCTTCGACCAGTGACCGAACACGGCCACCGGGCGATCGCCGGGGAACACGACGCACCAGGCGTTGCGCTTGCCCGCCTTGTCGCCTTCCGCGTCGAATCGCGACAGCACGCCGTCAGTTCGAATGCGCGAAGGGTCGAGAGGCGCCAGCTTCGCCTCGCGAAGTGCATCGAGGGTTGCACCGAGCACGTCCATCACGCGGCCTCCCCGACGAATGGCGCCGCGAGCACAGCCTTGTCGGCCGCGTTCATGTGCTCGAACAGCGGATCAGTGGCGTCACGAAGACAGGTGATCGTCAGGTACTGGCTGACCCCATCCGCACGCATCAGCACCGCGGCCCAGTGCCGGGAGAGCTCACCATCGGATCTCGGAGTGCCAGGTGGCAGGTACTCGGCCACACCGATGACGCGAGGATCCTCGACCGTCGGGTAGGTGCGGAAGGGATTGCGCCCGAAGCCGATCTGGCGAACGACGCGCGGGGTGATCAGGTATTCGCCGCCATCGTCTTCCGGGGCATCGATAGCCGGAATTCCGGCTATTTCGTTCGCGGGCACCAGAACGCGGCCTGCATCCAGGTCGATGGCAAAGCAGGTATTACTGCTTTGGCCGCTCATGAGCGCACCATCATGGCCAGGGCGGCGCGTAGCTTGCCGATCTCGCGGCGCTGCCAGGCCATCGTGTCGATGGCGCCGGCAAGGTCGGCGCGCACCTGCGCCAGCTCGGCGCGCGCAGCGGCGAGGTCGTCAGCGTGTGACGGAGCGACGGAAAGGGTTTCGTTCGTGCGTGCGCCAGCGACGGGCGCAACTTGGGTACGTTCGGTCATGTCGGGATCCTCAGATGAGTGGATCCGCCGCCGATCGTTCTCACACGATTGAGGCGACGGACGTGCCGGGGTGAGAAACCGGGATCTGAGGAACCCGGCCGGGCCGAAGCCCGCCCGACACGCCCGCCATAAAAGCTGGACGTGACGCAACAAAAAAGCGCCGTTGCGGCGCCTGTGCGCCTCAGATTACACGGGTTCTCACGCCCGGTCGCCGATTTTGCGGCGACGGTTGGACTGTACGCCGGGTCGGGATGGTTCGCAAGTCGCGCGCGCGTACACACCTGCACACCTTGATCATCATGAATACCTTCCTTCTTCTTCATATATTTACGAGAGATATGGAAGGTGCTCACGTGCGCATGTTGGAGAGAGGTGAGCGCCTTCCCGGAGTGGTGGCCTTTGCCTGGCCTGCGCTGCATCTGGATGCCCGAGCAAATCCGGCCCTTCCGCCACCTGATCGTGGTGCTGCGGGTCATGCTGGATCCTCGTCGTATGGGGTCTTCTTCAGGTTGCCCAGCGGCGTACCTGCACCAACGTTCGACGGTCGCGAGCTGTAGTCGGTGGCCTCGATCCCTGCCGAGATCACCGTGCTCCCGATCTCCATCGGACCGCCGTACAGAACAGGGACGGCCGAACCCTGCGCGGTGACGTTCACCGGCCCGTTGAAGAGGTAGCTGGGCTGATTCTCGGCGGCGTCCGCGCCGCCCTTCCCCATCTTGGGCTGCGGGCTGAGCATCTGGACGACGCCACCGGCGGCCATCGAGATACCCATGCTCACGAACATGGGCCCCCAGACGCTGCCGCCAGCCCACCAACCGAGAGTCGAGCCGACCGCTCCGATGACGATGAGCACGATTCCGAGAACGGTCTGCAACACGCCACCGTTCTTCGCGCCGACGATGATAGGGGCAATGGTGATCCGACCGCCGGCAGGCTGGTCGAGCTGGCCGAAGCCGATGTTCTCGCGGTGCTCGCCGTGGCCCCTGAAGAATGCGAACTCGACGCCGCGTTCATGCGCGCCAGCAAAGTAGGCTTGTGCCGTCGGGAAGTTCACCAGTATCCAGTGCATCGCCTCGGCCGGCGTCTTCGTATCGAGGTGAACCATGTGGCTACGGCCGTAGCGTTTGCCGAGGTCGCCGACGAGGCAAATCTCGGTCGCGCTCATGCCTCGATCCTCCCGGTCATAGCGGCTATGGCGGCCGCATCAAACCTCTTCGCGTAATCGTCGTCGCGTGCGATGCGGATGATGCATGGCAGACAGATGGCCGTTTCGCTCTGGGTGCCGTTCTCGTGGGGCGTGATGACGACCGCCGCCGCATCACGCGTTCCGACCTTCGTCCCGCAACCGGGGCAAGTCCAGCGGCGCTTCATGCGGCCACCTTCTGCTCATCGAGCCAGGCGCGGATCTCTTCGGCGCGGAACGCGGTCACGCGCTCGCTGAGCTTCACAGGCTGGGGGAACTTGCCGTTGCGGACCCACCGCCAGATGGTCGCGGCATGCACGGGAACGATGGTCCCGGCGATCTGTGCCATCCGGACATAGCCGGTCGATGGTAGTTGCAGTGCGTCGTTTCGCTTCATGAAGCATCACCATTTGATTGGGTGATGCCTATGCTCTACACCGCCACGGTGTGCGTCTTTCTAAACGTTCGAATCAGATTAAATTCTAACTTCCCAGGCTATTTCTTAGAATTCTTCCGGCGCCAGTTCACCTGCTTTCCCCAGGCATAGAACGCCGCGCGAACCGTCTCGAACGACGTGTTTCGCTCCTGCGCAACCTCTGCGATCGCCTCGGTCGTCTTTTCTCCGCCCTCGACCTTCTTGGCAACGCCGATGAACAAGTCCATGTCGCGCTGTTGCTTCGGCGACAGGATGTTCCACTCATCGGGTATTGAGCGATTCGGGAGCCTGAAGGCGTCGTCCCAAGCTGACCCAGATAGAACCCAGTGCAGCTGCGTATGGAGGAACCGGAGCACCCATGGGTCGATGGCCTCGCCGGCAGCGACGGCACGCTGAAACTCACTGAGCACGGCGGCTTGCCACAGGGGGCTCGATGAATCGCGCGCAGCCCACACCGCGGCCAATTCCGACCGTGCGTCCTCGGTCGTCAGGTCCGGATAGTCCGGATACTTGCTCTCGTACATGCGCGCACCTTCGTTGCGCCCTTCGAGGGAACCACGGCAACGGGCGAAGGTATCCCGCTTTCGGCTGGCCGGCCTAGCCGTGGTCGGCGCAGTCTAAGGCTTCTGAATGCGTGGTGTGTCGCGTGCTGCTACAGCCTGCTCGAACAACCGCTGCATCGCCTCTTCGCTCGGTGCTTCCACCTCGACGTCGCCCACCTTCATGCGGAACTTGCGGCCGTACTTTGCGTTCAACCAGGCACCAGCTGCTCCGGCCAAAGCCGGTATTACGACAGGGCTGAGCTTCACGATGAAGTCCCCGAGTATCGCCATGCCTCCAGCGTCGACGCTGTCGGCAGTAACGAGACGCGTGCCATGCAAAGCGCCTGCCTTGCTGATTGCCGCGCTCACACGCGCGACGTCAGGCTGCACAGCAGCAGAGGTGTTGCCGTCAGGATCCTCGATCGACATTTCGACAAGGATGAATTCGTCACTCATCGTTCGGCACCTCGCGCAGTTTCTCTAAATAATCGGCCCACGCCTGCATCATCTTCCGTCGCTCGGCGAGGTAGGAGGCTCGATTGTAGGCGGCCCGCACGCGGTTACGCTCGACGTGCGCCAGCTGCCGCTCGATGACGTCAGGTGCCCAACCGAGCTCATTTAGCCTGGTGCTGGCCAGCGCGCGGAAGCCGTGCCCGGTCATCGTCTCCTTGGCGTAGCCGAGGTTGCGCAGCGCCGCGTTGACCGTGTTCTCGCTCATGAACGCGGAGGCACCCCGGATGCTCGGGAAGAGATACCGGCCCACGCGCATATCAGACGGCCCCGTGAGCAACCGCAGCTCGGCGAGAACCGCGAGCGCCTGACGCGAGAGCGGCACGACGTGCTCCGTGCGCATCTTCGTCTTGGCCGCCGGGATCCGCCACTCGGCCGCGTCGACATCGATCTCGCTCCATTCCGCGCTGCGCAGCTCGCCAGGTCGAACGAACGTCAGTGCAGCGAG
>Ga0102591_1003887_pt1 | contig 12579 bp, 9 predicted proteins | sample AraplaCol_mCL_r2_2_FD_76860 | JGI IMG/M metagenome (GOLD analysis project Ga0102591, IMG submission 76860) | Arabidopsis root microbial communities from North Carolina, USA - plate scrape MF_Col_mCL_r2 (SPADES assembly) (version 2) | ecosystem: Host-associated > Plants > Roots > Endosphere... | reverse complement strand
CTTCGGCCGGCGCGGCGAGTTGCGCGCGCAGACGCTGACCGGCATCGCCGCGGACCTGTTCTTCGGCCTGCTGGCGATGCACGCGATGCCCGCCGCCGGCACCGGCATCGCGCTGATGCTGCTGTTCAACGTCGGCGCGGCCTCGCTGTTGCTGCCAGCGCGGTACGGCCTGGGCGCGGCGGTGGTGGCGGTGCTTGGCCTGTTCGGCGAATTCGCGTGGAGCCAGTTCGGGGCCGATTCGGGCGTCCGAACGCTGGCGGAGCCGATGATGTTCGCGGTCGGTTACATGGCGATCGCCACGCTGACCAGCATCCTCGGCCGGCAGATGCGCGAGAGCTACGACCTGGCCGAACGCCGCGGCGCCGAGGCCGCGCACCTGGGCGAGATCAACGAGCTGATCATCCGACGCCTGCGCACCGGCGTTCTCCTGGTCGACCGCGGCGACCGCATCCGCCTGGCGAACGAGGCTGCGATGCTGCTGCTCGGCGACGCCGGCGAAAGCACCGACCTGCAGGGCCAGCGCAGCCTCGCCATCGCCGCGCCGGAGCTGGCGCGCCGCCTGGAGCGCTGGCGCCAGGACGGCACCCACAACGACAGCCCGCTGCAGCTGGCGCCGGATCTTCCGGAAGTGGTGCCGCGCTTCACCCGCCTGCTGGCGGGCAGCGAGCAGGTGCTGATCTTCCTCGACGACACCTCGCTGCTCTCGCGCCACGCCGAATCGATGACGCTGGCGACGCTGGGCCGTTTTTCCGCCAGCCTCGCCCACGAGATCCGCAATCCGCTGGCGGCGATCAACTACGCCGTGCAGTTGCTGGAAGAGTCCGACGACATCCCCACCGCCGAGCGCCGCCTGCTGGAAATCATCCGCCAGCAGGGCATCCGCATGAACGGCATCGTCGAGAACGTGCTGGGCATGGCGCGACGCGAACCAGCCAAGCCGGAGCACGTCGAACTGGTCGCGTTCGGGCGGCTGTTCGTCGAGGAATACCTCGCGAGCCATCCGCTGGACCTGGACACGCTGCGCTCCACGTCCCAGATCGCGCGCCTGCCGGTGCTGATCGACCCGCGCCACCTGCACCAGGTGCTCACCGTGCTGGTGTCCAACGCGCTGAGTTACGGCCGCATGCCGGGCGAACCGGCACGCGTGACCGTCAGCGTGTATCCCGACGACGCCGGCCTGCCGTGCATCGACGTGCTCGACCGCGGGCCGGGCATTCCCGAATCGGTGGCGTCGCGGTTGTTCCGGCCATTCTTCACGACGTCCAGCCACGGCACCGGACTCGGCCTCTATATCGCGCGCGAGCTCTGCCGCGCCAACCAGGCCACGCTCGATTACGTCGCGATGCCGGGGGGCGGCGGATGCTTCCGGGTGCGACTGATCGGCAGCCACACGCTGCTCTCCGCGTGAATGTGAAACCTGAATGCGCAAATGCGTGCGCATTCGCTTGGCTCTTCACACGACCTTAAGTTATCGTGAAGGACGGAGGGCAGGATGGCCGAAACACGTAGTGCATTGGTGGTCGACGACGAACGCGATATCCGCGAACTGCTCGTCATGACCTTGGGCCGCATGGGCCTGCGATGCGACACCGCCTCCACGCTCGGCGAAGCCCGCGGCCAGCTCGCGCGCAATCGCTATGACCTCTGTCTGACCGACATGCGCCTGCCGGACGGCTCGGGCATGGACCTGGTCGCGGAGATCAGCCAGAAGCATCCGGAAACCCCGGTCGCGATGATTACCGCGTTCGGCAATGTCGAAGCCGCGGTTGAAGCGCTGAAGGCCGGCGCATTCGACTTCGTCGCCAAGCCGGTGGATCTCGCGGTACTTCGCGACCTGGTCCGCCACGCGCTGGACCTCAACGAAAAACGCAAAAGCGCGCCCCCGGCCGATGCCGTGGCCGCGCGCCTGTACGGCCAGTCGCCAGCCATGGCGACGCTGCGCGGGACGATCGGCAAGGTCGCCCGCAGCCAGGCGCCGGTCTACATCGTCGGCGAATCGGGCGTGGGCAAGGAACTCGTCGCCCGCACCATCCACGCCGAGGGTGCACGTTCGACCGGGCCGTTCGTGCCGGTCAACTGCGGCGCGATCCCGGCCGAATTGATGGAAAGCGAGTTCTTCGGCCACAAGAAGGGCAGCTTCACCGGCGCGCACGTCGACAAGCCGGGCCTGTTCCAGAGCGCCGACGGCGGCACGCTGTTCCTGGACGAAATCGCCGAGCTGCCGCTGGCGATGCAGGTCAAGCTGCTGCGCGCCATCCAGGAAAAATCTATCCGTCCGGTCGGCGCCAACGCCGAAGTGCCGGTGGACGTTCGCATCCTTTCGGCCACGCACAAGGACCTCGGGGCGCTCGTCGCCGATGGCCGTTTCCGGCAGGACTTGTACTACCGCATCAACGTGATCGAACTGCGCGTGCCGCCGCTGCGCGAACGCCAGGACGACCTGCCCGGCCTCGCCGAGAAGGTGCTGCAGCGTTTGTCGCTGGCGCAGGGCCGCGTGTTCCCGCCGACGCTCAGCGCCGACGCGCTCGACACGCTGCGTGCGTATGCGTTCCCGGGCAACGTGCGCGAACTGGAAAACATCCTCGAGCGCGCGCTCGCCCTGGCCGAAGGCGACAGCCTGACCGCCGAGGACCTGCGCCTGCCGAAGCCTGCCAGTGCGACACCGGCGTCGGTGTCCGCATCGCCGGGCACGCCCGCGGCGCCCGCCGCCACGACGCCTTCGCTGATGACGCCGGGCCAGGCGGCGCAGGCGATCGACCCGCGAACGCTCAACCCGCGCGACACCGCGAGCAGCCCCCTGCCCTCGTACATCGAGGAAATCGAACGCGCCGCGATCCAGCAGGCGCTGCAGGAAAACCGCTACAACAAGACACGCACCGCGGCGGCGCTGGGCATTACGTTCCGCGCGTTGCGCTACAAGCTGAAGAAGCTCGGGATCGATTGACGCGAGTCAGTCGATTCGTTCGAACAGCGCCTGCAGTTCGTGGTGCGCGAACCAGTCCCCGATCCAGCGCGCGTTACCGGGGAAGTATCGAAGGCGCCTGAGCCTGAAGCCGCTGCCGGTCACGGCATCCGGGCTTTCCAGCATCGCACGGTCGACCAGTACCCGGTGCGTCGCGTCGATCCGGAACCCGGCGCGGCCGGGCACGATCACCAAAACACGTCGCACGCCCAGTCCGGAACTGGCCGTGAGCAGGCGACGCAACACGACGGACGGTTCGTCCAGATGCTCCAGGACGTGGCTGACGATCATCGATTCGAAGCGGCGGCCCGACTCGATGGTCGACAGTTTCCAGCCGTCCTCAATTCCGTCGTACCACTCGACGTCCAGTCCGGCCTGACGACAATGCGCGACCGTCGCGCGGTTGTATTCCAGACCCATCGAACCGGACGGCAAGGTCGCGAGCAATTCTCCGACGCCGCAACCGAAGTCCAGCGTGGCCCCCTTGAGTTGCGCCCTCGCGCTGGCCAGCCAGACACGTCGCGCGAGCCTTCGCAGCGCGCTTCGTTGCGTCTGATAGTCCGTGTAACGCTGGTCGAAAACCTCAGGCATCGTCGCTCACGGGCTCCTTGCGCGTAGCTTCCGGCAGCAGCGGATGCAGCGGCCGGCGCGGCACGGCGGCGATGTCGTACGCCAGAAACCCCAGCAGCAGCTGGATTCCGATGAGCACCAGCAACGCGACCAGGGTGACGCTGCCGGCCGAGGCGGTGATGCCGGTGCGCGCCGATTCAACCCAGAAACCGATGCCCAGCACCACGCCGACCGCGAACATCGTGCCGCCGGCCAGCAGTTCGATCGAGGCCAGCGACAGATCGCGCAGGAAGTAGTTGTAGAACACGCGCTTGAGCGTGTTGCGCAGGTGGCCTCGCGCAAAGTCGAACAGGATCCGGGAGATGCGCAGGTTGCTGGTTTCCCCGCCGTAGCGCGCGACCATCGGAACGTCGGCGACGACCGCGCGCACGATGTTCAGACGGAACAGCATGTCCGTCTCGAAGAAGTAGCGGCGGCTGATCTTGGACAACTTCAGGCGCGCCAGCACGCGCGCATGGATCGCGGTGTACCCGTTGGTGGGGTCGAACACATCCCAGTAGCCGGACGAGATCTTGGTCATGAACGAAAGCGCCGCATTGCCGAAGATGCGCACTCCCGGCATGTCGCTAATACGGTCCAGGTCGTAGAAGCGGTTGCCTTTGGTGTAATCGGCCTGGCCGCGCAGGATCGGCCCGATCAGCTGGGGCAGCGCGGCTGGGTCCATCTGGCCGTCGCCATCCATCTTCACCACGATGTCGGCGCCGTCTGCCATGGCCCGGATGTAGCCGGCCATCACCGCGCCACCTACTCCGAGATTTATTTCGTTGAACACCACGGTGACGCGCCGGTCGTCGCAATGCGCCTGCACATGCGCGCCGGTCTGTTCCGGACAGCGGTCGTCGACTACGTATATCGCGCTGATGTACGCGGGCAGTCCCGCGATCACGTCGAGCACGTGGGCACGCACGCGATGGCACGGGATCACCACCGCCACTCGGATGCCGCACGCGAAGTGCGCGTCGACCTTGCTGACCCGCGACGGTTCAACAACGGGGTAGGCGCTCTTCACGGCGTCATCCTTCATACGACGACGCGTAGGCGCGTGCGAGCAGCCCCGCCAGCGGGGCCGGCCAGAAGCGTTCGAACATCATGAGATCCTCCTTCGCGCGCACGCCGTTGCGCACCGCCGCCTGGGTCTCGCTGCCGCGGTGGATCCGATGCAGCATCAGGACCTCACGCACATACGCAAACGCGCCGTCGCCATGCGCAAGGCGTGTCCATGCATCCCAGTCGAGATTCACTACGAGGTCCTCGCGGAAACGTACCGGTGCGCGGTCCATCCGCAGCGTCACGGTCGGGCAGGAGACGGAACAGCCGAATCGCAGGATGCGCTGCTTCGCGCCCGGCGCGGAAACACAGCGGCGGCCGACAAAACCAGACTCTAGCAACGCGCGTTTGACCGCCAGCATCGGTGTGAGGCCCATGGCGTGATCGTCGAGCAGCTCCCGGTAGCCGGTCATGACCAGCGCGATGTCGTCGCGCGATAGCGCCACATCCATCGTCCGGCACGTGAAGTCGTCCAGGTACACGTCGTCTTGGTGCGCGAGTGTCGCCCACGGCGTGTCGACCGTGGCCAGCGCCTGGTTCCAGTCGCGCCCGATCGAACCGCCGGCGCCATGGACGTGGACGCGCGCGCCGTACTCGCGCGCGAGTTCGTCCAGGCCGTCGAAAGGCGTGGATGTAGAAATCACGATTCGCGATTGCCGCGTCTGCGCACGCAACGACGCCAGGCACTGCGGCAGGTACGGCGAGCGACCGTAGGCCGGCACGACGAAACTGTGTAGGGCGTCGGAGCCGCTCATGCGGCAGCGCGACCCGCCAGGGCCATGAGAAGCACGCCGGACGAGATCAACGCCAGCGCGATCCACTGCAACGGGATCAGCTTCTCGCCGTAGAAGTACCAGCTCGCCGCGGCCATCAGCACGTAGAAGAACGCGCCCGAAATGCCGAACGCAACGCCGAGCTTCATGCGACTGACCACCATGATCCACACCACGAAACCCAGTCCCTGGATCGCAACGGCCACGATCACTGGCCACGACGTCGCGATCGCGAGGAACCATTCGGGCCGGCCCGTTTCCAGGCCTCGCGCGGCGATCTGCGCCACGGCACGCTTGATCAGCAACTGGCTCCCCAGCGTCGAGCAGGTGACGAACAGGATCAGCAGTATTTCTCGGATCATTTTCACCGGCTCGGAGCGCGCAAGGCGCGGACATCGTAGAGCGTGAGGTCGCTTCAGCGTGCGCATCGCGCAAGGAACGTGACGGCCTTTGCGAATCGGCGCCCCGCGGGTTCGTTTGCACCCCTCATCCAGACGCGCCTGTCATCCCCGGTCGGCGCACGTCGCAACCATACCAGCCACGATGGAGCGGCGCCGCCCGCGGCGAGGGGTGACGCAGAGCGTCATCCCTGCCGAACCGAAGGGTGACGTCTGACGTCACCCTGTTGGCCCACAACTGACATTAAGCGTGACCCTGACTTCAGTTCAGATTAATTTTTGCCGCGAAATCCCCTTGGCACGCCTTGTGCGTGTACTTTTGCCGCACGTGCCGCAAGCACGGCTGCCCGAGGACCGGAACGCCGGCCCGTCAGGCACGTGAAGTATCAAAAACACTCCTAGGGGAATCGCAATGAAGAAGCAGCAGGGCTTTACGCTTATCGAACTGATGATCGTGGTCGCGATCATCGCCATCCTGGCCGCCATCGCGCTGCCGGCTTACCAGGACTACACCACCCGCGCCAAGATCTCCGAAGCGCTGGTGATGGCTGCTCCGGCCAAGCTGGCCGTTGCCGAGACCGCCTCGTCGATGGGTTCGCTGGATTCGGTGACCGACGTCAACTCCGGCTATGAGTTCCCGGGCGCCACCAAGTACGTCAGCGGCATCGCTGTCGGTGCTACGGGCGGCGTTGTCACCGTGACCTCGACCGTGCCGAACGCCGCGGGCGACATCACCCTGACCCCGACGAAGGTCGGTACCTCCGAAGCGCAGGTCACCTGGGTTTGCGCCTCGACGGACATCCAAGCGAAGTACCTGCCGGCCGAGTGCCGCCCGGCTCCGTAATCGACGCTGGCTGCAACTCCGCAAACCCCGGCTCAGGCCGGGGTTTGTTTTTTTGAGAAGAAGTGAAGTACCGGATCCCGACCATGAAGCCGTCCCGCATCGCATTCCTGCTGGTCATTGCTGCGCTGGGCGTCACCACTGCGCTCTATTGGCTCGGATTGAACGGCCCCTTCCTTCTCGACGACGGCGCTGCGCTGGGTCCTGTCGGCGCCTGGTACCGCGACCAGACCTCCTGGTATGACGCCGTGTTCGGCAACGCTTCACTGCTGTTTGCGCGCCCTGTCGCAATGGCGAGCTTCCTGTTGACGACCTGGCTCGGAGGTCCCGAGAGCTTTTCGTTCAAGCTCGGCAACCTCGCCGTACATCTCATGTGCGGCCTGCTGGTCTGGCGGATCGGCCGCCACGCCTTCTCGCTCGACCAGCGCCTCGCCCGCCATGGCGAACTGCTGGCGGCACTTCTCACCGCGTTCTGGCTGCTGCACCCGCTGCACGTCAGCACCGTGCTCTATGCGGTGCAGCGCATGGCGCAGCTCAGCACACTGTTCACTCTCGCGGCGGTACTCGTTTACCTGCATGCCCGGCGCAAGCTCGACGGCGGCTCCACGCGACGCGCGCTGATTCAACTGTTCATTGCTTTCCCGTTGATGGTGATCGCCGGCCTGTTGAGCAAGCAGAATGCCGCAGTCGCGCCGCTGCTGTGCCTGGCTTTCGAGATCGGATACTTCCACGACTGGCGCTCGCGCCGCGGAACCCTGGCCGGCTTCTACGGCGTGTTCCTGCTGATTCCGGGTGCGCTCGCGTGCCTCGTCATGGCCTTGTATCCCCAGAAGGTTCTGAGTGGTTATTCAGGTTGGGACTTCACCCTCGGCGAGCGCCTGCTGACCCAGCCGCGCGCGCTGATGGATTACACGGGCATGCTGCTGTTCCCGCGCGGCCCGCGCATGGGTCTATACACCGATGACTTCGCGATCTCGACCGGCCTGACCTCACCATCAACCACATGGATGGCGATCATGGCGCTGATCGGGATCAGCGTCGCTGCTTATGCGCTGCGCAAGCGTGCGCCCACTGTGTTTGTAGGCTGGTTCTTCTTTCTAGGCGCGCATGTAGTCGAATCCACGTTCTTGCCGATCGAGATGTACTACGAGCATCGCAACTACCTTCCTTCGGTGGGTCTGCTGATGGCCCTGCTTGGGGCCATCGCACTGATCCCCTCGACGCTGCAGTTCAATGTCCTGACGCCACGCAAGCTTGCGCTGGGTGCCGCCATGGGCTTCGCCCTGGTTCTCACGGTGGCGACACTTGGGCGCGTCCTCGTCTGGCAAAGCATGGACGGCATCCTCGTTCAAGCGCTGCGCTTCCATCCCGACTCACTTCGAGCGAACTTCGATGCCGCCGACCTGGCGGCGGCTCGGGGCGATTCAGTCACGCATGACGCCCTCATGCAGCACCTTCTGAAAAGCAACGACGTCCGCAACCGCCAGATGGCCCGTTATGAACTGGTGGCAGCCCACTGTCGCAGTGGCGCCGGCGGCAATCGCATGCTGATGGAGGCCGCCCTCAACGAAGGACTGCCGCGGATCACCGTCCTGGATACCTTCGCCTTCAAGCGTCTGTCGGCCGCAAGTCGCGAAGGTCGATGCGGCGACCTGGACCGGAACGCCATCGCAGACCATCTGCGGCAAATCGTCGACCTCGCAGCCCAACAGCCGGAGTCCACGCCTGCGAAATGGACTGCGCGTTATCTGCTGGCCGAGATGTATGGCAGCACCGGTAACTGGCAGCAGGCAAGCGAGCAGGCTGGACTCGCCTGGCGCGGCGGTCAGAGCGAAAAGGCAGGCGTCTTCCTGGCACGCGCCTACACCAACGTGAACCGGCTGGACGAGGCCCGGGAAATGGTCCGGCTCATGGAAGCGCGGATCCCAGCGCACGATTGGCGAGGACAGGCAGCCCTGACTTCCTTGCGCGAGCTCATCGCCGAACGAAGTGCCAGGGCGGCACCGGCCACCCTCCCCGGTTCAGCCTGAGAGGCCAGCCCGCCCATGCACGTTGAGCGACGGCCGTCCGGTCTTGTGCCGCTGGAATGCGGTACATTCCGGGTGGGGAAGCAGAAAGTGTTCTAGGGGAAATCATGAATACCGTGGCTACCGCCAATCTGGTGGGAATCACTGGCATCGCCCGACGCCTGGTGCTCGATGGCGCGCTGGAGGACGTGGTCGCACGTCAGGCGCAGGCCGCCGCAACTGCGGCCAAGCAGCCGATCGGCGCATACCTGGCGGAGAAGCGACTCGTCTCTTCGGCGCAACTGGCAGCCGCGAACTCCGTCGAGTTCGGCGTCCCGCTTTTCGACGTGGGCGCCTTCGACGCCGGCCAGTCCGCGATCAAGCTGGTGAACGAGGCACTGGTGCGCAAGCACCAGATCCTGCCGATGTTCCGCCGCGGCAATCGTCTTTTCATCGGCATCAGCGACCCGACGAACACGCAGGCGCTGGACGAGATCAAGTTCCAGACCAACCTGGCCGTCGAGCCGATCCTGGTCGACAGCGAGCGCCTGCAGCGCACCATCGACCTGTGGCTCGAGGCCAGCGACTCGCTGTCCGATGCCGTCGGCGGTGACGAAGGGCTGGAGACCCTGGACATTTCCGGCGGCGACGAAGTCGCCAATGACAGCGGCGTCGACGTCAAGACCGACGACACGCCAGTCGTGAAGTTCGTCAACAAGGTGCTGGTGGACGCCATTCGCCGCGGCGCATCGGACATCCACTTCGAACCTTATGAAACCGACTATCGCGTGCGGCTGCGCATCGACGGTCTGCTCAAGCAGGTCAGCAAGGTACCGCCGAACCTTTCGGCCCGTATCGCAGCGCGCCTGAAGGTGATGGCGCAGCTCGACATCGCGGAAAAGCGCGTGCCGCAGGACGGCCGCATCAAGCTCAACATTTCCAAGACCAAGCAGATCGACTTCCGCGTCAGCACCCTGCCCACGCTGTTCGGCGAGAAGGTCGTGCTGCGCATCCTCGATGGCAGCGCGGCCAAGCTCGGCATCGACAAGCTGGGCTATGAAGACGACCAGCGCGCGCTATACGAGCAGGCCCTCGCCAAGCCGTACGGCATGGTGCTGGTCACCGGCCCGACGGGCTCCGGTAAGACCGTGTCGCTTTACACCGGCCTGAACATCCTCAATGAGGAGCAGCGCAACATCTCCACCGTCGAAGACCCGGTCGAAATCCGCGTGCCGGGCATCAACCAGGTGCAGATGAACGTCAAGCGCGGCATGACCTTCGCCGCGGCGCTGCGCAGCTTCCTGCGACAGGACCCGGACGTGGTGATGGTCGGCGAAATCCGCGACCTGGAAACCGCCGAGATCGCGGTCAAGGCCGCGCAGACCGGTCACCTTGTGCTCTCGACGCTGCACACCAACGATGCACCGCAGACGGTGTCGCGCCTGATGAACATGGGCATCGCGCCCTACAACATCACCTCGTCGGTGACGCTGATCATCGCCCAGCGACTCGCGCGCCGACTGCACGATTGCAAGCGTGAAGTGCAGCTGCCGGAGCACGCATTGCTTGCCGAAGGTTTCAAACACGACGAAGTCGCGGCCGGCCTGAAGATCTACGAAGCAGTCGGTTGCCCTGACTGCACCGAAGGCTACAAGGGCCGTACTGGTATCTACCAGGTTATGCCGATGACCGAAAAGATCCAGGCGATCGTCCTGGAGGGCGGCAATGCCCTGGACATCGCCGAGGCATCGCTGCAGTCCGGTGTGCGTGACCTGCGCCAGTCGGCGCTGCTGAAAGTAAAGAACGGCGTGACAAGCCTCGCCGAAATCAACCGCGTAACCAAGGACTAAGCCATGTCCGCGACCCGTACTGCAGTCAAGCCGGCCACGGCCGCCCGACGTCCGAATCCGATGAGCACGTTTGTCTGGAATGGCACGGACAAGCGCGGCAAGGTGATGAAGGGTGAGCAGGAGGCGAAAAACGCAAACGCGCTTCGTGCCGAGTTGCGCCGCCAGGGCATCACCCCGCGTGTCGTGAAGGCAAAGGGCAAGCCCCTCTTTGGCGGCGCGGGCAAGACGATCACGCCGCTGGAAATCGCGGTATTCAGTCGTCAGCTGGCGACCATGATGAAATCGGGCGTGCCGATCGTCAGCTCGCTGGAGATCGTGGCGAACGGGCACAAGAACCCGCGCATGGCGAAGATGCTCAACACCGTGCGCTCCGACATCGAGAGCGGCTCCTCGCTCTACGAGGCGCTGAGCAAGCATCCGGTGCAGTTCGACGAGTTGTACCGCAACCTTGTAAAGGCCGGCGAAACGGCGGGCGTGCTGGAGACGGTGCTCGACACGGTCGCGACCTATAAGGAAAACATCGAAACACTGAAGGGCAAGATCAAGAAGGCGATGTTCTACCCGGCGATGGTGGTCGCCGTGGCACTCATCGTCAGCGCGATCCTGCTGGTGTTCGTGGTGCCGCAGTTCGAAACCGTGTTCCAGAGTTTCGGCGCCGACCTGCCGGCATTCACCAAGCTCATCATCAGCATGAGCGACTTCATGGTCGCCTACTGGTGGATGGTGCTGTTCATCGTGGTGGGAGCCGGCGTGGCCTTCGTCATGGCGAAGAAGCGCTCGGTCACGTTCTCGCGTTTCCTCGACCGGGCCATCCTGAAGCTCCCCGTGATCGGCCAGATCATGCATAACTCGTCGATCGCGCGCTTCTCGCGCACGCTGGGCGTTACCTTCCGCGCCGGCGTGCCCTTGGTGGAGGCGCTGGACATCGTCGCCGGCGCCACCGGCAACAGCCTGTACGAAGACGCCGTGCGCAACATCCGCGACGACGTATCGGTCGGCTACTCCGTCAACATGTCGATGAAGCAGGTCAACATCTTCCCGCACATGGTGGTGCAGATGACCGCGATCGGCGAAGAGGCCGGCGCGCTGGACACCATGCTCTTCAAAGTCGCCGAGTTCTACGAGCAGGAAGTGAACAACGCCGTTGACGCGCTCTCCAGCCTGCTCGAACCGCTGATCATGGTGTTCCTCGGCGTCATCGTCGGCGGCATGGTCATCGCGATGTACCTGCCCATCTTCAAGCTCGGCGCTGTCGTGGGCTAATCGCCTCCGATCACGTCGCACGGAACTTCGGGCACAATCCCGCGCATGGCATTCCTCGATCAAAACCCCGCCATCGGATTTCCGCTCGCGGCCGGGCTCGGCCTGCTGGTCGGCAGCTTCCTCAACGTGGTGATCCTGCGCCTGCCCAAGCGGCTGGAATGGCAGTGGCGCCGCGACAGCCGCGAGGTGCTCGGGGAGCCCGACACCTACGATCCGCCGCCACCGGGCATCGTGATCGAGCGATCGCACTGCCCGCACTGCAAGCACCAGCTGTCGTGGTACGAGAACATCCCGGTGTTCAGCTACCTCGCGCTGCGGGGCAAGTGCCGTAACTGCAAGGCGCCGATCTCGCCCCAGTACCCGCTCGTCGAACTGCTGACGATGCTGCTGGTCGTGGCCAGTGTCTGGAAGTTCGGCTTCGGTTGGCAGGGTTTCGGCGCGATCGTCTTCACCTGTTTCCTGATCGTGCTGTCCGGCATCGACCTGCGCACGCAACTGTTGCCCGACCAGTTGACCTTGCCATTGATGTGGCTGGGCCTGATCGCCGCATCGGACAACCTGTACTTCCCGGCCAAGCCGGCACTGCTCGGCGCGGTGGCGGGCTATCTCAGCCTCTGGATCGTGTGGTGGCTGTTCAAACAGCTCACCGGCAAGGAAGGCATGGGGCACGGCGACTTCAAGTTGCTGGCCGCCATCGGCGCCTGGACGGGGCTGAAGGGCATCCTGCCGACGATCCTGCTGTCGTCCGTCATCGGTGCGGTGATCGGCTCGATCTGGCTCGTCATGAAGGGCCGCGATCGCGCGACGCC
>Ga0102591_1003880_pt1 | contig 12604 bp, 5 predicted proteins | sample AraplaCol_mCL_r2_2_FD_76860 | JGI IMG/M metagenome (GOLD analysis project Ga0102591, IMG submission 76860) | Arabidopsis root microbial communities from North Carolina, USA - plate scrape MF_Col_mCL_r2 (SPADES assembly) (version 2) | ecosystem: Host-associated > Plants > Roots > Endosphere... | reverse complement strand
CGCCACCCAGGTTGCGATACGGGTCGGACGTGTTGTAACCGTTGACGTAGTACGCGTTCTCGGACGCACCCGAACCACCGAACGACACCGTGCGGTAGCGGCCGTTGCCGAGGTTGCTGGAGCCCGGCACGGCGCCCGGGGCGAGCAGCGCGATCGCTTCGGCGTTGCGGCCGAGCGGGAGACGGGCAAGCGTCTGCGCGGTGACGATCGTGCGCGAGTCCACGGCCGACGTGTCGATGGGCGGCAGCGTGTTGGCGGTGACGGTCACCTGGTCCAGCGACTGCGCGCTGGCCGCCGTGGTGGCGGCCGCGGCGAACGAGACGTCGGTGGAGCCACCGACCTTCAGCTGCACGCCATTGCGGCTGTCGACGACGGCTCCGTCGCGCATCAGGCTGACGTTGTACGAACCGACGGGCAGGTTGCCGATGCGATAGCGGCCCTGTGCGTCGACGGGTACGGTACGGGTCAGGCCGGTGCTGCTGACGACCTGGACGCTTTCGCCAGCCGCGGCGGGCACCTGGCCGAAGATGTCGCCCGTGGTGGACTGCGCGAATACGGGTGCCGTGGCGCCGAAACCGACGGCCAGAGCGAGTGCCAGCATGGACGGCCGAAGGCCTCCGCGGTGGCGGACGGAATGAAGCTGCATGGATGTCTCCCCAGAATGACCCAGCACTAGGGCCAATGAATGGCCGTGGACGCTTTCGCCTCCACCGCGTGATCCGGGGACTTCTGCTGCGTGGCACCCACTCCCCCGAGCGGATGTGCCCTTCCCCGTACGACGACGGTGACGCTAAGCGGTCACGTGCCGCGAGACCTCATCAAATGACGGGGTATCACTCGCGACCCATGGAAGTTAGGGCGACGACATATGTCATGTCAACGAAATTTTGAGGTTTTGCTCAAAAAAGTTTCCTTGACACTTAATCGTAAGAAATGGTGGACGAATGAACGACCTAGGGCCAGCCATCCCATGACTCCGGTCAGCCTCCCTAGATGCTGACGTCCCTGCCCCGGTTCGCCTCGCACTCGCGCAGCGTCGTCGCCAGAACCCCCGCTTCGTCCGGCTCCCGGCGGGAACCGACTTCGCGAAGCAGCAACACCCGCACCTCCATGGCCTTGCGCAGGTTGTCGCGCGCTTCCTGCCCGCACGGAGTGCGCGGCTTCCACGACGCCAGTGCTTCGCCACGCCTGACGAGCGCGTCGAGCGCGGCCGGGCGATCCGCCGCCACGGTGTGCACCACGGCATCCACCTGGGCCTGCCATTCGCTGAGCACGCCGCGCAGGTCCGCCGTATCCGCCGCGAACTTCTGCGCGTCGGCCTCTCGGGCGCTGTGCGAGGCGGTGAAGGCGAGCATCGCCGTGGTCGCCGAGGCGAGAAACGCCACCACGACGACCGCAATCGCGGCCTTGCGCCCGTTGGTACCGCCGCCGGAGGAATCGTCGTGCCGTGTGGTCATGGCGGCCTCGGAATGGGAAAGAGCCCATTTTGCCCCATGAGCCGGCGGCCCGACGAACCCGTGCGACATCGTGGACACCGTGGAGCGCGGCTCCACGGTGTCCTGCCATCGACTACATCGACGGCGGCGCCGCCTGGAACCGGTGCCCGCGATCAGACACGACGGCCACCGCACCGAAGTCCGGCAGGCTGTCGTGGGTATCGAACGTTCCCACGGAACCACCGCCGCCGAAGCGCGCCATGGCGTCCACGAGCTGGTCGACGCCCAGCGAGGGATCGGACGCCATCATCGCGTCCTGCGTGCCCGCGACCTTCGCCTTCGGGAACGACGAGGCGGTAATGATCGGACCCGACGCGGGCTGCACGTAGTCGATGGCGTAGTCGCCGCCGAGGTAGTGGTTCACCACGCGCATCACGTTCGTCGTGCTGCCGTCTACCTTGATGATCAGGTCGTTGCCGCTCTTCTGGAACGTCAGGCGCGATGCCGTGATGCCGTTGCCGAACACCACGCCATCGTAGCCACCGCCGGAGTTGTCGATCTTGTCCGTGCCGCCGCCGTAGACGTACTTGTCGTCGCCGGCACCGCCGTAGAGCATGTCGTTACCGTCTTCGCCGTACAGCGTGTCGTTGCCGTTGCCGCCGTAGAGGTAATCGACACCGGAGCTCGTGCCGCCGCCCGTACCGCCCCAGAGGATGTCGTCGCCGTCGCCACCACGCACCGTGTCGTTGCCGGCCATGCCATAGAGGGTGTCGTTGCCGCCGAGGCCGTTGATCCAGTCGCGCTTGGTGCTGCCCTGGATCTGCTCACCCGCCGACGTGCCGGCATAGAGATTGTTGTACGTCTGGGCGACGGCGCCGCCGACGACGATCTCGTTGATGTCGGCACCGGTGATCGTCGTGTCGTCGCCGACGCGAAGGTAGTCGAGGCTCTGGTCGCCGGTGAGGAAGTGGTCCTTGACCAGAATCTTCTGCGAGTTGCCCTTGTCGACCAGCACGTTCAGATCGTTGCCGGTGCGGGTGAACGACAACTGGCTGAAGGCCACCTCCATATCCGCCTCGAACACGATGCCGTCGTTACCGCCGCCCGTGTTGTCGATGGTCTGCAGACCGCCCCAGCCAGTAAGGCTGTAGAGGTCGTCTCCGCTACCGCCGACCAGCAGTGCCGTTCCGTTGGTGCCGTAGAGAAGGTCGTTTCCGCCGAGCCCGTACAGGATCGCGTCGGAGAACTGGCCGTAGAGCACATCGTCCCCCGAGGTACCACGCACGGTCTTCACCAGGTCCAGGAGCGTGGTCGCGTTCCACACGGTGCCGTCGGCGAATCGCACCTCTTCGATGCCGATCGATCCGTTCACGTAGGAATTGTTGGGCAACCGGAGACGATCCGACGTGCCACGAATCGACAGGACGATCGTTCCGGCATCGTCCAATACCATCACGTCGTCCGGCACGATGTCCGCGTCGAAGAGTACGACGTCGATCGAACCATCCTCCGTGTAGTACGACTCGTCGATGGTGTCGGATCCCTGCCCTCGTCCGAAGAGGAACGTGTCGGAACCCGCGCCGCCGATGAGGTTGTCGTCGCCGGCACCGCCCCGGAGCGTGTCGGCGCCGTCACCGCCATTGAGCACATCGTTGCCCGATCCGCCAAGCAACGTATCGTTACCGGCGAGGCCCCAGATCGCGTCGTCGCCACCCAGTCCGTCCAGCGTATCCGACGCGGCGGTGCCGAGAATGGCGTTGTTGCTCTCCGACGGCGCACTCGTGCCACCATAACCGAGGAGCACGACGATGTCGGGCGCCGTGAGCACGGAGCCGTCCGCGAAGCGGAAATCTTCCACCACGCCGGCAAGATCCGCCGTCGTTTCGCCCAGGAAGAAGCCGTTGATCGTCATCCTGCCCGAGTCGCCGGCGATGGAAACGACCAGGTTCGCGCCCTGCCGGGCAAACCGGATATCCGTGGCCGCGATGCCTGCGTTGAACAGCAGCGTATCCCTCCACGAAATGTATGGCGCCGTGTTCGCATCGGACACGATCGTGTCGTTCCCGTAGCCCCTGCCGAACACGAACGTGGTCTCACCCGTGCCGCCAAAGAGCAGGTCGTCCCCCGCGCCACCGTCCAACGTATCGTTGCCGAAGGTCGAGGTCAGGCGATCGTTGCCTTCGCCACCGAGGAGAATATCGCCGCCGCCATAAGCGCTGGTCGAGTAGGAGCTGTCGGTGATGTCGTCGTTGCCACGTCCGCCGATCAACGTATTGTCGGCACTGTTGCCGACGATGACGTTGTCGCCGTCGGTGCCCACGATCGTCTGCATCGGTCGCGTGCCGCCGGCCGGGAACGTGTCGAGAAGGTAGAAGTTCTCGATGCTGCCGAAATCGGAGAGATTGATCAGTACCTTGCTACTGGCCACCTTGACCGTATCGACACCCTCTCCATCGAGTTCGATCACCGAATCGTTCTCGCCGATGACGTAGGTGTCGTTGCCCTTGCCGCCGATCAGGACGTTCGCGGCGGTGCTTTCGGTGCCCCAGAGATGATTGTCGAGATCGTTGCCGGTACCCGTGGTCGCATCCGTGCCGGTCATGGACATGTCTTCGACGTAGGCCGGCAGCGTGTAGCTGACAGAAGCGAAGACCGTATCGATCTGCGAAGACATCGCGCTCTCGATGACGCGGTCGCCCACGTTGTCGACGTAATAGCGATCGGCGTAGATGGAGCCGTACATCTGATCGGCGCCCGCACCGCCGTCGATCGTGTAGCCCCACCCGAGGATATAACCACCGGCAACGATGGTGTTGTCCAGCGCATTGCCGATCAGCGAGCGGCCGATATAGTTGTAGATGAGATGGCTGTAGCCATTCATTCCGTAGACATCGATGAGTATCTCGACGTTATCGGGAAGACGCGCACTGAACGAGTTGGCGAGGATCGTATCGATGCCGCCGTTGACGCCCTCCACGACAATGTCGTTGAACCAGCCATCGGTCTGGATATAGTACGGATCTTCCCAGTCCACCTTGTAGGAATCGTTGCCTTTGCCGCCGATCAGCGTGTCGATGTTCGGCACGTTGTAGCCGTACCCACCGCCGAGCACGTTGTCGCCGTCGTTACCTGTGATGACGTTGTTGAGGCTGTTACCCGTCGCGGTGACGTTGCTCGGGCCATTGAGCGTCAGGTTGGCCACGCCAGAGGCGAGCACGTAGTTATCCATCGCCGTCACGACGGTATCGACGCCACCTTGGCTCGCGTCGATGGTATCCCCGGCGTTATCGACGACGAACGTATCGTTACCCGCCGTGCCGATCAGCTGATCGGCACCGCCCGAAAGGTTGATCAGATGCGACGCGATGGCGGCGGTATCCCACACCGTGCCGTCGGCGAACTTGATGAAACCGATGTTGAAACGGTCGTCGCTCTGGAAGTGGTGACGAACCACCATCTGGTCCTTGTAGCCATCGACCACGATGACGAGATCGTCGCCCGTGTTGAACCCATCGACGGGTGACGGGATGCGATAGAGCTTGATATTGCCCGTTGTGATACCGGCGCCCAGCAGCACCGTGTCGTCCGGCTCGTAGCTGGATGAGGTCGATGCGTCGATGATGTCCGCCCCGTCGCCGAGGTTATATACGTAGGTGTCGGCGCCGTCGCCGCCGAAGAGCAGGTCGTTACCCGTCCCGCCGATGATCGTGTCGTCGCCGGCGCCGCCGTCCAGGCGATCGACGCCCCCGAAGCCGCGAATGAGGTCGTTCGTCGAATAGCCGGTGATGATGTTGCCGTTGTCGTCGCCGGTCAGCATCGCCTGCGCCAGCGCCTTCAGGTCCCAGACCGTACCGTCGGCGAAGTGGATTTCTTCGATCTGGCTGTTTGCGTCGCCGAACTGCTTGTCGAAAAAGCCGGCAAGGGTGATGGTGGCCGTACCGATCGTCACGATGAACGACGAGTTCACATGAGACAGCGAAACATCCTGCACCCGGATACCGGAGCCCAGTACGAGAACGTCCTTCTCACCCACCTTGCCCGCGTCGGCGATCCAGTCGTTGCCGTCGCCTAGCTCGTAGCGATAGGTATCGTTACCTTCGTTTCCGTAGACCTGGTCGTTGCCGGTGCCCCCGCGAAGGTCGTCGTCGCCGGCGCCGCCGTTCAGCTGGTCGCGACCGTCGCCGCCATCCAGAACGTCGTTGCCTTTACCGCCGGAGATATAGTCGTCGCCCAGGCCACCGGCGATCGTATTGTCCCTGTCGTTGCCGTTGATCGAATCGTTACCGGGAGTACCTTGCAGGACGGCGTTGTCGATGTCCGCGGCGGAGTAGTTCACGGCCAAGCCATCGCCGAAATCGATCGCGAGTCCCAGTCTGGCATAGCCGCCGCTGTCACGATCAAAGTAGTTCGCCAGTCGGATGAGACCCGTGGCGCCCTGGAACCGGATGACGAGGTCGGTCGCGCCCTCCTTCTGCATGTAGACCTGATCCCGGGTAAATCCGGTCAGAACGATCGTGTTCAGGCCGTCGATATCGGTAATCGTGTCTTCGCTGTCCCCGTTTGTGTACAGATAGCGATCGTTACCCGCCCCGCCCCACAGATAATCGACACCCTGCCCACCAGCCAGCGTGTCGTCGCCATCGCCGCCGTCGAGGTAATCCATACCCGCGCCGCCAAAGAGCTGGTCGTTGCCTGCGCCGCCGTTCAGGCCGTCGTCGCCCGCGCCGCCGTACAACACGTCGTCGCCCCCGAATCCGGCGATCTGGTCGTTGCCCAGGCCGCCGTCCACCGTTTCGGCGCCATTGAAACCGATCAGGTTGTCATTGCCCGCCGTTCCCACGAGCGACCGCGCACCGAGCGCATCGATCGACATCGTGACGCCGTCGCTGAACCGGATCGAGAACGCGCTCTCGCGCATTCCGTCATAGAGAATGACTCCCTCGCCATCGCCGAAGCGAAGGAACAGATCGCCATTGTTGCTGCTGATCCGCGTCAGCGATACCGAGGGATCGTCGCTGGCGACGTCGAGCTGGATGACGTTGTTGCCTTCGGCATCGTCGATGCCTTCATAAGTAACCGTCATGGTGCTTTGATCCACGACGCCCTTGGCATCGCCGGCGTGGAACACGTAGGTATCGTTGCCCGCACCACCGTCGTAGGCATCGAGACCCTTGCCGCCGATCAGGATGTCGTCGCCACCGCGCCCCCAGAGCTGGTCGTCACCATCGCCACCGTCGAGGGTGTCATTGCCTTGGATTTCCCCGGCCACGTCGTCATCGTCGCCGATGAGCTGGTCGTTACCCGCACCACCCAGCAGCACGTCGTTGCCGCCGTTGCCGAAGATGACGTCGTCGCCGTCGCCGCCATCGATACGGTCGTTGCCGTGGAATTCGCCGGCCAGCTGGGCGCGGTCACCGTAGATCGTGTCGTTGCCGGCCCCGCCGAGGATGGCGTCGTCACCTCCGTCACCGGCGATGGTGTCGTTGCCCGCGCCGCCGTCGATCGAGTCGTCGCCATGGTGGCTGCCAGCCACGATGGACGTGAGGCCGTCGCCTTCGATGACGTCGTCGCCGTCGCCACCGGAAAGCGTGTCGGCGTTGCCGCCGCCTACCAGGTGGTCGTCGCCAAGTCCGCCATCGAGCGAATCCATGCCCTCATAAGCGGCATCGAGTCCGCCTCCGGACACGTCGCCCCACATCGTGTCGTTGCCGGCGCCGCCGAGCATGTAGTCCGAACCGCCGCCGCCTTCCATCAGGTCGTCGCCGTCGCCGCCATCCATCAGGTCGCTGCCGTGGTATTGACCGGCGAGCGCACCGAGCAGATCGTCACCCCTGAGCGTGTCGTTGTCTGCACCGCCCTGGAGCACGTCGTTGCCACCGCCGCCGGTCATATCGTCTGCGCCAGCGCCGCCGTCGAGCTTGTCGTCGCCGTGCAGGTTCCCGGCGAGCGCCTGATTGTCGCCCCACAGGACGTCGTTGCCGCCACCGCCTTTCAGATCGTCGTTTCCGCCGTCGCCTTCGAGATAATCGTCGCCTTCGCCACCGTCAAGGATGTCGTTGCCGTCGCCCACGCCACCCGAGAGCGGATCGTCGCCCCAGAGCTGGTCGTCACCGGTACCGCCGTGCAACACATCGTTGCCGCCCATGCCGACCAGGGTGTCGTTACCCTCGTCGCCTGATAGCGTGTCGTTGCCCCAGACGTTCGCGCTGGCGGCGATGGCATAGTTGAACCGGTCGAGGTACTTGTCGCCGTAGATGGTGTCGTTTCCCAGACCGCCACTGAGGAGATCGTCGTCCGCGCCACCATCGATGGCATCGTCACCTTCGTCGCCGAACACCGTATCGCGGCCTTCGCCCGCGTTTATATGGTCGTTACCGGCGCCGCCCCGAATGTAATCGTCACCGCCGGCAGCGACGTTCGGATCGAGCATCACCCACCCGTCCTGATCGCTGCTGCCCACCCACCATGTGGTGCTGCCATCGGCATTGCGCGTTATGAACCAGCCCTTGCCGTAGGTAACCAGGTCGCCTCGAGCAAGGATGTCATCCATCTCATGGTCGGTGAACGGGCGCCACGTGACGGTGAGCGCGGCGTCGATGATGAAGTCGTCGCCGTCGTAACCGAATAGCTTGTCGTTGCCGGTACCACCGATGATCAGGTCGCTGCCAGTACCGCCATCGATTTCATCGTCGCCGCCGCCAGCGTCGATGCCATCGTTGCCGTCCATCCCGTTGATGGTGTCCCGACCGGCTCCCGTGGGCTGCATGCCGTCGACGACCGTCGGGCCAGCGAGGTCGGCATCGTTGGTGAATATCTGCGGGTTCTCGGCCGTGCCGGGCTCGTTATAACCTTGTAGCGTGATACCAAGATCGCCGTCCTTCCAGTTCTTGACGACGATACGAGCGTTGGTCTCACGATAGACGATGAAAAGGTCGCGGTGATCTGTCGCATCGGGTTCGCCGACAAAAATCGAGAACAGATCGTCCGAGGTTACCCAGTAGTAGCCTTGGGCACCCACGCGAGACACGATGCCACTGAGCGACGGATTGAAAGCGAAATCGTGGCCGTTGAACCAGATCTTCCCCTTGCCGTCCGAATCGTCGATCGTGTCGTCTGATCCCTCGGCGAAGTCTGCCGTTTCGAACCGGTAGATATCGTTGCCCTCTCCGCCTTCGAGAGTGTCATTGCCTGCGCCGCCTGACAGGGAGTCGTCACCGACTCCGCCTTTAAGGATATCGTCGCCGGCCATGCCATCGATCGTGTCGTTGCCATCGCCGCCCAGCAGGTAGTCGGTGTCCTCCGCACCCTGGAGGACATCGTTGCCACCCGCCCCGTGCATGACGTTCTTCCGACCTGCCGTGCCGTACCAGGCATCGCTGTTCGGTCCGCCCAGTCGTATGTCGAAGTCCAGGGTCGGCAAAGACGATCGTCCGTCATGATTGAACAGCCGGTTTAGCGCCATCAGGTCGCTTTCGCTATCGGAGATACCGAGCGCCTGATTGAGGAGTGAGGTACCAAACGCGTCGCCGATCTTGTCACCCAGATACTTAATGCCGGCGACGGCAACGCCGATGACCAGCACCGGTGCTCCAGCGGCGCCGAGCACGATACCGGCGAGCGCGCCCGCAGCAAATCCCACGGCCTTGCCAAGGAGGATGCCTGCGAGCGGCGACGCATCCCCCGTGCGTAGCGCCCTGCACAGGGCCATGACGTCGGTAAAGTTGCTTATGGACCCGGAGATCTCTTTCAGCGAGCCCTCGGACTTCAGGCCCTCGATGGGCACGTTGAGCACCTTGTTTCCTTCATCGATCCATTTCAGCAGGCGGTCCGACGCTGGGGTCGTACTGTCTTTCAGCGCTGCCGCCTCGGCACCCATCGATGTCTTCCACTTCGCTACCGCGGTTTCCCACACGTCACCCGTGAGCCCGTACGTCGCGGTCACAGCCTCGAGCAGCTGCATGTTCAGCTCCATCGCCGGCGCGAGCGCGTCGACGAGGATCTGCGAGTTCTTCAGCTCATCGACCTCGTCCAGCCGCACGCTCGCCGCCTGCAGGGCGCTCAGGTAATTCTCCATGAACGTCCTGGTCAGCACCGAAATGGCCTGTGCGACCAACTGCGAATTCACATCAGTCATAACCTGTCTCCCTGGAATGGATGAAGCCGCTGGCTACCGCACAGCGACGCATGTCAGAAAAAATCTGGAGGAACGAGCAGTCGACGCGCGGCGCGGCGGCGCGGAATTGCGTCGGCAATGAGAGGTCGACGCCATGACGGCGGACCTGAAGCGCGCATGCCTGCGCGACGGCATCCCTGACCAGCGTGTCCATACACGTCCCGAACGATTCACTAGCTGTGATCGCGCTTTTGCATGGCCGCATCCGTCCGGCTCCGCCGAGATGGGCGGATCGGATCGAACACAGGCATGCCCCCTGTCGCGGCCGCGGCGATGACGCAAGACATCGCGGCCGACCGAAAGATGCTGCGGCAGGGAATGCCCCAACGTCAACTTAAAATTGTGTGACACGGATCACCTTCGAGGCCGGTGTCGCCTGGCGGCAATACAGGACGGGCGCCGGGCTATAGTGGTTGTCCATTTCAATCGATGGAAATCGCCGCATGCGCCTGCTACCCCGAATCGCGTTCCTTGGCATCCTTGCCGCCGCCCTGCCCGTCTCTGCCGCCGACCTTCGGGTGATGAGCTTCAATGTCCGCACGATGACGGGCAACGATGGCCTGAACGGCTGGGACCATCGGCGCGACTTGTTCGCCGATACCATTCGCCATCTGCACCCCGACGTCATCGGCACGCAGGAGCTCTACAAGCAGCAGGGCGACGACACGGTGCAGCGACTCCCGGAATACGTCTGGTTCGGGCGCGATCGCTTCGGCAAGCACACCGACGAGCACATGGGCATCTTCTACAGGAAGGACAGTCTCAAGCTGGTCGAGTCGGGCGACTTCTGGCTTTCCGAGACGCCGGACAAGGTGGCGAGCATCACCTGGGGCAATGTCTTTCCGCGCATGGTCAACTGGGCGCTGTTCGAACGCCTCTCGGATCACAAGCGCTTCTATCTGCTCGATACGCACTATCCGTACCGCGATCAGGACGAAGACGCACGCTCGCGCAGCGCACGCGAAATGGCCGCCTGGGTGGCGAAGCTGCCGAAGGGCGTGCCGGTGATCATCACGGGCGATTTCAACACCGGCCCCGAGAGCGAGGCGCACAAGGCGCTTACCGCCACCTTCAAGGATGCCTGGGACACGGCGCCCAAGCGCGAAGGCCCGGCCGAGACGTTCCACAACTTCACCGGGAAGGCCGACAAGCGGATCGACTGGATCCTCTACCGCGGCGTAACCGCGGAGGCGGTGCAGACGGTGACCACGTCGAAGGATGGGCGTTACCCGTCGGATCACTTCCCCGTCATGGCCGACTTCGACCTCTGAGCCGCGCGCACCGCCATGGCTCTGGGCAACCGGCCACGGAGGGGCGACACTCCGCTTACCGTTCGCCAACCACGACCCAGGGGCCGCTCATGCGCCGTTTGCTTACCTATCTCCTCGTCGCCTTCGCGGCGCTTCCGGCGCTGTGCTGGGCGCAAACGGTCACGACGAGCCCGGCCAGGGGCGGGTACTTCGACAACACCGGCCGCGACGACGTCCTCTCCGGCGGCCAGAAGACGATCGTGATCGACACGCCGAAGGGCAAGTTCAAGGTCTGGACGAAGCGGGTCGGCAACAACCCGACGATCAAGGTGCTCCTGCTGCATGGCGGTCCGGGCGCCACGCACGAGTACTTTGAGGCGTTCGACAGCTATTTCCCCGGCGCGGGCATCGAGTATTACTACTATGACCAGCTCGGCTCGGCGTTCAGCGACAAGCCCACCGATCCGTCGCTCTGGGAGATCCCGCGCTTCGTCGACGAGGTGGAGCAGGTACGCCAGGCGCTCCATCTGGACAAGGACAACTTCTTCGTCCTCGGCCATTCGTGGGGCGGCGTGCTCGCGATCGAGTATGCACTCAAGTACCCGCAGCACCTCAAGGGCGTGATCATCTCGAACATGGTCGACAGCATCCCCGAGTACAACGAGTACGCGACCAGGGTGCTGATGCCCGCCATGGATCCGGCCAAGCTGGCCGAGGTCAAGAAGATGGAGGCCGAGCACAAGACGTCCGATCCGAAGTACATGGAGCTGCTGATGCCCATGCACTACGAGAAGCACGTGCTGCGCATGCCGGCCGCCCAGTGGCCGGAGCCGGTCGAGCGCTCGTTCGCGCACCTCAACGAGCAGGTGTACGTGATGATGCAGGGTCCGAGCGAACTCGGTGCCAGCGGCAAGCTGCTGCACTGGGACCGCAGCAAGGACCTGAAGAACATCACCGTGCCCACGCTGGTCATCGGGGCGAAGTACGACACGATGGACCCCGCGTACATGGAAGCCATGGCGAAGAAGCTGCCGAAGGGGCGCTTCCTGCTGTGCCCGAAGGGATCCCACATGGCGATGTACGACGACCAGGCGACGTATTTCACGGGGCTGATCGGGTTCCTCAAGGATGTGGATGCGGGCAAGCCGATGAAGTGAGGGCCCTTGCTGTTGTGGGAGCGGCCTCGGCCGCGATGGGAGCTTGCGGCTAGCACCCATCGCGGCCAAGGCCGCTCCCACAGGGTTGGCCGATCCCTCAGGGTTCACTGCTTCCCCATGTGCCGGCAGTCTTCGCTCCTGAGACGGGTTTCTGGCAACATCGTCCGGTTATCGACGCGCCGTGGCGCGCCCGCCGGATGCTCAAACCCATGAATCTGCAAGCCAATTACGAACAGATCCCGCTCAAGGACTACGCCGAGCGGGCCTATCTCGATTACTCCATGTACGTGGTGCTGGACCGTGCCCTGCCCTTCGTGGGCGACGGCCTGAAGCCGGTCCAGCGCCGCATCGTGTACGCCATGAGCGAGCTGGCGCTGGGCGCCACCGCCAAGCCGAAGAAGTCGGCGCGCACCATCGGCGACGTGATCGGCAAGTTCCATCCGCACGGCGACTCGGCCTGTTACGAAGCCATGGTGCTGATGGCGCAGCCGTTCTCGTATCGCTACCCGCTGGTCGACGGCCACGGCAACTTCGGCTCGCCGGACGATCCGAAGAGCTTCGCGGCCATGCGTTACACCGAATCTCGCC
>Ga0102591_1003877_pt1 | contig 12619 bp, 9 predicted proteins | sample AraplaCol_mCL_r2_2_FD_76860 | JGI IMG/M metagenome (GOLD analysis project Ga0102591, IMG submission 76860) | Arabidopsis root microbial communities from North Carolina, USA - plate scrape MF_Col_mCL_r2 (SPADES assembly) (version 2) | ecosystem: Host-associated > Plants > Roots > Endosphere... | reverse complement strand
ACCTGGTGGCGCGGTTCACCGGGACGGCGACGCCGGCCACGGGCTTCTCGTTCGGCGTCACCCGCCTGGCGGCGGCGCTGCGGGCGGCGGGGCGCGAGCCCGGCGGCGCGGCGCGCGGGCCGGTGGTGGTGATCACCTTCGACCAGGCGCACATGGGCGAGTACTTCTCCGTGGTCGGACAGCTGCGCGCGGCGGGCATTCCGGCCGAGGTCTATCTGGGGACCTCGGGCATGAAGCCGCAGATGAAATACGCCGACCGCCGGGGCGCGCCGGCCGTGGTCATGCTGGGCGGCGACGAGATCGCCGCCGGCACGGTGACGATCAAGGATCTCGACGCCGGCCGCATGGCCGCCCAGGGCCTGGCCGACAACGCCGCCTGGAAGGCCGAGCGTCCCGGCCAGCAGACCATCCCGCGCGGCGAGCTTGTCGCCGCCGTGCGCAAGATCATCGGGGGTTGATCACGTGAGGCTCGAGCGTTCCATTCCGGCGGAGGCGCTCGACGCCATCCGCGCGCCGCTGCTGGCGGCCGGCGCCGTGGCGACCGACGCCCCGGTGCTGCAGCCCCTGGGCCTGCTGCTCGATCTGGCCGGCGAGGCCATGCGCTCGCGGCTGTTCGTCGTCTCCGGCGACGGCGGCGAGGAGGCCTGCCTGCGCCCTGACTTCACCGTCGCCGTGGCGCGCGAGCACTTCGCGGCGGGGGTCGAAGCCGGCCGCTACCGCTACGAGGGCAAGGCGTTCCGCGTCGCCCCGCGCGGCTCGGACCGGGCCGAGGAGTTCCTGCAGCTGGGCGTCGAGGCCTTCGAGACCGGCGACCCCGTGGCCGCCGACGCCGAGATCGCCGCCCTGGCCTGGGCTTCGTCGGCCGCTGGCGGGCGGGCCGACCTGTCGCTGGTGTTGGGCGACGTGTCGCTGTTCGCCGCCTTCATCGACAGCCTCGACCTGGCCGCGCCCCTGGCCGCGAGGCTCAAGCGCGCCTTCGCCAAGCCGCGCCAGCTGAAGGCCGAGCTGGACGGGGATGTCTCGGCCCCGACCGCCGAGGAGAGCCGCATCGCTTCACTGCTCGCCGGCCTGCCGGAGGCCGAGGCCTCGGCGGTGCTGCAGGAGCTGTGGTCCCTGGCCGGCATCGAGCCCGTCGGCGGCCGCCGCCCGGCCGAGATCGCCCATCGCCTGGTCGAGAAGGCCGAGACCGCCCAGGCCGGTCGTCTGGATGCGGAGCAAGCCGCCAAGGTCCGCGCCTTCCTCGCCGTCTCGGACCGTCCGGACGCGGCGCTGGACGCTATCGCGGCGTTGGCCGGCCCCAATGACGAGCGCTTGAAGGCCGCCATCGCCGGCTGGCGTCAGCGCCTGCTGGGCATGGCCGCGCGCGGCGCGCCGCTGGACAAGGCGACCCTGGCCGCCGCCTTCGGCCGGGCCTTCGGCTATTACGACGGCTTCCTGTTCGAGGTGCGGTCTTCCGCGCTTGGCGACGAGCGGCCGGTGGCCGCCGGCGGTCGCTACGACGGCCTGCCCGCGCGGCTGGGCGTCTCTGCCAACACCGGCGCGGTGGGCTGCATGGTCCGTCCGGCGCGCGCCTATGCGGGAGGCGGCGAATGACCGCGACACCCATGATCTTCGCCATCCCGTCCAAGGGCCGCCTCAAGGAGCAGGTCGAGGCCTGGCTGGCCGAGTGCGGCTTCAAGCTGGACATGACCGGCGGCGCGCGCGGCTATTCGGCCGAGCTGGCCGGCCTGCCCGGCGTCTCGGTGCGGCTGCTGTCGGCGGGCGACATCGCCGCCGGCCTCGACAGCGGCGACCTGCACCTGGGGGTCACCGGCGAAGATTTGCTGCGCGAGCGCGGCGACGACATGGACAGCCGGGTCATGCTGCTGCGGGCCCTGGGCTTCGGCCGCGCCGACCTGGTGGTGACCGCGCCCAAGAGCTGGCTGGACGTCGACACCATGGCCGACATCGACGAGGTCGGGCACGCCCATCTCGCCAAGACCGGCCGGCGGCTGCGGGTGGCGACCAAGTACGTGACCCAGACCCGCGCCTTCTTCGCCCGTCACGGCGTCGCCGACTATCGCATCGTCGAGAGCAGCGGCGCCACCGAGGGGGCCCCGGCCGCCGGCGCGGCGGAACTGGTCGTCGATATCACCACCACCGGCGCGACCCTGGCGGCCAACGGCCTGAAGATCCTGTCGGACGGCGTGATCCTGAAGAGCCAGGCCCAGCTGACCGCCTCGCTGATCGCCGACTGGTCGCCGGCGCAGCTGGACAGCCTGAAGCGGCTGCTGTCGGTGGTCGAGGCCAAGGGCCGGGCCGGCAAGCTGGCGACCCTGGTCTGGCCGGCCGAACAGGACGCGGCGGGCCAGGCGGCGGTGGCGGGGTTCGTGGCCAAGGGCGGCTCGCGCCGGGCCAACGGCGCCCTGCTGGCGACCGGCGACCTGTTCGACGCCGCCGCGGCCCTGGCCGCCGCCGGGGTCGAGCCGGTCACCGTCTCGCGCCCGGACTATGTGTTCGAGTCGCGCTCGGCGGTGCTGGGACGCTTTGTGGACGCCCTCGAAAAGTAAGTTTTGACATCCTTGTCAAATATCGACGCGGAATCCGGGGGTAACTTCGACTTCCGCGTCCAAACTACGCCTTTCGCGTCAAAAATCTGGCGAACCCGTTGCGAAAAAGGGTTTGATGCGTTGACACCGTCATGAATTTGACGTTTCTAGACGCTGCAAGGACGAAACGAGCCCAACAGAGAGCTCCCGTTCTTCGGCGTTTCGGGGAGGAAACGCCCGCCTAGATCGAATGATCGAGAAAATAGCCAGCCCGTCGCGATTATCCCCCGCGGCGGGTTTGGTGTATCTGGGCTATGGCTTAGATTTTTGACGATTGAGTCAAAAGTGGCCGAGCGGGCTGAAGGCGCGTCCCACTCGACCTTCGATCTCAGGCCGTGATTGCCTCATGCCGGCGTTGAAGCGGACATGCCGCCGGTCTGTTCGGGTTGGGAAGCGGCCAGCGCCGCAGGCCCCCACCGGACCACGCTTCGCATGGCCGTCCGCCCCGGGAGGGGGGCGGAAGGTGCGCCCTTCTTCCCCCTCCGGGGGAGGAGCGCGCAGCGCGGAGGGGGCCAGAAGCGTCCGCAACGGGTCGCTAGCCGGCTTTGCCCGTCCCGGCGGACCGGGTCATTCTAGGGCGAGTGTTGTCCGGACCGGCAATGCCTGGCGGTGGAAATCTGAGGATCCAGACTCGGCGCCGACGTTGATGACCGCACACGACCTTTCGGCGAACCACAAGGGCCTGAGGTTCACATCCAGAATGGCTTCCACTCAGTCTTCTGGCTGGGGCGATCGGAATACATGATGCGCGCTTCGCTCAGGTCATCAAGCGTCTGGTTGTCGACATGGGCGAATGCAGCCTCCATCGCCGCATCCCGGCCGGCCGCCCAGTCCGCGAATCGGAGCGGGACCAGGACGTCGGGCATGGTCCAGATGCGCTTGTCCAAGGGGTGGGAGTCGAACCAGGGGAGGGTCGAGACATACGCCGGGAACCCGTCGGCCTGGAACGGCATGGCGTCGCCGTAGTGGTTAGGCGCACCGCCGCTGGGTTCGCCCACGAATACCGCCCAGGTCTCTCGCTCAATCCGCGAGGTCAGGTTCTGGGCCGCGGAAAAGGTCTTCCCGCTGGTGAGCACGTAAAGGCCGCCGGGCCGGTTGAACCGGGACCGCTCGAGGCGCCTCCTCAGGCCCTCGCCCATGAGGTTGCTGCCGCCGTCGTTACGGCGCAGGTCCAGCACGACACGTTCAATCTCAGGGGTTTCCATCGCCGCAAAGGCGTCGCGCACGAAAGCCAAGATCGAGTCGCGCTTGTCGCTCAGGCGATCGAAGGCGATGACCAGCACCTTGCCGTCCGCATGGACGAAGTTGGCCTGGCCGCCCGGCCGCCAGGTCTCGACCGGCCAGAGCTTGCGTGAAAGTGCGACCAGCGCATAGCCGCCATCCCGACGCGGCGTCAGCGCGACCTTGACGACTGTCCCCCCGACCTCCGCTTCGATGGTGACCGGCGCTGACAAGGCTGCCCGCCCGGCCAGTCGCGCCCCTCGCAGGACCGCGGGCTTCAGGGCGAGGCCCGCGTGGTGATAGGCTCCGGCGGCGTTGTTGGCAGGCCATACGGCTGCGAAGGCGCGCAGGACCTGCTCGACGGCGACCCCGTCGACCCGCACAATCCGGCCGCCCAGCAACGCCGCGCCCTCCGCCTTGGCGGCGGTGACGTAGAGGCCGTCGAAGAAGGGGCTGGCCGTGATCGGCAGGTCAAGGTCGAAGCCCGGGAGCTTGACCATGTACGTGTAGATGGTCGTGTGTCCGTCGCGGAACCAAGCCAACCGAGCCATGAGGCCCATGACCCAGGCCTCCGTCGTCAGGTCATCCGCTTCGGCCGCGAGCTGGTCCCAACCCGACCGCCACGCCGGATCCGCGGCGGCTTCCCAACCGCGCGGGTGGGTCGTCTCGGCGTACTTTTGCAATCGACGAGCCTCCGCGCGGCGGATTGCAGGGACCGGGGCCGCCGCCAACGCTGCCGGAGCCGCCAGGCTGCCGGGCAGCAGAAGGGAGAAAACACGCCGTGTGATCATGCGATCAGTCTAAGCACGCGCGGATTTGGCGCGACACTTAAGGTTCGTTAACCACCAACGTCCGCCTTCGGGGCGAAGGCCAATGGCAACTTCGCTCCCCGAACAGACGATCAATATGGCCGCTTTCGGCACGGCGGCCGACCTTTGCCAGCGTCGGTGTATCCCCTCATTTCAGGGCGGGAATGACGGGCAGAGGGTGCGGAAGGTCGATCGGCTTCAGTCGGTCTCGCCCGGCCCCTTTTCTTGGATTTGGCGCCGGGCCAGCAGCATGGCCCCGACCAGACCGCTGGCGAACAGGGCGCCCTCGACCGCGCCGGTCAGGGCCTGGGTGAGCGGGCCGAAGCCTTGTTCGCCGAACAGTCCGCCCAGGCGCAGGCGCGAGTCGGGGAAGCTGCGGGCCAGCAGGTCGAGGCTGCCGCCCAACAGGCGTCCGCCCGCCAACGTGATGGCCAGGCCGCCGCCACCGCCGGCCAGAGCCGCCAGGGCGATCCGGCGCGGAAGGCCGCCGGTGGCTCGGCCAGCTAGCCAGGCCCCCAGCCCGACCGCGCCGCCCAGGGCCGCGCCCTCGAGCCCGCCGGTGATCTCGCCCGGCGCGCGGCCGAACAGCAGGGTGAAGGCGTCCAGGCCCAGCAGCTTGACGACCGCCCCGACGGCCAGCCCCCCTAGCGCGCCGCCCAGCGGGCCGCGCCACCAGGGTTGGCCGGGCAGGGCCTCGCCGGCGGCGATCCCGAAGGCGACCCCGGCCCCGCCGACCAGGGCGATGGCGACGGTCAGGCACAGCAACACCAGCAGAGCCGAGACGGCGCTGGCTCCGGGCTGGACCGCGCCGACGAAGCCGTAGAACAGCCCGCCCAAGGCGCCGGCCACGCAGGCGCCCAGCGTCCCGGCCGCGCCCAGGGTCAGGATGCTCCGCCAGCCGCCGTGCTCGGAAAACGGCGCGGCGACGGGCGCGGCGTCGCGTCCGGCGATCGGCGCGATGAACCGGTAGCCGTGCTTGGGAACCGTCTGGATGAAGCGCGGAGCTCCGGCGTCGTCGTCCAGCGCCTTGCGCAGCGTACGGACGCACTGGGTCAGGGCTTCGTCGGTGACCGGAACACCGCCCCAGACCTCGTCCAGGAACCGGTCCTTGGACACTAGCTTGCCATGCTCGCGCACCAGCAACGCCAGGGCGTCGAAATAGCGGGCGTTCAGGGCGACGGGCGTCCCGTCGCGCATCAGCTGGCGATCGGCGAGATCGAGGGTGAACCGTTCGAAGCGAAAGCCGCCGGGAGCCAAGTCGAAGTCACCTCAGGAGGACCCGGCGAGCCATGCGGCGGGCGAGCTGGCAGACTCTTTCATGGCCGGAGGAAAGGCAAGGCGGGGTTGGTCACTGGACGCCTCCGCAGGTTGTGCGAAGCTGGGCCGCATGACGCGCCATCGTGAGATCTTCCTGACGTTCGTCGTATTGCTTGTCGGCGTCGCCTGCGTCGCCAGCCTCGCGATCATCTGGGGCATGAAAAGCAGCGACGTCGCGGCCTGGGCGCAGGCGGTCGGAACCGTGGGGGCGATCGTCGCGACCATCGTCATGACCAACCGGCAGATCGACGCCCTTCGCCGCGAGAAGCAAAGGGAACGCGACGACCTCGTCAGGGCGATCGGCGACGCCTTCAGGGCGATGCTTGACGGCCTCTCCACGATGGAAACGGCCATCCAACTGCGAAACGAAGACGGATTGCCGGCCGCGATCTTCTCTCAGCGCACGCACCGCGACACGACCGTCAACAAATTCCTGGAAATGCCGATCGAACGCTGGCCGGGCGCGACGCTCTACATCCGCGCCCTCGATCTCACCGCGGCCCGCGACGCGTTCGAAGGCAGCGCCGCCGACGTGCTTCGAATCGGCCCTGGCCCCCGCAGCGCCGATCTGTGGGAGATCGCTGAGATCTGTCGACAGAATCTCGTCGGAGCGGCCGAGAGATTTTGGACGGCGCACGGCGCGCTGCTGTCCGACTAGCGGGAGGATTCCGGGCGGCCTCGAACGAATGCCGAGTGCATAGGGGCAGGATACGAAGTCGGCGCCGTCATCGCGGATCCGGAGATCGGCTTTGCTCTCGACGTTTGTGGCGATGATCGACCCTGGTCGGCCGTTTCCCTCTCCCTTTGAGGGAGAGGGTGGCCCGAAGGGCCGGGTGAGGGGGCGAAGACCGGATCCGCCACGACGGCGGATAGGCTGGACGCCAAGGCGACAGGACTATCGACCCATCATCCGTCAGCTTCGCCGACACCTTCTCCCGCAAGGGGAGAAGGAAACGGAGTCCCCTCCCACCCATGGCGGACTTTCCCGGATCATCCACCGGCGGCCGCCCATGAAAAAAGGGCCGCCGGTCGCCCGGCGGCCCTCCTGTCTTCGATCCAGTGGTCAAGCCTACCAGATCTTCACCCGGTCTTCCGGCGCAACGTACAGCTTGTCGCCCGGCTTGATGTCGAAGGCGGCGTACCAGCCCGGCTGGTTCCGGATCGTGCCGTTGACGCGGTAGTAGGCCGGCGAGTGCGGATCGCTGGCGATCTGCTGCTTCAGGGCGTCGTCGCGGGTCTTCTGGCGCCAGACCTGGGCCCAGCCGAGATAGACGCGCTGGTCGCCGGTGAAGCCGTCCAGGACGGGCGAGGGCTTGCCCTTCAGCGAGACGTGGTAGGCGTCCAGCGCGAAGGCCAGGCCGCCCATGTCGCCGATGTTCTCGCCCATGGTCAGGCCGCCGTTGACGTGCATGCCCGGGAAGGGCTCGAACGCCGAGTACTGGGCGCCCAGCCGGTCGGCCTGGGCCTGGAACTTGGCGGCGTCTTCCGCCGTCCACCAGTCGCGCAGCACGCCGTCGCCGTCGGACTTGCGGCCCTGGTCGTCGAAGCCGTGGCCGATCTCGTGGCCGATCACGCCGCCGATGCCGCCGTAGTTGACGGCCGGGTCCGCGTCGGGGTGGAAGAACGGCGCCTGCAGGATGGCGGCCGGGAACACGATCTCGTTGTTGACCGAGTTGTAGTAGGCGTTGACCGTCTGCGGGGTCATGCCCCACTCGGTCTTGTCGACCGGCTGGTTCAGGCGCTCGACGTCGTGGCGGTAGTCCCAGGCGCCGGCGCGCATGGCGTTGCCGTAGGCGTCGCCTTCCTTGATTTCCAGCTTGCTGTAGTCACGCCAGTTGTCGGGATAGCCGATCTTGACGGTGAACTTGGCCAGCTTGTCCTGGGCCTTGACCTTGGTGTCGGCGCCCATCCAGTCCAGGTTGTCGATGCGAGTCTTCAGCACCGTGCGGATGTCGCCGACCAGGGCGACCATCTTGGCCTTGGACTCCGGCGGGAAGTAGGCGGCGACATATTCCTTGCCGACCGCTTCGCCCAGCGTGCCGTTGACCGCGGCCACGGCCCGCTTCCAGCGCGGACGCTGCTCGGGCTGGCCCGACAGGGTCTTGTTGCGGAACTCGAACTGGGCGTCGACGAAGCGCTTGGACAGCATCGGCGCGCCGCCGTCGATCACCTTGAACGCCTGCCAGGCCTTCAGGGTCTCCAGCGGGGTGTCGGCGTAGATCTTGGCGAACTTCGGGAACGAGGTGTTGGTCGTGACGACGACGCGGTCGAGCTTCGGCAGTTCCGTGCCGACCAGGTACTTGTTCCAGTCGTAGCCGGGGGTCATGGCCTGCAGTTCGGCCAGGGTGGCCGGGTTGTAGGTCTTGTCGCGGTTGCGGCGCTCGACGCGGGTCCAGGTGGCCTCGGCCAGCTTGGTCTCGAAATCGACGATGGCCTTGGCGTTCTCGGCCGGCTTGTCCCAGCCGCCCAGGGTCAGCATCTTCTCGACATAGGCCAGGTAGGCCGTCTTCTTGTCGGCGAACTTGGCGTCCAGATAGTAGTCGCGGTCGGGCAGGCTGAGGCCGCCGGTCGAGGCGTAGACCGCGTAGGCCTTGGGGTTCTTGGCGTCGGTCGAGATGCCCAGGCCGATCAGGGTGGTGTAGGGCGTGACCGAGCTCTTGCCCATCAGGGCGGTGAACTCGTCCTTGGTCTTGACCTTCCTGACGCCGTGCAGCCAGGGCTGGATCGGCTTGGCGTCCAGCTTCTCGATCGCGGCCTCGTCCATGAATGCGCGGTAGGCGGCGCCGATCTTGGCCTTCTCGCCGGTCGCGGCCTTGTCGGCGGCGGCGCCTTCGATGATCGCCTTGGTGCGGGCTTCGGACAGCTCGGACAGCTTGTCGAAATTGCCGTAGCGGACGCGGTCCGACGGGATGGCGGTCTTGGCGTCCCAGGCGCCGCTGGCGAACTTGTAGAAGTCGTCGCCCGGCTTCACCGAAGTGTCCATGCCCGAGAGGTCGAAGCCCCAGGTCCCGTAGCGCGGCGACTCCAGCGACGTCACGTCGCCGGCGGCCGCGCCCTCGGCGAGCGCGGGCAGCAGCGACTGCATGACGCAGGCGTCGTCGATGCAGGGATGTTGTTCGTGGGCCCCCGTCTCGAAGGCGTGCGCCCCGAAGGCAGACATCGACAGGGCGGCGAGAGCCGCTGCGCCGAACCAAACTCTTTTCATGGAAATCGCGTCCGTTGGTGTGAGCTGGCGGCAATCTGCAACGGCGTGAAAAATTCGCTCCCTTAAAAAAAGTTCATGTAGCCCATTTTTTGGGGGCCCGGCGTCAGTGCGCGTGCTCCGGCGCCGCCCGCGCGGTGGGCGGCGGGGTCAGCTGGACGGTCAGCTCGATCTTCAGTTTCCGGCCCTTATCGAAGATCAGCGTTACCGGAACTTTTTGCCCCGGCCCTTGCGCCTGCTTCAGCCCCAGCAGCATGAAGTGGTAGCCGCCGGGCGCGAAGGCGACCTCGCCGCCGGGCGGGATCACCACCCCGGCGTCCTGGCGGCGCATGGTCATCACCCCGTCGGCCATGGCCGACTGGTGGATCTCGATCTTGCCGGCCGCGGGGGTCTGCGCGCCCTTCAGGGTGATCGGGGTCTTGCCGGCGTTGGCGAGGGTCAGGAAGCCCACTCCGTTCATGCTCGCCTGGGCCGGTCGGCTCCACGGCTGGCGGACGGTCAGGGCGCCGAGCTTGTAGTCCTCGGCGTGAGCCAGGGGCGCGGCGAGCGCGGCGGCGGCCAGGACGATGGCGAAAAGGGGTTTCATGGTCTCTCCTTAGAACTTGCCGGTGACGCCGGCGAAGACCGCGCGGCCTTCGCCCGGCCACCACGCGGCGTTGGCCTCGATCGCCGCCTTGGTCGCCGTGGCCGCCAGGGCCAGCGGATTGACGGTCGCGACATAGCGCTTGTCGAACAGATTGCGCGCGTCGACGAAGACGGTCACGCGGTCATGCGCCCAGCCCGCCCCCAGGCCGGCCACGGCGTAGGCCGGGGCGCGCGCCTTGTCGCGATAGTCGACATAGGGGCCCTTGGGCGTCCACTCCAGGTTCGGGGCGACGAACCAGCCGGCCGGGTGCTCGTATTTCAGCTCGGCGCGATACAGGGTTTCGGGGACGACCGGCAGGGTCGCGTTCCCGTACTGGGCGTCGCCGTCGAAGCGGAAGTCCGACCACGTCCAGGTCTGGCGCAGGCGCAGGCGCGGGGTCGGCTTCCAGTCCAGCCCCGCCTCGATTCCCTGATGGATCGTGCGGTCGGCGTTGAAGGTCGCGGCCGGGTGGGTCGGGTCGACGACGAAGCTCAGCAGCTCGTGCTTCAGCTCGGCGCGATAGACGGCCAGGTCCCAGGCCAGCGAGCCCTTGCGGCCCCGGGCCCCGACTTCGCCGGTCCAGGCCGTCTGCGGGACGATCGGCTGGAAGCCGGCCGCGGCGCTGGGCGAGAAGGCCGAAAAGTTCGGCGGTTCGACCGACTTGGTCAGGTTGGCGAAGACCTGGGCGTTCTCGCCGGCCTGCCACAGCACCCCGACGCGCGGGGCGAACCAATCGAAGTCGCGGTGGGCGCTCAGGTCGAAGCTGCTGGCCACGCCGGGAAGTCTATAGCTCTGGTAGTCGCGATCGGCCGTCCCATAGGTTCCGCCGGCGACCAGGGCCAGGCGCGGGGTGACGAAGAGGCGGCCCTCGGCGAACAGGTCCAGCGCCTGGTCGTTCTGGCGCGACAGGGCCTGCAGTGGGCCGCGCGAGCTCTTCAGGTTCAGCCACTGGCGGGCGTCGAGGTCGCCGGTCCGCCACGAGAAGCCGGTGAACAGGTCGGCCGCGTGGCCGCCGACATCGCCGGCCCAGTCTAGCCGCCCAAAGGCCCCGAAGTTGCGGCTCTCCTGGTCGACGACCTGGAAGATCGGGTGGTCCAGGTCGCGCCAGGCGGCGTAGACGCCGCCCTCGAACACCGTGCTTTGCGACAGCCGCCAGGTGGTTTGCAGGCTGGCGCGGGCGTTGCGCATGTTGCGGCCGTAGGCGTTGGCGACATTGGCCGCGGCGGCCGCCTTCGGGTCGTGCAGCGCCTGGTCCAGGCTGACCGCGCCGGCGATCCGCTGCTGGATGTCGGCGCCCGAGAGGTAGAGTCGCACCTCGCGGTCCGTCCCGAACTGGCGGCCAGCGTTCAGCGACAGGCGGGCGGACGAGGCCCGGCTCTGGGCCCGCCAGCCGTCGCTTCGGGCCAAGGTGGCGCCGACGAACAGGTCATTATCGCCGGCGACGCGGGCCAGCTCGCCGTGCAGCCGGGCCGTGCCGAACGCGCCGCCGTCGAGGCGCAGCAGGGTGTCGGCCCCGGCCGTGCGGCCGGTCGGCGTCACGAAGTTGATCGCCCCGCCCAGCAGGGCCCCGCCGAAGCGCAAGGCGTTGCCGCCCTTGTAGACCTCGGTGAAGCGGGCCAGCAGCGGGTCGATCAGCTGGAAGTCGCCGAAGCCGTCGGCCTCGTTCAGCGGCACGCCGTCCTGGGCCAGCAGGGTTCCGCGGTTGTGGCTGGAATTGCCGATGCCCGAGCCCCTGATCGACAGCCGTGTGTCCTCGCCGAACTTCTTCTGGGCGTAGACGCCAGGCACGTCGCGGACGGTGTCGTTCAAGCCCAGGGCGTAGCGGTTCTGGTAGGCCTCGGCCGAGACCACGGCGACGCCGCCGGGCGTGCGCGAGAGGCGGGTGCGGGCCCGGGCCACGACCGGCGGATCCTCGGGATCGGGCCGGGCGGTGACGAGGACGGAGTCGAGGCGGGTCTGCTCTTCGGCGAAGGCGGGCGCGGCGAGAGACGCCAGCGCGGCGGCGCCCAGCAGGGCGCGGCGAAGGGTAAGCGACATGGAGGCGGACGATCCTGGAACGTGACGGGGCGCGCGGCGTCATCGACGCGGCGCGGCGGCAAAAGTCAGGCGTTCAGGAAAAGGGGCGGGCCCTGGCTGGGCGGACGCGGCGGGGCGCGGGCGTGGCCGCGCACGCCGAGCACGCGCTCGACGGGCGTCTCGACGAATTCGACGTACTGGACCGGAGCGACGGCCGCGGCCGGCGCGTCCAGGGTGACGGCCAGGGTCGGGCCGACGCAGTTGGAGCACTTCAGCCCCATGAAGCCCTTGGCCGGGGCCGTGCGGATCGCCCCGTCCTCGCCGACCAAGACGACTTTGGCGCCGTCGGCCGAGCAGATGACGATGGCCGAGCCGCTCTCACGCAGGTCGTGGGCCATGGCCGCGCTGGGGGCCAGCACCTGGACGCAGACGGCCAGCATCGCCGCGATCGCGGCGAGCAAGGCTCGAAACTGTCCAAGGCGGGTGCGCATGATCCGGGGTGAGTAGGGCGCGGCGGCGGCGGGGTCAATTGGGGCCAAAGGGCGCGCGGACGCTTAAGGGGCGGGTCTGGGCGGCTTCTCGACCGGCAGGGCCAGGGCCAGGCTGCTGCCGCGGCTGGACGGCTCCCAGACCAGGATGGCGCCGATCGCTTCGGCGCGGCGGCGCTGGTTGGCCAGGCCCCGTCCGCCGGACGGCAAGGTCGGGTCGAAGCCCCGGCCGTCGTCGCGCACCCGCACCAGCACCCGCTCGCCCTCATGGCGCACCACGACCGTGACTTCGCGGGCCCCGGCGTGCTTGAGGATGTTGGCGATCGCCTCCTGCAGGATCCGCAGGATGTGCA
>Ga0102591_1003874_pt1 | contig 12641 bp, 8 predicted proteins | sample AraplaCol_mCL_r2_2_FD_76860 | JGI IMG/M metagenome (GOLD analysis project Ga0102591, IMG submission 76860) | Arabidopsis root microbial communities from North Carolina, USA - plate scrape MF_Col_mCL_r2 (SPADES assembly) (version 2) | ecosystem: Host-associated > Plants > Roots > Endosphere... | reverse complement strand
TTCGTCGTGTGGGCCGGCGGCCATAGCGTGACGGCGCTGGGCACCCGTTTCGACGTCGATCTACGGCCAGCCAGCTTCAAGGTGGTGCTGGTCGAGGGACGGGTCCGGGTGCGCTCCGATCGTCCCGCGGCCGGCCCGGCGACTTCGGTGGACATGAACGCCGGCTATCAGCTGGTGGCGGGCGAGGGCGGCTGGAACCTCAGCCGCACCGACACGCGCAGCGCCGAGGGCTGGACGTCGGGCCGGCTGGTCTTCGACGACGCGCCACTGAGCGTGATCGCCGCCGAGCTCAATCGCTATTCCGTCCAGCCGATCGTGGTGGCGCCCGAGGTGGCCGAGCGCCGCATGAGCGCCGTCCTGCCGTCGTCGGATCCGGACGCCTTCATCGCCTCGGCCGAAGCGTTGGGCCTGGCGCGCCGAGCGCCGGGCGCGCGCTACGCCCTGGCGGCGCCTTGAGCGGGCGGCTCGAAGTTTTTTCGTCCCGTCGCTGAGGTGTTTCGATTGGGCCGACTCTAACCCTGAAACGGCAGCCAACATGCCGTGGGGAGGGAACCAAGATGATGCACCTTTCGAGGGGCGGCGTCGCGCCGTGGCTGATGGGGAGCGCCCTGGCGGCGCTCGTCGCGACCGCGGCCCATGCCGAGGCGCGCAGCTACCAGATCAAGTCCCAGGACCTCGCGCGGGCCCTGAAGGAGTTCGGCCTGCAGAGCGGGCGTCCGATCTCGTTCACGGACGATCGGGTTCGCGGGCGCCGCTCGGTCGAGGTCGTCGGGACCTATGACGACGAGGCGGCGCTGCGCCGTCTGTTGCGCGACGCCGGCCTGACGTTCGTCCGCGCCCAGAACGGCTTCGCGGTGGTCCGGGCCGAGGCGCCCGAGATGATCAAGGTGGCGACCCAGGCCGTCGCGCCGGCGGCGACGCCCGCCCAGGTCCGGGCCGAGGCCGCGCCCGAGCCGATCCAGGTTGAGGAGGTGGTGGTCACCGCCCAGCGCCGCGCCGAGACGGTGCAGTCCGTGCCACTGGCGGTGTCGGCGGCGACCGGCGAGTCCCTGGCCAAGCAGGGCGTCAAGAACATCGTCGACCTGTCCAGCCAGGCGCCCAGCCTGCAGATCAGCAACGGCGGCGGCGGCAACGCCCAGGTGTTCATGCGCGGCGTGGGCAGCACCAACACCACGGTGGTCGGCGACCCGGCGGTGGCCGTGCACGTGGACGGTATCTACGTCTCGCGCGCCAACGCGATCAGCGGGCTATTCTACGATCTCGACCGGGTGGAGGTCGTGCGCGGCCCCCAGGGCACGCTCTACGGCCGCAACGCCACGGCGGGGGCCATCAACATCATCACCAACGCGCCCAAGCACGTCTACGAAGGCGCGCTGGACGTCGAGGTCGGCAACTACGCCGCCCTGACCACGAGCGGCATGGTCAATGTGCCGCTGGGCGACGCTTTGGCCGTGCGCGCCGCGTTCCAGACCACTCGCCACGACGGCTATCTGAAGGCGGTGAACAAGGGGCCGGGGACCGGCGGCAACGACCGCAACGACCAGGACGATTCCTCGGCCCGGCTGTCGGTGCTCTACCAGCCCAACGCGCGGCTGAAGATCCTGGTGCGCGGGGACTATCTGCATCGCGGCGGCGCGGGCTTCGCGGACGTGGCCTTCCCGCTCGAGACCGGCGACCCCTACGCGGCCTACGCCAAGGTCAACATCTCGCAGGACAACACGTTCAAGAACCTGACGGTCGAGGCCAACTACGATTTCGACTGGGCGACCCTGACCTATCTGGGCGGTCATCGCGAAATGGACGTCAACACGGTCACCGAGAACCTGGCCTCGGACAATCACCGCCCGACCTACCAGACCCAGGACAATTGGAGCGAGACCCAGGAGCTGCGCCTGGGCGCCGACAGCGGCAAGCTCAAGTGGGTGACGGGGCTCTACACCTTCAAGGAGAAGAGCGCGACCGACACCCGCATCCTGCAGGCCAACGGCAACTACCTGGCGTTCTTCCAACCTTACATCTTCTCGCGGTCCGTCGCGGCGTTCGGCCAGGCGACCTATTCGGTGACCGAACGGCTGAGGCTGACGGCCGGCGCGCGCTACACCCACGACCACAAGGGCCGCAACGGCAACACCTATCTGCTGAAGCCGGACTTCTCGATCCTGTCGCTGGTGGTGCGCAACCTGTCCGACGAGACCTGGAACGCGACCAACTGGAAGCTGGGTCTGGACTACGACGTCAGCGACACGTCGATGCTCTACGCCCTGGCGTCCACGGGCTACAAGGCCGGCGGCTATTTCGACGGCCTGCCGCCGAACGCCTACGAACCCGAGCACATCACCGCCTACGAAATCGGCTCGAAGAACCGGTTCCTGGACCGCCGGCTGCGCCTGAACGTCGCCGGCTTCTACAACGAGTACCGGGACCTCCAGGTCTCGGCGGTCGAAAACATCGCCGGTCAGAACGCCCTGGTGACCCGCAACGCCGGCAAGGCGGTGATCTACGGCGTCGAGGTCGAGAGCGACTTCAAGTTCACCCGCGCCGACGTCGTCGACCTGAACCTGTCGTGGCTGCACGCCCGCTACGAGACCTTCGTGCTGCCGCTCGGCGACCCGTTCGTCAACTACGCCGGCAACGCCTCGGTCGATCGCTGCTACACGGCCAACTACGCCGCGCCGTCGCCGCGCGCGGGCGACTTCGCCGGCTGCCACATGGCGCGGACGCCGACCTGGAGCCTGACCGCCGGCTACGCCCACACCTTCGAACTGGCCAACGGCGCCAACCTGACCGGCCGGGTGCAGAGCCACTACGAGAGCGAGAAGGAGCTCGAGTTCCACGGCTTCGCCAGCAACCGGCAAAAGGCGTTCACCAAGACCGACCTATCGCTGACCTATGCCAGCGGGAAGGGGCGCTGGTCGCTGATGGCCTATGTCCGGAACCTCGAGGACAAGGCGGTCCGGACCAATTCCAACGCCAACGCCACGACAGGGGTCACGACCAACGGCACGGCGTTCTACGCGCCGCCCCGGCTGTACGGCCTGCGGCTGTCGGCGAAGTTCAACTGACCACGCGTGGGCGCCCGCCGACGCGGGCGCCCGATTTCCCCGGATTGGTGACGTGAGGCGTTCGATGAGACACAAGGCGATCTGGCTGATCGGCGCGGCGGCCCTGGCGCTGGCGTCGCCGTCCCTGGCCGGCGAGGTGACCGGCAAGGTGGTCGGGCCGGACGGCGCGGCGGTGGCCGGCGCCAAGGTGGTGATCAACGACCTGCTGCGCGGCGACACGACCGGGCGGGACGGGGCCTTCGACCTGCCACGGCTGCCGGCTGGGCAGCACGAGGTGCTGGTCACGGCCATGGGGCTGGCGCGCTTTCGCCACCAGGTGACCGTGCCGGAGACAGGCCAGGCCAGGCTCGACGTCGCGCTGCGGCCCAACACGGCCCTGGCAAAGGCGGCGGCGATCAACGCCGAGCCGGCGCCCGAACACCTGGCCCAGAAGCAGGCCTATCTGTCGGCGATCCGGCCGGTCGCCGGGCGGAGGCCCAACATCGTCGTGCTGCTGTTCGACGACCTCGGCTACGGCGACCTGTCCTCGTACGGCAACCGCCTGATCAAGACGCCCAACATCGACGCCCTGGCGGCCAAGGGCGTGAAGCTGACCCAGTTCTATTCGGGCTCGCCGGTCTGCACGCCATCGCGGGCGGCGCTCCTGACCGGGCGCTATCCGACCCGCTCGCGGGCGGCCAACCACGTCTTCTTCCCGAGCGACAACCCGATGGCGCGGATCCGCCGCTCGGCCGGCTACGCCAACGCCCTTCCCGCCGACGAGATCCTGCTGCCCGAGGTGCTGGCCAGGGCCGGCTACCGCACCGGGGCCTTCGGCAAGTGGCACCTGGGCGACGCGCCCGGCCATCGTCCGACCGACCTGGGCTTCCAGGACTATTTCGGCGTGCTCTACAGCAACGACATGGCCCCGCTGCCGATCCTTCGCGGGACCCAGGTCGACACCCCGGCCGACAAGACCGACCAGCGCACCCTGACCGAGCGGTTCACCGACGAGGCGATCGGCTTCATGCGGGCCAGCGCCGGCCAGCCGTTCTTCGCCTATGTGCCGTACACCGCGCCGCATCTGCCGCACTACCCCAATCCCAAGCATCAGGGCGTGTCGGAAGGCGGCGTCTATGGCGACGTGGTCGAGGACCTCGACGCCAATGTCGGCCGGATCATGAAGGCCATCGACGACCTGGGGATCGCCGACGACACCATCGTCATCGTGACCAGCGACAACGGCGGCGATCAGGGCGGCAGCGTCGGCGACCTGCGCGGGCGCAAGGGCGAGACCTACGAGGGCGGCATGCGTGTGCCGGGCTTCGTGATCTGGCCCGGCAAGACCAAGCCGGGGACCGTCAGCGAGGCGATGGCGATGAACATCGACCTGTTCCCGACCCTGCTCGGCATGCTGGGGATCGCGCCGCCGGCCGACCGCGTCATCGACGGGCGCGACATGGCCGGCCTGCTGGCGGGCGGCGCCTCGCCGCACGACGTCCTCTACTATGTCACGGCCTATTCGGGCGAGTTCCAGGCGGTGCGCGACGCGGACTTCAAGTACCGCACGGTGATCGCCGAGAAATGGCCGCTGGCCCCAACCGGGACCGCCGCGCCCTACGGCGCCCGGCCGGCGCTGTACCGTCTGAACGGCGACAACGAATCCCACGACGTCAGCGCCAAGCATCCCGACGAGGCCAAGCGCCTGGCCGGGCGGCTGGCCGCCTTCCGCGCCGAGGCGGAAGCCAATCCGCGCGGCTGGGCGCCCAAGCCCGCCGCCAGCGCCCAGGAGCGCCCATGACCCGATCGCTGATTTCCGCCGCGCGCGCCTTCGCGACGGCGCTGCTGGCCGCGGCCTGGGCGTGCGCCGCTCGCGCCGAGCCGCCGCCGGCCACGCGCCCCAACATCGTCTTCATCCTGGTCGACGACCTGCGCTACGACGCCATGGGCTTCCTGACGCCGGGGCTGAAGACGCCCAATATCGACTTCCTGGCTCGGAACGGGGTCTATTTCCCCAACGCGGTGGTGACCTCGTCGCTGTGCTCGCCCAGCCGGGCGACCATCCTGACCGGCATGACCGCGCGCAATCACGGGGTCATCGACAACAACAACTCGTCGGAAGCCGGCCTGACCTTCTTTCCCAAGTACCTGCAGGGCGCCGGCTACCAGACCGCCTTCGTCGGCAAGTGGCACATGGGCGACGCCAGCGACGGGCCCCGACCGGGCTTCGACCACTGGGTCAGCTTCCTCGGCCAGGGCAATTATCTGCCGACCGACGGCCTGTCGCCCCAGCAGGTGGCGGCCGGCCAGCGCAACATGCTTGATGTCGACGGCAAGGCCGTACCCCAGAAGGGCTACATCACCGACGAGCTCACCGACTATTCGATGGACTGGCTGGAGCACGGCCGCGACAAGTCCAAGCCGTTCTTCCTCTACCTGTCGCACAAGGCCGTGCACTCCGAGATCAAGGCGCCGGAGCGCTATGCCGACCAGTACAAGGATCTCGACATCAAACTGCCGGCCAGCATGGCCGACACGCCGCAGAACAACCGCGGCAAGCCGATGTGGGTGCGCAACCAGCGCAACAGCTGGCATGGCGTCGACTACTTCTACAATCAGGACAAGCCGCTGAAGGAATACGTGCGCGAGTACTATCGCGGCCTGAGCCCGGTGGACGACAGCGTCGGGCGGGTGCTGGCCTATCTGCGGGCCAACCATCTGGAGGACAACACCATCATCGTGTTCTTCAGCGACAACGGCTTCCAGTTCGGCGAGCACGGCCTGATCGACAAGCGCGACGCCTACGAGGCCTCGATCCGCGTGCCGATGGTCGCCTACGCGCCGGGGCGGTTCCCGAAGGGCGCGGTGATCGAGAGCCGGGTTCGCAACCTCGACCTGGCGCCGACCTTCCTGGACGCCGCCGGCGCGGCGCGCCCGCCGCAGTTCGAGGGCCGCAGCGTGCTGCCGCTGGCCACGGGCAAGGTCAAGCCGGCGGACTGGACGGAGGACGACTTCGTCTACGAATACTATTGGGAGTGGACGTTCCCGCAGACCCCGACCACCTTCGCCATCGAGCGCGGTCGCGTGAAGTACATCCAGTACCACGGGATTTGGGACCTGGAAGAGCTGTACGACCTGGCCAAGGACCCCGACGAGATGAACAACCTCATCGACGACCCGGCCTACCTCCAGACCAAGATCGACCTGCGCAAGGCGTTGTTCGCCAAGCTCGCCAACGCCAAGGGCCAGCACGCGGTGCCGTTCACCGAGCGCGCCAGCCAGGGCCAGGTCTTCCGGAGCCTCGACGGCGCCAAGGCCGCCGAATTCCCCCAGACGTGGCTACGGCCGGCCGATCCGGTCGATCGCTTCAACGGGCTGTTCCCCGACTCGCCGGCCAAGCTTGAGGCCGAGAAGAAGGGCCAGCCCTACTTCCCCCGGCGGCAATAGGCGGAGCGGACATGAGCGGGGCGCCGGCGACGTCAGGAATGATCAGGATCGAGGGGCGTGACTTCGCCATGGGGTCGGATCGCTTCTATCCGGAAGAGGCGCCGGTCCGCCGCGTGCGGGTCGACGGCTTCTGGATCGACGAGACCCCGGTCACCAACCGGCAGTTCGCCGCCTTCGTCCGCGAGACCGGTCACGTCACCGAGGCCGAGATCGCGCCGGACCCGCGCGACTATCCGGGCATGCCCGCGTCGATGGCCAAGGCGGGGTCGCTGGTATTCCAGCCGCCGAAGGGGCCGGTGTCGCTGGACGCGCCGCTGTCGTGGTGGGCCTTCACCTTCGGCGCCCAATGGCGGCGACCGTACGGCAAGGGCAGCTCGACCCTAAACCTGCAGGACCACCCGGTGGTCCACGTCTCGTATCGCGACGCCGAGGCCTACGCCGCCTGGGCGGGCAAGTCCCTGCCGACCGAGGCCGAATGGGAGCTGGCCGCGCGCGGCGGGCTGGAGGGCGCCGAGTTCGCCTGGGGCGACGCGCTCGCGCCCGAAGGCCGGATGATGTGCAACTACTGGCAGGGCGTCTTTCCGGGCCAGAATCTGCGGCTGGATGGCTTCGAGCGGACCTCGCCCGTGCGTCGCTTTCCGCCGAACGGTCACGGCGTCTACGATCTGATCGGCAATGTCTGGGAATGGACGTCGGACTGGTGGTCGCTGCCGATTCCCAAGGGGCCGGGCTGCTGCGCGCCCACGAACCCGCGCGGCGGCGCCATGGAGGGCAGCCTGGATCCGGCCCAGCCCCAGACGCCGATCCCGCGCAAGGTGCTCAAGGGCGGTTCGCACCTGTGCGCCGAGAACTACTGCCAACGCTACCGTCCCGCCGCCCGCATCCCGCAGACGGTCGAGAGCGCCACCAGCCATGTCGGTTTCCGCTGTGTCGTGCGAGACGTAGCGCCTGGCTGAAGACGCTCGTTTCAACGTTGATCGAACTGTCGATTACTGGATCGTATCGGCTTGGGCGCGACCTGATCTGTGGGCGCTCACAGCCAGGACAAGGGCGGCGATGAGCAGGCCGGCGTCGACCAGCCAGGCCACCCCGTCGGCGATCCCCGCGCCGTTCGCGGTCACGTGAGCACAGACGGTGAGCGCCAGGAGACCGGCCGTCGCAACACGCAGGCGGATCGATATCGCCAGGGGAGTCCAGGCGATTGCCGTGGCGTTGGCCGCCAGGGTCGCTGCGCCCCAGATCGCCACCGGCGGGGCCGGCAGCAGCAGCGCCGCCAAGGCCGAGGCGGCGTAGGCGAAGGGCTGGCTCCAGACGAAGGCGATCCAGACCCGCTCCCAGCGCGGGGCAGGGCGGCCCTTGTCGCGCCGGCGGGCCAGCCAGATGGCGACACCGCTGGAGGTGACCGCCGTCAGGCCCAGGCCGAGCAGCAGGTAGGCGACCTTGACGGGCCAGCCGCCGAACCAGCCGAAGTGCAGCGGCGTCATGGCCGACAGAACCCGTAGCCCGACGCTGCCGCTCTCGTAACCGACCTCGCCCAGCGGTCTGGCGTCGCCGCCCACCACCACCAGCTCGCCGCGCGACAGGCGGCCCGGCGTGATCAGGGCGACGGTGGCGTACTGGCCGGTCTCGCCGGGATGCTCGACGAACAGGTAGCTCGCCCGCGCCTTCGGATAGGCGGCCTCCAGATTGACCAGCACCTGGGCGACGTCGATGACCCGGGCGGCCGGTCGCGGATCGTCGGCCACCTTGGGGCCGGCGAACAGGGCGTAGGCCTTGGCGGTGTCGCCCTTGAAGGTGGCCAGGGCCAGCACGCCGACGATGATCGTCGTCAGGCCCAGGAAGGCGCCGGTCAGCGACACCACCAGGTGGAACGGCAGGCCCCAGACGCTGATGCGGTTATGGAGGTCGGCCTCCTGCAGGCGCTTGGACCCGCCCCAGCGCAGGGCGAAGGCGTCCTTGAAGACGCGCGGATGCGAGAGCACGCCCGACACCAGCGAGGACAGCAGGGCCACGCCGGTCAGGCCGACGAGGAAGCCGCCCCAGGCGCGCGGTAGGTGCAGGACGGTGTGCAGGTCGGCCTGGAACTGGGTCCAGGGCGTCTTCTCCTCGCGGACGAGCCGCCCCGACGTGTCGGCGACCCAGGTATGCTCGCCGCCCTTGGCGTCGTCGCCGTGCACGCTGAGGCGCGGGTGGGTAGGCTCGGGCAGCCGAACATAGAGGTCGTGGGCCTTGGGGGTCTTGGCCAGCACGGCGCGGAATGCCGCGTCGGCGGCCTGCGGCGAGGCCTGGCTGAGGACCGGGCCCGCCGGCTGCTCCCAGCGGCCGTACTCCTGGGTGAAGACCGCGATCGAGCCCGAGAAGCAGACCAGATAGATCAGGGCCGCGAAGGCCAGGCCCAGGGCCGAGTGCCCGGCCAGCATGGCGCGCACGAACTCGGCGGGGACCTTGGGCCAGATCGGCTTGCCGGGCCTGGCCGGGCTTGGCGTCGTTTCGGTGGAGGCCGAGCCGTCCATCAGATCGCTCCCTTCAGGAAGGCCGCGCCCAGGGTGACGACCGCCACGCCCGAGAGCACGGCGAAGGCGCGCAGGATCCTGTCGTCCGACAGGGTCCAGGCCATGCCGCCGGCCCAGAGGAACGGGACCAGCAGCCCGCCGATGACCATGCGGCTCTGCACCTGGCCGGGCGCGCAGATCGCTACCGCCAAGCCGCAGCCAAGGGCGGCTATCCCGGCCAGCGGTCCCGCGAGGAAGCCGCGCAGCCAGCCGCGCCAGACCACGCGCCGGCGCTCGGAGGGTTCCAGGGCCAGCTCGCGCGAGGCCTTTCGCTTGGCGTCGCGCCATTCGACGCCGGCGGCGACCAGGGCCAGGGCCATGGTGGAGGCCAAGGCCAGCACGATGGCCGGACCGCGGGCGGCGCCCAGCAGGACGACGCCCAGGGCCAGGGCCAGGGCCAGCAGGCCCCAGCCGCCGACGATCAGCCAGGGGCGCTGGGGCGAGACCTTCCGCCAGGCCTGGCGAAGCAGCAGGGCGCCGGCCAGGGTCACGGGCGCGAGCGCCAGCCCGACGGCGGCGTTGGGAGCCAGCGGGTCCATCACCAGCGGGTTTCCAGCGTGACGCCGACCACCCGGGGCTCGCTCAGCAGGGCGATCGGCACGTCGTTGCGATTGTACTGGCTGTAGGTGGCGTTCAGCAGGTTCTTGCCGAACACGTAGGCGCCCCAGTGCTCGCGCGCGTAGCCGAAGCGGCCGTTGAACAGCACGCGGCTCTTCACCACGGCGTCGCGGGCTTGGCTGATATCGGCCTGCTGGTAGGCCTTGCCGCGATAGCTGCTGTCGAGGTGGCCGACTAGGCCGTTGGTCCAGCGGTAGTCGACGCCGGCGCTCAGGGTCCAGTGCGGCGCATAGGGGAACTCGGCCCCCGACAGGTCGGTGGTGGTCGTGCCGACATCGACGCTGAAGTCGTCGAACTTGGTGCGGGTGTGGCCCAGCGAGGCGTACCAACTGAGCGCTTCGTCGACCCGCTGGGCGACCTCGACCTCGAAGCCGTAGAGGTGCGACTTGCCGGCGTTCTCGACTTGGTAGTCGTAGGTGTTGAGGCCAAGGTTGACGAGGACCTGCTGGTCCTTCCAATCGACATAGAAGGCGTTGGCGTTGACCGTCAGGGACCCGTCCAGCCAGGCCGTGCGCAGGGCGGCCTCGTAGTTCCAGGTGTATTCCTGGTCGTAGGGCGACACCCGCGAGCGGGCGATGTTGACGGTCGAGCCGCCCGAGCGGTAGCCGCGCTGGGCCGTCAAGCTGGTGGAGATGTCGTCGGTCCAGTCGTACTTGACCCCGACCTTGGGCAGGAAGGCGTTGAACTTGCGGGTGGCCTTGGGCGCTGTGGATCCGGCCTGGGCGACCATGCCGCCGACGAACTGGTTCACCAGCGTCACATAGGCGGCGAACGGGCCGAAGGCGGTCGGGTCGGGATAGGTCCCGGCGAAGGTCGCCGACTGTACGCTGCTGCTGGTGTTTTCCTCGTGGTCGTAGCGGAACCCGCCCAGCAGGCTGAGCTTCGGCGTCACGGCGAACGCCCCGTCGGCGAAGAGGGCGGTGGTCTCGACCACCTCGGGCAGGCTGCCCGAATAGTCGACCGGGATCACCGGCAGGGCCGCGACATAGAGGTCGGCGAAGGCGTTGGCCTGGGCTGCGGCGGCGGCCTGCTGGGTGGCGGTTGGGTTGTTCACGCCCGCCAGCAGGGTCGAGGTCAGGACGCCGACCAGGGTAGGCTTGGGAAACGGCACATTGGTGATGCTGACCGTCAGGTCCTGGGTGTCGCGCCGGGCGTGGTAGAGGCCCACGAGGCCCCGCAGCCGATCGCCCTCGTAGTTCAGCCGCAGCTCCTGGGAGGCGGTCTTGATGGTCTGGTCGCGCGTGCCATAGGCTAGTCGCGCGGCGCTGTAGTCGGTGTCGTAGCTGCCCAGGGAGTCGACCTTGTTCCACGAGGCGACGCCGGTCAGCGTCAGCGCGTCGCTCAGCCTGTAGCTCGTCTCCAGGGTGAAGATGTCGACCTTGGAGTCGGTGCGGGTCGGGTCGTTCGAATAGTCCAGCCGATGGTCGTAATAGTCCGGCGTGTCGGTGCGGGCGTAGGTGAACAGGTAGCCGGACTTGCGCTTGTTGTGGGCGTAGGTCGCCAGCACCTTGAGGCCGGGCAGGGCGATGGGCGTCAGCAGTAGCTTGCCGCGGACACTGAGATTGTCGACCGCGTCGACGTCTTCATGGCGCACCGGATTATAGAGGAAGCCGTCGGAATCCTTCTTCTCCGCGGCTAGGCGGAAGGCCAGCTGGTCGGCGATCAGCGGACCGCCGCCGGCGAAGGCGATCGAACGCTCGTCGCCGCTGGCGGCCGTGGCGCGGGCCCGGAAACCATACTCGAAGCCAGGATCCGTCGACCGGATGATCACCGCGCCGGCCAGCGAGTTGCGCCCCTGCAGCGTCGATTGCGGGCCGCGCAGGATCTCGACCTGGCCGATGTCCCACATCTCCAGCGGACCACTGAACACGGCCTGCTCGGGCAGGGCCGCGCCATCGACATAAACGGTCGACAGGCCGCCGGTGCCGCCGCCGGACACGTTGCTGTTGCTGATCCCGCGAATGGTGAAGCCGGTCTTGCCGTAGGTCTCGCTCATGTTGGCGGTGCGATTGACCACGTCATAGAGTGTCTGGATGTTCTCGCGTTCGATCTTGGCGGCGGTGGTGACCGCCACGCTGGTGATCGTCTGCTGCAGGGTGCGTGACGACTTCTCGCCGGTGACGATCACCGCCTCGACCGCGGTCGATTGCGGGTCGAGGGGCGGGGCCGTCTCGGCGGCCGCCCCTTGGGCCAGGGCCCAGGCGCCCAGCGCGCTGGCCGTCTGCAGTCGTCGTCTCATGCGAACCCCCGTCAAGAACAGGGGGCAGGTACTTCGTCTTAACAATGCGAGTCAATCTCATTCGCAAAACGCGCTCACCTGGATTTGAGGACGTTGGCTGACTGCCATGACGGCGCTAAGTTCGGCCACATGCGATCCATTGATCGCTTGCAGGGTTGCCATGGCGATCCTGGCGTCCGCGAGGGCGGAGCGGTCATCCGCGTTTATGGCTTCGCGACCTAGGGAGAGCTACGGTGAAGACAAAGGCTAGAGCCATCACGATCGGCGCGACGTTATTGGTGCTTGCCGTCTCGTCCGGCGCCACCGCCTCCGCGCAGGTGAGCGGCGCTCAATCGGCCGACCCGTCCGGTTTCGCGAGCGGCGCGGATGTCCAAGTTCAGCTACGCCAGATGCTCGCCGAGATGAAATCCGATCAAGGATTCATGTGGCGACCCTTGGTCCGGGACGGTGCGACCGTGGCGGCGATCGAAATATGGAAGAAGCCGGGCCGCCCCGCCGTTCACCCCGCCGAAGCGGAATACGCAATCGTGTTGGAAGGGTCCGGCACGCTTGTTTCCGGCGGCGCCATGGCCGATTCAAAGGCCCGGAACGCCAATTTGGTTGAGGGAAGTCGGATCGAAGGCGGCACGACACGGCCACTGGGTCCGGGCGACGTCATGCTGATTCCCGCGGGCGTACCTCACTGGTTCGGGATCACCGGCGACCGGCTGGTCCTGCTGGGAATCAAATTGCCTGGCGCGAAAT